>Ga0209723_1000666_pt1 | contig 61762 bp, 46 predicted proteins | sample BiotimSIPDNA_2_FD_185750 | JGI IMG/M metagenome (GOLD analysis project Ga0209723, IMG submission 185750) | Anaerobic biogas reactor microbial communites from Washington, USA - Biogas_R2 time_0 SIP DNA (SPAdes) (version 2) | ecosystem: Engineered > Bioreactor > Anaerobic > Unclassified | place... | reverse complement strand
ACGAGCGTCGGCTTTACGAGATGTGGCGTGCAGACATCAGGGGGGATACCTTCCGTGGTGGCTGCCTCGCCGTATGGGACACGTCGCGAGTCTACCCGGAGGTTGGGCGCGGCGATCAATGCACCAGTGCGGACGCGGCTGGCTTTCCCATTGCGCCGCTGCTGTTTACAGCCGATGAGGTAGCGGCTGGTGAGATCAAGCACGCGATCCGCTTCATCTTGCCAAACAATCGGATCCGGGCTCGCACCTATGTGCGCCCCGCTACTCATGGCACTAACACTACGGGTGGCGCCGACGCGCCGCCTTATGGCGTCCACTTTAGGCTGCGTGCCGATTATCCGCTGGAGACGCTGCCAAACGAGGGTGCACGGGTGGTCGCACGTGCGTTGCAGCGTTATGGGATGTATCACGCGGACGGGGGGCAGATTGCGCTGACGGCGCAGAGCGACCGGCGCACGCAAGCCAAGTGGGAGGGGCTGCTTGGGCCGCGTGATCTGGCCGCGCTTCGGGTTGAGGACTTTGAGGTAATCCACCACTCGGCACCGATCCCAGTCACCTATGACTGTCGGCGTCAGCCGCTGAGCGAGTAGAAGTCTCAGCGCCCCTGTCCCTGCCCCTGTCCCTGCCCCTGCCCCTGGCCCTGTCCCTCTAATAATTGAGCTGCACCTGTGTTGTAAATGCCTTGTTCCACTTTGCGGTGGCTAGGTCGCCTAGCTGGACGCCTGAAAATTCCATTTTTACCGAGGCGCTGTGCTGTCTTATCCAAAAAACCAGTCCTCCACGTATGTCCAGCATATCGTTTTTGGCTCGCTTGCCTTTGAACCAGTCTGCAACTAAATAGGCCCCCGCAAAATCGTAGCGGTAGCCAACCTCGGTCGAAAGGGCGAATCCACTGGCCTTGGCCGCCTTTAAAGTCGCAGCGCCGCTAGTGTCGTGCGCCAGTTCGTTTCCGTGGTCGTACCAAAAAACTGCCGCCGCGATTACTACTTCCTGTTTTTCACCAATGGGAACGTCAGCAAACACATCGAAGCTTAATCCATATGCTCCCGTCAGGATGCCCTTTTCAATTACAGCTTTCTTGGAATCTAGTGTGGCAGCCTTGGACATGACTACTGCGCTTTGATAGTCAAAGCCGCCACCAATCGACACGCTAGGCGTTTTGCCAAACAACATCGCTCTATAGTAGGGAGCGCCCTCTTGTCCCAGAAATGAATACCTTATGTGGCCAGCAAAGCGTGGTATTTGTTCAGGATTGGACTTCAAGGCATCCTTACCATTATTGTCCTTGATTGCATTACCTTGGGCATCCTTTTGCAGGGGCTGGTCTTTAGCTCCAGTAAAGATACCAAGGCGATATTGAAGCTTCTTTTTGTACACATTTCCCCTGATCTGAACGCCAATGTCTCGGTAGCTGTTGTGAGAACTAGGCACAAATTTGATCACATTGAAGTGGCAATCCAGTGCGTTTAAACTGGACATGCTGAGCATGTTTGCCCTGGAAAACGGCAGTGGCATTAGGCCAACGTCAACCTGGAACTCTTCAACGACTTTAAACGAAATGATGGTGTCTTGTACTATTAGCGGACTATTCCACTTACCACCCTTACCCCAGTTAGCTTGGTTAGTTCCAAAGAAAAATGAGATATTTTTCCATAAGTCTCCGCGCAAGATCAGGCGTGAGCGACGGATAAAAAAGTCCTTGCTCCAGCCACCATTATCAGCCGCACCCTCGGCAAACTGCGCATGGACCTGGAGCAGATAGTTCAACTGAAAGTTGGTGTGCTCGCCTATCTTGATCTCGAAGGCCAAAGCTGGCGCACAAAAGAGCACGAAGGCAAACACAGCGGTAATCTGAAGCAGTCTGTCTTTCATAGTGCGCCTAATCCTCCAATAAATTGGGTTATGATCGTGTAACCGGTACGGCAACTGGCCTACAACGCCAAGGTAGTCTATAACAGAAGCAATTAGGGTGGTAACTAAATGTACCACCGGCGCTTTGGTGCTTATAAGCTGTACCCAATGCATGAAGCTAAGGAGGCAAATTGAAAGCCGAAGAAATCAGATACGAGGTGATTGAGCACACCGCTGATTTTGCATTTGAGATCCAGGCACCAGACTTTCATCAACTGCTGCGCCTTGCGGTTTTAGCTGTGGTGGATGCTGGTTGGGGCTTGGAAACAGTTGAGCCTGGGCATTCAAGTCACAAATTCACGGTGCCAGCCCAGGATCGGGAAATGGCCATTTTCTTGGCTTTGTCCGAGGCGCTATACCTGATTGACGCCTTAGAACTGATTCCAGGAGCGGTTAAAATCCAAAGTGCAAACGGCGACGGACTGGATATTCAATTTGACTGTGACCAGTTGGACTTGGAAAGACATTCACATCATATGGCATTTAAAGCGGTGACATTGCACGGACTTCAGGTTGATGAAACTGAAGATGGACTTAAAGCGACGATACTTATGGACATTTAGGAGCGTTTAAAATGGCAGTTTGGCAACGTATGGATGAAAGCAGAGTTTTGATCCCAAAACACGGGAAGATGTTGGTAGATGGAATCGTTTATGCGAGCCCAAAACTGATGGCTGGCGGCGTTGATGAGGCTGCCATGAAACAGGTGATGAACGTGGCGACATTGCCTGGAATCGTTGGAAAATCCATTGCAATGCCTGATATTCATTGGGGTTATGGTTTTCCAATAGGTGGGGTGGCGGCCTTCGATGCAAGGGATGGTGTTGTGTCTCCAGGCGGCGTTGGTTTTGACATCAACTGTGGCGTCCGATTAATGGCCACCGAGCTGACTGCGGCTGATATCAAGGCCCGCATGGAGCAGCTGGCAGATACGTTATTTCAGGCCATTCCCACAGGTGTGGGGTCCACCCAACGTGATTTGCGCCTGGACCGAAGCATGATGCGGGCAGTTTGTAGTGATGGCGCGGCCTGGGCCGTTAAACAAGGCTTTGGTTCAAGGTCTGACCTTCATGTTTTGGAAGACCAGGGGGCAATCAAGGGTGCTGATTTTGATGCCGTTTCTGACAAGGCCTTTGAACGTGGGCGAAACCAATTGGGGACCTTGGGGTCAGGAAACCACTTTGTTGAAGTCGAAGTGGTGGACGAGATCTTTGATTTCGAAGCGGCTGAAGTCTTTGGGTTATTCTTGGGCCAGATTGTTGTGACCGTTCACACTGGTTCACGTGGTTTCGGGCATCAGATTTGCACTGACTATCTGCCAGTTATGGATAAAGCCAGCAGGCAGGCCGGGATAGCGTTGGTCGACCGCCAACTGGCATGCGCCCCGTTGAACTCCAATGAAGGGCGACAATACATGGCTGCGATGGCTTGCGCTGCAAATTATGCATTTGCAAACCGTCAGATTCTCGGCTTTAAGGTCCAGGAATCATTTGAACAAGCTCTAAGGAAGGCCCCTGACACAATCGGTATGAGGGTTGTTTATGACGTCGCCCATAACATTGCGAAGATTGAAAATCACGTGGTGGATGGCAAGAAGCGCAAGCTTTGTGTTCATCGCAAGGGTGCGACCAGAGCTTTACCACCTGGACATGAAGATGTGCCAGTCAGGTACAAAAGTGTTGGGCAACCAGTTTTGGTGCCAGGGGACATGGGAAGCCCTTCCTTCGTTTTGAAAGGCCTGCCAGGTGCGGCTGATGAGACATTTGCAAGCGCCTGCCATGGAGCTGGGCGCCTGTTGTCCAGGGCCGCGGCCATGAAATCAGCCAAGGGGCGTCGTATCGCCGACGAGTTGGCCAAGAAAGGAATAATGGTGCGGGCCACAGGTAGAACAACCCTAGCAGAGGAAATCCCACAGGCCTACAAGGATGCCAGCGAGGTAGTGGAAGTTGTGCACACTGCCGGCATAGCCGCCAAGGTCGCCAAGATGAGCCCCCTAGTGGTGGTCAAGGGGTAGGGGCAGGGACAGGGGCGGGGACAGGGACAGGGTCATTGTTGGGGCACCTGCCTTACGAGGCGGAAGCCGATATCCCCGCTGCGCACATTTGGGGCGTCGCCGACGCGGTAAGCCGCCCGTAAGGGTTCCGCGCTTGCAGCCCAAGAGGCACCACGCATAACCTTGTTAGAGCCTTGGTATGGCCCTAATGGGTCTTCGCAACCGGCAGAACAAGAAGTGTAGGCGTCTTCGTCAAACCAATCATTCACCCATTCTGCGAGGTTACCAAGCATATCCTTTAATCCCCATGCATTAGCAGTTTTTCCTCCAACTGGATGAGGCTGATTGGAACTGTTAAGGTCGTACCACGCTATCTCATTGATGTCTCCATATCTAGGCTCGGTGCTACCAGCGCGTGCCGCATACTCCCACTCGGCCTCAGTTGGTAAACGATAGCCGGTACAGTCAAGCCTATCTGTAAGAGACACCTTTCAGTTGTCAAAGTCCACTCCCACAGTGCCGGTGCAATCAGTTATCGTGTAACAGTTATCAAAACCGTGCATTGCAGAAAGAGCATTCGCATAACGTGCAGCTTCATACCAATTCACGCTTTCCACAGGGCATTTCCTACCACAGGTCTTAAAGTAAGCTGGATTGTAGACGAACAGTACATCCCACTCTGTGTGAGTTACCTCTGTCTGTTTCATGTAAAAGGCTTGTGTGATCGTGACTGAATGGACAGGCCCCTCTGCATTAGAGCGGTTGGGTTCATCATTAGGAGAACCCATATTAAAAGTGCCTGCCGGAATCAAACACCAGTCACCGACGCAGGTGCCTACAACTGTGGGCATACACACACCTCTGCCATCGCAGACGCCTTCGTCACCACACTCGCCACAGGGCTGGCCGCACACAGGATCGGGGCCACAATTGCGATTAGTACAGTCTTGGGTACAACATTGGCCTTGGTCCGTGCAAACTTCTGAGGCAGAGCATGTCCCACAAGGCAGCCCACAAACTGGGTCTGGGCCGCAGACGCGACCTGCGCAGTCTTGGGTACAACATTGGCCTTGGTCCGTGCAAACTTCTGGGTCAGTACATGTCCCACAAGGCAGCCCACAAACTGGGTCTGGACCGCAGACGCGACCTGCGCAGTCTTGGGTACAACATTGGCCTTGGTCCGTGCAAACTTCTGGGTCAGTACATGTCCCACAAGGCAACCTACAAACTGGGTCTGGACCGCAGACGCGATCACCACACTCTGGCTCGCACGATGTCTCAATGTCGGAGTCTGGGGCCGTGTCCGCGCCATCATCATCTGCTGTGTCGTCACGTGCTGCATCGTCTGTTGTGTCATCCTGGGCTGCATCGTCACGAGCAACATCGTCCGTAGTGTCATCCTGTGCTGCATCATCATGTGCAACGTCACCATTTGAACCATCATCAGTGGCCGGTGGAATATCCGGTGACACGTCGGCAGGCCCGTCTGAGCCCCCACACCCAATCATTACAGCGATTCCAAATACCAATGACAGCGCGGCAAAAGACTTCAAAAGTTGCATTGACTACTCCCTTAAAATCAATGGACTATTCCAATTGGGAGCGTCACTAATAGCACATGTTTGGGACAAATACTATGTCAATTGTCTGCGCCAGGGGCAGGGGGAAGAGGAAATGTGAAGGGTGAAGGGATCAGGGACAGGTGCAGGGCTAGGGCCAGGGACAGGGGCAGGGCCTGGACCAGGATCATGGACAGGAATTGGGGGGTGCGTTTGAGCCGGGTGGGCTGGAACAAAATTGTGAAACGTTCGATAATACTTTGGAATTGGTTTTGCTTTCTAAGTCAAAAACTTTTGAGGCTGTCAATATGGAACGTCAAGAACTAATGAATCTTGTGGCAACCGGGGAAAGCTCAAGTCTTGAGTTTAAAAGTGATATCAGTAACCCCCAATCGTTAGCTACGGAATTGGTCGCTTTTGCAAATGGCGATGGCGGAACCATTTTAATCGGCGTTGCTGATGATTGTTCTATACTCGGGCTAAGCTTGGAAGATGTCAGAAGAATCAACCATTTGATCACCAATACAGCCAGCCAACTGGTCCGAAGTCCGATTTTTGTTACAACTGAAAACGTTAACGTTGGCGAAGGTAGGTTGGTGATAGTCCTGAAGGTTCCAAAGGGGCTAGATAAACCATATTTTGATAAAAACGGTGTTATCTGGTTGAGAGTAGGGACAGGCAAGCACCGGATCAATTCTAAGGAAGAATTGAGGCGATTTTTCCAAATGACACGTCAGTTTCATGCAGAAGAGTTGCCTACACGAGCTGGACTGGACAAGGTCGATAAATTTCGCCTTCGTGAGTTCTTGCGCCAGGAATATAGGGTTGATTATCCAGACTCAGCACAGGAACTGGAGAAGCTTTTGAAAAACCTGAATCTGGCTACAAATGACGGATATTTAAACTTGGCCGGCGTTTTGTTGTTTACAATAGACCCGCACGACATAGTTCCCGAATATTCACCTAAAGCCATTACTTTCCCTGGGCTTCATGGAGGGGTGTCACATTACATAGACACCGAAACTTTCAAAGGGCCTTTGCAACTGCAATTTGAAAATGCTTTGGCATTTATCTTGCGCAATTTGCGAAAGGTGCAGGCAGCACACAGTGTAAATAGCCCAGGCGTTTGCGAGGTACCTGTACCTGCAATCGAAGAACTACTGGTAAACGCCTTTATACACCGGGATTATTTAATCAACGCCCCTATCAGGATCTTCATTTTCGACGACCGAATAGAGATTATCAGCCCTGGCACATTGCCCAACAATCTGACGATTGAAAACACACAGGCAGGCATCTCTAACGTTCGCAATCCAACACTGGCATCCTTGGCAAGCAAGGGCCTGCTTCCACATCGCAAAATAGGGACTGGCATACCAAGAGCCCTACATCGTTGGCCTTTCATCGATTTGATCAACGATCAGGACCAAAACCAATTCAAAGCCATAATTCATCGCAAAACCTTGGAGGAACTAAACCGAAAGGGCGACGTAAAAGAAGGCGAAACCGACTATGGAAAGCTGATGTTGGCCAGGGATAGAGACTGGGATGAAGAGGCTAGGGCAAAGTAGGGGGCAGGTCCGGGACAGGGGCATCGGCGGGCACAAAGCTTCTGCTAGTATCAGATTCAGTCAAAAGAAGATCTGCGTTTTCTTTGTGGGATTCAGTGTAATTTTTTTAGGGCGCGTGTTAGAGTTCGCTAGCCTTGACAGTTGGTTGGTCAATGATGAAACTCCAAGTGTTTCCAATCGTTCTTGGGCTCGCACTTTGTCTGGCAAGCGCCTTTGTCGTTTTTGAAGCGGCTGCTCAATCAACGGATGACGTAGTTGCTGCCTTTGATGGTGATATTGATGGTGCTCAACAGAGCGTTAATCAAGGTGCCGTAATTGAAGAATCGCCTGTTATTCCAGGAAGTTTTTCAGGTGCAGATGTTGAAAAAACGTCAACGCCTGCGTCGGACATAGGTGCCGAATATATCGAGTGGTTTGGCATGAACCTTGGTGGAGGGTACATTCACAATACCATGAGCTTCGGCAGAATTGACGTGCACTTAGCTACTATCAACTGGCCTCAAATCTATTACACCATGTTCGAGGGTAATGTTTTCCCTTATTTGGGGATGGCTGGTGTTGGAGGACGTCTCGGGTGGCGAAAGGTCTTGGGTAGAACCGAATTGCGCCTGGGCTCTGGCTTAGGATTTGCCTATTGGGTGCATTACAAAGAGGAAGGAGATTCGAGAGGACACGTTTGCGGTGAGTGGCGAAACACGATGGGGATTGGCATCACGCCTCATTTTCAGATCCTTCGGCGCTTTCGCCACGGAACATTTGGCATAGGTCTGGATATCCCGATTCTTGTCGATGTATTTGATGCACTAGCCACCAGCGGGGCCCACATCTACCTGCGCTGGTCCGTGTTCTAGTTGGCTCCCAAATGCTCTAAATCGGTGGGGCGGTGAAGCCGTGGCCTATTACTTCGGTTACGTCGTGGACGAAGGTGAAGGCCTTGGGGTCGATGTCTTTTACTATTTTGGTGGCGCGGGCTAGTTGGCGGGTGTTTAGGACTATCATGACGACTGGGCGTGGTTCGCCGGTGAAGGCGCCGTTGGCCTGCAGGATTGTTGCTCCGCGGTCTAGCTTGTCCATTAAGGCGCTTGATACTGCTTGAGGGTTGGAGGTGACCGTCAGCATCGCTTTGTTGGCGTTCAGACCTATGATGGTCTTGTCGACTACTACTGATTCGATTGCTATGACTACCACGGTGGCTAGGGCCGGCTCCAGGCCGTAAATTACCGCCAGGACAAGCACCACCGACGCATTTAGGATGAACATTAAAACGCCCAAGTTAATGGATGTGGTCTTGCGAAGCGCTGCAACTATTACATCGGTGCCGCCTTGTGAGCACCGGGCCTTAAAAACCAGGCCCATGCCAAGACCTGTGACCGCTCCTCCAAAAATCAGGTTTAAATACAGGTCCTTGACTGGATTCCAGGCGATCAACGGTTCCAAAGCCCACAAGGCGACGGACAAACCGGCCATTCCAAGCAGGCTTCCAACCAAAAATTCCTTATCCACCTTTTTGCGAGCCAACAGGAAGATTGGGGTGTTCAATAAAAACAACCAAACTCCAGTTGGGATGGGCGTCAGATACGCCATCAGCATCGCAAGTCCAGCCACCCCTGCTGTAACCAGATGTGCAGGTGCCAAGAAAACCTGAATCCCAACCGCGGAAATGATGGAACCAACAGCCAAAAGGGCTATCTGGTGAACCCGGTCCTTAGTAATCCTGAACTTCATTTAAGCTTTATCTCCCATGGCAAAACCGATTGCCCACTAAGTCCTGATTGGTCGGCCCTGTCAGCCAAGCTGGTTATACCCGCCTTCTTGGCCTACAATCGGCCAGCCTTAAGTTAAGGCGCAAAGTGATATTGGGAAGAGCCTGATTTGATCTGTTACTCGCAGTTTGGAGGACTATTGAATGCTTGAAGTCACGCCCGGTGCTCTTGAGCGACTAAAAACCATCAAAGCCTTTGCCCTAGATATGGATGGGACCGTTTATCTGGGTTTAAGGGTGTTGCCCGGTTCCCACGATTTTGTGAAGCTGTGTCAGGATAATCACATCCCGTTTGCGATGTTAACCAATAACTCGTCAAGAAGCAGGAAAGAGTACGCAAAAAAGCTTGACACAATGGGCCTGCATGTTGGTGAAGAGGGCGTTATGACCTCTGGAGAGGCCACCATTCGATACCTGCATCGAGTGCATCCTGGCAAGAAGGTCTATTTGGTGGCTACCCCCTCGTATGAGCAGGAAGTCATCGAAGGTCGCGTCAACTTGGCCAAGGGGCGTGATGATGCCGACCTGACAGTGCTGTCCTTTGATACCACCTTGACCTTTCAAAAGCTGGTTGTCTTGTGTGACATCGTTAGAGATGGCAAGCCATACATCGCGACGCACCCAGACTTTAACTGCCCAGTTGATGGCGGTTACATCCCAGATGTAGGGTCGTTTATGGCCTTAATCAAAGCCTCCACTGGTCGTGAAGCCGATGAAATTATTGGTAAACCTGGCAAGATGATGGTCGCCGCCCTTTGTGAGCGATGGGACCTGCCTGCTGAAAAAATTGCCTATGTTGGTGACCGCCTTTACACCGATATTGCAATGGCCGAATCTTCAGGGATGCTGGGGATTTTGGTTCTGTCTGGTGAGACAAAGCTGCAAGACCTGGAAACATCTGAGCACCAGCCAGACCTAGCAGTAAGAGGGCTTGACGAACTGGTCGAATTGCTTGGCGCTGGCCTATAAAATCTGCCACGATAGACGCAAGACTAGGCGATGTTCAGTTTGCAGGTATGCAGATCTGTCACGATCCAGTAACATCTTGAAGATGTAGTTAAAAGACACGAACGAAGCAAGCCTAAGACCGACGTTGCTTTGCCAATCAACAATTGGATTCTTCCAGTCGGTGACAGGTTCCAGCAGTTCAAGTTCCGTGGTTGCCACCACCCATCTGGTGATACGCAAGGAGGCGACAATAGTCCCTTCAATTCCATACTGTTTGGCATCGCTCATCTTCAAAATGTTGAGCACCCCGTCGGTTCCAGATGATCGCAGAGTGTAGAGCCCACGGTTAAACAGCATGCGCCCGCCAAAGCCAAGGCGGATGTTTGCATCAAACCAGTTTGAAGCGACTGCTATAAATCCAAGACCAACACCGCCTTTAATTTCGCTGGGTGCCAACGGGTCTGAGAGCCTGAATTTACCTTGATGCACCCCATGATTGGCGACTACGCGGTCACTTCGATCAACTTCGATAATCTCGGTTGGCGATTCAAGATAGGTGGTGCCCGGAAAAAGGGCCGTTTGGGCGCTGACTCTGATGTATGGCCCAAACCAAGGGACTACTCGATACACATAAACGGTCCCAAATTTCAGTTCATCCAGGTCCTTTTGAAACGATGTTCCGGGCAGCTTTACCTGCTTTTCTTCAAGCTTTAACCTAGTATAAACATAGTGTTTTTGGGGTTTATACTGCAGCAGGAAATCGACAAATCCGCCCAAGGTGAAACCAAAGCCGGACCGAAATCCCACCATGTCGGAGCGTCTGTTTACTTCGGCATCACCGCCAAGCACCAAGTTGATTCTTAAGTCCTTGTTTTTTATCAACCGGTCTGGCAGTTCAACTTCACCAGCCCCCAAAAAGACACCGGTTTCCCTTTCAATTACAAGGGTTATATCGATCTGTTCACCTGGTGCCAGGCGAAAGGTGAAAAAGTCACGTCGCGCCTGAAAGTTGGCTCCTGAACGAATCAGCATGTATTTACCAGGTGCTAAAATCCAGGTCCGTTCCTCATCGCCAAGCTCAACATCGGCCCCCAAACCAACCCCTAAAGATTGGCGCTTCGGCAGGGCGAGCAGTTCGTAGCTGCCGCGAAAAGGGGTAAACCGCTCATCGACGATGCGAACAACGACCGCCCCCCAAGTCGGTGGAACGACGGTGGTTTGTCCCTCCTTGACCAGCACTTTGCGCCTTAGCCGCTGTTCTGGCGGGCCAGACCCAAGCTGCACATCGTAGACACCGGGGGTAACTATGGCCCGTCGCCCAGTTGAAACCGTGTGCAGAAGCTTTCCATCCTTGTAGACCAAGTAGGGCGGCTCCAGGCGTGGGTCTGTCATTGCCGGCACAAAAATCGCGCCCTGAGCAGGTGGAATCAAGGTTGGATCAGCCGCCAGCTGTTCATCAGGAGGTGGAGCATCCCAGGTTTCTGTCCTTGCCCTGGATTGGTGCGCCGCTTGGGCTTGAAAAACCCAGCAAGTCACAAGGGCAAACGCCAGTAAACCTGATTTACCCCTCATCTGGCTGCTCCGGTTCGGGTGGTAGCTCGACAGGTGGCCCATCAGGAACGATTAGCAACTCATCCCAGTTGGGCGCCCCTGGATATGTGCGCTCGCCCTCAGGTTTGGGCTGAGCAGGCGCTATCTTTACCGTATCTGGCGTCTCGTCAGCATCTCCTGATGGCCGAGGCACGTTCAGGGTCACAGGCACGTTACGGTCCGTACTGATGACTCTATCCAATTCTGCGGTAATGTGTTCCATTTCCTCGGCCAGGATCTGGGACAAGGCCCGGACAACATACACCGGCTGCTTTTCGTATACCTTGCGCTTGCGGTCAAAGTGGTATGTCCACAACACAATCTTGTCTCTAAAGCGTACCAACTGAAAACGCATCTCCAGATGTCCATACCAGACAGGCCCAGAGTCGTACTCTTCGACCGCCAAGACTTCCGCCGACAATTCATAGTCTGGATAGCGTTCGCCATATTCCTGGGTCACATCGCCCGCCAAACGCGATGCCTCAAGATGGCTAAGCACCAGTTCCCGCAGCATCTTTTGGGGTTTTGCCGCCCAAAGTTGGTACGCATAGTACTGGAATTCAAAAGGCGACTGACGATAAACAATCTGGGGACGGTCGTAGGGCAGCCCGACCGAAAACGGCTTTACACGCAACTGAATGGAATGTAAAGGAGGCCGCGATAGGGTCGCGTTGTCCCGGTTGATTGGATAGCTCAAAGTAAAGTAACGACGAGGCGGGGTGGTTCTGCAACCAGACATGATGGTAAGGCTTGCTAGAAGGGCTATGCAGCCCATGGCGGTAACCAAACGAATTCCAATAGTTCCAGTTGCCACCTTCATCATTTCTTCCTTTCTTTTTCCTCGGATCCACCCAGCAACAGTGACGGGTTTTCACGGATTAATCTTGAAAACTCGGTCAGGTTTTCCAAGGTTTCCTGCAGGTATGCCAAGCTTGCAAAAACGTCCTCTCGACCGCGCAAAATGGTCAGCTCTAGGACATCTGAAACACGCTTGGCTGAACTGACCAACTCTTTGGTTTGAACAGCGACCTCTGGGATATTCGCCTTATCTGTGGCTGTTTTAAGCTCTCCTGTTATTCTTTCCAGGTTGGCGACTATCTTTCGCACCTGCTTCGGGTCAACTTCCTTCGAGACCCCCTCTGATATTTCCCTAACAGCTCGAACGGCGCGTTTTGTGTCCTCTTCCACGACCGCCAACGTCTTGTCCAGTCGCTCCACCGAGCCGCCCAAAGTAGTCGTGATTCTTAAGACATTTTCGCGGTTATCTTCAATTACCCCGCGAACACTGACCACCAGCTCGTCGATGTGAGCAAGCAAGTCATAAAACTGGTCTCGCCGCTCATCGGTAGTGTAAGTTCCAATCTGATTAACGACGATTTCAATCTTTTCAGCTATTGATTCCGCCTTTCCTGTCAGACGGTCAAAAATCGATTCACCTGCGGCAATCTCACCACCTGGTTTTACAAACTCTGTTGTGGATGTTCCGCCAGTCAGTTCTATGAATTTCAGGCCGGTTATCCCAGTCAAGTTAACAACTGCTTTTGTATCGGTTTTAATGGGTGTCCCACCATCAAGCTGCACGGTTACTATCGTTTCCGTCAGGTCATCGCGATTAATCTTGATGCTGTCGACGCTGCCAACCCTGACGCCGTTGTACTTGACCTGAGCACCTGGTTCCAGTCCGGACAAAGACATGTGGTACCTGATGGTATAAGTGTCCTTCTTGTCCAGTAGTCTCATCCCGGTCAATGAAACCAGGGTGACAATGAAGAGCGCAAGGGAGGCAAAAACAAAGATTCCCAAGCGTACTTTTTGTGCGCGGGTGATCATCCACCCTCCTGTAAGACATCAAGCAAAGACCTCGCTCCAGCAGGCATTCCAGGCAAGCGTCTGGCAAAGAAATTCGCCACTGCCTGGTTTGAACTGGCCTTTGCCCCTTCAAGGGTACCAGAATAGTGCAAAATTCCGCCATGTCCCAAGAAAACGACGTCATCTGCTATTGCGTCAATGCTGGCAAGTTCGTGCGTTACAACGATCACCGTCATTTTAAAGGTGTTTTTCAAATTTAGAATCAAAGCATCCAAATCGGCAGCCGTTTGAGGATCCAGCCCAGCAGATGGCTCGTCACAAAGCAGCACCTCGGGATCCAGCGCCATTGCCCTGGCCAATGCGGCTCGTTTTCGCATACCCCCCGACAGTTCCGAAGGTAACATTTTGCCGGTATGACCAAGTCCAACCAAATCCAGCTTTAACTGGACGATTTTGTCGATTACATCCCTTGACAGGTTGGTATGAACAGTAAGCGGCAAGGCAATGTTTTCAGCAACCGTGATGGAATTCAGCATAGCGCCTTGCTGAAACAGCATACCGACCCTAGAAAGAGCTTGGGCCAGCTCATATTCGTCTAAATCTGCAAGTATCTGATTATTAATGGTTACTTCGCCTGACCATGGGGCCAGCAGGCCAACGATGCACTTTAAAAGCGTGCTTTTGCCACAGCCGGACCCACCCACAATGGTTGTGATGCGCCCCTTGGTAAAGTCGATAGACAGATCGGACAAGACACGGTGACTGCCGTAGCCTGCTGTTAGATTCCTTACGCTGATGATTGCGTCTTTATCCATCTTGCCTATTAAAAGTAAAACAACAGGGAAAAGAAAGCGTCGGCAGCAATAACCAGGAAAATTGCCTGGACTACAGACGATGTGGTTGCAATACCAACGCCTTCAGCTCCGCCCTTAACTTGGAAGCCTCGGTGGGCTCCGACAAACACTATAATCCAGCCAAATGAAACGCTTTTTATCAAGCCAGTTAGCAGGTCCTTTACCCTCAAAGCGCCAATCAATTCGTTCATAAACACGCTTGCTGACAGGTCCAGATAGGTTATCGCGATGACAAAGCCTCCCATTATGCCAAGTAGGTCGGCTACGACGGTTAAAAGAGGCTGGGTAATCGTTATGGCCAGAAATCTGGGGGCTACCAGATAGCGAATTGGGTGGATGCCCATGGTTTTTAAGGCATCAACCTCTTCAGTTATTGTCATGGTTGCGATTTCAGCAGCGGTGGCGGAGCCGATTCGACCAGCCAGCAAAATGGCGGTCATCAATGGCCCCATCTCAGCGGTCATGGCGATTCCAACAAGGTCTGCTATGAAGATGTTGGCCCCAAATTGACGCAGCTGGGCAGCAGATTGCAGGGCAACGACCAAGCCGACCAGCAAGGAGACAAGCGCGATGATGCCAAGCGATTCAGACCCAATCCTGACCATTTGTTCAACGATGGCAGAGGCTTTGACCCTTTGTCGTGGTTTGAAAATACCTACGACGGTAAAGTGAACAGTGTCAACAAACAGGGCCAACAGCTGGACGGTGCCTTCCCACAACTTCAGCATCTGCTCGCCAAGTTTTTCAAATCCTGACGGCCCCTTTAGTAACGCACCCCTGTCTCCTAGGCCAATCCTAAAGACCAAAAGGGCTTCTTTGGCCGCTTGGCTGACCCCAACCAGCTTAAGCGAGCCTCCATCGGCAACTATTTGGTTGCGTAGGACCAAGCAAAAGGCGGCGCCAGCGCTATCCATGGATGTTACTTTGGTTAGATCCAATGTAAATTCAGAACCTTTGGCTGCTATCAACTGGGTGTTGATTCGAGCGTGCATTTCAGGTACTGAGGCGCGATCTACGTCACCTTCAATAACGATGGCAGTGTCTTTATCCATGCTTACGTCCTGACCCAAACAACCCTTGGTCTCGGACCTTGGTTAGCCAGCTATTTTGGGTTCTTATTAATCTCACTCTGCACTTTTTCCCCTTTTTTCCTGGCTACCACCTTACACAGAAGGACATAGATCGCGTTAGACAGCCTATTGAGGCCGTGCATCATAGCGTCAAGATTATCGGGCGTTAGGTGTGTTTCATCGCCGTGGGCGTCTGCTGCTGCAATTTCGCCATCACGGCATGCGGCACGCAGTAGATTCAGTTTCACCACTGTAGGGCCCATTGAAACGTCTGGGACAACCCACCCAACTCCAAAGAATTTCATGGTGTTATGGGACAAGCGGTGTAGCTCCTCGGCGTCGAAGCCTCCCACGGACAGTACTGGCATAGGCCTACCTGAGACCTCGGCGGCCATCACTTCGCGCAGGAACTTGAGCACGTCCTCAAGGTCGTGCACTACATCGGTGAAGCCCTCGGCTTGGGCGGCGATTTGGGCGTCAAGCACATACGCTTGGAGCATGTCTAGCTTGCCTCTGAATCTGATCGCGGGGTGCCCCTTTAGTACAAGCGATTGGTTGGTAAACAGGTGGGTGTAGGCATCTGGTTTAGCCGACAACTCAAGGCCACTTTCCAGGATCTTGTAGGGCAGTTCCCCACCGGTTTTTTTGGGCTTGGCGAAGCGCGATGTCAAACATTCGAGGTCTGGCCTAGGTGAGATTACCTGGGGCCTGGCAGCCAAGTCCAAGACTGTTTCCTGGAATGCCGCCGCTGCCGCTTCAACCGCCTCGATAGAGCCAGTCAAAAGGCCGCCTCCATAGTTGGTTTCCGATGGAGGGCCATAAAAGACGTTCAATTGAACTTCAGCGGCTTTTAGCGCTGCGTCAATTCCAATGGTGGCTTCAATAGGTGGGGCAATCAGATAGGCCATTGGAGTGCCAACTGGTACATCGGCCACTGAGGCCAAATATCGCCCAACCGACTGGATAACATGTGGGAAAAACGCCAGTTTTGCGGCCTCATCGGCAAAATAAAACCAGGCATACTTTTCGAGATAATCAAGGGCGGCTGAGATCCCACTGGCCACGATTTCTTCGTCGGTGGCGGCCAGGATTCCAATAATTTCACCAGATAAAGGCCCTGAAGCATGGGCTGAACCTGCGTAAAAGGATTTGGCGTAAACCACGTCCACTTCGGCGGCCTTGGTCGCTGCGTCCAACGCTGCATACAACGAATCATCAGCCGTACAGGTAATAATCCCGATGGAACGGTGGTGAGGCTGCAGATTCAGGTTCTTTTCCAACTGGCGATCAACGTTTGGAATCGTCCTCAGGCCCAAGACTTTCGGTTTTATTGGTTCCAGGATCATCTTTTATTACCCGCCGATTGCATCAACACCTGTGCGTTTTTCACGCAGAGCCTTCAAAACGCCTTCAACCAACTGGTCAGCTGCTTCCAAGGGCGGCAACCCGCCAGAATGGATGTTGGAGACAACATTGCGCATGGCTTCGTTAAACTGACGCACCTTCATGTAGGTCACATAAGCGCCCATAGATTCAGCAGTTTTAAGCCCTGGTCGCTCACCTACAAACAGCAGCAGCACTTCCGTTTTTGTAAGCCTAGCCACTTCGTCCGCGGCGACCACACGCCCCATGTTTACTAAAAATGGGGTGCCAACTCTGATGCCGGCCTTCGTTAAACCATCTGTAACTTTTGGCAAAATTATTGGCAGGTTAACGTTAAGAGCAGTGGCTGAAAGGCCGTCGCAGCACACTATTTGGACCTGAGGGGCGTTTATACCACGCTTTTGCACGATTTCTTTGGACTCGTCAGAAAGGCGCCGTCCCAGGTCAGGCCTGCGCAAATACTCGGCCCGATCCCTCGCGGCCGATGTAAGCGATACCAGCCCTAGGCTTGATGCGATGGTTTGATCAACCGATGAATCCACGGCGTCTTTTGCCGCAGCATGGTCTGTTATAAAGCGAAGCAGGGTGTCAGTTCGAGGGCGCACTCCTGCAGAACCAACGCCTAGGCGCGCCGGAGTCCGACCCAGATAGTAGGACCTAGTTCCATCAGGATTCCAATTGGTTAACACAGGCGGCAGGGCAGGGGTAAGCCCCATCCAGTTCGCGGCCTTCTTGCCAAGGGCCGTGTCAGCACCTGACTTTGCAGGCTTGGCGAACATGAGCTCAGCCCTTTTTGCTTCCTCTTCTTGGTCGGCCATGGCCTTGACCACAACGGCTCGCACAAGCTCTTTTAGTTCCTGTTCATCCATGAATTATCGCTCCAAGGCGGCATTACAGGAAAACGCGCATATCACCTGCAAGGCCGGTTAGTCGCCCGTCTTTGATCGTCCCGATTCTCTCCATCCAGGCTTCAAATTCAGGGGTCGGACGCAAGCCAAGCACCTCTCGGACAGAGGCGTTATCATGGAATGACGTCGACTGGTAATTCAACATGATGTCGTCACCCATCGGGACGCCCATAAAGAAATTACAGCCGGCTGTTGCCATCAAGATCGCCAAGTTTTCCAAGTCGTTTTGGTCGGCGTCCATGTGGTTTGTATAGCAGACGTCACACCCCATTGGAAGGCCGTGCAACTTGCCCATGAAGTGGTCTTCAAGCCCGGCTCTGGCGACTTGCTTGCCGTTATAAAGATATTCAGGGCCTATAAAACCAACAACGGTATTGACCATGAATGGCTTGTAGTGGCGGGCCAATCCATAGGTCCTGGCCTCCATCACCAACTGGTCGGAACCGTGGTGTCCACCACTGGAAAGCTCCGCCCCTTGCCCGGTCTCAAAGTACATGTAGTTTGGACCAGTCGCAGTGCTTTTTTCGGCTATCATCGCAGACGCTTCGTCTAGCATCGCGTTGGTAATTCCAAAGGCGTTACACGAAATCTCGCTACCAGCAAGGCTTTGGAACATCACATCAATCGGAGCGCCTATCTTTAAGGCCTCCATCTGAGTCGTTACGTGGGCCAGGCAGCAGATCTGCGTTGGAACAGCCCAGGCCCTGGTGAATTTGTAAAGGATCTCCAAGATGGCCTTGGTCGCCTCCACAGTGTCTGTGACCGGGTTCACCCCAATCAGCGCATCACCAATCCCCCAAGCAAGCCCCTCCATGGTCGAGGCCAAGATCCCACCCGGATCGTCTGTGGTATGGTTCGGCTGCAGACGTACGCTATGCCGCCCCCGCAGTCCAAGGGTCGTGTTAGCGTGAGTTATCACACGAATCTTGGAGGCTGCCAAAATCAAGTCCATATTGGTCATCAGCTTTGTAACAGCCGCGATGCATTCACTGGTCAGCCCCCGCCCAATTGTGAGCATATCCTCACATGTCGTGGTACTGGCCAACAGATGCTCGCGAAGCTGAGCCACTGTCCAGTCCTTGATTTTGGAGAATTCAATTTTATCCAGGTCGTCCTCGATCAGTCGAGTCACCTCGTCCTGCTCGTAAGGTGCCACAGGATTTTCGCGAATGTCATTTAAGCGAATATCCGCAAGCACTTGCCTGGCGGCGACCCGTTCCGCGGCATTCTCAGCAGCCACGCCAGCCAACTGGTCGCCAGACTTTAACTCATTTGCTTTGGCCAGCACTTCTTTAAGGCTGAAAAAAGTATAGTGCTGACCTCTAACTGTGGTAGTCAGTTTCATGGACGAAAGGATACAAGGGGAAGGCCCACAAGGTCAATCCCAATTTGTGGTAGACCTTCCCCACATCAATTGGTGGAGGTGCAGCTGGGTCAAGGCCTCAAGGTCATCACTATTCGGGCGACTAGTTTTGCTAGTTGGACCTTTTGTGGAGTGTCCAAAGGGGTGTCAGAGCGATATCTTATCGCACAATTATCCAGGTTTATGAACGCTTGTATGTCTGGTTGGTCCGTTATGTGTAAGGCAACTAAGGCACCTGAGGCTGGGTCAAGCCCGCTACAGTCCCTAAAGACAACTTCGACACATTCGCTGTCTTTTACACCCCCCACATACTCAAGTTTGAATCCCAACAGTGGATTGCGACCACCACCAGTGGCACGCTTCATCAACTTGCCAATTTTCAGGCCCCATTCTCCAAGTCTGTTTTCATCAGAATCGTTTTGTTCGAGGTCAGGTTTCCAAATTTCTAACACAGTTTTTTCTAGTGAATCTTTCGTGATCCCAGGATGGTCTCTCGATACCTTTACCAGACTTTCTAAGCCCTTCATCGGTGTCATCAAGGGGCTTGCGTTAGGCGGATTTTCCAAAAACCATCCCCAGAAGAGTTCGAATACATTAGCCACCTCAGGATTTTGGAATTTCCACGGGATTTCCCGATCTGTAGGTTCTGTCAGGCATGAGCTGTACAAGGGAACGTCGGGAAGATCAGACCTTTTTTGAACTAACCCGTCCTTTAATGCTAATGCTTCCAGGGCCGTGCCTGGTCGAAGCTGTAATCTGGACAAATAACAAGCCAAATCTTGCCCTTTACCATAGGCGTTGTACGCATCGACGTTAATTTGCAGATCCTCAAGCGTGGTCCAAGGGGTAAACAAAATCATGCCAAAACCACCGTGCTTCCTGAAGCTGAACACTCCTGGCCAGGTGTCTTCCAAGTAATCGAAAAGTAGAATGACGTCGTGGATCTGTTGGGTTGATATTCCTTTGTTAAATCGCTCATTTTCAGTTGGTGAAAAGTTTTCCAGCCCAACACTCCATAAATGTAATTCGTGACCGGCATTACTTAAAACCGGCAACCATTTTTTCAGGGTGTCCTGTTGTGCAAGGGCCTGGTCAATGCGACAAGACATAAAAAAGGACGACGGTGGAAAATTTAAGTCGATTACTCTTTGGAAAAACCTGTCAAACTGCAAGAAAGTGTATGGTGAATCAATAAGAAAGCGGTTGTGGCGTTTAAATTCGGGTGCAGTACGGTAAAACTGCTGCAGTTGATGAAGGACAAGGTCTGCCGCGTTCCATTTGGGACTTCCCCTTTTCAGCTGCCTGGGAAACGTACAAAATGTGCAGGCTTCCTTGTAAAACAACGAGTCAATATCAATGCCAGCAAAAAACTTATTAGATTTAAGGCTACCTCGGTAAGGGCAGGAGGGACCGCCAGAGACCTTGTTTAAAAGATTCTCGGGCGGCAAACATTCACCAACTAGCTGACAATCCCAATCAGCTAAGCCTATGTCAAACAGCGATGGGTAGTCTTGTGTATCTCCAACTGTACAGCCTAAAAAGCTAAAAAGTTCATCGAAAGTCCCAGCGTGTAGGAAAAGAGAATTGGCAGGTAGAAACGAGACGTTAGGCATAAGTTCACGAACACTATCGATAGTGTCCTGTGCCAACTGATCGTTTGTGATGATGTGACTTGGCTGAAAATCATGAATTTGTGAGATTAATTCCTGTTGTTTGCCCCCTGATAGACCAACTGTCCACTGCGATAGCTTTCGGTCGTCATTTGTTGCAACAATGGATAACCATTTTGTTGGGATGTGATTAGCTCGTAGATATCCCTGGATTAAAGCAAACGTTTCAACCCTATGTGTGTCGTAGGGGATAGGATTCAAAAATTCTATCAGTAGAACTCGGATGTTAGGCATTGGTGTCACCGGCCAAAGGACGTGTGCGATATTAGCCAATTTAGAGGTCCAACGCAAAGGCCGCTGGGACAGAAGCCATGTCCTTCCCTCCACTTTCAAGGTTGTCCGTTTAGGCCCAATCCAACTCCAAATGGACCGCTAGGAGCTTGAATCTAGTACCCGTCATCATCTAGTTCTTGACTTTCCTTCCATTCAGTCTAGCCTAATCTGGGAATACAGGAGGCGAAAATGGCACATAAAGTTGATCGCAAAAAGGGAATTTTGACTTCCATTAATCCTTCAACCCTTCAGGAACTAGGCCAAATTCCTTTGGCTACCCCAGAAGACGTTGAAATCGCAGTACAAAATGCAAAGGCAGCCTTCCCATCATGGGCAGCACTGACCATCCAAGAACGCGCAAAACACCTAATCAGAGCCAGAGACTACATGCTCGACAGAGTGGAAGAAATCTGCAAATTACTAACCGACGAAGCTGGCAAACCCAGAAGCGAAGCCTTAACTGCCGAAGTACTCGTCGTTTCCGATCTAATCAACCTCTACACAAAACGTGCCCCAGAATTGCTGGCAGACCGCCCAATTCCACTGGCCAATCCGCTATTAAGGCACCTAAAAAACGCCCGCCTAGCCTATGAGCCCCTAGGCGTCGTAGCAGTAGTTTCCCCCTGGAACTACCCATTCTCCATCCCAATGTCCGGGATTTTAATGGCCTTACTGGCCGGTAACACCGTTGTCTTCAAGCCAGCCTCTGACACCGCCATGATCGGCAAGAAAATTGAAGAAATCCTTAACATTGGAGGCGGCCTACCCCCCGGCGTCTTAAACACCCTCATTGCCACCGGCTCGACAATGGGCGAAAAGCTGTTTTCACCCCCCGTCAAAAAAGTCGTCTTCACCGGCAGCACTGAGGTCGGCAAATTGGTCCACTCAATCGCCGCCAAAAACCTGATTCCAACCGTCATGGAACTTGGAGGCAACGACGCCATGATCGTTTGCCATGACGCCGACGTTGAATTGGCCGCCAAAGGCGCAGTTTGGGGCGGCTTCACTAACTGCGGCCAGGTCTGCGCATCAGTAGAGCGAATTTACGTCCACGAAAGTATCCATGATGCCTTCTTGGAACAAGTAGTCGACATCACATCGAAACTTCGGGTTGGCTATGACACTGGAAAGCACGATGTAGAAATAGGCCCATTGGCCAACCAATCGCAGCTTGAAACAGTCACTGCCCACGTCCAGGATGCCGTCGACAAAGGCGCTAAAGTCATGTGCGGTGGCGGTCCTGTAGACGACCTACCAGGCTATTTTTACAAGCCAACCGTTCTAAGTAATTGTAATCCCACTATGAAAGTCGTAAACGAAGAAACATTTGGTCCCGTCCTCGTGGTAATCCCATTCAAGGCTGAAGCTGAAGCGATCAGGCTGGCCAACGACTCCAACTATGGCCTCACAGGATCGGTTTGGACCAAAGACTTGACCAGAGGGCTTGCGCTGGCTCGCCAATTCCAGGCCGGCTCTGTGCTAGTAAACGACCTTACCTTCTCGTACGCCTTGGTTGACACACCTTGGCAGGGTATGAAGGAATCAGGAATGGGCAGATCCCACTCCGATGATGGCTTGCTGGAATTCGTCTTCCCCAAACACATCAACATCGATCACTCACCCTCGATGATGCGCAGGCGCATGTGGTGGTTCCCCTATTCACCCGCCGGATATGACGTGCTCAAAAAGGCGCTGTGGGCGTTTCTCAGCCCCAAGCACTTGCCGAAATTGTTTAAAACGGTGGTGTCAAGTAAAGAGGCTCGAAAAACCCTGATGTAGTCGCTTTGGACACGCAAATCATTCGTTTTCAAACTAGGAGTCTGTATGAACGACCGGGTTCCTTATCCAACGGCTTTAACCATCGCGGGTTCTGATTGCAGTGGTGGCGCTGGAATTCAGGCCGACTTGAAAACTTTCGAGGCGTTTGGCGTTTTTGGCCAGTCAGTCATCACCGCTGTCGTTGCTGAAAACACTGTGGGCGTAGAGGGTGTGTTGCCCGTGACGCCTGACTTCGTTGCATCGCAGATCCAGTGTTGCCTCGATGATATTGGCGCAATGGCCATTAAAACCGGCATGTTGGTGGATGCTGCCACTATCAATGCGATAGCTGAAGCTTTGGGTCAGTATGAAGTATCCAATCTGGTCATAGACCCAGTAATGGTAGCAAAGGGTGGCGACCCGTTAGTCGCCCCTGAGGCTGTAAAAGTGGCAGTGGAAAAACTGTTTCCGCTGGCAAAGGTGGTCACTCCAAACATGCCAGAAGCCGAGGTTTTGGTTGGTTTTCCGTTAGTTTCAGAAAAGGATATCCAAAAGGCAGCCGAGATCATCCATGCCATGGGACCAGAGGTGGTTGTGATAAAAGGCGGTCACGGCCCTTATTTCGAGCAAGGGATAGCCGTTGACCGCGTCTGGGATGGCAACAAGTTGACGGCCCTGATTTATCCACGACATCCGACGAAAAACACGCACGGTACTGGTTGCACTTTTTCTGCCGCGATTACCGCAAATCTGGCCCTTGGCCATCCGATATTGTCTGCAATTGAGGACGCCAAAAAGTATATCAGCGAGGCCATCAAAAATAATCCAAACCTTGGTAATGGGCATGGTCCAGTGCTGCATCGACTGCAAGGGTGGGGCGACCTTGCTCGATAAATTAACCTTAAAAGCTGCTTTTTAAGTTGTTCCTACCTTGACGGTGCCATAGAATACTGAACGCGGATTTTGTTGGTCCGCAGCTTTTTACGCTGAAGGAGGCTGGTTTTGAAACGCTTCATTGGTATTTTTGTCGCAGTCATGTTTTCCATGACCATGGCTGCTTGTGGCGGGGACGAAGCTAATCCTGATGCCCTGGGAGACCTTGGTGACAACGGTTTCGTAGACGTTGACGCAAACGCCGATGTTACCGACGATGCAGACGCCTCCCGCGATGACATCCAAGTTGATACCCCGGATGACACTCAAGAGGTTTTACAAGAGTTGCCCGACAACGACATTCCAGATGATGAAGGCGTCGAAGTTGAAATGGAAACACGCCATTTTACCTTCAGGGCCATTGCTGGCATGTCAATGGGCGCAGCTGCACTGACGGTTGCCTCTCACTATCCGGAGCTTTTTGATTCCGTTGGGGCGCTGGGCGGTTATGTTGACTACCGGTACATTGGCAGACTAATGAAGGACATGATGGGGGCAGGATTTTGCCCAATGGAACAACTCCTGCGGCCTGATGTATTGGCGGATATCAATAATCCAGATAATCCTTTAGTTTTTTGTGGTAACAACACCCACCTTCGTCCACATGAATTCTACTGGGATTTCAACCATTTCCACTATGATGACGACGGTGGAACGTGGGATCGTAAAAACTATTTCCAGGTGCTGAGCAGTTTGGTTTACGCCTTCGGAAATTTCATGTTCTACAACGAGGACAACCCCCTCCTGCCGCCCGGAGTGGACGTTGATTGGCTGAACGAGCCTGACAAATGCAACAACCCGGCAGTAGTAGAGTATCCTTACAACATCAACGCCGAGTACAACCCAGAGGGTGAATATAACCTGATCTCTTTTTGTGATGGTGAAACGAAGGTTGGTTGCGATGAAAGCGACCCACCCAAATGTGGTAGTAAGCATCCGCGGTACCGTGAATTAGTTGGCCGATACGACCCCACACAGAACTATGATTTTCCCGTCTTTACCTTCTTGGCCGTTGACTACAATGGAAACGGCAAGCGAGATTACGGTGAGCCAGTTGTCTTCAACGTATCCGAAAGATGGGATGATGTTGGGGTCGACGGCTGCTCCAACGAATTTGAAGACGGTAACGGCGGATGTTTGGAGGAATCAAACGGTCACCCAGAAATTGACGCCAATGGGGATGATTTTGACTTGGAAAAGAATCCTCGCGGGACCGAAGGAAATGGCGAATATGATGAAGGAGAACCGTTTGAGGACTTTGGAATCGACGGAGTACCCCAGGAAATTTCAGGGGTTAAAGACTACGGTGAGGGTAATGGCGTTTTCGATTACAACCCGCGCTACGAGGCTTTAATCAACCAAGATGCCAGGACATTCTTTTTGACCGCCGATGTTGAGGAGCTGAAAAAGCATAGCTACTACCTTGAAGGTGGTATTCGTGACATGCTTCATGCGCTTACGTCTGCAAAGCATCTGGCTGCCGCCTTGGCCTCTAGGGGGCTGGAAGTCAAGTACTACGAAGATTTTGCTGGCCAGCCAAATTCGATATTTCCTGAGCAGGTGTGTGATGACATTGTGAATATTGAAACCCCTGAATATCTAGTCAATTTTGACTTTTCAAGTGGGTCATTTGGCGAAAACGTTTTGGTCGGTTACGGTAATCCAAACCTGACTGAGGCCGAATTAGTCAATAATAACAATGGTAAACATGTCGGTGACGCCTGCGAACTGCTGGTTCGAAGCGGGATATTTTACACAATGGCTATGAGTCGGATGCCAGATACTATTCGCTTTTCCAGTGGGGACTATTTTGGCGCTACCATTTTGTACTCATCCTATTACTCTGAAATCCTGCAAAGCCGCCGTTGGTATGGCCTGAACCTTCCACCGGGATACTTTACCGATGAAAGACTTAAGGATGCCGAACTACCATTGGGTATCATACTTCCCGGTATTGGGATGCCTTTATGGGAGACAACAGAGGCCACTAGGATTGTGGGCCTGACTCAGGCAAGTGGTGCAACCCCTCGGTTTATCTTGCTATCTCCAGATGGTCAGTGCTGCTTCCGCAACAGCGAAACGGGCGAACGGTTTTGCAACTGCTATCGAATTTCTGGTGGTTACAAATGCGTTGAGGCTCAGTGTAAAGGCGAGCATGAAGAGTGTGAAGAGTTTGAAATTCCGCGTGATAACATGGTTCAGGAGTGTAACAGCGGCCATTTCTTTGTGAACCAGGCCACCAATGTCTGGGGTGAAACCGATTTGGAAAACGCACGCTTTGAAGACGCCCTGTTGGAAGTTATCGACGTAGTGTCCAAAAAGTATCGCATCAAGCAGCCAGCAGACGTGGAAGTCCCAGTAGGGTTCTAGTCCAAAATCACCTTAGATTTCTTACACATCCCAAGTTTCCTTCGTTGCCCCCCAGGCGTGGTATAGGGGCAAAAACGATATCCTTTGCTCTGGTAAGGTGGACGCTTGCCCGTCCTGGAAGACTAGGCCGCCTGAAACCTTCGGATAGCTGGACAAAAGCATGTGTAGACTGCGCAGTTTGCCAGCTGGGCCGCTTTTGACCTCAACGGCATAGATATTGCCATCACGAACGGCCAAGTAGTCGACTTCAGCCGACGAACTACGAGCCTCCCGGGCCCAATAGTAAAGGTCGCAACCTTGGGACGCCGCAAGCTCTTGACCCACAAATTGCTCGGCCATTGCCCCACGGTGTATTGCCATCAAATCCTGACGCAGAAACTCTTTTGGTGTTACCCCTCTAAGCTGCTGCCACAGGCCTATGTCCAGAAACAGCAGTTTGAACCGCGATTCCTTTGCCCCAGCGCCAAGGGGCAGGCCAGACGGGTCGGTCGCTTTGACTTTTCGCAAAATCCTTGCTTGTAACAGCAGTTCGAGAGCCGCTTTGATTTGTGGTCCACTAGAGTCAGGAGCAAGACGCGAATACTTAATTTGCTGGCCAACAGACGCGGCAGCTTCGACTAAGACCTGGTCCATCAGCCGAGGATTCGCCCTGCGACTATACTTGGCGAAATCGTCCCTGAATGAGGCGGTTAAAGCCGCTTGAATTCCGAATATTTCCGCGATTCTGGCACCCTTTCGCCAAGCACTAACCGCTTCGGGCATGCCTCCAATGAAACAGTAATGGCGCACTTGTTCCATCAAAAATGTGTGGCTAGCACTTCCTAGATCGACGAACGGATCAGATGCCATTTGCGCCGCGGCGTCATTTCCAGACGCCCAAAGCGTCTCAACGAAGGTCATTGGAAGCATATCGAGATATTGGACTCTACCAACTGGCACAGAATAGTCACCAAGTGCGAATTCAAGCAAGGATCCAGCGGCAATAACATGCAATTCAGGCATTTCCTCATGAAAGTACCGTAGGGCGGTGATAGCCCGAGGGCACGCCTGGATTTCATCGAAAAATAAAAGGGTTTTACCAGGTACAAAGCGCTTACCTGTGACGATCTCAAGCTCGCCGACCATTCTTTTGGCATCTAGGTCGCCTTCAAAGATCTGGTGCCAGTTGGTATGTCTTTCCAGGTCAACGGTCACTGTCTCAGCAAATTTTCTGGCACCAAGAGCGTGAATCGACCATGTTTTACCAACCTGCCTAGCACCGCGAACAATCAAGGGGTTCCTGTGTTGGGCATGTACCCAGCGGTCAAGCTGTTCATCAATGAAGCGCCTCATTTCGACCTGTCAAAACTAAAAGTCAAGGTTATTATCGTTAGTAGATGATGAAAAATCAACCTAGTCTTATTCCTACCGTTTCGGTGGTTGGATAGTATCCCTAAAGCGAGGAATCTAACTATTTGGGGGATATTCCAACTTTAAAATATGGATTTGTTGACTACCGCCTAGTGAGGTGTGAGGTGCCATGATCTCACTTGATAAATCTCATAAAGATCTGCACCTTTCACCATCGTTGAACCGGGTCATATGGCATTCACGGTACTTTTGGTGAGACTTGGCAAGGTCGATGTGTTGCACTAGCGCATTAACGGCCAGTCTTTATTCCATTCAGCTATGAATAGACAAAATTGGCCTGCAAATCGAATTGCTGGCGTCTTGCTGCGATTGGGTGTTGGTTGTTCACCCTTTGGGCTTGATCGCTATGGGGCTTCGCGTTAACCTTCCGGCGCTTTGTGTCTGGAGGGGATCTGCTATGGCATCTTCTAATCTGACGGCTCCGAAAATTCGTAGCATGAAAGGCCAAAAGCGAATTGTTTGTGTGACTTGCTATGACGCGACTTTCGCGAAATTGGTGGACGAACACGTGGATGTTGCTTTGGTTGGTGATTCCTTGGGAATGGTCATCCAGGGGCTGGAGACTACCTTGCCTGTGACTTTGGATGAGGTCATTTATCACACCAAAGCCGTTGCTAGGGGGCTGTCAAAGGCTCACCTTGTTGCGGATCTGCCGTTTCTAACCTATCAGATTAATGATGAAGAGGCCCTAAGAAACGCTGGGCGCTTGGTGACTGAGGGGAGGGCCCAGTCCGTCAAGTTGGAAGGTGGTGTCAGAACCGCCAGCGCCATTGCCAGGATAGTCCAGGCTGGCATCCCGGTTATGGGGCACGTTGGCTTGACCCCCCAGTCCTTCCATCAGTTTGGCGGTTTTAAGGTGCAAGGGCGGGCCGAGGCCGCTGCCCAGGCCGTGATGGCAGATGCTAGGGCAGTCCAAGAGGCCGGCGCCTATTCGATAGTGTTGGAGGGGGTACCTGGGGAATTGGCCGCCAAAATCACGGCTGATCTCTCGATTCCAACCATTGGGATTGGCGCTTCTGCCGCCTGTGATGGACAAGTGCTGGTAATCTATGACATGTTGGGTATGAACCCTGACTTCAAAGCCAAATTTGTCAAAAAATACGATGACTTGGCTACCAGAATCAGCGACGCTATTTCCACATATGGTGCCGAAGTAAGGGCTGGAACCTTTCCTGGTGATGAGCATTCTTTTCATTCTTGATGTGAGGGTCTCGTGATAGTAGCCTCAACTGCCGATGAAATCCGCAAGCAAGTACGTGAATGGCGTGTTTCAGGGTTGACCGTGGCCCTTGTTCCCACCATGGGTGCCTTACATGAAGGGCACTTATCGTTGGTAAGGACTGCTTCCAAAGTCGCCGACAAGGTGGTAGTCAGCATTTTCGTCAATCCAACCCAGTTTGGCCCAAACGAAGACTTTGACCGCTATCCACGCACGTTTGATGCTGATTTGCAGCAGCTTTCCAACCTTCAGTGCGACGCAATCTATGCCCCAACAGCCAGCCAGATGTACAAGCCAAGGTTTCAGACATCCGTTGAGTTGGCTCAGCTGCCACAACACCTTTGCGGCCTTGGGCGTCCAGTTCATTTTGGTGGCGTCGCCTTGGTGGTTTCAAAGCTCTTTATCGCCTGTGAGCCCGATTTTGCGGTTTTTGGGGAAAAGGACTTTCAGCAAGTGCGGGTGATCGAACAAATGGTGAGTGACCTTGATTTCGCCGTCAAAATTGTACGCAGCCCGACTGTTCGAGAGCCTGACGGGCTGGCCCTTTCTTCCAGGAATCGCTATCTGTCGCAAGAACAGCGTGCCGCAGCGCCCGTTTTGTATGAAACCCTTGTCAACATGGCCAAGTCGATTGAGGCTGGGGCCTCGGATCCAAAGGCCTTGATTGAGCACGGGATTAAACTTATAAGTGCAAAAGGGCTGGAAGTTGAGTACCTATCCATAGTAGATCCAATTGACCTGGAAGACGTGGAACTGGTCACAGGACCCGTCAGGATCTTGGTCGCAGCCAGATTGGGAGCCACCAGGTTGATAGATAACATTGCTGCTTGAATCTAAAAGGAGGGCCTGAATGTCTGTATCGTTTTCCAAAATCGACCCTACTTTACGTCGCCGTTGTATCGACACGATGAGGATGCTTGCTGTTGATGCAATCGAAGCTGCGAAATCTGGCCATCCAGGCGCATGTCTGGGCGGCTCAGACCTGATGATGGCCTTGATCCTGGGCCCAATGCGCTTTGATTCCGGGGATCCCAAGTGGCCAAACAGAGACCGATTTGTGATGTCCAAAGGCCACGCCTCGATGATGATCTACGCGGCTCTTCATCTTTGCGGATACGACTTGACTCTCGATGAAATCCGGCGGTTCAGGCAGTTGGGCAGCCGCGCAACTGGGCACCCCGAGTATCCTTTGCTGCCAGGCATCGAAACCAGCACTGGCCCCCTGGGACAGGGCTTTGCGACAGGCGTGGGCATGGCGTTGGCCGGAAAGATGCTGGCCGAACGTTTTAATACCCCCGACTTTTCACCCATCGACTATCGCGTGTTTGCGTATTGCGGCGACGGCGACATGATGGAAGGGATTTCGTACGAGGCTGGGTCGCTTGCCGGGCATCTGGGGCTTGGCAACATGGTCTACATATATGACTCAAACGAGATCAGCATCGAAGGGAACATGGATGTTGCCTTCAACGAAGACGTTGGTCTGCGATTTGAAGCGATGGGCTGGCACGTGCTGCATTGTGATGGCTATGACTGGGAGGCCTTGACTGACGCCATCAATCAGGCAGTAGCTGAAAAGGATCGGCCAAGCTTGGTGATTGCTAGGACTACGATTGGGCGCGGGGCACCGACCCTGGAGGGGTCTGCAAAGACGCACGGCGCCCCACTGGGAACAGCCGAGGTCCAAGGCCTAAAGAAAGCTGAAGGATGGCCTCTTGAGCCTACTTTCTTCATTCCAGATGAGGTCCGTGCCTGTTTTGGCGAAGTAACCGCTGCCAAAGCTGCGCAACACAAGGAATGGGACGAGAATTTTGCCAAGTGGCGCCAAAATAACCCCGACCTTGCCAAGCAGTGGGATGCCTATTTTGGATGGCAGCAGCCTGATGATTTGGCGGATCGCCTGTATGAGGTCGCCAAAACGCAGGCTGGCGGCGCAACTAGGGCGATCTCATCAAAGGTGATGCAAGAGCTTTACAAGGCGGTTCCAAACCTGGTTGGCGGTTCGGCAGACCTTGGTCCATCAAACAGCACCCTTTTGGCCGAGGCTGGCCACGTCAATCATCATGATTTTGCAGGCGCCAACATCCATTTTGGCGTGCGCGAAAATGCGATGGCCGCGATCACAAACGGGCTGGCCATTTCAGGAGCTTTTCGCCCGTACTGTGCGACTTTCTTGGTGTTTTCCGACTATTTAAAACCTGGCGTCAGAATGGCCGCCTTGATGGGGCTTCCTTCCATTTTTGTGTTCTCGCACGACAGCTTCCACGTCGGGGAAGACGGCCCGACTCATCAGCCAATCGAGCAGTTGCTGATGCTCAGGTCCATCCCTGGTGTGACTGTTTTCAGGCCAGCTGACGCCTTGGAAGTGGCGGCTGCTTGGACGTACGCTGCCAGAAAGGATCGAGGGCCCCTGGTAATTGCGACAACCCGCCAAAATGTGCCAGTTTTTGAACGTCACTCTGCCACAACCATAGGTCAGGTCCTGCAAGGCGCGACTGTTGTAGGCGAATGGTTTGCTTCAGGCAAAACCGCCTTGGACAGGGTGATTATCGCCACTGGTTTTGAGGTCTCTAGCTGTGCTGAAATTGCCCCCAAGCTTGCCGCCAACGGGGTCTCTGTTCGCTTGGTTTCAATGCCATCGATTGAGCTTTTCCTTGCTCAATCCCAGGAGTTCAAGGATTCAATCCTGCCTCCAGGTGTGCGACGCATATCCGTGGAAGCCCAAACCACCATTGGGTGGCACCGAATCCTTGGCGACGGAGGTGTCGCAATTGGGCTGGATCACTTTGGTGAATCAGCGCCTGCCTCAGAACTGAACGAACTTTTTGGGTTTTCACCCGACAAGCTGACAGCCAGACTTTTGGATGCGATGAAGTAGGGTATCCTTTAAATCTTGCACTGCTTGACGCACCCAACGACGCGAATCGTAATTGATTTTTCTATGCAGGATTGTTTTGGAGATCATTCTGGATCTGGCACTACGTCAGCACACCAAGACTTGGAAATATCCATTCTGAAGAACTGTCCATCGATGTTGGTCTCGAACGAGTCAATTGCGAAGTAATAAACAGTGCCCTTGGTGACAGGAAAGGTAATCACATCACGACCAGTGGCTATGCAGTTCATTCCGTCACATGGTTTGCCTGAAAGAATGAAGACTTGCAAGACCTCTGGTAACGGATCCACAATGGTTTCCCCATATGTCGTGATCGTTATTTCCCCAGTTTCTTCAGCGGTATACTCAAAAACCCTTTCAGCGCCTGGTGCATACACTTTGCAGGTGCCATCGTAGTACTCAACATTAACGCCGGCGTAGTTTCTTTCAATGTGCTTACCAGTAATTCTTGCTGGATTGTCAGCTGGCTGGCATTCGGCAAGGTCTGGTCGCAAAATGGTGGGGCACGGTCCAGTGGCACCAACACACCTAAATGTAGTCTCATCGCAATTTAAAGGGGGGGCACAATCCCCACAGCTTCCGCCACATCCATCGTCCCCACAAGTGCGACCAAGAGAAGCGCACTTGGGGACGCACGCCCCACATTGGCCAGTGCTGTAGTTACAGTCAACGCCATCAGCGCAAAAACCGCAAATGTTGCCGCAGCCGTCCCTTCCACATTCTCTACCATCGCATGAAGGCGGAATTTTGCACTTGTCGTCGTCTATTTCCTCGTCAATCTCGTCGAAAACCAAATCAGTACCGGTGACCTCTTCATCAGGTGTGTCTGGTCTGGTCACATCACCGTCCACACCCTCAACATCCGAATCCGACTGCTGCCCAAGATCCCTTGTGTCAGCACCTGTGTCCTTTGGGCCTGAAGCGTCGGGGAAAACAAACTTTATGTCGTCAACGGGAACAAACGCGTCCTTTGGACGAGTAGGCACACCATCAGAGCATGCGGCAACAAAAAACAAGATCGGCGTCAACGACAGGAGGAAAACTCTCAAGGGATACCTCCCAAGCTAAGGTTTCAAAGAATCGTAGTTCTTGAAAATAACTGGATCTCCATTAGCTTTTTTATGCTCTGTAAACGGGGTCTCTAGGTCTGTACAACACAAGGTTCCAACATGCCACATATCCCAAGTGTACATTGCCTGCTTCAAAGTCTTTTCCCAAATTGGAACAGAATCGCTGATGAAAACCCTGATAGTTGGGTATGACGCACCGAAACCGTGGTCATCATAGTAATGAACCCCAATCTTCAGACACTTATCATCTGGATATGTATAGGTAAATATCTCTGGGCCAGCACCATCGGTGTCGTCTCGATCCAGGTGTGGCTGATAAAGAGGGTTGTCTGCGAACTTTGGCTGCCAGATAAGCCGATGGGCATTCATCCAGTAGCAGTCATATTCATCATCGAAATAACCCAGGACCTCACCGTTGTCATCCTTTCTGGTCCCCGTGGCGTATGGATGAACCACATGCAGGTCCATATCGGAGCCACAATCATTGTCCTCGGTACACTGGTCTGTCTGATCTGGGTCATTAGGAGTGTTCCAAGTAAGCTCGACCATGCAACCCTCGGGCGGCCTGACTTCAACAACGCGATCACAGGTGGCCCTGTCTCCGTTTTCATTGGTCACTTCGAGAATAAATCTATAGCTTCCAATGACGTTACAGGTGAAACGCACGTCTTTATAAACGCTATTTGGATAGAAGACTTCCTGTGAGCCATGTGGTTGTTCGGCCTTCCAAAGTCTGGTTTTGATGCCGCCACCAGGGGTTGGGTCATAGCTCAAGTCCTTCAACATCAGGTCTGTCATTGGGTTAATTGGGGTGCCTTCTGCCAGTGGCTGATAGTTTGCCAACACATCAAACTCGCAGACAACCTGCTCGGCTTCAACGGCCAAACCGCTAATTGGGGCCTCAACCATCCCCCGCGGGGAGCTGTTCACCACCTGAACCTTTCCAAGGTCTGGTTCCGGCTTGCCGTCAGGGTCCAGCCTGGGGGTTGTTGGCACGTATGTGATCCTGAAATCGCGCTTTTCACCAGGTTCCAAAACCAGAGGATTTGCTTCGTTAAAGGCGCCAAGTGGGTCTAGTGACAGGTTAAATTCCTTCGCTGTGTCTTCAGAAAAGCGCACGTCTGTGACTTCCACAGGCTCGTCACCGCAGCTTTCCAGGTAAACGGCCATCGGCTTGGCATTTGGAACGACTGTGGCTCCAAAGTCGATGCTGGGTGGGATTATCCTGATGCATGGACCGCCAGCGTTAGCCACCAGTTTGACATCGAAGGTTTGACCAAGGTCCTTGGGAAATCTAGGGTCGTTGGAATAAAAACTCAGCTCAGCTTCTGCCGGTTCCTCATCATAGGCGACATACCTTACCGGTAGTTCAAAGCTGGAGTTCTTTTTGATTACAACAGGTTGGCAGGTTGTTGTGTCAATGAATCCAGGGTCATCCTCCGCGCCGATGTTTGTGTAGTTAGCATTAATCTTGACGGTACCAGGCTCTTGACCCTCAGAAGGAGGCAGTTCGCAGCCCCAAATGAACCTAAATCCCAAAGTGCCGCGATAATCGATTCGATCAATTACTAGGTCATCCAACCCACTGTTTTGAATGTACAACACGCCATCTGTTTGCTGTCCTTCCATGACAAAACCCAAGTCCAGCACAGGTGGGTTTGCCTCGATGTAAGGAACGTTCTTCGCGGTCCTGATGTTCATTGTGTACTGAGGACGTTCAGGGTCATCGCTTGAAATAGTGAGCACTGCCAGACGGTTACATGAAATTGCCTGCACAGTGAAAGTTACATTCACGGACACTGATGCAACTCCGTTTTCGTCCTGCTCCCCAGTGCCTCCAACAGTATTTATAACCTTAGGAAGCTCGGACAAGACGTCAACCTTGAAAGGCTCCAATCCTTCCTCGTCGCCTGGACAGCCATCCACGTTTCTAATGTCAACCGCGGTAACGGTCAAAGGAGCGTCTCCAGTGTTTCTGATGTTAAAACTGTAGAACGTCTCAATCGTAACGTCAGATGCCGCTGGCTCCGTTTCGATTTTGGGGCGTTGCATAGTGCTGCCGCCACCACAGGAGGAAATAATCAAAGCCGCTGACAGGGCAAAAAGTAATAAGGTCGATTTGATTTTCACTGTAACCCTCGAACAAAGGCGCAAGAAGTCTAACTGAAAAGGCCCCTCTTCTACAAGAGATCATCCTTAAAGAAAGCGATCATACGTCCTAGGAAAGCACACTTACATCCGTTATCGTAATCCAAACACCCCCATACAATTTGCTGCACCAACCCCAATTTCTTTTTGGTACACGATGATTGCAACTAATAAAGCAGTTAACACGATCGCTCGGATAACAAACGGGTAAATAGGGCGTTTTCGACGATTAGGATCAAGTCCGCCGTACATGGTTTAGCTCCTTTTTGGCATAAAATTTACAAACTTAAATTCAAAGAGTGCCTGCTTTGGTCACTTTCAGCGCTAAATTGCCACTTAACGACAATTTCCTTTATGCATTCAACTAGGGGCCGGCTGGCTATCCCGCGTTGAGGTTCCACGAGCGGAGATTCTATCGATCCAGACGGCGCCACTGTAAGCTCAAGTTTGACATCGATAGTCGCTTGTGGTGGAGGATCCATTGAAGCCTTACAAGCTAAAAGGCGCTGGTGATCTCGCTTGCTGTACATAATCATCTGGTTTTGACGAGAGGTTCCAGGATGCACTGCTGCAGGTGCTTGCGTTGTAGCAACCTCAGGGATCGAGGCCGGCTCGCCCGTGTCCCACAAGAAAAAGGCCGCGGCACCAGCGGCAGCAAGAAGGATTACTACAACAATGGAGACTATGAAAATCCTGCGTTTACGCTTTTGTTCCAAAATCTTTTGTGAAAACTGTCCCGGCTGCAGATTTGGTTCTTGGACGGCTTGGTACTGACCAGATGGATGGCGCCCAGTCAAGGGTGCGCTGTCTGCAACTCCGTGGGCTGCAAAGGGATTTTGAGGGTTACCTAGATGATGACCTGGGATAAAAGGATTGTGAAAAGCCTGATTTTCTTGGTCTAAAGTTTCAGATGCCCACAGACTACCTACGTTGGGACTGGTCGCATGCCAAGGCTTTCTGACTGTATCTAGGTTGTCATGACCAGGTGCAGGGTAATCTTGCTGTGGCGGAGCAGGAAATTCTGCTGTAGTTTGTGATTGTTCCGTCTGGGGGTACTGCCCACTTCCCGCGATAATCTGAAGCCTGCTAGTGCGATTTTCACTGTTTTCTGGGGGCGTATAAGTAGAATTCGGAATATCTTCAATGGCATACGCAGCTCCGTTTGGATCGTTCTCATTGGGCATCACCAAATACAGCTTTTGACCGCATTTGCGACAGGTGAACCGGTTGGTTTTGCTCATTTTCTCAGTAAGTTTGAGTCGATATTTGGTTTGGCAGTTTGTGCAGCTGAAAACCATGCTTGCCATGAGACCTCAAGGGCATAACCATAAGCTATATTAGCAGACGATTTGAATGACCGGAAATTAACTCCTAAAAGGTGATTTTAGATAAGGATTGTGGGGATTTTGGGGTTGGGCTAGGGCGATTTTGGGTTGACTGCAAGGCCTTGTACTTCTACCATATTATCCCGGCGGGAGCCTTGTTGGCGTAAAATCTATTTAGCGACAGGAGGCCTAAGTGGCTGTTAGGTTGTGGCTGACGGTGTTTGTTAGTGCTGTGTTTGTTGGCGCCTGTGCTGGCGAGCTCAAATGTCCAGAAGGGACCGTCAGAGATGGTGACACCTGCCGTACGGCAAAAGACGTATCTCAAGTTGATGGTCTGATTTTTCCCGACACTGCCTCCCCAGATGGTTCTACTGACGAGGACGCGGAGGACGCAGACCGGCCAGATGGTCAGGACGATGCTTCAGATGATGTCAAAGACAGCGATACCAAGGACGTCCACAGTACAGATAATTTCCCAGGTGGAGTGATTGGTAAAGCCTGTAATAAAAACTCAGATTGCACCAGTTCCGCTGTACCAAACGGTATATGCATGGAACTGGGCGGAGTCTCTTATTGCACCTTGTTATCGTGTCACGAAGAGGGCAAGGCCTGTCCTAGCGGCGCTTTGTGTATGGGCATTACTTTGGTGAATCCAGCATGCGCCTCGGCGTGCCAGTCCGACAATGACTGTCGAGCATCGGATGGGGTCGTATGTAAACTGCTGCCTGACCCTGATGGTGAATTACAAAGCATCTGTCTTGGCACTATCAAGGAACCAAGGGGCCTCGGCTATCCATGCATTGGCAACGTTGATTGTGCTGGATCTATGGGCTGTTTGAGCAACTTCGAAGCCGGTTATTGTACTGAACTACGCTGCGGGCCTGATGAGCCATGTCCAGAAGGCAGCCAATGTATCAGGGTTGGTGGCTCTCCGGTGTGCCTGAAAGAGTGTGATAAAGCCAAAGGTAAAGCGGACAACGAGGATTGCCGGTTCACCGTGACCGAGTCTGGAAAAGGTGAGGTCACGATTCAACGGTCTTGTGTCGAGCTGAAAACCTTCCCCGATTTGGACAGGGTTCACGTTTGCGGGTCAGGCTCCAGCGGCCGGGCCATCGGCGAACAGTGCCTGAATGACACCGAGTGCAAATCAAACAAGTGCAAGATTTCCTTTACTGGCACCTGTGGCGATCAGTTGACTGGCTGCTTGGTTGACCGAGACTGTCCAGGCGGACTGTGCATCAATGCAAGCGATAAAACCTTTGGGTATTGCACCCAAACATGCAGCGCCCAAGTGGCATGCCCAGCCGGCAGTTTATGCCTAGAGATGCTTCAACCAGACGGAATCACCTTCAAGGGAGAATGTATGGTTCCATGCGCAGAAGGCGGCGTTTGCAGGCAGGAAGCCGGATTGAAGTGTCACTATGGCGACGCAATCATGGACCCAGGACGCGCAGCCTGTGCCAGGATCCCCCCGCGCACCATCGGCTCTAAGTGCGCCGACGACAATGACTGTGACGTCGGTACATGCCAAAAAGCATCCGGCCAGTACTTCGGAGTCTGCACAAAGGAAGGCTGCTTCCTACCAGGCGCAAAGTGCCCATTCCCAACCACCTGTGCCAAGGTTGGCTCCAATGACGCGCCATTGTACTGCTATGTCAGATGCCTAAGCGACGCAGACTGCGCTGACGGCATGACATGCAAAGACAGCTACGGCACCGGCATCAAGGTCTGCGTACCGTAGTTTCAGGCAAAGGCAAGATCATCCTCAATTTGTTTCAGGGACAGGGGTGGGGACAGGATCAGGGACGGGGACGGGGACAGGTGCGGACCGAAACTGAAGTTTGCAAGGCCTTTATCCATGATCCGAATGTAACCTTACGAGGATTATCGTTTGATAATCGAGCCTTGGTAGCTTTTGCTCAACTCCAGAGGCCAAAACTAGGTGGTGATTTTTGGATTTTTTCATTTTGTCGTTTGACAGCTGAAAAGTGAAATCCGTACAATCCTCTCCGTTCAGGTTCGTTATTTCAAATCATGTCTTACTATTTAGGAGGAGCTCAAATGGGGACTCGTGCATTCTTGCGTTTGCTGCGGCCTAAGTCTTGGGTTTTGAGGGCGTCATTGGTGCCCGTCTTGCTTTTCGCACTTTTCCTGATCCCGATGACGGTGACGGCCCAGGTTACGGTGTATGCTGAAGCTAATTGTCCTGAATCTGGGCTTAAGCGAACGTACAGTCACGTATCGTGGCCGGACCTCAGTACCCAGTACTACGAAGGTTCATCGGTTTCCCTTAATAACACTATCAGCTCCATCAGGATTGAGGGTGGATGGGAAGTCTTGGGCTGCGGTTCGTTTGGGTTTAATACCTGTGCTGCACAACTAAACACAGAAAAACAGGTCTATTCAGATGGAACTCCCAAATACCAAGACAGGTGTCTTAATATGACGTCGTCGTCATGGAGCTCCACGAATCCCATTCCAGTTAATAACGCAATTTCATCTCTTTTAGTCCAGCCAAAAGACTTTGATACCTATTGGCAATACTACACGTATCAAGAAGATAGCTCGCAACCCAGTGGTCGCTATGGTTACGTGGAACTATTCACAGGTACCGACTATACTGGGATTGGTTTAAAGATTTATTACTCCCACTACGACCTTAGTAACAGTGCAGTGCATTCCGGTGTTCATTCGATCAAAGTGCACGGTAATCTGGTTTCACGATTGTGTAATGATCAAGGCCAGAACTGCGCCAACAACGTTCTGATTAACAAGGATACTCCCAATATCCAGAGCGCACCCATTGGCGTACAAACTTTGATTCCACCCCATTCTGCTGCTATGGTGATGAAGTCATCAGACATGCCCAAGCAGGCTAATAACTTCGCACGTGCTTTTCTTAATCACGGGCCAACTTACCGTAGGAATTCATTCTTCCAGTGGGCTCAAAGTGGCGAAGGAACTACACATGTCATGACTTGGCCATCGGGCGATTGCTATGAAGCATGCAATGACAACGATGCCCTGTGTCGTGATAATGCAGATTGTAAAAAAGCATGTCAAAAGAATATGTGTGCCTATATGGAGCGTGTTAACAGAGCTGGATATAGGTGGGCTGGTGACTCTTCGCTTGTTTTTCTGAGCGCACATGGATTGTTTGCAGTCGGTAACAACCCGTATGCAGGTCTAGAGATGATTCATACAGAAAGTTGTAATCATCAGCTCGCACAGTTTCACTCACGTGACGATCAACCGCCGGCTCCTGCATGTCCATACCCGTGGACTCAAGTTGACGATGCAGATGGAGATGGTGAAGATGATGTAGATGGTGGGCACCGCTGGGGAAATTTCAATACAGATTGGGTGATAACGACTGCCTGCGAGTCTCTTGGTAGGCCACCTCTGCCAAGGCCTCCCACTGATGGGGCTTCATTACAGAGCTCAACGATATCAAAAGCTTGGAAGTCACTGCTTTTGTCGGGGGTGCATGGGATTGGGGGGTTTTACGAGGATAGCCACTGGCGTTCCTTGCCTTGGGACAACAGTGGTGATGAACTTGCGGATGATTTCTGGACCGATCTGGTGACCAAGTCCTTCGCTCAGGCTTGGGGAGAAACTTCAGAAAGATTTCTGGGTGCCAGTGATCGTGTTGTCTACTACATGGTTGCCTGTCCGACCAACTTCACAGTTGCCCAATGTGTTGCAAGAATGAACAATGATTACTACCACGGTTATCAGACGGGGCCTAAGCCTGATTTGGTGAATCATTCAGATCTACGTTTTCACATTGAGGAGTACGAACCTTAACAGGTTCCTGTTATGAAGTCATATGAAACAGGACCTAGACTTAACAGGTAGGGGATGACAATGAAAAAGACAACGATTTTGCTACTATTTTTCGCGTGCTTTCTTATAACACATACCGCCTCAGCACAAGATTCCCTTGGAATTGAAGCGGCTGTTATTGGGGCCTTTCCCAAAGAAACCACAGTTCCGGTTGTTCAGTTTGCGCCACCGGATACAGAATATTCACTAAATAGACTCGGGAGCTTCTTCTTTGGAAGCCCACTAACAGCTGACTCGGCCGAGGAGGATGTGGGGCGATACCTTTACTTCAGTGACGACAACTCCAAGCTCTGGTATTACCCAATGTCTGGAGCATTTGACTGGATTCGAACGAATCCCCCCGTTGCCGTTGAATTTGACACGAGTGATGACAATGTCAAAGAATTGCAAGACGTTGCTTTAAGTGTGTTAATGGAAATACGAGGGCAAGCTGGCCATCCCATGGAGTCAATTGAATTCGAAAAGACTTCTAAAGTGGTTGCGTATACGGGCACTTATGGTGCTGACGGCAAAGACACCGAGCGTTTTGTGCGACAAGTGGATGTTCGCTTCAGACAATCGATTGCTGGTATGCCAGTTTTTCATGGTTCATGGGCAGTTGTGTCGTTTTGTGGTGACATGGAGATCTGTCGTGTCAGGGTGCTGCTTCGCGATGTAATGGAGGTGGCTGAAAGCAATATCTTGCCTGTGGAAACTGTTACCTCCATGCTGTTGTCCTCTGCTTCCCAGCTGGACGGCCCCTACTATGTTAGCAGCGTCGACAAGTCACGCGAGCCAGTTATTGGCTATGTAACGCGTTCTGAAAGTTATCTGCAAACGGGAGCTGCGCCGATTCTGCTAATCCCTGTGTGTCAAACGAGAGTTACATCGAAGACTCAGGATTGTGAGAATCAGTCCAGCATCGCCCACCCTCTTGTCGGCGATTATGAAGCTATAGAGGGTGCCTTCCGGGCCAAAACCAAGCACAGGGAATCAGGTGACCTTCAAATAATTGAAAGGCCATCTCATTGTGGGAATTCTTTTGAAGGGCGTGAGTGCGCTCCATAATCAGGTTTGTAGATGTGGGTTAAGTCCCACCACAGGAGGATAAATGTTTGCTTTAACACACAAATTTTTCGAACGTCCCCGTTTCGAGGCCTTTTTGCATGTTGGAAAACGCGTTTCTCTGATGACAGCGCTGCTGCTGGTGGGTTGGTGTTTTGGATGTGCAGCTGAATCTCCCTGCATCGAAACTGTTGATGTTGGTGTCTGTAGAGCGATCAAGCCTCAGGTTTCAGATGTGCGCTACGGAGATCGGGTACTTGGCGAACAGGAAGCTCTCCAATTTTATGCGAAGTATGTTTGTGCGCACACAAGTAAGATGGAGGACACCAAGATATTTAGTGGTGAATTCGAATGCCTAGACCCTAACACGCCGTTTGAGGAATGGGGGTCTCCAGACTGGGCCATAGAGGTAGTAGTAACCTTCCCTTATGAATTATGCGCTTGTGACGAAGACTATCAATGCGTCTTGGAGTTCCAACTCATTTTTGACAAGCTGGTTGAGGCTCCAAAAGCGGGAAGCGTGTTTGACCTGACCAAGGCAAAGGTTATTGATAAAGTTCGTCTAACAGCCAACATTGAATATGCAATTACTGGCGGAACTATCGAATTTGTGACAGTCGAACCAAACAAGTATTCGTTGAAGATTCACGATCTGACGTTAACTGGAGGCCAGGAGAAGGAAGCTGCCAGGACGTATAATTGTTACAACCCTGAAACCGTTACCATTGAGTCAATTTCGTTTGACTGTATTCCGAATCTTGAAGCTGAGCCTGCCAAATAATGATAATCGGAGTCAGGCAGCTTCTAATCAAAAAACCGATTTTGGACCTCCAGCTAAGATTAGGTGGTGAATTTTGGGCAGCTCCTGCCAGTTGCGCGATGGGCCTGTTAGTGATAGTTTACCGCCGCCTTTTGGAGTGACTAGATGACGTTCCAGGAAGTTATTCTACGATTGCAAGATTATTGGAGCGCCCAAGGATGCCTTATTGTGCAACCAGGCGACCTCGAAAAAGGTGCAGGCACCTTCAACCCTCACACCTTCTTGCGCTGCCTAGGCCCCGACCCCTGGAAAGCCGCCTACGTCGAACCATCCAGACGCCCAACTGACGGCCGTTATGGCGACAACCCTTTTAGATTACAACACTATTACCAGTTCCAAGTCGTCCTAAAACCAGCCCCCGAAAACGTCCAAGACCTCTACCTTAAAAGCCTAGTGGCTCTCGGCATCGACCCATCCGCCCACGACATTCGCTTCGTCGAAGACGACTGGGAATCCCCAACCCTAGGGGCATGGGGACTAGGCTGGGAAGTCTGGGTAGACGGCATGGAAGTCACCCAATTCACGTACTTTCAGCAGTGCGGAGGCTATGAATTAAACCCCATTACCGCCGAACTTACATATGGCCTCGAACGAATAACCATGTACCTATCAGGCATCGACAACGTCTTCGACCTTGAATGGGGACACGGCGTCAAATACCGTGAAGTTCACCACAGAACCGAGGTCGAATTCTCCAAATACAACTTTGAACACGCCGACGTACCCATGCACTTTCAGCTGTTCGAGATGTACGAAGGTGAATGTAAACGCCTGCTCGAACTTGGACTCGCCAGACCAGCATATGACTACTGCATGAAGTCCTCTCACGCCTTCAACGTCCTGGACGCCCGTGGGGCAATCTCAGTCTCCGAGCGTCAGGCTTACATCGGCAGAGTTCGAGCACTGGCAAGAGGTTGTGCCAAGGTTTACCTGGAAGGGACGCTTTGATAATGAGCACCACTGGAAATTTATTGGTAGAAATAGGAACTGAAGAGATCCCCGCTAGGATGCTGGACCGGGGCGCCTCAGACTTGCAATCCCTGATCCAAGAGGCCCTAGTCGCTCAAGGCTTGCCACCTGTTGAAGGGCGCTTCTTTCATTCCCCAAGGCGTTTGGCCGTTTATCTGACTGGCATACCTGTGCGCCAAGAGGATCGTGAAGAAGTCGTCTATGGTCCAGGTGTGAAAATAGCCTTCGATGAAAATGGCGAACTTACAAAGGCTGCCACCGGATTTGCAAAAGGGCAGGGCGTTGACCCGTCACAGCTGATGCGACTAAACGGCCCCAAAGGTGAGGTGGTCGGAATCATCACCAAGGTCACTGGTCGCCAAACGGTCGATGTTTTAAAGGAAATTTTGCCTGCAGCCATCGAAAAGCTGACCTTCCCAAAGGCCATGCGTTGGGCCTCAGGAACTGGCCCATTTGCAAGGCCTGTTCATTGGTTGGTTGCTCTATTTAATAATGATGTAATCCCGTTTACTTTTTGTGGTATCGAATCTGACAGGCTGACCAGAGGCCACCGGTTTTTAGCCCCAGACGTCGTAGCGGTCCCAAGCGCCGACCAGTGGGAGCAAATTCTGGCCACCCACCACGTGATGGTCAGACCCGAGCAGCGCCGTGCGGCCATCGACCAAGCCCTTGTAGACGCAGCTAAGAAGCTTGGCTGCACCTTCATAGCTGAAGAGGCCCTGAAATCAGAAGTCGCTAACTTGGTTGAGGAACCCCACTTTGTGATCGGTTCCTTCGACCCAGATTTCTTGAAACTGCCCAGGGAAGTCCTGATCTCGGCCATGGCCTCGCATCAGCGCTATTTCGCCATGGAAGACCAAGAAGGCCACCTGCTTCCAAAATTTGGCGTCGTTTCAAATAACCTAGCCACAGACATGAATGTGGTAGTCCAGGGATATGAACGAGTTTTAGCCGCTAGGCTGTACGACGCACGATTCTTTTGGGACCAAGACCTTAAGACTGGCATCGAAGAGATGGCCAAGCGCCTGCCTCAGCGCCTTTTCCTGAAAGGTGCTGGAGACATGGCTGAAAAGACCGCTAGGGTGACAGCTTTAGTCAAATCTTTGGCCGAGCCTGCAGGACTTGACGAAACCATCAAGGCAGACGCCATCAGGGCCGCCCAGCTGTGTAAGGCTGACCTGATGTCTCACTTGGTTGGGGAATTCCCTGAACTCCAAGGCCAAATGGGCATGTACTTCGCAAGGGCCGCAGGCGAGTCAGAAGCTGTGGCCCTGGCCATAGCCGAGCATTACCTGCCGCGATTTGCCCAGGACTCGCTGCCGACTTCCCACCCAGGGGCGCTGCTTGCCCTAGCGGATCGAATCGATTCCATTGTGGCCTGTTTCAGGGTGGGCGCGATTCCAACAGGCTCAAAAGACCCCCTCGGCCTTAGACGCCAAGCCATTGGCGTGCTCAAACTTTTGGCCAACCAAGGCTACAAGAGGATCACCCTTAAGCAGCTTTTTGATATAGCTGAAGTGGACGCCAAGCTTCAGTCCGAGCTGGAAGGCTTTTTCAGGGACAGATTTCATGGTATTTTGTCCCAGGAGCATGGGGTTCCAGCTGACTTTGCCAACGCCTTGCTTGATATCCAGGGGCAGGGCAGGCCAGCGGATGTTATCACAATGGCATTGGCCCTTAGGGACTTTGCCCAAAAGACTGAAGGCTTTACCGATTTTCTGGACAACGTATTCAAGCGGGTAGCCAACATTTTAAAGCAGGCCGACGAAAAGGTGGCCGGTTGGCGCCAAACGGCCCTTGAACAGGGATTGCTTGAGGCTGATTTAGACCAGAAATTTGTTACCGAAGTTGAAAAGGAACTGGATGCCACCAGGAAACAGGCACTAGCCGCCTTTAATGCTGCAGTTGAGTCTGGTGATTACGAGGCTTTGTTGACGGCCCTGTATTCGTTCAGGGACCCACTTGCGCGTTTCTTTGGTTCCGGGCGGGACGGAGTTCCCGTTTTAATAGAGGCTGATGAGCAAAAGCGTTTGATGAGGCTTGCCTTGCTGCATCACGTTTTTGTGCTCTTCAATTGGTATGCGGATTTTACGAAAATCTCGACGAGGTGAAAAAACATGAGTGAAAAGTACGTCTATCGGTTTTCAAAGGACTTTAACGAAGGTGACCGCAACATGCGGGAAATCCTTGGTGGCAAAGGCGCTAACCTAGCAGAAATGTGCAAGATTGGTCTGGAAGTCCCCCCTGGATTTACAATTTCCACCGCTTCTTGCGTTCACTACTTCAGAAACGGCAACAAGTGGGCTCCAGGTCTGGCGGATCAGGTCAACGAAACTGTGGCGTGGCTTGAAAAGACAACCGGCAAGAAATTTGGCTGTGCTGACAATCCATTGTTGGTTTCAGTCAGATCTGGTTCTCGCGCCTCGATGCCAGGCATGATGGATACCATCTTGAACCTGGGCCTGAATGACGAGGTGATGGAAGGCTTGGCAAAGATGACCAACAATCGCCGCTTTGCGTTGGACTCTTATCGTCGCTTCCTGAAGATGTTTGGCGACGTTGTTTTGGGAATGAAGGCGCCCAAGGGTATGCATGACCCCTTTGACCACATCCTTGAGGATGTGAAAAAGCGCACTGGTAAGAAGGAAGACACCGATCTCGATGAGGCTGAGCTGGATGAAATTGTTAGCCGCTCCAAGGAAGCCATCCTTAAGGCGACTGGCAAGCCTTTCCCAACCGAGGCTCGCGACCAGCTGACCCTGGCTATTAATGCCGTGTTTGATTCCTGGATGAACAATCGGGCAATCGAGTATCGCAAGCTTTACCGCATTCCAGACGATTGGGGCACCGCCGTTAACGTTCAGACCATGGTTTTTGGAAACCTTGGTGATGACTGCGGAACAGGCGTTTGCTTCACCCGTGACGGTGGAACCGGTGAAAACGTGTTTACAGGTGAATTCCTGATGAACGCTCAGGGCGAAGACGTCGTTGCTGGTATCCGTACCCCTCGTAGAGTCCAAGAGCTGAACGACATTATGCCCCACGCTTACAAGACCCTGCTGGATGCCAAGGTAATCCTTGAAAAACATTATGGCTGGATGCAGGACCTTGAATTTACAATTGAAAAGGAAAAACTGTACTTCCTGCAGACTCGTGACGGCAAATCCACCCCTATGGCCTCAATCCGCATCGGTGTCGAGATGCTGGAAGAGGGCCTGACCACCGAGCAAAAGGTGCTAAGCCAGGTCGAGGCCAACGGTGTCACATACCTGTTGCGACCCATTTTTGACCCAGCTGCCCAGGAAGCCGCTCGTAAAGAGGGCCGTAAAATTGCAACCGGTCTAAACGCTGGACCAGGCGCTGCAAGTGGTCGCGTTGTCTTCTTTAGCGATGAAATGGGCGACAAACGCGAAGAGTGGGCCGAAGTTGATTCCCACGGCAAGAAGGTTCCAGCCAAGACCATCTTGGTTCGAGTTGAGACCTCTCCAGAGGACATCACTGGCATGGAATTGGCCGAAGGTATCCTGACCCAGCGTGGCGGAATGACCTCTCACGCCGCTTTGGTTGCCAGACAGCGTGGTAAGGTCTGCGTCGCGGGTTGCGAAGCGATCCACATCGACTATCAGGCCAGAACCCTCTCGGTTGGCAAGACTGTGTTAAAGGAAGGTGACTGGATTTCCATTGATGGAAGCACTGGCGAAGTATTCGCAGGCAAGCTGGAAACTGCTCCATCGGAAGTTTTGCAGGTTCTGAAAGACAAGACCTTGAAGCCTGAAAATGCACCGACCTACCGTCGCTTTGCCAAGCTGATGGAACTGGCTGACAAGTATCGTCGCCTGGATATCCGCACCAACGCTGATGCCCCAAGCGAAGCCGCGTTAGCCGTAGCCTTTGGCGCCCAAGGGATTGGTCTGACTCGTACCGAGCACATGTTCTTTGAAGGCGACCGGATCACCTCGATGCGAAAGATGATTCTGGCCACCACCGAAGAGGCTCGCCGGGCCGCGTTGGACGAACTGCTTCCAAGACAACGCGAAGATTTTTATGGCATTTTTAAGGCCATGGAAGGTCGTCCAGTGACCGTACGTCTGCTGGACCCGCCCTTGCACGAGTTCCTGCCACAGGACGCAGAAAGAGTTGCTGAGTTTTCAAAGCTAAGTGGCATCCCTGTTGAAGATATCAACCGTCGAATCGAGGAACTGCACGAATTCAACCCAATGTTGGGCCATCGTGGTTGCCGCCTTGGTGTGACATATCCTGAAATCACGGAAATGCAGGCAAGAGCCATATTTGAAGCCGCCTGCGACCTGAAAAAGGAAGGAATGGATGTCTTCCCAGAGGTTATGGTCCCACTAGTTGGTCATGCAAACGAGCTTCGCAATCAGGAAAAGATTGTCCGCTCGGTAGCCAACAAGGTCTTTGAAGAAAAGGGCTTAAAAATCGATTACTTGGTTGGAACCATGATCGAAGTGCCTAGAGCCGCGGTGACTGCCAACGAAATCGCCGAAGTGGCGGAATTCTTCTCGTTTGGCACGAATGACCTGACCCAGATGGGATTTGGTATGAGCCGTGACGACTATGGCAAGTTCATGCCAATCTACCTGGACAACAACGTTGGCATCCTAAAGACTGACCCCTTCATTTCTTTGGATGAAGGCATCGCCGAGTTGGTGCGTTTGGCCGTTGAGCGTGGAAAATCCACCCGTCCTGACATTAAACTTGGTGTCTGCGGTGAGCATGGTGGTGAACCACACTCCATCGCCAAGTTCCACAAGCTGGGACTGGCTTATGTTTCCTGCTCACCGTACCGAGTTCCTGTAGCCCGCATTGCGGCAGCTCAGGCGGCACTCGGTCTGTTATAAAAGGCAAAAGGGGGCCTGCTAGTGATGTTGAACCGCACTTTCCTTGGCGTCCAGGGATTGGTTTTGGTTTGTGTCCTGGGGATTGCGACGCTGGTTTCATCTTCAGGATGTGACAACATCACAAGGGCCCCCAGGCCTGACCCTGCAAAGTTCACATATCCCAGCACCGTCGTGGCTGACTCGTCCGGTGACTGGGTGTATGTGGTCTCAACCAATTTTGACGGCAGTAATTCCGGTGGCACCATCGTCCCAATCGAAGTTTCGACCAAGAAGGTGGTGTCTGCCGGTGCCGTTGAAGTTGGAAGCTTTGCCGGGGAAATGGCCTTGCTGACCGACGCGGACGGGGTTTCCACAAAGGCCTACATCGCGATCCGAGACGATGATGAATTGATTCATCTGGACCTTGTTCGAACCGATGAAGGCATTGCCTTTGCTTGTTCTGAATCCGAAAACAAGGGCTTGGCAATCTGCGACGATAGCCGTCGCCTAGAGGTCACCTCTTTGATGAAGGATAGCGTGCCCGAGGATTTGCAAGAAGACACCCCAGATGCTGGCGACCCTTATGCCATCGCCATTGGGGCCCCCTTGCCTGGCCAAGATGACGACAGCGCTCAGATAAATCCCCTTTACCTTGGCAGCTTGCTTGATGGCGCCCTTCTAATCTTCACATTAGACTCCGATGGAACCCCGGTCTTTCGCAAAGGAGCAACCCTTGCTCCAGGTATCCATTCGATTATCGAACGTCAAGTTACCCCGCGAAACCGCGTACTGATTGTCAGCAATCGCATACAGGCGGTAATACACATCGTCAACGTCACCTTTAATTCAGACGGCACGGTCGATGTGGTGGTTGACGAGCCTGTTCGCTGGGATCAGGTAAGTTCAACAGGCGATTATTTCCGTGGAATGACCCTTTCTTTGGATGGTACGGCGCTATACTGTGCGTTTAACTCGCCGTCATCATTGGCAATACTGTATTTTGGCCAAGATGGTCGTCCAGTACCAAGAGCCTTGGTGCCGCTTTATGGCAAGGTTGGTTATGTCGCCACTTACGCCCCAGAGCCAGGTAGGGAACTTGTGTACGTTACCGAGTTTACTTCAGATGCTTTGTATGCCGTTGACCCTGTTTCCATGCTCCTTGTCGACAGGATTCCAATCGGTGGTGGTCCATATGGGCTTGCAATTGCTGGTGATATGGCCTGGGTTGCCAATTTTGAAGAGGGTACCGTAAGTGTTGTCGATTTGGACCCCACCAGTGAGAATTGGCACCAGGAAATCGAGAGGTTAAAGTAAAATGCGTGTAGTAGCTTTGCTTTTACTGCTTTTTATATCGGCCTGCTCGGACAAGATTGACTATGAAACTAGGCTAATCAAGTTGCCAGTAGGAATGGTCGTAACTTGCGCAGATGATTCAGGAAACCAGTTGAATCAAGAGGACTGCGTAAGCAAGTCTGGCATTAAAACCGCTTGGATCTTGGATGCAGGTAGCAGGGGGCTGTCCATTTTGGACATAACTACCAAGCTGCACTATGACTCGGACTCCTTCGTGCCTGGGTTTAACACGGTTCCAGTTGGAGGGGCCCCTATCGCCATCAGGGCGGACCTGCAAAATGTTTATTCGCTTCTTACCGTAGATGACGTCTCAAAGGGACCATCACTTGCGGTTTTGCCGCTTTCCAATCTTGGCAAATCTTGGGATTTCATAAGGCAGCCTTTGACTTGTGATGTCAAGGACCTTGCACTTGGTAAAGTGGCAGACGCCCCTGTCGTCCTCGTTCTTGGAACATGCGGTGCGCATTCAAAGATTTGGGCGTTACCAGTGGCCGATCTCGGTGATGTAGACCTAGAAGGCGTCGACACTTGGGATATCCCTGGAATCGCCCTAAAAATGGAAACCTCCAAGGATGGCCTTAGCGCCTATGTGACCTCAATTGGCACCGATTCAGATGCTATCTTCGGGGACATTTTATCCAAGGTAGATCTGGCTGGCACCACGGTCGACTCAGTCGCAATTGGTGATGCTGGCAGATTGACAGGAAAAGCCTATGATTTTGAAGGCGAACGCACAGTCTCCAGACTTAGGGGACGCCCCGCGATTTCCCCTGATGGAAGTATCGTTTACCTGCCACTTGGTGAGCCCGGAGCAATTGCCGTTTTCGATGGCGACCTTGAGCGCCTTGATGTAAATGCTACTGGCGAGGATGGGGTTGGAAACAAATATCTCGAAGAGCTTGGATTTAAAGACATCCTGTTAAGTTCTCCGGCTGTTGCAGTTGTTTTCGTCACCATCGAAGAAAGCTTAAGGGCAATAGCCACCATGGAAAACGGCACATTTGTCAGAATTGTGGTTGAACCCACTGAAGAATTTCTTGTCACCCACGTTTTGGAACCCGCCGAAGAGCAGGGGACCAGCGCCGCTTCAAGTATCAGCACCAGATACAACGGCGAATGGTTTTCATCTGCCTACCTTAATAGATCTGACCTTCCGTCCTTTGGTTTAGCGGAGATTAAAGTCTTAAGCGACGAAAAAAAGAGCTATTACGGCATTGAGTTTGTCTCAGAACCCAAGGAAATGCTTAATGAAACATGGGTTGTGACCAATGAAGGAGTAATCCCCGGGACTAGGCGCGTTGGAACCCTAGAGTTTGATAACCCAGATGCAGGTGTTGTTCAATTGGTTGACGAAGACGCCGATTTTTGTGCGTTAGGGGTTTTAGACTCCGATTCATCTTCGATTGGCATCGGCGACATAGTGGTTCTTACCCCTAATCTTCCGGTTGATTGTGGCTTGGTCAAAGGTGAATTCCTGGAATATCGCATTGCCAAAGTTGAAAAGACACGCCTGACACTTGAACCAGCTTACTTATCAGTGCCCCTACCAGAGCCAGGCTGCTTTGAAGGCCCCGTCCTGTTTGAGGTGCGAGTAGCCCTAGGTTGGTCTGTCGTTGGTTCTAAAAGTGGCTTTCTGCATCCCAGGGTTTCCGAAGGCGACGCTTGCGTTGATGCAGCCAACGTAAACCCCTTGTTTAACTCCAGGGCATACGAACCATACCCGAAAGAACTTGGTGGCCGAGTTTCATCATGTCCAATTCGCGAGGCGGACCCACAATTCGACATTGATGTCTGGAATGCAGCTTTGTTTGAAAATCCGATTTTCAAGTTCAGGATTGTTCCTGGTTGCCGCGCTGGGCGAGATTTCCTGCCAGAGACAGTTCCAACCGCCAGAGACACCCAACTAAAATTCCAAGTCGTTTCCGGTTTTGTATCGAAGGGTCAATCTTTAACCGGCCTTTCATCAGGTGACCTAGCTGTATTTGGTACCACAATTTATGGCGTCGATACTGGAAATGGGCTGCTTTTTGAGATAGATGCCGATAAGGTTGAGGTAGTTTCAACTTCTTATTGACCACAAAATAAAGCAATTTGAATAGGCTTTTAATCTTCTTAAACTTAAAAAACCTTTTTTATTTAGGTTGCTATTTGCCTCAAAGCCTGTATAAACTACCGCCCGACGGGCTAGGTGCTTGCACCGCCCAGGCAGGTTTTATGAAGGAGTGGGTCCCATGATGCGATCTCCCCTTGGAAAGCGTCCAAGACAATTGATAATTTTTACAGGTCTGTTGGCGCTTCTTGTCTTTGGAGCGTGCAATTACCGCTGGGTAGCTGTACTTAGTACGTTCCAGTTTAAGCAGATGGAATTCGTCTCTGTCTTTCCAGCGCATCGTGATGCCGAGGGCAAATACACTCGTCAGTGTGGCCCAACGGACAGCAGGAAAGCTAACGCGCTAATGTTTTCGGTAAACCTTGTTGGAACCGAAAAGAGTGGCACCACCTCGCAGGATAAAGACTTTGATTCTTCCATGAAGCCTGGTGACTTGGTGAAGAAGAGCGCCGGCGAAAGCTCTGTCCGCGAAGTTTTGGACCTTACCAGTGCCGATTTCAAAGTTAACATCGACTGTGTTGAGCCATATCCAGACGCGGACCTGACCAGCGCTGATCCGAAATGCCAAGGCAACAAAACTGGTCCATCCAATGCCCAGGCAAATCAGGTTGAGTTTGCAGGGTACTTTGGTGGTGGCTTCCGTCGTCCTGTATCAGACAAGGATGCAATGGCGATTGCCGTCATGTTTGACCAGTCTGGCTCCATCAAGGGCTTTATTGACGCTGAAGGATTGGCCGAAGTTAAGCCTGGATCGCTGGGCCCATGGCCATCAAATTTCAGCCCACTTGGTACCGACCCTGAAAGCCAGAGTTCCTTGGCTGTCAAAGCGCTGTTTGGTCAGTTGAATAAAAACGTTTTGGCCGGAGTATTCCAGTTCTCCGAGCAACTCGGTTTAACGGCTAAGATAGTTTGTGACCTCATGCCTGATGGCACTGAAGAAGAACGACGTCAGGATTGTTACGGCACTGACCGTGATATCTTTGTAAATTCCAATGCTTATACTGACCTCCAGATCAACCCCGCAGGACGAACTCCCCTGTGGTCGGCTGTCCAGGACGTCTACAATTTCATGAAGGAAAAGGGCAGAGCTGATGTCAGACACATCCTTGTCATTACTGACAGCCCAGATACCTGTCATCCAGACTCTCCCGGTTATAAACCCAGCTATCGGCTCTACAGAAGTGCCACTAAAACATATTCAAAAGTGGAACAGCCATCATGCTCGACTGTGAGCTACGACGACTTCTTAAATACTGTGCTGGCTGATATCAAAGATCCCAGCGGCAATTATCTGCCCATGGAAGAGTTGCCGGTACACGTCAGCTTTATACAGCTTCAGTCAGTGGCCCATCCCGAGCGAGACGTCAGACAGCAGGAAATCGCGTGTCTGACTGGTGGACACTACTTGTTTGTAAACGGAAGAGACATCTCCAATAACAACACAAACCCAGATGGGCTTCGTACTGCCATTAACAATGCGGTTGAGAGATGGCGTGGGTCGATGGGTGGAACATGGACTGTTGCGGTTGATTACGCCGATTTGGAAAACAGAGGCCAGCTGCCTCTGGGCGCCAATCTAGCACTTGCTGGCACTGTCGAACTTAACGAAACTAGGGTCCTGCAAAGCTATCCTCTGCCTTTGAGGATTGGCCACGTAGGGACCACCCCAGTTCCCAACTATGACACGCGTGGTTCTATTTGGGTCCCCTGTATCAGTGGTGATTCGTGTGATTGGTATCCACTGGCAGACCCAGATTGTTCACAAAAAGCCTGTAGGGTTGCAGATGGGGTATGTGCCTCTAGCTGGAAGGCCGACGACAGCGCTTGTGACGATGCAGGCGTTTGCTGTTGGGGCAGCTGCGTTGAAGTGAACGAGTGCCAGACTCGGGATGAACTTTGCAACGTGACCAACAAGGCGGACGCTACGGCTTGTACTGGTGGTGTATGTTGTGAAGGTGAATGTAAGGCTGGTGCATCCAACTGTACCGGTGGTTCAGGGGATCCTTGCGAGGGCAAGCCAGACGACACCCCATGTGTAGGCGGTGTCTGCTGTGATGGGATGTGTGTTCGCCGAAGCAGCTGTGCAGATGATCCCAATGAGGCCTGTATAGGTCAGCCAGACAACACCCCATGTTATGACGGTGTTTGCTGTAATGAACTGTGTGTCCGTGGGGACACCTGCGAAGAAGACCCCAATGCGGCATGCGTAGGTCAGCCAGACAACACCGAATGTGAAGGCGGTGTCTGCTGTCAGGAGAAGTGTGTCCGCCGAAGCAGCTGCGACTCGTGTGAAGGGGCTGCAGACAACGAACCCTGTGGCGACAATGGCGTCTGCTGTAATGAAACATGTCTTGATAACACCACCGAATGTCCTGCAGCTAACCCCTGCGAGGGGCAGGATGATGGTACTGAGTGCGGTGATCAGAAGGTGTGTTGCGGCGGAGAATGCGTCGACGGCACCACCTGTCCGTAATGGTTTGTCGGTATCGGGAAAGCCAGACGGTTTGTCCCGGCTTTTAAAATGTGGCTTTATCGGCGTAAATGCCGTTTGAAGAGGTTGAAGCAATGAGGGTAGTCATGAATGGTAGGTGGGCGCTACGGGCCATGGTCAGCTTCGTTGTCTTGTTTGCCGCGGTTCCAATGGCAATGGGACAGGAGAATGAACAAACGGTCCTGGACCAGAAATTCGACAAAGTCTGGGGTAAAGAGAGGGACCTGAAGGTCATTCAGAAGCGCGTGTACGAAAAGGCCAATCGTCACGAGATAGGAATCTTGTTGGGGATGATTCCCAACGACTCCTTTTTCAACTACTTTCCAGTAGGCCTAAGGTACGATTACTTTTTCCTGGAAAGTGTCGCCCTGGAAGTGGCTGGCGCCTATGTGCCATCCTCTTCGAGCAGCCTCCGCAAGGATCTGCTGGAGTTCTCGGGTGGTGCTATTCAAGGGGTCCAATTGCCTGAAAGGGTACAGTGGTACGCAGGCTTAAACGTTTATTGGGCTCCTGTCCACGGAAAGGTGTCCTTGTTCACCACCAAGCTGACCAGCTTTGATATTGGTCTGCTGGTGGGCTTGGGTATCCTTGGGTCACAAAAAGAGCAGGATGGTAAATGGGTAACCAGGAAGTCATATGGAGACGCGGTTCCCTTTAACCTGATGGCTAATCTGGGCCTTGGGTTCCACCTGTTTTTGACCGATTATCTGGCGTTACGCCTTGACTATCGTCATTACATTTTCCCAGCGCTGCCAGACAGAGGGCAGTCAGAGTGGAGCAACGGTGTTCGCTCCCTTGCGGAAATCACCCTGGGATTGGGGTATTTCACGCCAGCGCCTAAGTAGTTTTCTGGCGCATTACCTGCGTTCCGAGTTTCTCGGGATGACGGTTTGAGTTCCTAGACGGGATGGTGGAATAATGAACCAGATATTTAAGCCAGCGCTAATATTTGCAGTCGCCTTCGGGCTGACTACGGCTATCACCACGCAGGCTCACGCTATCACGGTTGAGGAGATCGTCACACTGGTTGGTCTTGGGATTCCCGAGGCCGACATCGTGAAGGCGATTGACAAGGATCGCACCGTTTTTAGCCTTCAGATAGGTGACATCCTTGAGCTCAAGAAGGTTGGTGTGCCTGATGGTGTTATTCAGCACATGATGCGTACCCAGCAACTTTACGGTGCACCCGCCGCAACTGCCAGCACTGCCACTACGAGCAGCAGTGGTGCGACTGCGGCCCCAGCGCCTGTTGTTGAAGTGCAGAAGATGAAGACCCCCGAGGAATTGGCTGCTGAAGCGGCGGCCAAGGCCGAAGAAGAGCGTCGTCGCGCTGAAGAGGCCAGAAAGGCCGAGGAAGCCAGACGCAGCGCCTACGCTCGTGGGGTTTTGCGTGATGGTCTTGCCCTTGCGGAGCAGGGGAAATGGGTGGAATCTTTGACAGTTTTCCAGAACTTCGTTCGTGATGGAAACTATCCACCAGGCTCAGTCGAAGCTTACAACGCCAATTATGGCATTGCCGCTGCACTTACCAACGCTGGCCTATACCAAAGTGCGGCCAAGATGTTGGTTGATGTGGTGCTTGAAGGACCTGATAAGCCGTTCTTCCAGGAGGCTTTCCTGGCCCTTCGAAAGCTTCGCGCTGAAATCATCTACAATCCACCGGATCTTGAGCGTTTGCCTGATTTTTCGACCGTTGGGTTCAGCAGCGAATTCCAGGATCAGTACAACTATGTTCTTGGAGAATACTTCTTTGATTTCAATAACTTCCAAAGGGCCACAAAGCACCTTGATGCAGTGCCGGATTCTGCGCCCGACGGACCAAAGGCTAGGTACCTGACTGCGCTTATTCAGGTTCGCTACAAAATGTACAAGTCTGCAGTCGAGTCACTGCAGCGTGCTATTGTGGCCGTTGAGCAGCAAAAGGGCGACTCTGTCATCCGCGATCTTGGTTACATGGCTTTGGCTCGTATAGCTTATGAGGCTGGTAACTATGACGCGGCCATCTTCTATTACAAGAAGGTCCCCCAAAGTTCATCCAAGGCCGGCGTTGTTTTTTACGAAATGGCGTGGACTTACATGATGAAGGGTGACTATTCTAGGGCTTTGGGTTCGTTCCATACCCTGCACTCACCTTACTTTGCCGAAACCTTCTTCCCAGAGCTGTGGATTCTTGAGGCCCGCGCCTACGGTGACTTGTGCTATCCAGACCGTGCCAAGAGGGCGCTTGAAATGTTTGAAAGGGACGTTGTCAGCACTCAGGTACCACTTCGTGCCTTCATCAACGCACAAAAGTCTCCGGAAGACTTTTACAACAACTTTGTGGCGGCCGTTAATGGCGAGCCTAGTGCGATGAAGCTGGATGATAAGCTGGTTTATCCCGTTCTTTCTAACATTGAGTTCTATAATCTTTATCGAACCATTAGGCAGATCGAGAAGGAAGACCGTGAATTCAGAGCCAATCAAGGGCGCCTTGGCAGTTTTGGACAGGAAATGCTCGCTCGTTTGGCGATGCTGAAGAAAGAAAGCATCGTTCGAGGTGGAATCAAGGTTCAGCAGATCCTGACCACCCTCGATGCAGACATTAACGAAGCACTGGTTCAACAAACCGAGATTGAAGTCGACATCAACATGATGGCCATCAACCAGATGACTGAAGAGACCAAACGTATGGTTGGCGAGGCATCTGAGGAAGAGGCTGAGGTTGTTACCAGTGGTAAGGTGGCCGTTGTCGGTGATGACACCGAAGTTTGGCCCTTTGAAGGTGAGTACTGGCGCGACGAGATCTCCTATTACAGGAGCATGTTGACTTCCCAGTGCACTGATGATTCGTTCTTTTAAGATGTGTTTATTGCTGGAAACCGCCAGCCGACTATCAATTTTTATGAGGGGCGCATGAGAAAATCGATTGCAACTCTTTTTTTCCTGGCAGTGTCGCTACCTGGTTTAGCGTTTGCCCAGGAAAATGGTACTAAGGCCGATGCCCAAGCACCAGAAGGTGGTGTAAAGGGTGGTCAGTTCAGTCTTGAACAGGCTGAACGGATAATGAACGAAAAAGTCGCCGAAAAGATGCGTGAAATTTCCGGCGTTCGCCAGGAAAACATCAGAAAACTTGAGGGGCTTCTTCAAAATCCTGAGTATCGTAAGGACCCTGACCGTGCCCCCAAAGTAATGCACATGCTGGCGGAAAACTACTGGGAGGAGGGGCTTTATCAATACCTCCAAGCTCGCGATGTGTGGGACAAGGCGATGGAGCAGGTTTATGCCGGCACTCTAAGCGAGCCGCCGCCCGAGCCGATTGAGGATTATTCCAAATCCCTGGAATATTACAGGGAAATTTTGCGGTCATTCCCCTCCTATCCACGTGTTGACGAGGTTTACTACTACCTCGGCAAAGGCGCGATGAAAGAGGGCAAGACCAAGCAGAATCGGCTGCTGCAAAAGGAAGGTTCCGAGTATCTAAACCGCCTGGTCAAGGATTATCCCAAGAGTAGGTTTATTGCTGAGGCTCACCTTGCTTTGGCCGAATACTACTTTGAAACGAACTCCATGTGGTTTGCCAAGCAGAACTACGAGATCATCATCCAGAAGTTCCCCAAGTCTTCGATGTACAACTACGCGCTGTACAAGCTTGCTTGGGTTTACTTCAACCTGTCTGAATTCGAACAGTCCATCGATACCTTCCACAAGGTCGTTGCCCAGGTGTCTGCTGAAAAAAGCGCTGGCAAGGGTATCATCGAGTTCAAGAATCAGGCTTTGAACGACTTGGTGGTCACCTATGCCGAGGTTGATAACGGCTGGGTAAGGGCTCGTGATTACTTCAAAAAGATCCTGCCTGATGAAGAAACCTATGCAAAGCTTAGAATGCTTGGTGACTTGTACGTGGGACAGTCAAAGTTTGTGGAAGCCGAGGCCATTTTCCGCCACTTCATTGAGCGTGAAAAGACCACGCCCAAGATTGTTGAATACTTTGAAATCATTATTGGAATCTACACCTCAACAAATGACATTCGCGGGCTTGATAATATGGTCGCCGAGATCCTTGAGTTCTTTAAGCCAAACGGCACTTGGCGCACCGTTAACAAGGCTAACGCGGACATCCTTGCAGAAGCTGACGCTCTGACTGAAAAGAATCTTCGCTTCATCGCGAACTACTATCACAGGGATGCTCAAAAGACCAACAGTCGCGATACCTACCAAAAGACGGCCGACCGCTACGCAACCTATTTGTCCAGGTTCGCGGACAGTAAGGATGCCTATGTCGTCAACTTCTACTATGCTGAAATTTTGTACGACATCTTGAAGGACTACGAACATGCATCCGAGCAATATCAAGCTGTTATTCAGCGTGACACAAAGGGTGAATATGTTGAGGACGCGGCGCTTGGTGTGATTTATTCAACCCAAGAGCTGATGGTCAAGGAGGGCCTGCAGCAAGTCGCCAAGAGCGGCAGAATGGAAGTGGTCAAGGTTGACCCAAAGCAGGCTGACAAGCCGATTCCAGAGACCGACCTTCATCCACTGGAAGAGACTTACATCAAGGCTTCTGACAAGTACGTCGAACTGTTGACCGAGCTCATCAAGGACCCAGAAGTCCGTAAGAAAAATCCTGAACGAGGTGAAAAGATTCCGGAAATTATGTTTATTGCGGCTGACGTCTTTTACCGTCACGGTAAGTTCCAGGATGCAGTCCAGCGGCTTGAGACCTTGTTCGAGTACGATGCGTCTTCCAAGTTTGCTGCCTATGCGGTCTTCACTTTGCTTGACTGTTATCAGCGGCTACAACAGTGGCCGATGGTTGAAGAGTGGGCAAGAAAGCTGATTGCTGCCCGCAACTTCACTGTGCGTTCCGAGAAGGACCTGAAAAAAATCGTAGCCATCGCCATGGTTGAAAACTCTAGGCTGCTGTCAGTTGAGCGTCGTTATGATAACGCGATCAGCGAGTCCATGCGTGTTTATGAAGAGTTCAGAAGCCAAGAAGAGACCGCTTCGAAGGCGCTTTTTAACGTGGCTTCCTTGTATGAGAGCCAAAAAGAAGTCGACAAGGCAGTCAAAACGTACCTGCGTGTGGTCAAGGAGTTCCCAAAATCTGAGGTTGCTCCAGAGGCCATCTACACGATTGGTTTGATTTATGAAAGCCAGACTGAATTTAAAAAGGCCGCGGAGACCTTTGAAAGCATGGAGCAGTTTAGAACCATCAAGGAGCCAACCGAGCCCGAGAAAAAGGCTGCTTGGCGTGATCTCCAACAGCAGATGGCTGACGCGCTTCAAAACGCAGGCTTGATTAGAGAGGCCTTGTCAGATCCGAAGGCGGCTATTGATGTTTACCAGAAGTTTGTAAATCATTTCCAGGGCCATCCCGATGTTCCAAAGATTTTCCTGAGAATTGGAATTGTATATGAAAATCAAGGGGATCCTGCATCGCTGAAGCGTGCTCACGATCACTACCAGGCCTTCTTGAAGCGCAATTTTGGGCGCCCAGACCTGTCTGTTCAAGCAGCGGCTAGAGCTGGTGACTGCCTGAAACAGATTGACAAGGTCAAAAACCGCAAGGCTGCAAGCACCTTGTTCCAGCTGGCTGTTGAGACGTTTAACCGGCTAAGCGGAGAAGGGGATCTGATCAGATCTGCTAGAGGATATGCAGCGCAGGCGGCTTTCGAGCTGGCTGACTACTATTACGATGACTTTGCGGCTCTTCGGATCCCTTCGACCTTGAACCCATACACCTTGAAGCGTGGTTTGGAGGCCAAGGCCGAGGCACAGCAGAAGGCGGAAACTCAGTTCAATCAAGTTTTGGATTATAAATCCGGTGGTTGGTCCGCTGGTGCGTTGTTCAAGATTGGATTGCTGTATTACGAATTCAAAGAAGAGCTCTTGAACGTTCCAATTCCCGAGGGGCTGGATTGGGAAACCGAGTCGATGTACATGGCCATTTTGGAAGAAATCGCTCGCCCAGTTGAAGAAAAATCCCTTCGTGCCTTTGAAAAGGCTTTGAACCTTGCCCACCAGGAAAAGGTTTACAACAAGTGGTCCTCGCTGTGTGGTCAGTACGCCGTTAAGGTTAACCAGGACACATTCCCAGTTCCTGGCGACGAATTGGTTTCACCTGATAGGATGAAAGATACCTTGGCGTCCACCAGTTTCATCCGGACACTTCGCCGTGGTGAAGTTGAAGTCAAAATGATAAAGGAGGCCCAGCGATGACTATGAGATTCGCAAAATTTGGCCTGTTGTTTGTGGTGGCGTTCGCAGTGGCTTGCGCCGGTCCTGCAGCAGAGCGTAAAGCTGACCAGGTCGTTCAGGGTGAAGAGGCTAAGGCGGCTCCTGCGGCTAAAAAAGGTCCTGATTTGACTATGCGAGAGGTGGTAGCGCCGGCCGAGCCCGAATATGTCGAAGGGGTCGATAAGGGGGCTCAGGACGCTTTCAGAACTGGGGTTGTAGCAATATCCCAAACTCCTCCTGACTACGCTACTGGCATCAAGTCTTTCGAAAAGGCCATCCAGCTTGATAAGGGCTTCCTGGAGGCTTATTTCAACCTAGGGATGTGCTACGAGCGTACTGGTAGGCCGCTACAAGCTGTTGAGGTTTATCAGAACGCGGCTGATGCGAACCCAGGTAATCTCGACGCTGAAGGCTATGTCGGCAAGGTTTACTTGGCTTTGGCCAAGCGCGAGAGAGATGCTGGTGATACTAACAAGGCCGTTGAGTACGAACAAAAGGCTAAGGCGCTGTTTGACAAGATTATCGCCGACAACCCAGATAACACCACTGCGAACAACTCGATGGCCCTTTATTGGCTGTACAGAGGCAACAGCAAGCTTGCAGAAGACTTTGTTCAAAAAGTCCTTATGCTTGAGCCACATAACGTTGTCGCCTTGAATACCCGCGGGTTGATTAACCTGATGGCTGGACAGCTGAACATTGCCAGGTGGGTTTTCGAGGAAAAGGTGTTGCGCGAGGACCCGAACTCGACTGAGGCTTGGTCTAATCTTGGAATCACCTATGTGAAGATGGGCAAGATGCCAGAGGCCGTTGCTTCATTTGAGAAGGCGGTTGAGTCTGATGCTGACAACTTTGAAGCGCGGATGAACGTTGCGGCCATCTATTTGAACTTCCTGCACTATCAGGCGGCTTTAGAGCAGTACGATGTTGCCTTGAAACTAGTACCTGACTGTGAGGAAGCCTTGATTGGGTCGGGTTCTGCACTTTTTGGAATGCTTGAGTTTAACAAAGCGATTGAGCGCTGGCAGAAGGTTCTGGAATTGAACCCTGATAGAGGCGAGATTTATGCAAGGATTGGCCAGCTCTATGAATCCAAGCTGAACAATCTTGAAAAGGCCATTGAATACTATGAATTGTACATAGCCAAGGCCCATCCTCCAGCCAACGATCCAATCGTAGCCAAGCTTCCGATGCTGAAGCAGATGCATGAGCAGGGTGACCTGTTCCTGACGCCAATGGACGAGGAAGCGCCTGAGGGTGCGGCTCCAGCTGAGGATGGTGCAGCTCCTGCCCCAGCTCCAGCGGCCGAAGAGCCTGTGTCGGAGCCAGCTGCTGAGCCAGCTGCTGAGCCTGCGGCAGAGCCCGTAGCAGAGCCTGCAGCTGAGTAGTTGAAACGGTGCCGCAGGTTGTGGCATAATTACCGCGGCTTTGGCCGGTGAGGTGATACATGAAGCGCGTATTTGGTTTGATGCTTGCTTTGGTTGCAGTTGTCATGTTTGCAGCTCCAGCCATGGCGCAATCTCGTGATGTTAAGTCTAAGTTCTATGACTTCTCAGATACTTTGATCGACGGTGAAATTAAGAAACCTTCTACCTTGTACACAGATGCTCGTGTTAAGGTAAAGTTTGATCGACTGGCTAAGCTTAAGAAATCCTTTATGGAGCCGATGCTTCAGTCTGCTAAAGAGCCATCTTTTAAGTAGCCCGCCCAAGGCCTAGCGCCCGCGCATCTGGTCATTTAGTTCGAGTGGTTTAACTCAAAATATCATCAAGTAGGCCCGCCGTTTTAGCGTCCAGTATGCCTTCTTGCTCAAGTTCGGCTGCTAGCAGCTTGGTAAGCAGTTTGTAAGCTGTCTGAAGGCTTGGGTTGCCTTCAAGCGCCGCAAGGTTTGATTTGATTGTGGCCAAGTCGCCTCTTGCCATAGGACCCGTCAGGGAATTTATGTTTGGGCTTCTTTCCCAGTTTGCCAAAAGGCTGTTTGCTAGCTTTACCGCAACCAGTTCAGCCTGGGGCACTCCAGCGTCTGATAAAGCCTTCGCTGAAGTCAGCAAAAGCGCCGCCGGTAGATTACTGGCTGCCACGGCCGCGGCGTGACACAAAGGTTTGTTGGTGGGGTCAATTATGGCGGTTATGGCCTTTGCGGCCAAAAAAATGGCCAAAGCATCCTTGGAAGCAGTACCTTCAATCATCACCGCTGTGCCGGCAGGCATTGGCAGCGCCTGTGATACAGGGGCAAAGGCATGCAAGGGGTGAGCTGAAAAATAGCCAGCCAAATT
>Ga0209723_1000662_pt1 | contig 62004 bp, 55 predicted proteins | sample BiotimSIPDNA_2_FD_185750 | JGI IMG/M metagenome (GOLD analysis project Ga0209723, IMG submission 185750) | Anaerobic biogas reactor microbial communites from Washington, USA - Biogas_R2 time_0 SIP DNA (SPAdes) (version 2) | ecosystem: Engineered > Bioreactor > Anaerobic > Unclassified | place... | reverse complement strand
AAACCGACAGATCAAACCGGTCGTCCGCTATACGGGCGGCCGCTTCTTTTATGTAGTTGGCTTTCTTCATCGTGATGCCGCAGCTTTGCAGTTCTTCGGCCGGGATCAGACAGATATGCCCGGGCGTGAGCGGCGAGAACCGCTCCTTCATTCTGCGCCATACGGTCGCATGGGCCTTTGAGGAGATCTGCTGACCGGTGACGGCGTTCAGAAGGGCCTCAAACAGGTCCGTATTGACCGGCCTTGAAATATGTCCGACCCGCCTGATGACCTCGCCGAGAACCGGGTCCTTTGACGCAAGATAATCTGTCTCCTTTTTCCCGTATGGAAAGAAAATCTGCGAGCTCATCTGTCAAGATTTTCGCCGTTTGAGGCTATTATGTCCTTGTACCAATAGAAACTTTTTTTCCGGAAGCGCGCGAGCGATCCCGAACCGTCGTCGTTCCGGTCTACATAAACGAGGCCGTAGCGTTTGCTGAACTGCGCTGTGGAGGCGCTGACAATATCCGCGAAGCTCCACATCGTATAACCCATTATCCCGACACCGTCGTGAAGCGCCTCATTGACCTGGATCAGATGGTCGCGCAGGAATGCTATGCGGTAATCATCCTCAATTATACAGGAACCGTCATCACCTCTTATCAGTCTGTCACGGGCTCCGAGTCCGTTTTCAACGATGAACAGAGGCATCCTGTAGCGGTCATAGAGGGTGTTTAAGACATAACGCAGCCCTTTGGGGTCGATAGTCCAGCCCCATTGGCTCTTCTCAAGGAAAGGATTGCCCGAGCCGCCGTGAGGCAGGCCGTCGCCCGTTTTTTCGGAGGCGCTCGCGCAGGAAGAAAAATAGTAGCTGAGACCAATGAAGTCTACGGGATATTTCTTAAGCGTTTCCTGATCATTCCGTATGAAATGAGGGTCGATCCCGTTCTCTTCAAAATATCTTGCCGCATACGCCGGGTATTCCCCCCGAACGTGCACGTCGCTGAAAAGGAGGTTTGCGCGCTCGGCGTCCAGCGCCGCAAGCGCGTCCTCGGGAGCGGGGGTGAGCGGATAGAAAGGTGAAGCTATGACCATGCATCCTACCTTGTTGTCGGGATCGATCTCGTGGGCGGCCTTTGTCGCAAGCGCGCTCGCGACGAGTTCGTTATGGATGGCCTCAAATAAGGTCTGTTTGGACAGCCGCTCTGCGGGAGTCCAGATCCCGCCTGCCGTAAGCGGGGCATTGAGAATATTGTTTATCTCGTTGAACGTCAACCAGCAGCGGACGATGCCCTTATATCTTTCCATAACGGTCCGCGCATATCTTTCGAAAAAAGAAATCAGCCGTGGGTCTGCCCAACCGTCGTAACGGCGCGCCAGATGCAGCGGTGTTTCGTAGTGGCTGAGCGTGACGACGGGTTCAATGCCGGATTCCCGCAGTTTCGCAAAAACGCGGTCATAAAAGACAAGGCCTTCCTCATTGGGTTCGGTCTCGTCGCCTCTCGGAAAGATGCGGCTCCAGGCTATGCTCGTCCGAAACGTCTTGAGACCGCACTCCGCCATCAGGGCTATATCCTCCTCCCAGCGGTGGTAGAAGTCGGAAGCGGCCAGCTTCAGGTTGTCGGAGGTGGGCGCATCTGTCGGGGGTCGGCGCGACCCTCCCGGCATGACGTCCTGTATGCACAGGCCCTTGCCGCCCTCCGCATATGCGCCTTCATACTGGTTTGCCGCCGCCGCTGCGCCCCAAAGAAAATCATCCGGGAAAAAACTTTTCATTTTGATCTCCTGTATTTACTAGATTCTTTCGAAGCGCGCATACAGCTCCGAGGAGGTTTGAGTCTTTGCCTGTAGCTGCGGGGACGACATTCGGGACAGGGATCTTCATCGGGTTGTCGCCTATGAGCCTTCGGACACCGAGCCTGACTGCGTCTATCAATGCGGGCTCGCAGCCTATCCCCCCTCCTATAGCGAAAACGTCGGGATCGATAATGGCCTGCAGGTTATATATTTGCAGAGCAAGAGCGCCGGCATAGCCGTCAAGAGCCCTCAGCGCAGCGGGATCTCCCGCTTTTATGTGGTCGAACATTTCAAAACCGCTCATCTTTGTCCCTCGCGGGAGGCCTTTTTCGGCGATGATACGCCGCATCAATCCGTTTTGCCACCCTCCGGCGAGCCCGAACGTGGAGGCGTTTTTTTCCGGACCCGTCAAAATAAAACTGAACTCCCCGGCAAAGGCGTGACTGCCTTTCAGAACCGTTCCGTCTATCACGATGCCGCCCCCGATCCCCGTGCCGATGTTGAGAACCACTCCGATATGCGAACCTCTGAGCGCCCCGAACTCATACTCGCCGACAGCGCAGCACTTTCCGTCGTTCTCAACGTATACGGGGGTTTCGCACCGCTCCCTGAGCGCCGCGCCGAGCGGGAATCCGTCAAGATATCTCAGATGCCCCCCGCCCCGGACGATCCCGCTGACCCCGTCCGATATATAACCGGGCACGCTTACGCCGATCCCTGCATATCTGCCGCATCCCGCGAGCGGGAAAAGAACATCGAGAAGATCCTCGGCGCCCGTTTGCGGCGTCGGCAGACTGCCTCGGGCCGTTATCTCATAATTCTGCTTCATGGCAGCCCATTTTATTTCGGTGCCGCCGATGTCAAAACCGAAAAACTCCACAGTTTGCCAAACCTCTCTTTACTCATCGTGCAATCGCGGAATACCGGTCATTTTCACGGATCCCGGGCTCGGGCGGCCGAATATTCGTTTCCGGATGCATCTTACCACTCTGCGGCGGCCGAATCAAGAACTCACGGGACGAAAGCGATCTGCGCCTGTTCCCGATGATCTTCACGTACGGCGATACGCTGTATGCGCTGCGAGAATTTTTTGCGCGGTGCAAAAGCACTAACATAATACTGAGACGTTCTGCAGAAAATAACCGCGTCAGGCGACATTTGTCGCGTATTTGTGATAATTTTACCACAAGGCGTCTTCACAGCCGGATATGTATAACGTCTGCCAAGCTGCGGATACTAAGGAAGAGCCTTGAAAATCAGAGGAGGATGAATCAATGAAGGCGACCGGCATTGTCCGCCGTATTGATGATTTGGGCAGGGTTGTTATTCCGAAAGAGATACGCCGCACGATGCGGATCAGAGAAGGAGACCCTCTGGAGATATATACGGATAAGGACGGAGAAGTAATATTCAAGAAATACTCGCCGCTGGGCGACCTTACGGATTTCGCCGCGCAGATCTGTGATACGCTCTATAAGACGGCAGGCCATATTACGGCGATGTGCGACAGAGATACGATCATTGCACTCTCCGGAGGCGTGCGCAGGGAACTTATGGACAGGCGCATCAGTAAAGACCTGGAGCACATTATGGAGGGGCGGCAGATATACCGATACAGCGCGGGCGATACGCGCCTCGTTCCGGCAGAGGGCGTGGACCGCTACGGTATATCTGTTGCGGCCCCTGTGATATCCGAAGGCGACCTGATGGGCTGCGTCATGTTCCTGTATACGGAAGGGTCGGGCATACTCGGTGAAACCGAACTCAAGCTTCTGCAGACAGTTTCGGGATTCCTGGGGAAACAGATGGAAATTTGAAGCTAAACTGACAAATCGCCATAAAAAAAGCAAAAATGTTCGGAATGTTCAAACAAATACTTGCAAACACAAGGAGAATGTGGTAGCATCATTATGCTGTGGAAGAATGTTGGCTAGACGAGAAGAGTGGGGTTGCCCACTCTTTTTGTTGAGAATAACACTTGTTGATTTTAAGGAGCTTTGCTTTGCGAATCGTTGAAGCCGTTAAGGAACTGGCCGGGCCGATCGTCGAACGATACGGCTGTGAGCTCTGGGACGTAGAGTACGTAAAAGAAGCGGGCGAGTGGTATCTGCGCGTTTTCATAGATAAAGACGGCGGAGTCTCCATAAACGACTGTGAGGCCGTAAGCGTCGAAATGGATCCGCTGCTGGACCAGAAGGATCTGATCCCGAACAGTTATACGTTTGAGGTCTCGTCCGCCGGCGCGGAGCGGCAGCTTAAAAAACCGGCAGACTTTGAAAGGTCTATCGGAAAAAACGTAACTGTACGCCTGTTCGCGGCTAAAGATAATGTGAAGGAACATGAAGGGAAGCTGCTGTCGTATTCGGACGGAACGATCGAGATCGAGTCCAAAGGGAAGAAGTTCTCTTTTGATAAAAGCGAGTATTCCCTTGTGCGCTTGAGAATAGATTTTTAGTTACATCGGTGCGCCCGGCAGTGAAAGCCGGCTTGAAGACAAGTTCATGCGGTGAAAGGAAAGATTATTGTGAACGCCGAATTTTTTGAGGCGCTGGACGCCATTGAAAAGGAAAAGGGTATTCCCAAAGAATATATGCTCAACAAGATCTCTCAGGCGCTCATATCTGCTCACAAACGTGACAACCAGGGCGAGTCGGACAACATTTTTGTTGAAGCGGACCCTGAAAAAAAGGAGATACGTCTGTACGTGGCAAAAGAGGTGGCGGATCCTGTAGAGAATACCGCGCTTCAGATCTCTCCCGAAGCGGCGAACATATTGAAGCCCGGTGCGCAGATTGGGGATATCGTCAACATATATATCGAGACCAAGAAATTCGGGCGCATTGCCGCCCAGACAGCAAAACAGGTCATAATACAGGGGATCCGTGAAGCGGAACGGGGCATGATCTATGACCAGTTCACTTCAAAGGAGCATGAGATACTCTCGGCTACCGTGGTCCGCGTCGATTCGAGGACGGGGAACATTATTCTCAGCGTCGGCAGCGGCGCCGAGAAATCGGAAGCCCTCCTCGCCCGAAACGAGCAGTGCCCGGGTGAGGTTATCACGGAAGGCAGCATTTTAAAAGTTTATGTGCTGGAGGTCCGGCGCTCCACCCACGGACCGCAGATCCTCGTCTCGCGAACACACCCCGGTCTGGTGAAGCGGTTATTCGAACTCGAGGTCCCCGAAATACATGACGGGATCGTTGAGATAAAAAGCATCTCGCGCGAGCCCGGAAGCCGCTCTAAGATCGCCGTTTGGTCTAATCAGGCCGAGGTAGACCCCGTCGGCGCGTGTGTCGGTCCGAAGGGAGGGCGCGTCGGGGCGGTCGTCGAGGAACTGAGAGGCGAAAAAGTGGATATTATTAAGTACAGCGACAACCCCGAAGAGTACATCGCCGCAGCCCTCGCGCCCGCAAGCGTGATAGACGTATATGTACTTCCGGAGGGAAGGAGCTGCCAGGTCATCGTGCCGGCCGATCAGCTTTCGCTTTCGATCGGTAAAGAGGGGCAGAACGCCCGCCTCGCTGCCAAGCTTACGGGCTACAAGATCGATATCAAGACGGCCTGAATATCGGAGGTGCGAACGTGCCAAAAAAGATCCCGCTGCGCCAGTGTCTGGGCTGCAGGGAAATGAAACCAAAGAAAGAGCTCATCAGGGTCGTACGCTCTCCGGAGGGCGCGATCACGCTCGACTTCAAAGGCAAGAGCCCGGGCAGAGGCGCTTATATCTGCCCGAACGAGGGCTGTTTTGCGAAGGCAAGAAAATCAAAGGCATTTGACAGGGCGCTGTCGTGTCAGATCCCGGAAGAGATATTCGGGGAGCTGATGAACAGACTGGTGCAGACTGATGTCTGATGCGTTGGGGCTGCTCTCGTTATCCCGCAAGGCGGGTAAAATAAAACTGGGTGAAACGCCCGTTCTGTCGGAGATCGACAGCCGGAAGGCAAGGCTTGTGCTTGTCGCCTCGGACGCCGCCGCAAACACCGTCAGGCGGATCAGAAAGGCCGTCGAAAAAACACATATAGTTTTTGTCGTTGCTCCGTACACAAAAGAGCAGCTGGGGTCCGCTTTCGGAAGGGCTTCACTGGCGGCTTGCGCGGTGAGCGACATAGGATTTTCCGCAGCTTTTCTCGGCGCGCTTGAGGCGTTGTCGCCGGGGAAGTATGATTCTCAGATCCGGACCATCCGGGAGACGGCGGACCGAATAGCGCTGCGTAAGCAAAAGAAACCCGGTCAGGGTAAAGGTAAAGCAGATAAAACATAATTCAGAACCGATTTTTCGTTCGTTTTCGGCGCACACATAGCTGGGGAGGCTTTTTATGAGCGGCATTGTAAAATACAGAATTCACGAGTTGGCGAAAGATTTTGGCCTGCAGTCCAAGGAAATAATGAAGATTATGGCAATGAAGGGCGCGCAGCCAAAGAATCACATGCAGGTGCTCACTGATGAGGAGCTCAACTATATTTTCGATTATATAACCTTTACAAACCAGATCGAGAGTATAGAGCAGGTATTTCAGACAGCTCTGCAGGTTCAAAAGACCGACTCAAAACAGCCGGAAAAGGCTGAACCGGTTGAAACGGTCAAGGAAGCTGCGACGGAGAAGCCCGAACAGGACAAACCCGATCAAAAGACGGCCGCCGCGGAGACTGCCGCGCCTGCGAAAACCGCGCGGCAGGATCAGCAGCCCGGGCAGAAGCCGCAGCATCAGACTCAACCGCAGCAGCCGCATCAGCAGCAGCCCCAGCAGCCGCAGCGGCCTCAACAGGAAAAGAAAGGGCAGCAGCAGCCGCAGCGGCCCAGAGAGCGCCGCGTGGTCGATACCCGCAGCGCCGCCGTCAACCTCAGCAAATATGACGACCGCGTTGAAAAGCTGGTACCCGAGAGCGCGGAAAAATTTCAAGCCGGCAAACAGCGCATCAAACCCGGTCCGTCGAAAGGGAAGAGCGCGAATTACAGCAATAAGCGCCGCCAGGAGGAGCAGGACAAGATCCGCAGACTGCAGCTCGAGATAGTCAAAAAGACTCCTTTGAAAGTCTTGATCCCGAATGAGATCTCCGTGGGCGAGCTTGCGGCCAGAATGAAAAAGACCGGCGCCCAGGTCGTCAAACAACTCATGAAACTGGGCATAATGGCCTCGCTGTCCGAGATTATCGATTATGATACCGCCGCCCTGGTCGCTATGGAGATGGGGTGCAAGGTCGAAAAAGAGGTCGTTGTCAGCATTGAGGAGAAACTTATCGACGACAGTGCAGACGAAGAAAAGGATCTCGTACCAAGAAGCCCCGTAGTTGTAGTTATGGGTCATGTCGACCACGGCAAGACGTCACTTCTGGACTATATACGTAAAACACATGTCGCTGCCGGTGAAGCGGGAGGGATAACCCAGCATATCGGAGCTTACCAGGTCAACACTAAAGGGGCGACGATCACTTTTCTTGACACACCGGGCCATGAGGCGTTCACAGCCATGCGCGCACGGGGCGCGATGGTGACGGATATCGCGATACTTGTCGTGGCGGCCGATGACGGTATAATGCCTCAGACCGTGGAGGCAATAAACCACGCGAAAGCGGCTAATGTCAACATCATCGTCGCTATCAACAAGATGGACAAGCCGGGGGCCAACCCGGAGAGGATAAAACAGCAGCTGACAGAGTACGGCCTTCTTCCTGAGGAGTGGGGCGGCGATACCGTTATCTGCCCGATCTCCGCGCTGACCGGGGAGGGTATAGACAACCTGCTTGATATGGTCATTCTTTCAGCCGAGATGGCGGAGCTCAGAGCTAACCCGGACAGGGCGGCGATGGGAACAGTCCTTGAAGCGCGGCTCGATAAGGGGCGCGGTCCGGTGACAACGCTGCTCGTACAAAACGGTACCCTCAGACAAGGCGACATCATCATTGCCGGAACCGCCGTCGGAAGGGTCCGCGCCATGACGGACGACAAGGGCAATAAGATAACATCGGCCGGCCCTTCAGTCCCCGTTGAAGTGATCGGCATGGATGAGACGCCAGGAGCGGGCGACCGTTTCCACGCTGTCAACGATGAGCGCATGGCCCGTGACCTGGTGCAGCAGCGCAAGCAGGAGGAGAAGGACGCTCACTCCAGGAGCGTCACAAAAGTCACACTTGAGGATCTGTTTGCCCAGATACAGGAGGGGCAGGTCAAAGATCTCAACTTAATCGTAAAGGCCGACGTACAGGGCTCCGTCGAGGCGGTGCGTACCAACCTTGAGAAGCTCTCGAATGCGGAAGTAAAAGTGCGCGTTATACACAGCGGCGTAGGAGCGATCTCCGAGTCCGACATCATGCTTGCCTCCACATCCAACGCGATAATTATCGGTTTCAATGTCAGGCCCGACAGCGCAGCCCGTGAATCCGCCGCCCGCAACGACGTGCAGATCCGCCTGTACAGAGTAATTTACGAATGCATTGAGGAGATGCAGGCGGCGATAAAGGGCCTTCTCGCGCCGCAGTACCGCGAAGTTTTCTACGGCCGCGCAGAGGTCCGAATGGTATACAAAGTATCCGGTGTCGGTTCGATCGCCGGCTGCTATGTTCGCGAGGGCAAGATCCACCGCGGCTCAAAAGCGCGCGTGCTGCGCGACAATGTCGTCGTTTACGAAGGGGAGCTGTCGTCGCTGCGCAGATTCAAGGACGACGTCAAGGAAGTCGCCGCCGGTTATGAATGCGGTATCGGTATCGAAAGATTCAATGATATCAAAGAAGGGGACGTTATTGAGACTTTCGGAATGGAGCAGATAAAAGACTGATTGCTTTGCACTCTCCGGCTTGAGAGGGAACGCCGGTTACACAAATGCGATTTCGCGCGTTTCGCGGCCCGGATCGCGGCCGCCGCGCCCTGACGAAAGGTTTGTAAGGTTATGGCCGGTAACAGGATCAGCAGGATAAACGAGGAAGTATACAGGGTATTATCGGAGCTGATACGTGAACTTAAAGATCCGCGCATATGTTCTATGGTCACGGTTATGTCCGCGGAGGTGACAAACGATCAGCGCTGGTGCAAGGTCTATGTAAGCGTGATGGACGAGAGCAGGGAAAAGGATGTCATGAAAGGGCTCAGATCGGCCTCCGGTTTTCTTCGGCGTGAGCTGGGCTCGCGGGTTCGACTGCGTATAACACCGGAACTGGTGTTTATTATGGACGATTCCATAAAGAGAGGCGCCCGCATAAACGAGCTGCTCAACAGTCTGGAGGAAAAGAATGGGCAATGAGGTCGAAAAACTGAACAGGAAGCAGGCGGCACACCGCCTGACCCTGCTTGACGACGTGCTTATTTACACGCACCGCCGCCCCGACGGGGATACGGTGGGCTGCGCCGCTGCCCTCTGCCTTGCGCTGCGCTCTATCGGCAAGACCGCGTACATCTTTGAAAACAATGACAACATCGACAGGCTCCTCCCGTATCTGGACGGCCTGTTGCAGCCGGCGGGCTTTATTCCCGGATCATATGTGTCCGTTGACATAGCCACCCCCCGGCTTTTTCCATATGGGCATGAGGATGCGGCACAGACTGTGGACCTTGTGCTGGATCATCATCCGTCAAACGCCAGTTTCGGAAAAGCGATGTGCGTGGATCCGGAATGCGCTGCCTGCGGGGAGCTGATATACGATATCCTGCTTGAGCTCGGATGCGTAAACAAGGAGACTGCGCTTCCCCTCTATCTGGCGATAGCGTCCGATACGGGGTGTTTCAGATACAGCAACACTACGGCGCACACGCATGAAGTGGCGTCAAAGCTGATCTCCCTTAATATCGACTTTGCGGCCGTAAACCACCGCATGTTTGAAACAAAGACCCGCAGCCGCCTCAAGCTGGAAGCTATGCTGACCGAGACAGCCGAATACTATGACGGGGGGACGGCAGCTGTCGCCATTCTGACGAACGAGATGGCAAGAAAAGCGGGAGCCACAGCGGATGATGAGGACGATATCGCTAGCCTTATAAGGTCTGTTGAGGGCGTACTTGCCGCTGTGACAATACGGGAGCAGCCGGACGGTTCAAGCAAGGTGTCCGTCCGCACCGTTGAGGAGAAAGACTCGGTCTCCGCGGCCGAAGTCTGTGCCGTGTTCGGTGGGGGAGGACATCTCCGCGCCGGCGGCTGCAATATCGACGCCCCTCCCGGAGAGGCTGCGAAAATGGTGCTCGAGGCGATCAGAAGAGTCAGAGAATATGATCAGCGGCGTTATAGTCATTGACAAAGAACAGGGCTGGACCTCGCACGATGTCGTTGCAAGGCTGCGCGGAATATTAAAAACGCGAAGGATAGGCCACACCGGAACGCTCGACCCTCTGGCAACGGGCGTTCTGCCTGTTATGGTAGGCAGGGCGACCAGGGCGGCGCAGTTCCTTTCGGGAGATGAAAAGGAATACACAGCCCGATTCAGAACAGGAATAACTACCGACACGCAGGATATAACAGGAACAGTTCTGAAGACGAGCCCTCCCGTAACGGACGTTGAGGCTGTCCGGGCCGCCGCTTCCGCTTTTATCGGTGAGGGGCAGCAGATCCCGCCGATGTATTCGGCTGTCAAGATCGACGGAGTGAAGCTCTATGACCTCGCTCGAAAGGGCATTGAAATCGAAAGACAGCCGCGCCGGGTAGTGTTTTCACGGATAGAGATCACTCCTCTCGGCGGGCCCGATTATCAGATGGAGGTCACATGTTCAAAAGGGGCGTATATCCGCACTCTTTGCCATGATATCGGTACTGAACTCGGCTGCGGGGCTGCGTTGACTGAGCTGCGCCGGACTCGCTCGGGTCCGTTTTTTATAGAGGACAGCATCCTTCTTTCCAAGGTGCACGAAGCCGCGGAGAACTCTGAGTTAAGTAAGATCGTTCTTCCCGTAGACACGATTTTCAAAGAAGCGCCGCCGGTAAATCTGTCGGGTGACAGCGTGAGGCTCTGCCGCTGCGGAGCCCCGTTCCGGACCACCCTTCCTGACGGGAGATATCGCGTGTATGATGAGGACGGCGAGTTTCTGATGCTGGGTGAAGCCCGCTCAGGGAGGATGTATACAGTGAAGAGCTTTTTTGAACCGTAAAGGGCTTAGCCTGAAAAGCCGCGTGCGGAGCGGCAAGAACAGAACTGAGGTTGTTGGATACATGCATCACGTGATCGCTCTGGGGTTTTTTGACGGGGTTCATATGGGACACGCTGCGCTGATGAAGCGCACCAGACAATTGGCTGAACACTTGGGCGTTCCGTCTATGGCCCTGACGTTCGACAGGCACCCTGACGAGATCGTCAAGGAAATACAGGTACCGCTTCTCAACACGACAGACGAGCGCAGGGAGATAATAAAAAAACGTTTTGCGATCGATGAGGTCCGTTTTGCTGTTTTCGACAGGGAAATGATGACTACGCCCTGGGAAAGATATGTTGAGGATACTCTGATCTCCGAACTGGGCGCGATCCACCTTGTTGTGGGACATGACCATCGCTTCGGCTATATGGGAGAAGGTACGGCGGAGAAGCTGCAAAAGCTCTGCAAGAGCAGAGGGATAGGCTGTGACATAATCCCCAAGGTGGAACTGAACGGCGTGACCGTGAGTTCCACTTATATCCGGAGCCTCATAGCGGAAGGCGACGCGGAACGGGCGGCTCAGTACCTGGGCTACAGGCACTTCATCACGGGGGAGGCCATACCCGGCCGGGGTATCGGAAGTAAGGCTCTGTATGCGACAGCCAATATCGCAATGCCGAAAGCCCTGGTTTCACCGGCGTTCGGGGTGTACGCCACAAGAGTTCTTGTGGATGGCGCTGTTTACGATGCCGTAACGAATATAGGCCGCAACCCGACTGTCGGAGAGACCCCGTCCGTATCGGTGGAATCTCATTTGCTGGGCTTTTCCGGAGATCTGTACGGGAAAACGCTCAGGGTCTTCTTTTACAAATACCTGAGAAAAGAGCAGAAATTTCCGAACGTTACCGCGTTGAAGGCACAGATCGCCGAAGACATAAAAAACGCGCAGGCCTTCCTGAGCGCGGCGCCGCCGCCGGAGATCGTCTGAGGAGGACAGACATGGAAACTTTCTATATCACGACACCAATATATTACCCGTCCGATAAACTGCACATCGGACACACTTACTGCACGGTCGCAACGGACGCCTTCGCCCGTTATAAAAGGCTGCGCGGCTTCGACGTGATGTTCCTCACCGGGACTGACGAACACGGTCAGAAGATAGAAGAGAAGGCGAAGCAGGCACTGGTCACGCCTCAGGCTTTCGTGGATAAGATCGTCACCGGAAAGGGCGGGATCCTGGATCTGTGGAAGCTGATGAACATCTCAAACGACCGCTTCGTCCGCACTACCGACGACTACCACGTGAAATCCATACAGTATATTTTCCGCAGGATGTATGAGAACGGCGATATTTACAAGGGTGCCTACAAGGGCCTTTACTGTACGCCTTGCGAGAGCTTCTGGACCCAGAATCAGCTTGTCGACGGAAAGTGCCCCGATTGCGGCAGAGAGGTCGTAAGTGCGGAGGAAGAGGCTTATTTCTTTCGCCTTTCCAAGTATCAGGATAAGGTCCGGGCTCTGCTTGAGAGCGGTGATTTTCTTGAACCCGCCTCCCGCGTGAACGAAATGATAAACAACTTTATCAAGCCGGGACTTGAAGACCTCTGCGTATCCAGGACGAGTTTTACCTGGGGGATCCCCGTCGATTTTGACCCGGGCCACGTCGTTTACGTCTGGGTGGATGCCCTGTCAAACTATATTACCGCGCTCGGTTACGGGAACGACAAGTACGGGGACTTTGACAGGTACTGGCCTGCCGACGTCCATATCGTAGGCAAGGAGATCGTGCGCTTTCACGCGATCATCTGGCCCGCTATGCTGATGTCGCTCGGCCTCCCGCTCCCGAAGAAAGTATACGGGCACGGTTGGCTGCTTCTGGACGGGGGCAAGATGAGCAAATCAAAAGGGAACGTTGTCGATCCGGTCATTCTGGCGGAGCGATACGGGGTAGACGCGCTGCGATATTTCCTCATGAGGGAGTTTCCTTTCGGCTCCGACGGGAATTTCTCAAACGAAGCGCTCATAGCCCGTATCAATTCCGACCTCGCCAACGACCTGGGGAATCTGGTCAGCCGCACCGTCGCAATGGTGTTCAAATATTTCGACGGCACGCTGCCCGAGTGCCGGGAACCGGACGAGAAGGATGACGAGCTGCTCTCGCTTGTCCGCGCGCTCCGCGGGATATACGAAAAGAGCATGGAGGCCTATGCGCCTCAGACGGCGCTTGTCGACGTCTTCAAGGTCATCTCGCGCGCGAACAAATACATCGATGAGAATCTCCCCTGGCTGCTCGCGAAGGACGAGGCAAAGCGGGCGCGCCTGGCGACTGTTCTGTATAACCTGCTCGAGACAGTCCGTGTGACGGTGACGCTTCTGAAACCGTTTATGCCGGAAAGCTGCGATAAAATATTCGCTCAGATCGGCGCGGCGCCCGATCAGGTGACATGGGACAGCGCGGCCAGGTTCGGCCTGCTGAACCCGCGGGCTTCGGTACAAAAAGGCGAGGCCGTTTTCCCCAGAATCGACATGAACAAGGAACTTGAGGCCCTTGAGGCTCTGAACGCCCCGGTTGAGGAACAAGAGGAACTGCCGAGCGTTACAATCGATGAATTCGCGAAAGTGCGCATGACTGTGTGCAGAGTCCTGTCGTGTGAAAACGTCAAAAAATCGGACAAGCTTCTGCGCTTTGACCTCGACGACGGCAGCGGCAAGGTGCGCCGGATACTGTCAGGTATCGCGAAATACTACAAGGCGGAGGAGCTCGTCGGAAAAACGGTGCTTGCGTGCACGAACCTCCCTCCGAGAAAAATGATGGGCGAGCTGAGCTGCGGTATGCTTTTGTCGGTAGAGAAAGGCGATAAACTTCAACTTATAATACTTCCCGACGATATGCCTGTCGGCGGGACCGTGTGCTGAGCGCCATGGACGTTTTTGATACTCACGCCCACTACGACGATGAGCAGTTCGACCCGGACAGGGATGAGATACTGTCCGGACTGCCCCAAAAAGGGGTGAAGCTGGCGCTCGATCCCGGCGGAGATATCGGCTCTTCAAAGCTGGCGGTCTCTCTTGCGGAAAGATATCCTTTCCTCTATGCCGCAGTCGGCATACACCCGGGCCGCGCCGAATCAATGGCAGATGGTGATATCGACCTTCTCGCGGGCATGACAGGCAACCCGAAAGTCCGCGCAATAGGGGAGATAGGCCTTGATTACCACTATGAGGGCTCGCCGCGGGATGTTCAGAAGAGGGTTTTTCGCGCGCAGCTCGCTCTTGCACGGGATCTAGGGCTGCCCGTGATCGTACATGACAGGGAGGCTCACGGTGACTGTATGGAGATCATTCGCAGCTTTCCCGGCCTTCGGGGCGTGCTCCACTGTTATTCGGGTTCCGCCGAAGACGCGATGACGTACGCGCGTATGGGGTGGTATCTGAGCTTCACCGGGGTTGTAACGTATAAAAACGCCAGAAAGGTCATCGAAGTCATAAAACAGTTCCCGCTTGACAGGATGATGATCGAGACTGACGCACCGTATCTTGCACCCGTCCCGCACAGGGGGCGGCGCTGCGATTCAACATATTTGCACCTCGTTGCCGAAAAGATCGCCGAGGTGCGCGGATTGGATCCGGAGGAAATCGCGGCGCGCACCCTTGTCACAGGAAAAGAGTTTTTCAGCATCAGCTGATTATTAAAGCCGGCCAGAAGAAAGAGGACATATATGATAGCTAATAATGAAAAAACAATGGAAAAGATTGTGGCACTATGCAAAAACCGTGGGTTTGTCTATTCCGGCAGCGAAATATACGGGGGTCTGGCGAACACCTGGGACTACGGACCTCTCGGAGTTGAGCTGAAGAACAACGTCAAACAGGCCTGGTGGAGAAAATTCGTGCAGGAGAACCCGCTCAACGCAGGCCTGGACAGCGCGATCTTAATGAATCGCGAGGTCTGGGTCGCATCCGGGCACGTGACAAACTTTAACGACCCCCTGATAGACTGCAGAAGCTGCAAAATGCGCCACAGAGCGGACAAGCTCGTCGAAGAATACAACGCGGAAAACAATATAACCATGTCGGTTGAGAGTATGACAAACGAGATGCTCTCGTCGTACATCAAAGAAAAAAACGTCCCTTGTCCACATTGCGGCAAGAGCGATTTCACGGATATACGCAAGTTCAATATGATGTTCAAGACGCACCAGGGGGTGACGGAGGACAGCACCACAGAGGTCTACCTCCGCCCGGAGACGGCTCAGGGCATCTTCGTGAACTTCAAGAACATCCAGAGGACGACCCGCCGCAAGATCCCCTTCGGCGTCTGCCAGATCGGAAAGTCGTTCCGCAACGAGATAACTCCGGGCAACTTCACGTTCCGCACGAGGGAGTTTGAGCAGATGGAACTCGAATTCTTCTGCAAACCGGGAACGGATCTGGAATGGTTTGCTTACTGGCGCGGCTTTTGCCGCGACTGGCTGATCTCTCTCGGCATGCAGCCGGACAACCTTCGCCTCCGTGACCACGAGAAGGAGGAGCTGAGCCATTACTCAAAGGCGACGACTGATTTTGAGTATCTCTTCCCGTTCGGCTGGGGAGAGCTGTGGGGCATAGCAGACCGCACGGATTTCGATCTGAAGGCTCATCAGAACCAGTCGGGAGAAAACATGGAGTATTTCGATCCGGAGACATCAGAGAAGTATATACCTTACGTCATCGAGCCATCTCTCGGGGCTGACAGGGTGACGCTCGCTTTCCTGATAGACGCATACGACGAGGAAGTCGTAGATAAAGATAAAAACGACGTTCGGACCGTGCTGCGCCTGCACCCGGTTTTAGCGCCGTACAAGTGCGCGGTCCTGCCTCTGTCAAAAAAACTCTGCGAGGGCGCTCTCGGGGTGCGGGACAAGCTTGCTCCGCACTTCATGACGGATTATGACGATACCGGGTCCATCGGCAAGCGCTACCGCAGGCAGGATGAGATAGGCACGCCGTTTTGCGTAACGTACGATTTTGACAGCGTCTCGGATAACAGCGTGACCGTTCGCGACCGCGACACGATGGAACAGGTCCGCCTGCCGATTGACCGGGTCGCCGCCTGGATCGGGGAAAAGCTGTCCTTCTAAAGTGGGGAGCAATATGAGTGACGTTCGCGCTGTCGTGCTCGCGGCAGGAAAGGGTACGAGGCTTCGGTCCGAAGAATACGGGATGCCCAAGGTAATGCGCGAAGCAGCAGGAAAACCGCTGCTGCATTATGTGCTCAGGGAGCTGTCTTTTCTTCCGAAAGAGGATATAGTCATCGTTGTCGGCTATATGGCGGGCACCGTCATGGAGTCTTTCCCGGGTTATGCTTTTGCGCTGCAGCAGGAGCAGCTCGGGACGGGGCACGCGGTCATGGCCGCGGCTCCCGCGCTCGAGGGGTTTACGGGCACCGTGATCGTGTGCTACGGAGATATGCCGCTTCTGAAAGCAGATACGTACAGATCCCTGCTTCGCTCGCACGCGCAGCAGGGCAACGTCTGTACGCTTCTCACGGGAACCAGCCGTATTCCGCTTCCGTACGGCCGCGTTCTGCGCGACGAGGCGGGCAATTTCGTCCGGATAATCGAAGACAGGGACTGCACCCCCAGGGAAAAGCTGATACAGGAGCTCAATGCCGGGGTATACGCTTTTGATGCCCGAGCGCTGCTTGGTTCTCTCGGGGAGCTGAGCCGAGCGGGAAACGTGCAGGGGGAGTACTATCTTACTGATGTGCCTGAAATAATCAGAAGGCACGGCGGCAGGATCGGTATTTACTGTGATGAGCTCAACGAGCAGATCCTGGGCGTCAACACTTTGGAGGATCTGAAGACCGTTGAGTCTTATTGTCGAAACGAATGATCACGGTGCGGCAGATCCATACGATAAAGCCCGTATTCAACACTGAGTCAAGAGTACTGATACTCGGGACTTTTCCTTCCGTCAGATCACGCGAGGAGATGTTTTTCTACGCTCACCCCCGAAACAGGTTCTGGGCTGTTCTCGCCGGCGTGCTGGGCTGCCCTGTCCCCCGAACGATACAGGAGAAGACGAGCATGCTGCTCGAACACAGGATCGCGCTCTGGGACGTTGTGGCCGGCTGCGAGATCGAGGGTTCCTCGGACGCGCGAATACGCGGCGTCGAGGCTAACGATCTGAGCCTGATCATCGACACGGCGCCTGTGCGGGCGGTATTCACAAACGGAGGAACGGCGCATCGGCTGTACAGAAGGTATTGTCTGCCGGTCACGGGGCTCTGCGACACCTGTCTGCCTTCCACAAGCCCGGCCAATGCCCGCATGACGCAGCAAATGCTTGCCGAAAGCTGGTCGGCGGTGGCAAGGGCGCTGGAGGATTGAATATCGACGCAAAAAACGGCCGCGGTGACTAAAAAATCACCGCGGTCAAACAATATTACGTTCCGTGTTCAGTATTCCACATGCTCGCAGGCGGGACGCTCAAGCAGTTCGGGGTGCTGCAGAAGGTGTTTGAGCAGCTTTATTGATTTTGAGTAGTAGTAACCGTCGGCCAGCCTCTCGTCGATAGTCAGGCCGAGATCGACCGTATCTCTCAGGTCGAACGTGCCGTCGTCATAAAAACGCGGCTTTTTCTTTTTCTCTCCGATGACGCAAAACAGTGAATTGGTGCCCCAGTTGCACAAGTGGTGATAACCGCACTTTAAGCCGATGGAGCCGAGATTTGACACCATGACGGAGGCGTAATACGGATCGGTCTTTATGAGCGAGAGGGGAACAAGTCCCCGCTCGTCGAGCCTGTGAATCAGCCACATTACAAGGCCGAAAATCGGGCGGGGCAGTTTGCGGACGAGGTCCATACTGGCTGTGGAATTGTCGGGTTTGTCCGAGCGGCAGGACAGTATCTCAGACATGATCTCGTCGTGCAGCGTATCGATCGTGGAGTTGTCGCTGCAGCGCACGAAAGCCAGACCCTCCTCGGCATCATCCGTGAAACCTTTTTTTACCACAAAAGCCGCCGTAAGCTCGTTTCTGAGATAAATGCGCTTGTTCTGAATAAATCTGTTCAATTTTGGCCGAAGAAAAACGGTCTTCAACAGAGCGGCCAGGATGACGTGGAATAACGTATAGGGATATTGAGGATTATCCGCGTTTTTTTTCGCAAGAAACGCGTTGATCGGCTCAAGATCAATAGATTCGTTTATGTATGCCTCGTTATCCGCTCTGTTTGGGTAGAGGTACGGTGAGAAATAGTGGATCGAATCAATATCCCGGATAAGAGTGCCGTCCTTTCGGTCACCGAACCTTCGTCTTTTCTCGCTGATGTGAGATCACCACCCGCAAGTTTTTCTCGTTATCGTATTTACGTATTTATTTATTATAGCCTCAGGTATGTATTTGTCAATAAACGCGCGAAACGAAACGCCGGCATATGAGCCGGCAGTGCGCACCCCGGAGCCGAATGGCTGATAAATCAACTCTTCGGGGTATGATTTAAGCGCGGCGGAATCGGAAGCATAAAGGCGAGCTTTTGTTGACAGTGTGGCGGCGTTGGGATAATATAAGGACAATTGTATCAGCAGGCCGCTTGCCGAGCGGGCTGTCCGTAATGGGAGCCGCGGCTCTAAGCTGCGGCAGAACTCTTTGAAAAACCCGATCCAAAGGGACACCGATTGGCAGTTGAAATATGATCGCGGAGAAAAATGAAAGGGAAGTGCCGTTATGGATCTGTTCCAGAAATGTTATGATTTTACCAAGGCTGAAGAGTTAAAAGAAATGGGGATCTACCCGTATTTTCATGCGCTTGAGTCCAGGCAGGATATTGAGGTCATGATGGAGGGCAAGCGCAGGATAATGCTCGGTTCCAACAACTATCTCGGGCTGACGGTGAACGAGGAAGTCATTGAAGCGGGCATTCAGACCCTGAGGCAGTACGGCTCCGGCTGCTCCGGCTCGCGATTCCTCAACGGGACGCTAAAACTACATCTGGAGCTTGAATCAGAGCTTGCCAGTTTTTTGAATAAGGAAGCAGTCACTACATTTTCAACCGGTTTCCAATCAAATCTCGGCATCATCAGCGCCCTGGTCGGCCGCGGCGACTACGCTATCTGCGACCGCGAGAACCACGCCAGTATTTACGACGGCTGCAAGCTCAGTTACGGTAAAATGGTACGGTACCACCACAATGATATGGCGGATCTTGAACGTTTGCTTCAGGGCATCCCCGAAGATGCCGGCAAGCTGATCATAACGGACGGCGTGTTCAGCATGGGCGGAGATATTTGCAAACTTCCCGAGATTGTCGCTCTTGCAGAGAAATATAAGGCCCGCGTCATGGTAGACGATGCCCACGCGTTCGGTGTGATAGGCAACGGAGGCAGAGGAACGGCCGATTATTTCGGTCTTAACGACAAGGTCGACGTGATCATGGGCACTTTCAGTAAGTCGCTTGCAAGCCTCGGCGGGTTCATGGCGGCTGATTACAAGGTCGTCGAGTATGTGCGCCACAATTCCCGCCCGTTCATTTTCTCGGCATCCATAACTCCGGCCAGCTGCGCCTGCGCGCTCGCCGCTCTGCGCTATCTGGCGGCCCATCCCGAGCTTGTCAAGCGTCTTGAGCAGCTGTCGATATACGTGCGCGAAGGTTTCAAAAAAAGAGGCGTGGCCGTTCGGGAAACGGAGATACCTGCGAACACGCCGATCGTGCCTATCTTCACCTATTCGCTCGAGCGCACGCTCCGTATAGCAAAGAGGCTCTACGAGGAGGGCGTCTATGTAAATACCGTGCTCACACCGGCCGTTCCGCCAAACGAGTGCCTTCTGCGTACGAGCTATATGGCCTCGCACAATGAGGCGATACTGGACGAGGCGATGGATATAATAGCCAGAGTTCTCGAGGATATGAAATGCGTCGGGTAGCTGTAATTACCGGCGGCAGCAGCGGCATAGGCCTTGCGGCTGCCACCCTTTTCGCACGGAGCGGATACACCGTATACGAGCTCAGCCGCAGCGGCAAAGGGGAGGGCGGAGTGCATCACCTCTATGCGGACATGCGCGATGGGGAATCGGTAAAAGCGGCCTTCGATCAGATCGTCGAAGCGGAGGGCGGCATCGACCTTCTGATAAACAACGCGGGCTTCGGGATCACCGGAGCGGTGGAACTGACTGATATCGATGATGTCAGGCGGATGTTCGACGTGGATTTTTACGGCGTTATAAGGTGCATCCAGTGCTGCGTACCGCATATGCGCTCGTCGGGCGGGGGGAGAATCATCAATATCAGCTCCCTGGCCGCCATCATGCCGATACCGTTCCAGAGTATCTACTCCTGTGCAAAGAGCGCAATCAACGCTCTGACTTTCACCCTGGCAAATGAGCTCAGACCTTTCGGCATCTCCGTCTGCGCGCTGATGCCGGGCGACGTCCGCACCGGGTTCACATCGGCCAGGGAGAAGTTCGGGGGCGAGATCTACGGGGGCGCCATCGAGCGGTCGGTTGCCGCCATGGAGCGGGAAGAACAAAACGGAATGGAGCCTTCCTGTATTGCCCGCTGCCTGCTTAAGATCGCAAAAAAGAAAAACGTAGGTCCGCTGTACACGGCAGGCGCGAAATACAAGCTGTTTGTTTTCCTGCTTCGTTTGCTGCCAAACCGTTTCGTAAACAGGGTTCTCGGGAAGTGGTACAGCTGAAGTGGAGAGGGCAGCTCTGTCTGTTATAAACGTTTATGAAGATATATCGTTGCTTTTCCGAAAAAAAAGAGGGCTTTGATCTCGAAGCCCGGGGATTGTTAAAGGAACTGCGCCAGACTCTCGGCATAAAGAGCCTTGAATGGCTTAGGGTGTTTTATCGCTATGACGTGGAGGGGATCGATGAGGAGACCTGGAAGAAGGCCTCCGTGACTGTCTTTTCCGAACCGCCCTGCGACAATTTTTACGAGGAGACCCTGCCCGAATTGGCCGCTTGCGAGATGCTTGCCATCGAAGCGCTGCCGGGCCAGTTTGACCAGAGGGCGGATTCCTGCGCGCAGTGCATCCAGCTGATCACCTGCGCGGAGCGCCCGACGGTGGCCTGCGCCACTGTCTATGCGCTGGGCGGGAATATCTCGCCCGAGGAGCGCAGCAGCATTGCGAATTACCTTGTAAACCCTGTCGAGACCAGGGAAGCATCGTTTGAAAAGCCGACAACTCTCAGGGCGGACTATGACAAACCTGAAGACGTGGCCGTGCTTGACGGTTTTTGCGCAGGGGGAGAAGACTATGACGACCGGCTCCGCCGCGAGTTCGGGCTGGCGATGGACGACGCTGATCTTGAATGCCTGCGCGCGTATTTTCGAAGCGAGAAGCGTGAACCGACGGTAACGGAACTTAAGGTAGTCGACACATACTGGTCAGACCACTGCCGCCACACGACATTCTCAACTGAACTGACTGTTGAGGCTGTCGACGATCCGGCTGTCCGGGAGGCATACGAGCGGTATCTGGACGCCCGCCGGGAGATCTACGGCGAGGCTGCGCAGGAAAGGCCCGTCACTTTGATGGATATCGCCACCTGCGGCATGAAGCTTTTGAAGAAACGCGGACAGCTGGGCGGACTTGACGAATCGGAAGAGATAAACGCATGTTCGGTCAAGGTGAGTATCGAGGAGGACGGGAAACCCGAGGACTGGCTGCTGATGTTCAAAAATGAGACGCACAACCACCCGACGGAGATAGAGCCTTTCGGCGGGGCCGCCACCTGCATCGGCGGTGCGATCCGTGACCCCCTCTCGGGCAGAGCGTACGTCTATCAGGCGATGCGCGTCACCGGGGCGGCAGATCCCAGGCAGAAGCTGTCCGAAACTCTTCCCGGGAAGCTGCCGCAGAGAAAGCTGACGACGAAAGCGGCAAACGGGTTCTCCTCATACGGCAACCAGATAGGCCTTGCAACGGGCCTGGTACATGAATTTTATCACCCGAAATATGTCGCAAAGCGTATGGAGGTCGGTGCTGTCGTCGGCGCCGCCCCCGCGAGGAACGTGGTGAGGAGAAAGCCCTCGCCCGGCGACGTAATAATACTCTTAGGCGGCAGGACAGGGCGCGACGGAATAGGCGGCGCTACCGGCTCGTCCAAGAAACATACCGAGGGATCGCTTTCCGAGTGCGCGGCAGAGGTCCAGAAGGGCAACGCCCCAGAAGAACGCAAGATGCAGCGGCTCTTCCGGGATCCGGAGACCGCCGCTATGATCAAGCGGTGCAACGACTTCGGCGCGGGCGGCGTCTGCGTAGCCATCGGGGAACTCGCGGAAGGCGTCAGGATCGATCTGGACAAGGTACCGAAAAAATACGAGGGTCTCGACGGCACGGAGCTGGCCATCTCGGAATCGCAGGAACGCATGGCCGTCGTGGTCGACAGTGAAGACGCCGAGAGGTTTATCAGGGCCGCAAACCGCGAGAATCTGGAAGCGACTGCCGTCGCCGTCGTTACGGAAGAGCCGAGGATGGTCATGCTCTGGCGCGGCCGGACGATAGTCGATATAGCGCGTGATTTTCTTAACACAAACGGCGCGAAAAAACGGGCCCGTGTGCGTGTCGCGGGTATAAGCGAACTTCCGGGCATCACGTTTACGGACCTGGAGTCGCTTGTTACAGACCTCTCGTGCTGCTCCCAGGAAGGGCTGGCGCAGCGGTTTGACAGCTCGATCGGCGCAGGCAGCGTGCTGATGCCTTTCGGGGGCAAATTTCAAAAGACGCCGGAGCAGGCGATGGCAGCGCTGCTGCCTGCCTTCGGGAATACCGAAGACTGCTCCGTGATGGCTTTCGGTTTTGACCCATTCCTGTCCGACGCCGACCCGTTCAGGGGCGCTCAGGCGGCCGTCACGGAGTCCGTTGCGAAGATGGTTGCCGCCGGATGCGGCGGCAGCGAGATCTATCTGAGTCTGCAGGAGTATTTTGAGCGGCTCGGCGAGAACAGCGAGAGGTGGGGAAAACCGTTTCGCGCGCTCCTCGGAGCATTCTCCGCTCAGCTCGGACTGGGTGTCGCAGCCATAGGCGGGAAAGACTCAATGTCGGGGTCTTTTCTTGATCTGGACGTGCCGCCTACATTGATCTCCTTTGCTGTAGCGCACGCCAAAGCGGGAGATATCCTCTCCTCGGACTTTAAAGGCGGCGGCCACCCCGTATATTTGTTCGACGCCGGCGGGATCGGTGATTTTGAAACGGCAAAGGAGGCCTGGGGGAAGTTCGCCGAGCAGCATATGAAGAAAAACGTGTTGGCTGCACGGGCACTCGACGGCGGAGGAATTGCCAAAGCCGTGTTCCTGATGGCTTTAGGCAATCGGATAGGGTTTGAAGCGGCATCCGGAGAGGACTTTTACAGGCCCGCCGGAGGCAGCATAATTGCCGAATGCGCCAATGAGATAGAGGGGATACCCCCTCTCGGGTATACGGTCGACAGCGGGGAGATAGTGCTCGAGAAAAAGTACGATCTGCAGGAGCTCCAATCGCTCTGGGAGGGAGTCCTGGAAGAGATATTCCCGATGCGGACCGCGGAACCCGGCGCAGCGTGTGAGGTCTGCCGGCAAAAAAGAGCGCCCGTCGTCGCAAGATCGCGGGTGGCGAGGCCGAGAGCCGTGATCCCCGTTTTTCCCGGAACAAACTGCGAGTACGACACGGCGCGGGCTCTGGAGCGTGCCGGAGGCAAGGCGGTCACGGTCGTGGTCAACACGCTCAGCGCCCAAAATCTCACCGAGTCCGTACATGCGCTGGCAGAAGCAATAAACAGATCGCAGATGCTGATCTTGCCCGGAGGCTTTTCCGGCGGCGACGAACCTGAAGGATCGGGAAAGTTCATAGCCTCATTTCTGCGAAACTCGATCCTGACCGACGCCGTACATGAGCTGCTCAAAGTACGCGACGGCCTGATCCTGGGTATATGCAACGGCTTTCAGGCGCTTATAAAGCTCGGTCTGATACCCTGGGGCGAGATCCGGGATACGGACTCCGATTCCCCCACACTCACGTTTAACCTTATCGGGCGGCACCAGGCCCGCTACGTAAATACCCGCGTATGCGATTTTTCCTCACCCTGGCTGTCAAAGTGCCGCGAGGGAGAAATATACTCTATCCCCGTTTCCCACGGCGAGGGGCGCTTTGTCGCTTCCGAGAGCGTGCTGAAACGGCTCGTGGAGAACGGGCAGATCGCAACGCAGTACGTGACGTTCGACGGCCGCCCCTCAATGGATATCAGCGCAAACCCGAACGGCTCCTTATTGGCTGTCGAAGGCCTTATCAGCCCGGACGGCAGGGTGCTCGGCAAGATGGGGCACACGGAGCGCGCGGGGCGACATGTAGCAAAGAATATACCCGGGAACAAGCACCAGCCGATTTTTGAGGGCGGAACGGCATATTATATGTAATTATGAGGGGGAGAAAAGTAATGAACGAGATGAACTATAATATTCATCAGGTTGCGGAAAACACGTGGGCGATGCAAGAGGGTACGATGGTCTCGTCATATCTTGTTATCGGATCTGAAACCGCCCTTCTCATAGACGCGGGCGGGATGCTTCCCGAGATGCGGGAGCGGGTCGAGGAACTCACCGGGCTGCCGGTCACGGTGACTCTGACTCACGGCCACGGCGACCATATACACTGCCTGAAACAGTTCGAGTCCGCTTGCGTGGATCCGGCCGATATCGAGCTGATCCGCGGGGGCCAGACCGATATCGGAAAGTGCGTTCTGAAACCTATCGGGCCCGGGCATATTTTCGATCTGGGCGGCAGACAGATCGAGGCGCTCGGACTCCGCGGGCATACACGGGGCGGTCTTGCTTATCTTGACAGGCAGAACAGGCTCCTGTTTTCCGGGGACACGATAAATCTGGGACCGGTCTTTATGTTCATGCCGGAGAGTGACTTTGACGTATTGATAGCTGAGCTGAAGAGATATGATGCGATGGATGATTTCGACCTGATCTTCCCTGCGCACAACAAACATCCCATCGGTCCGGAGAAGATAAAGGATATGATCGCGTGTGCCGAGGCCGTACGTGACGGAAAGATCGAGGGCACCGAGCCGCAAAGGCCGCTGCCGCCGGGTGTAAAAGTCTATATGAAGGGTGACTGCGGTTTTTTCAGGTAAAGGTGGGTTAACAAATGGGGAAAGCGGTTCTTTTTGTCCTCCTTTCGTTTGTTTTCGGAGCAGGAGGGGCATGTCTTAGATATTTCCAACTGGCGCAGGCGTTTGAGGCTTCGGGGCTGCAGATCGTCGGGCACCCGATGACCGTCTCTCTTATCGTGCTGAGTTTGTTCTTCGCAGCCCTGATAGCTGCGCTTATGCTCTGGTTCGGCATGATAAGAACAAAACTGCCGAAGCAGCTTTCCCTTAGGACAAGACCGTTTGATTGCGCCGTAGGCATCATTTCGGCTGCGGTCCTCGCCGCATCCGGCGTATTTCGCTATCTCGATGCGGGCATTGTCCTCTCTACGCTGGACATATCGCTTATCGCCGCGGCGGCCGTAGGGTTTGTATCGATCGTTGTGTCAAGTATCATACACGTGAGGAACGACGCGGGCGCGGGCTACTCGGCAATGATCCCGGTCCTGGTATTTTGCCTCAACCTTGTGACAGCGTTTAAGGCCTGGGGTTCCGATCCTGTACTTCTCCATTATACGTACAGGATACTGGCGATAGTTTTCGCCGTCCTGGCGTCATATTCTTATGCGGGGGCGAGCTTCAATTACACGAGACCCGGCCTGGGTATCTTCTCTTCTACAGTAGGGATCTATCTTGCCGCGATCTGTCTGGTCGACGATCTCCCGTGGGCGGACCGGATCTTTTTCGCGTTCTGTATAGTCTATATGGTCATGGTCGCGGTCACACAGATCCGCTACCTGCAAAGAGCAAAAGAAGAGATAGAAAAAGAACTGATGATCGACTGAAAAAGCAGGCGGCCTTCTCCTGCCGTCAGGTACCCGGACGGCAGGTGCGCCAGGAGGAAGGTGCCGCATTGTTTTGGAATACATTTTTATAAAAATAGTTAACTTTTAGCAGTTGTTTCGGTTTTGCCGGACAAGGGGGCACTGTATTCAGACAGCGGTTTGCTGTTTGATGGCGCGGGGGGTTGTAATCAACTGTAACTGTATTTACTGCAGGGCGCAGGATATAATAGCCGTGTCCCGAAAATATAAAATAAGGCGGAGATAGATATAGCACAGGGAAGATTTGAGGCGGGGAAGAAAAAAAAGACCTCGCCCGTTGCTGCCAATGGGGCAAAAGTCGGCGCAAAGAAGAGATCTCAGGGGTTGAGCCGGGGTCACAAGACCCTTATCACCGTTTCAGTGGTACTGATCGTAGCTGCCGCTGCGGTTATCTGTGCGATAACGATGTTCCCCCAAAGCGTTGCAGACATAATAAACGATGAAAAAATACATCAGGGTGTAACGATTTCCGGTGTGGACGTGGGCGGCATGACCAAAGAGGAGGCCTATGAGGCCCTCAGCGGCGCCCTCTCCGCTTACCCGGAAGCGTCGCTTCTTGTCGTTCTTGAGGAGAGATCCGTATCGATCGGTGCCGGAGACGTGCAAGCCAGCGTCGATATCCGGGGTGCGGTAGACAGAGCCTATAAAATAGGGCGCACAGACAAAGCAAGCCCGGGAAACATGGAGATTTCCGCTTGTTTGCCTGCGGGCAGTTCTGTTATGTATCAGAAGATCTCCGACGCGGCACAGGATTTTCTTGCGGAAAAGATAGACTCTTCATACGAACTCACCGAGAACATGCTGTCAGTTACAGTCGGAAGGGACGGAACATACCTCGATATCGACGACCTGTGCGAACAGGTCACGGCCCGTTTTTTCAGAAAAGATTACACGGCGGTAACGGCGCAGTTCGTGAAGGATGCGGCGGCTCAGATCGACGTATACACGATCTACAGGGAGATAAAAAAAGAGCCCCGGGACGCGTACTACGACGTGGAGGCTCATGAGATTGTGGACAGTGTCGAAGGCATAGACCTGGACGTGAACGCCGTGCTGGATAAGCTGGAGAACGGGACGCCGGGACAGAAGTACTTTTTCGAGATATACCTCGTTAAACCGGAAATTACTTACGATGACGTATACAACTCTCTTTTTGAGAACGTTCTTTACGAGTTTACTTCAGATCTGGTGAACATACCCAACAGAACAAACAACGTCCGCCTCGCCGCCGCGGCAATAAACGGGACGATCCTGATGCCGGGTGATGAGTTCGATTTCAACAAAATCGTAGGGGAAAGAACGAAGGAGAAGGGGTACAAGGAAGCCACCGTTTACGTTGGCAAGGACTCGGTCCCTGAGATCGGCGGCGGCATTTGTCAGGTCGCGTCCACGATCTACGTGTGCACTCTCTACAGCAATCTTAAAGTGACGGAAAGATGGTGCCACATGTATTACGTCACATATGTGCCCGCAGGGCTCGATGCGACGATATACTGGGGCTCATGTAACTACCGCTTTATCAACACACGCAATTACCCCATCCGCATTGACACGGAGCAGGAAGGGCTGAAACTGACCGTGCGTTTTCGCGGAACGATAGAGGACGATACGTACGTTGAAATGGTCTCGGAAACGTTTGATGTGGATCCGTTTGAGACCATCACCGTGGTGGACGAGACGAAACCGTCGGATTACAAAGAAGAGACGGTCTCGGGCTATACCGGGCGAAAAGTGAGGACGACGAGAAACGTTTATTCGGGCGACGGGACACTTTTGAGCAGCACCGAAGAAGCGTTCAGCGTCTACAGGCGCAGAGATAAAGTTATAACGGTGGGACCGCCGGAACTGCCGCCTTCACCGCCGGTCGAGCCGACAGATCCGGGAATGCCTCCGGAGCCCGGACAGCCTCCCGAACCGGTGGAGGGCGACCCGGATGTTGACGGAGCTTTCGGCTCACCGTGAACAGTGCGATATAAGGCCCGTCCCGAGCGGCGGGGAAAGGCGAAAGACCGCATTCTAATATCAGGAGGAGAATATGGAGATTCCCGCTTTTGATCCAAAGGAACTTGAGATCGTCAAAGAACACAGAAACGCTTTCGGCGGAGTTATACCCCTGTTCAACACCCCGGTGAGCGTGAAAGAGAACTGCAGAGCGCTCGCGAAGAGGCGTCCGTACTGGCAGCCGCTCGGATTCACGTACGACTACGTTTTGTTTTCGCCCCGGGTAAACCCGGACAATATCGCTCGCGCGTTTGTATACGACGGAACATTCGTCCCCGGAGTCGACAACAAATCCGGCGGGTCCGATATGTTCGGAATCGAATGGGTGTACGTACCGACGGCGGGCGGCTCAATGGTAAAACCGGGCAACCCCCTGATCTCGGACGCGGAAGAATTGGAAGAAAAGGTCGTATGGCCGGATCTCGATTCATGGGACTGGGAAGCCTCCTCGAAAGCGAACGAGGCATACCTCGGCGGAGACCGGTTCGTTATGGCCTGGCTGCTTAACGGCTGGTATGAGCGCCTGATCTCTTTCATGGACTTTGAAGGGGCGGCGATCGCGCTGATAGACGAGGATCAAAAGGACTATGTTAAGGACTTTTTCGATAAGCTGACAGATTTCTATATTCGCCTTTTCGACAAATACCTTACATATTACCCGCAGATAGACGGTTTCTATATCCACGACGACTGGGGCTCCCAGAAGGACACGTTCTTCTCGCCCGAGGTCGCCGAGGAGATGATAGTGCCCTATATGAAGCGTGTCACCGACTACCTCCACTCGAAGGGTAAGTACTGTGAGCTCCACAGCTGCGGCCAGCTTGCGCGGCAGGTGCCTAATATCATCAAGGCCGGCTGGGATGCCTGGTCGCCCCAGGTCGTACTGGACGCAGACGACCTCTACGAAAAATACGGGGATAAAATAATACTGGGCCTCGGACCCGTTCTGCCGGGCGAAAATTCCACGGATGAAGAGCAGCGCGAAGCTGCCCGGGATTATGCACGCAGGTTCTGCAACCCGGGCCGTCCGACGGTACTCAGCTCGTTCGGCGCGTTGAAACCCGCGTTTTATGAAGAGCTGTACAAGCAGTCGAGGATCCGCTACAGCGGCAAGTGAAGAGTCTGACAAACACCCGGCGGGCCAGGGAGGGATCCCTTGACCCGCCGGGTGTTTTTGGTTTCAGCGGTATTTACATAGTTTCCCCTGAGTTCATCCCGGACTGCGGCCGGGAATGGGTGATCAGCCCGCGAGGGCAAACCGAAACGCATTTCCCGCAGTCGGTGCACTTTTCGGGGTCAATTGCGGCAAGATTGCCGTCTATCGTGATCGCACCGCTCGGGCATTCTTTTTTGCATATGGAGCAGCCGACGCAGCCGGCGCCGCATACCCGGCGCACCGCGGCGCCGCGCTCATGTGAAGAGCATTTGATGATGACGTCTTTATTATACGAGAAAGGTGTGATTATCTTTCGCGGACAGGCCTCGACACATACTAAGCAGCCGGTGCATTTTTCATGGTCGACGACTGCCCTGCCATCTTTGAGATAGATTGCGTCAAACGGACAGGCTTCAACGCAAGTGCCGAAGCCGATGCACCCGGAGGGGCACTCAAGCGGACCTCCGCCGACAAGGTCTGCAGAGCGGCAATCGTGTATTCCGTCATATTCGAATCTCTTTAAAGCGCCGGTTCCGCCCGAGCACTTTACGACTGCGACCATCCTGTCGCTCTCAGGCACATCCGTGCCCATCAGCCTGGCGATCTCCTCGGCTGTTTTCCTGCCGCCCGGAGCGCATAGGTCCACGGGGACGTCGCCTCTGGAGACGGCTTCCGCATACAGCGCGCAGCCCGTAAAGCCGCAGCCGCCGCAGTTGACGCCCGGCAGTATGTTCAGGATGTTCTCGCCGCGGGAATCGGCGCCAACGGAAAACACCTTGGAGGCAATCGCAAGGACTATACCGAAAACGGCACCGATCGCGCCGAGCACTACGACCGCCCATACGATATTCATGATATCAATATGCACTTTGAAGTTCCCCCCTACCAGATTTTAAGGCCGGAGAAGCCCATGAAGGCCATAGCCAGCAGTCCCGCGCTTACCAGAGTTATTGGAAAACCTTCAAATGCTTTAGGATGGTCCGAGAATTCCAGGCGCTCCCGTATGCTTGAAAAGAGCAGAATGGCGACAAGGAATCCGATGCCTCCGGAGATGCCGTAAACAAGGGATTCAAGCAGATTGTATCCCTTAGTCGTATTCAGCACGGCGACGCCAAGGACGGCACAGTTTGTCGTAATAAGGGGCAGGTAAATGCCCAGAGCCCTGTACAAGCCCGGAACGGACTTTTGCAGAAACATCTCGACGAATTGTACAAGAGATGCAATGACCAGAATATATGCCAGAGTCTGCATATATTGAAGATTCAGCGGCACCAGCAGATAGTGGTTGACGAGCCACGTAAAAACCGATGCCAGAGCCATGACAAAAGTGACGGCGAGTCCCATGCCGGCTGCGGTATCCATCTTTTTTGAAACCCCCAGGAAGGGGCAGATGCCGAGGAATTTGACGAGGATAAAATTCTCGATCAAAATAGCTCCAAGGGCTATCGAAACCAGACCCGTAAAACTCATTTCCCCCGCGCCTCCTTCCCGGCCGCGCTTTTTCTCCTGAGGTGCTGGACGAGCGCGATGAGGCATCCGAGCGTAAGAAAACCGCCGGCCGGCATAATAATTATCATTGCAGGTTCGTACACGGGGGGGATCAGCCTGAAGTCCCAGATCGTTCCGTTGCCCAGAAGCTCTCTTACTATCGACATGGCGCAAAGCGAGCATGTGAAGCCCAGACCCATGGATAAGCCGTCCCCTGCAGAAGAGAGGGGGGGATTTTTTGAAGCAAAGGCCTCGGCGCGGCCGAGAATGATGCAGTTGACAACTATCAGCGGCAAAAACACGCCCAGTGCTTCGGAGAGCACGGGGATGAAGGCCTCCAGCAGCATCTGCACCATACTGACAAATCCGGCTATGATCACCACAAATGAGGCTATACGGATCTTTGAAGGAATGACCTTGCGCACGAGCGAAACAACAAAGTTTGAACAAATGAGCACCGCCGTCGCTGCAAAGCCCATACCTAAGCCGTTTTTCAGAGAAGTCGACACCGCCATTGTCGGGCACATGCCCAGCAGCAGCACCAGACTCGGGTTCTCTGTGATTATGCCGTTTTTCAGCTGTCCCGGGAATCTTGACTTGCTCACTTTGCCTTCTCTCCTTTCACCTGCGCGGCGACCTCGAGGGCGGCGTTAACGCCGTTTGTTACGGTCGTGGAGGATACGGTCGCGCCCGTGACGGCGTCTATGTGATTATCGCCCGAATTAACTCCGATCGGGGCCTTTTTGCCGATGAACTGTGAGAGCCATTCGGGATCTTCGGTTTTTGTTCCCAAGCCTATCGTTTCGCTGCTGCTTACGATCACTACGCCCGAGACGCTGAGGTCCGGGTCAACGCCTACGACCATGCTCATCGGCCCTTTGTAGCCCGCAGACTCGACAACAACGCACCACCCGACCGGTACGCCTTCGGACGAAGCTTCATAAACGACAGCGTCCGAGCCTGTATAAGCAATCTTTGAAAAGGCCGCGTTCTCTACGGGCATCACCTGCGACAAGGCGTCGTTAAGGGCGGCGTTGCCGCTGATCTTGTCCTTGGTCACGGAATTGACCAGACTGAGAAGCAGAGCCGTGACGGCGGTTACGGCGAAAAGGGTGACAGTGAGCCTGAGAACATATCCTCCGGATTTGACGTCGGTCATTTTAATGATCCCTCCTTCGCCTTCAGAGTTTTTGCACCGAAACGGGTGGGGCGTCCGATTTTGTCCAGGAGCCATGAACAGGCGTTCATGATCAATATCGCATAGCTCACTCCCTCCGGAGAAGCGCCGAAATAGCGTATGAATACGGTCAAAAGTCCGCATCCGACGCCGTATATCAGTTGACCCGTTTTTGTGCAGGGGCTTGTTACGTAATCGGTCGCCATATAGAACGCGCCAAGGACGAGGCCGCCGGACAGGAGATTGCAGGCCATCCATCTGAGGGCGTCGTTTCCGCGCGGGAATATGTAAGTTAAAATCGCCACGGTGGCAATAAACGCAAGCGGGATCCTGAGAGAGATTATCTTCCGCACGAGCAGATAAAGCGCACCGAGGATCAGCAGGGCGGTCGAGACTTCGCCAATGCAGCCCGGCATCTTGCCGAGGAACATACCGAGAAGATCGTAATTCTCCGGGAGCGCGCTCAGACTCAGTTCGGCAAGCGGCGTCGCGGTGCTTACGGCGTCAGCATTGCCGCCGATAACTTTGACCGGCTCAAAAACAGCCGTCCAGCGCGTGATCGCGGCCGGCCAGGACAGCATGAATGCTCTGCCGATAAGAGCGGGGTTCATGAAATTTTTTCCGATGCCGCCGTAGAGCTGCTTGACAATGATTATCGCAACTGCGTTTCCGGCGATCAGCATCCAGTACGGCATGGTGACAGGGCAGCAAAACGCGAGCAGGATCCCGGTCACGACGGCCGAGAGGTCCCCGATCGACGAAGGTTTCTTCATTAATTTGCGGTATAGCCATTCAAAGAAGACGGCTGAAGCGGCGGACACGGCTGTCATCACAAGCGCGCGCCAGCCGAAGAAGTACACGCTGCCGACGATCGCCGGAATAAGCGCGATAATTACGTCGAGCATGATGCTCCGTGTGTCCTCACTCGTGCGGATATGCGGACTGACGGATACGGAGTATGCTTCTGTGTTCACCTTGCCGCCTCCTTTGCCCTCTTTTCGGCGAGCTTTTTTTTGCCCGTCTTGAAGGATTGAACGAGATGCAGCCTCCCGGGGCAGATATAGCCGCAGCAGCCGCACTCGATACAATCGGTGACATTGAGTTTTTCAAGCTCATCGAGGTCGCCCTTTTGCTCATACGCGTACATGAGCATCGGCATAAGCCGCATCGGGCACGCTTCGATGCAGCGGCCGCACCTGATGCAGGCCCGCTCCGAGACCGCTCGTCCGCACTCATGGTCGCTCAGCGCCAAAATGCAGTTCGTGCCTTTGATAACCGGCGCGGAGAGGTCGTGTTGAGCAAGGCCCGTCATGGGTCCTCCCATGACGATTTTTCGCGGCGTCTCCTTAAAACCCCCGCAGGCGGAGAACAGCTCCGAGAAAGGTGTTCCGATTCGTACGCGGAGGTTGACCGGCGATGCCACGGCGGACCCCGCTACGGTTACGACTTTCTGTGTCAGCGGCACGCCGTTATACACCGCGCGGTATACTGCCGCCGCTGTGTCTGTGTTGAAGACTGCGCAGCCGACGTCGGCCGGGAGACCGCCGGGGGGGACCTGCCTGCCGGTAACAGTCTGTATCAGCTGCTTTTCGGCCCCCTGAGGATAGCGCGTTTTCAGCGAAATTATGCGTATGCTGTTGTCCGAAGACGGAAGCAGACGCTTCAGATGGCGTATCGCGTCCGCTTTGTTGTCCTCGATCGCGATCGTAACGCTTTCAAGACCGTATATTTTTCTAAAAATCCGCGCCCCGCCGAGAAGTTCGTCTCCGTTTTCGAGCATCCCCCTGTAACCCGAGGTTATGTAGGGCTCACATTCGGCGCCGTTGATAATGACAGTATCGACTTTCCCGAGGCCGGATCTGATCTTCGCGTGTGTCGGGAATGCCGCGCCGCCCAGGCCGACGATCCCGGCAGAGCGGATGATATCCGCTATCGACTCGGGGGACAGATCCGATACGTCGGTCCGCACGTCGGGATCCCCTGCAGGCGTATCCTTAAAGTCATTGGCGATGACAACGGACAGCACTCTGGAGCCGCTCGGATGGGGCCTGGCCTCAACAGCGACCACGGTTCCGGACACGCTCGCGTGTATCGGAGCGGAAACCGGTGCGTCGGAATCGCCTATGATCTGTCCCAGCGCTACGTAGTCGCCCTTCCCGACAAGCGGCCGGCACTGCGCTCCGACGTGCATTGACATTGGTATGACCACAATCTCCGGGCTGCGCGGCGTCCGTATCTCTTTCTTGGCGGAATCGCTCTTGTTCTGAGCCGGGTGGACGCCGCCGAAGAATTTTCCGGGCATGAAGTATCATCCCTTTCCGCGATTTAACCGCAAAATCCTTATTTGTATAATTTATATAACTGGTGGAAAAATCAAGGCGCCAAGCAAATTCTTACCACGACATGCTACCACAAACCGACGTTTTTGTATAGATTTATTCTGTTTGGCAACGTTCGGCGGCAGCAGGCGATATACTCGTAAACCGCCGGACCTGCGGCCCGAGGCCGCCGCCGGTGCGGTGCGGGGAGCGTGGCTCTTGACTTTATCACTCCAATAGTTATATCTTATATTGTGTGTGCTGTCATAAATGCTCTTATTGTAAGACAAACGGCGTTATTCCGCAGATTCACCGAAGTAAAAGACAGCAGAAAAATTCGACAGGGGCAATGCCCCGCAGACGGTGATTTATGAGAAAGCTGGGATTTGACAATAAAAAATATCTGGAGACGCAGTCGGAACAGATAGAAAAACGTATCGGAGAGTACGGAGGGAAGCTCTATCTGGAGTTCGGCGGCAAGCTTTACGACGATTATCACGCGTCCCGCGTCCTTCCCGGTTTCGCACCGGACAGCAAGATGCAGATGCTCCAGAAACTGGCCGATAAAGTCGAGATCGTGATTGCTGTCAACGCAACCGACATTGAAAGCAACAGAGTAAGGGGCGATCTGGGTATCTTCTACGACAACGAAGCGCTCAGAATGGTCGACATATTCAAGTCGCTCGGGCTCTACGTCGGGAGCGTTGTCATTACGATGTACGAACCCCGCGCGTCCGTAGAGGCTTTCAAAAACAAGCTCGAAATGCTCGGAATGAGGGTTTTCCGGCATTACTACATCAGTGAATACCCGTTTAATATCGGAAAAATAGTGAGCGCGGAAGGATACGGGAGGAACGACTATATCGAAACATCCCACCCGCTCGTCGTCGTCACGGCGCCGGGTCCGGGCAGCGGAAAAATGGCCGTATGCATGAGCCAGCTCTATCATGAGCACGCCCGCGGCAAAAAGGCGGGATACGCCAAATTCGAGACTTTTCCGATCTGGAATCTTCCGCTCAAACACCCGGTCAATCTTGCATATGAAGCGGCTACCGTAGACCTTCAGGACGTGAATATGATCGATCCTTACCACCTTGAGGCATACGGAAAGGTCGCGGTAAACTACAACCGCGACGTCGAGACGTTTCCGGTCCTGAACGCCATCTTTCAGAAGATCGGTGACGGAACGCCGTACCGGTCTCCCACCGATATGGGTGTGAATATGGCGGGATACTGTATTACGGACAACGAAGTTGTCGTTAAAGCTGCCCGCGATGAGATAGTCCGCCGCTATTACGCGGCGGCTTGCGCAAGGCGAAAAGGTATCTGGCCGGAGAGTGCCGTCCGCAAAGCCGAACTGGTGATGGAGCAGGCGCTCGTGAGTACCCGCGACCGTGAAGTGGTCTTTGAAGCACTCGATAAGGAAGCCATTACAGGTATGCCGGCGATGGCGATACAGCTCTCCGACGGCAGGATCGTCCGCGGCAAGACCTCGGATCTTCTCGGACCGTCCGCTTCGGCGCTGCTGAATGCGGCGAAAGCTCTTGCGGGCATACCCAAGCGCCAGCTGATCATAGCTCCGTCCGTGATCGAGCCGATCCAGTCGCTGAAGGTCGGAACTCTCGGAAACCGGAACCCGAGACTGCACTCGGACGAAACGCTGATCGCTCTTGCCATCAGCGCAGCCACCGACCCCTCGGCGCGCGCGGCGATGGACGCTCTTTGTGAGCTCAAGGGCTGCGAGGCGCACTCCACGGTCATAGTGCCGCAGGTGGACGAGGAGGCCTACAGGCGGCTGGGCATCAATCTGACCTGCGAACCCAGATACGAAACAAACGCCTTTTTCCATAAGTAGTACAGATATAGATCCCGCGGCCGCATGATCGGCAGCGATTCGGCGCGAACGATACGCGCCGCCGCGCCTCCGGCCGGCGCCCCGGTTTGCGGGGGAAACCTGAAAGCCGGATCTTCGTCGGGGCGAATAACGCCGCGAAACGGCCGGATTCGCGGACGGTTTATTGCCGCCTTGCGGAACAAATCAGAATATTTGAGGCAGGTATCGGCATGACTGAAACTAAGCTTGACGGTCAAACGGTTTACGAAGGCAGGGTCATAACCGTAAGGAAAGATACCGTGCGTATGCCTGACGGCTCCGCTGCGGTACGGGAAGTTGTCTCCAGCAGCGGAGCTGCAGTCGTTCTGCCCGTCAACGGAAAAGGAGAGGCCGTTCTTGTGCGCCAATACCGCTACGCTGCGGGTTCACTGCTGCTGGAGGCGCCCGCGGGGAAGCTTGAAAAGGGCGAAGATCCCCGGGCCTGCGCTGCGAGAGAATTGAAAGAGGAGACCGGGTACTCATCCGGACGGATGGTTTCTCTGGGTACCATCTATTCATCGCCCGGAGTATTTGACGAGCAGCTGCATCTCTTTCTTGCTTTAGATCTGACATGCGGTGATTCGTGCCCCGACGAAGGGGAGTTTATCGAGACGGTTCACATGCCGCTTGAAGCGCTCACCCGGGATATTATGCGCGGTAAGATACGCGACGCAAAGACGGTAGCGATAATCTTGATGGCAAATGAGTTTCTGAAAGGGAACAAATACAGAGCCGAATGACACTTAACCGGATGTGCGCTGTTTTTTTCACCGGGCCCTTTGGCACCGGGGCGCGCTGAAAGGAACGGATATACAGATGAGCGGAAAAATTCTGATAATCGAAGACGAAAAAGCGATAGTCGATATTTTACGGTTTAATTTGGTAAAACAAGGGTTTGAGACAATGGAGGCCTATGACGGCGAGGAAGGTCTGGGGCTGGCGCTTTCCGAATCGCCGGATCTGATCCTGCTTGACCTTATGCTGCCGAAGATGGACGGCTTCGACGTCTGCCGGGCTCTGCGCGAAAAGGATCCCGTGACGCCGGTGATCATCCTCACAGCGCGTGAGGAAGAGAACGACAAGGTCGTGGGGCTCGAACTGGGCGCCGACGACTACATAACAAAACCGTTTTCGATGAGGGAACTGATGGCCCGCATAAAAGCGAATATGCGCAGAACGGTCCAGCAGCCCCCCCGGGGAAAAATCGGAGAAAACTGTCTGGTGGTGGGCGACCTGATTCTGAATGCAGACAGCTGTGAGGTGTTCCACCGTGATCAGCCCGTACAGCTCACCGCGAAGGAATATGAATTGCTCAAGCACCTGATGGGACATCCGGACAAGACGGTATCACGTGAGGAGCTGCTTGAAAAAGTCTGGAACTACGAGTATTTCGGCGATATGCGCACTGTTGACGTGACGGTCCGGCGACTGAGGGAAAAAGTCGAGGACGATCCCGCCCAGCCGAGGTACATTATCACAAAACGCGGCATGGGGTATATGCTGAAATCCTGAGGGAGGCCGTCTGATGGCGCGAAGCCTGCGTCTGAAACTGATTATGTTCATGGTCATGCTTTTGATAGCGGCCATGTTTGTCGTCGGCGCTTTTTTGGTCAACGGGGTAAAAAAGTTCTACCAGAACAATTTCTTTGAACAGATGAAGGACGTTTTTACTCCCGAGTATATTGCCGAGCTCAACTCGGAATCGGAAAGAGGTCCGGAGCACCTGACCGAGATGCTGATGAAGACGTCGGGCCTCGGGGTGGACATCACTACGCGGAACGTCTATGTTCTCAGCCGGCGCGGCCAGCTTCTGCAGGGTTCCGACGAAAAAGAACGCGTAGAGATAACAAAGAACATCCTCACTGCGATGGAAGGCGAGGTGGGGATGGACCACAGCCTCGTCAAAGCAAGGATGGACGTGGCGATACCGGTCGGTACCGACGGCAATCGGTACGTTGTCTACGTTCTTGACAGCGGAGAAGAGGAGACAAAACTGTCCGGCGAGGTCATGGTCATAATCCTTCAGGCTCTGGCGCTCGGGGTATGCATCTCGGTCGCTCTGAGCGTAATGCTCTCGGATATATTGATAACGCCCATCGAGAGGCTGCGCGATGGCGCGGAAAGGATCGCCTCCGGCGATTTTTCTCAGAAACTCGACGTGAATTCCAAAGATGAGATCGGCGTGCTCACAGTGACATTCAACAATATGGCCAATGTCCTGGAAAAAACGCTTGACGAGATAGAGAACGAGAAGAACAAACTGAGCACATTGTTTTTACACATGACGGACGGAGTTCTCGCATTCTCGAGAGACGGAGCGCTGATACACAAGAACCCCGCCGCCGAGCAGCTGCTGGGTCTGCGCGACACGGGTGAGATGCGCTATGACGATATGTTCCGGCAGGACGCGCCGCTTGAGACCGTTCTGCAGCTCAGAAGGCCGGAATTTATTGAGGCCGAGAAGAAAGCGGGCAAAAAAGACCTTGAGCTCTTCTTTGCCCCGTTTTCCGAGCAGGGTGAGCAGGGGGGCGTACTCGTCGTCGTACACGACGTGACCGAACAGCGCAAAGCGGAGGAACTGCGCAGGGAGTTTGTCGCAAACGTATCGCATGAACTGAGGACCCCTCTGACAAACGTCAAAAGCTACGCGGAGACGCTCATCGATTCTCCGGATCTGTCGGAGGAAATGAGGGAAAAGTTTCTTTCCGTAATACTCGGAGAGGCGGACCGCATGTCGCATATCGTACAGGATCTGTTGACCCTCTCGCGCTTTGACTACGGGCGTTCGGAGATACAAATGGAGCCGTTCTCTTTTACGGAGGCTGTCAGGAACGTGTATGAGGCGGTCGGGATGGAGGCCAGGCGCAGGCAGCAGCAGATCGAGCTTGAGATCCGGGGCGATATACCTCATATCAAGGGTGACCGCAGCCGGGTGGAGCAGGTTGTGATGAATGTCGTCTCAAATGCGCTCAAATACACGCAGGAGGGCGGGCATATCTCTTTGCGTATATGGAGGGAGCAGAGTAAAGTCTGTCTCAGCGTTACGGATGACGGCATCGGTATTCCCGAAAAAGACATCCCGCGGCTGTTTGAGAGGTTCTACAGGGTAGACAAGGCCCGCTCAAGAGAGTCGGGAGGGACCGGGCTCGGCCTGTCGATAGCGCTTGAGATCATGCAGCAGCATGAAGGAACGATAAACGTCAGCAGCCGGCTCGGAGAGGGTACGTGTGTGACCTTATGCTTCCCGGTCACCGGTGATCGGGCATGAACAGAAAATGGATAGAAGCGGGAAAAACCGTTCTTATTATCGTGCTGTCTCTGAGCGCGGTGCTGCTTCTTTTGCTGGTGGTCGCCTCGCAGAACGGCACCGTCACGACACAAGGCGTCATCAGCGCGGCAAAGCGCCTTTTTCATAACGAGAGCACAGTCGGCGAAAAAAACTTTGAGGTATTCCGGGCCGCCATGCCAGTACAGGCAGCCGTCATGCATGAAAACGGCAGATGCGGTATTGTATACGGATTTGACAGGATCGACGAGCTTTTCGACGCGGTAGGCTCGACCGTCAAGGAAGCGTTCGGCTCCGCCCAGCAGGCCGAACCGATCGGCGAGGAAGCCTGGCGGGAGGCGCTAACGCGCCGGGGCGTGTATTTTGCTTATGATACAAGTATCCCTTTGCCTGTGCTCGCGAGCTGGTTTTCAACCTCGAGAGATGAGGATCTGTCTGTCGCACGCCTCATTTTCAGCTGCGACACGGAAGAGAACGTGATCCTTCTGTTCTCGGACGGCGTGGATTACTACGCGTGCGAAACATCGGCGCGTTCCGAAACGCTTCGCGAGCAGGTGGCGTTCTGTCGGCCGAACGGGGCCGGATTTGCTTTCGAGGCCGCGAAAGAAGCGGAAGTGTATGAGAACGTGGACCCGTATTCCATGATCCTGGACGGCATGAACGCGGCACTTCCGAAATACTCTTCATCCCCCGCGTTTGACAGGGAGGCGAGGGTGGACCTAATGGAACTGCTCAAGCTCAACCCTTACGCGGAGAACCCGTATGAGGATAAGGACGGCTGGATGGTGTATCTGTTTTCTTCGGGGACGCTCAGGATAAACGGGAACGGAAGGGCTGTTTTCGAAGACCCCGACGGTCAGGGTATCGATTATTTTACCGAGCGCATGTACGAAGACGGGGGCAGCGGCGTCTCGGCGGTTGAATCGTCTCGTGCGTTTGCCGCCGACACTGTCGGACGGAACCGCGGCGACTCGAGGATATATATGAGCGAATACAGCAAGTCGGGCGATACTGTCACGATAAAGTACTCCTACTACCTTGAGGGCCTCAGGGCTATCGCCCCGCAGGGCGGATTTGCGGCGCAGTTCACGTTTGTCGGCGGAGTTCCGGTCAGGATCGAGCTTAATTACCGTTCTTACAGGATGCTCGAGGAAGCCGGCGACATTCTTGCTCCGCATTACGCCGCCGCTGTCTATCCGAAGTCCCGGCGCCTGCTCCTGGCTGCAGGATATGTCGAAAGTAAAAAGGGCATCGCGGAAGCCGACTGGATAATTTCCTGACCATGCGGGGAAAAAGAGCACGTGCGGCGCGAGGCGCTGTCGGGAGAATCGAATACTGTGAAAATATCAAAACTAAAAACGCTCATAATTATTATGCTGGTGATCGTGAACGGTTTTTTGCTTTCTCTGGCCTTACCGAGGCTTACTGCCGAGCGCAGACAGATGCAGGAAGAGAAGAAGAGCCTTGTTCGCCTGCTGAGGGAGAGCGACATACAGACAGATATCGAAGCCATACCGGATGACGTAAGGCTGGAGACCCTGACGGTCGGAAGAGACGAGGCTGTCGAGTCGAAGGCCGTTCGGATGCTTCTCGGAGAGTACGAATTTTCGGACATGGGGGGCGGTATCCACTCGTACGAGAGCGGCGCGGGTTCGGCAGAGTTCCGCGCGGGCGGGGATTTCAGCATAGAGCTAACCTCGGGCGCGGAAAGATATAGAACACCGGACACAGCCGGCAGGCTTTTCAAAGATCTCGGTTTCGACGCGCTGAACTTTCGTACGTTTTTCGAAGACGGATCTGAATGCGCATCCGCAGATCAGGCGCTGAACGGCGCGGCGATCTTCAACTGCACTGTGACGGCGCGATATGATGAGACCGGTCTGCGCAGCATCTCCGGAACCTGGATCACGTCGGCCGAGCCCTCTTCACGGGAGGATACCCGGGCCATTGGTGTGGCGACGGCGCTCGTCAGTTTTCTTGACAGGAGTGAAAATATGGGCATAGTGTGCGGTGAGATAACCGGTGTGGAGGCGGGATACCTCCTTTCGCGGAGCAGCCAGTCTGTCGAACTGAACCCCGTCTGGCGGATCGCGGCCGACACGGGCACCTATTTTGTCAACGCGCTCTCGGGCGAGATAATTATCTAGAGAAAGCAGAAAAATATCATCGAAAAAAATACCCTGTATGGGAAATCTTTAATTGTATTCGGTTAGAATTATGATATAATACGATACAGTTGACATAAAATATAAACCAGTGAATTTGTTCGTTGAATTTTCAAATAATGTGCCGCAGGGAGGGTCAGCGGTTTGATAAAGTATGTCATTGAAGGAGGCAGACCTCTGAGAGGAGAGGTCACTGTCAGCGGTGCAAAGAACGCTGCCGTGGCACTCATCCCGGCAACTCTGCTCGTTAAGGGCGTTTGCCGCTTGGAGAATATCCCCAAAATCAGTGATGTGACGCTCCTGCTCAGCGTTTTAAGAAGAATGGGAGCTGTGATCCAAACGGTAAACAGCCACACTTATGACATTGACTGTACAAACGTGGATTCATGCTCCGTTCCTTTTGCGAGCCGGATCCGGGCTTCATATTATCTCGCGGGTGCGCTCCTTGGTCGTTTCGGCAGAGGAGAAGTGCCGTTGCCCGGGGGCTGCGACCTCGGCGAACGGCCGATAGACCAGCACCTGAAAGGGTTCAGGGCGATGGGCGCGGATGTTACTATCGCCAACGGCAACATAATCGCGGACGGGCACGGAAGGCTTCGCGGAGCCGGTATATATCTTGACGTCGTTTCCGTCGGAGCTACCATAAATATCATGCTGGCGGCGGCACTTGCGGAGGGTATGACGGTAATAGACAACGCCGCCAAGGAGCCCCACATTGTCGACGTGGCAAACTTTCTTAACTCGATGGGCGCGAACATAACGGGCGCCGGTACCGACGTTATAAAGATCCGCGGTGTGGATAAACTTCACGGGGGTTCGTACACGATCATTCCCGACCAGATCGAAGCAGGCACCTATCTGGCCGCAGTCGGTGCTGCGGGAGGGAAGATCCTTGTGCGAAACGTTATTCCGAAGCACCTTGACAGCATCGTCGCGAAACTTGAAGAAGCGGGTCTCGAGATCCGGGATTTTGACGACAGCATTCAAATAGAACGGACATCAAGACTCAGGAGCATCCATATTAAAACAATGCCGTATCCCGGCTTCCCGACGGACATGGTCCCGCAGCTGGCAGCCCTTCTCTGCGTTGCGGATGGGACAAGCTATATCAACGAGGGGATCTGGAGCAACAGATTTCGCTTTGCGGATGAATATGCCCGCCTGGGCGCGCACATACAGGTGAACGGAAAGACCGCTGTGATCGAGGGTATACCGGAGCTGTCGGGCGCGACAATGAAAGCCTGTGATCTCCGGGCCGGCGCCGGCATGATCCTTGCGGGTCTTGCCACGAAAGACATTACCGAGATCGAGGACGTGCATCATATTGAGCGCGGATATGAAGATATTGTCGAAAAAATGAGAGCTCTGGGCGCAAACATCCGCCGGGTCGTCGTACCCGATAAGACCGATTTGCGCGTTGTGATCTGACAGATAACAAACTCGGAAACACGGGGTTAGACCCCGCGTTTCTTTTGTTGGGGGAAAAGCGCAATGCCCGTTATTTGCACTCTGGCGAGCAGCTCGAGAGGAAACGCGTCTTTTGTTGCCGAAGGGCACACGTCGCTCCTGCTAGACGCTGGTATTTCCCTTCGCCGCCTGTCGCAGGGGCTTAAGTTGCTGGGGAGCTCGCCCGGATGCCTGAGCGCCGTGCTCATAACGCACGAACACTCGGATCATATAATGGGCCTGCCTCTGCTTGCGGCAAAGTATGAAGTTCCCATCTACTGCAGCCGCGGCACGGCCCGCGCTCTGCAGGCGCAATACCCACACCTTAAGGGGAGGATGAGAACTTTTTTTGCCGGGGATGCGTTCTCCGTGGGCGACTTCGAGGTCCGGACGTTCCCGACGTCACATGACTGTGCCGAGAGCGTAGGATACGTTATGCGCGGCGGCGGAGCGAAAGTTGCCCTGGCAACAGACCTGGGGTGCGTCACCCAAGAGGTGGAAAATGCCTTGAAGGGTGTCGATTTTCTGCTGCTTGAAGCAAATCACGACATAGAAAAACTATGGATGGGGTCGTATCCGGTCGGCCTGAAAAAAAGGATCCTCGGGAAAAAGGGCCACCTAAACAACGAAGACAGCGCCGGCCTGGCCGTATACGCGGCAAGGAACGGAACAAGAAAGATAGTGCTCGTGCATCTCAGCCAGGAGAACAACACCCCGAATCTCGCGATCGGGGCCGTGTCGCGGGCTCTTGCCGACAGCGGGGCGGGGCACGTTATGCTTGATGCCGCGCCGCCGCAAACTGCCGGAAACGTTTACATACTGGAATGATAAAGATAAACCTTATCTGCGTGGGACGGCTGAAGGAGAAATATTTCGCAGAGGCATGCAAAGAATATGAAAAGAGGCTAGGGCGCTATTGCAGTCTTACGGTCATAGAGATCGGGGAGTACAGGCTGCCGCAATCGCTCTCGCGTGAAAACATCCGCGCTGCCCTTGGAAAGGAGGCCTCCGCCATCCGCGCAAGGATCCCCAGGGGCAGCAAGGTCATAGCCATGTGTTCGGAGGGTGAAAAATGCGACAGCGTCGAGTTCTCCGGGATAATAATGAGCAGCCCGGTGCAGGGGTTCCCCTGTCTCACATTTTTGATCGGCGGCTCTCATGGCCTGGACGAAGGACTTAAGCGTGCCGCCGACATGAGGCTGTCGATGTCGGATATGACTTTTGCGCACCACCTCGCGAGAGTGATGCTTCTTGAGCAGATATACAGATCATTCAAAATTGCGGAAGGTTCCGGTTATCATAAATAAGCGCGTTGAAAATTAACAGGACGGTCGATCAGCACATAAACGTGAGGAGTTGTTGCATTATGAAGAACTGGGGCAAGAGTACCGACCCTATGAAAAACTGGCCGCTGCAAGACGACGGCACACCGGTCCGCCCGGTGTATCTTTGTAACGAGTCCAGCCTGTCTTTCAGCGCAGAGGTCGCTGTCAGTATGTTGAACGCGTACGGGATACCGGTCATGACGCAGTATCCCTCAGGCGGAAGCATGGGAAAAGTCGTGCTCGGGATATCGGGTTACGGTCAGGAACTCTATGTGCCCGAGACCATGCTGGATACGGCGCGGGACCTGATAAGCGATGACGTTGAGATACTGGAAGAAGAGATGTACGAATCGCTGGACAGCCCCTCGGACCGCTAGATTTGATACAGTACAAAAAAGCATAAGGATTTCCTGTTGTATTATGCGAAAAATGCCTGTGTATCCTTGATTTTATAGATATATTGGGATAGAATACGAAACGCATTAATATGAAGAAATAATGTTTAGTCCAGAAAGGAAGCCGAACATGGAAAAGAAGTACCTCTATTTATTCTCGGAAGGCAACGGAAGCATGAAGGAGCTTCTCGGAGGAAAGGGAGCGAACCTCGCCGAGATGACCAGCCTGGGTATGCCCGTGCCGAAGGGATTTACGATCACGACGGAAGCCTGCACGAAATACTATGAGGACGGGGAGAAAATTGCGCCGGAACTGCAGAGCGACATTATGAAATATGTTGCGGAACTGGAAAAGCAGACTGGAAAGAAGTTCGGCGACAAGGAGAACCCCCTCCTCGTGTCTGTGCGCTCGGGCGCTCGCGCCTCTATGCCCGGTATGATGGATACGATATTGAATCTCGGTCTCAATGAAGAGGTCGTCGACGTCATGGCGCGAAAATCGGGCAATCCGCGCTGGGCTTACGACTGCTACAGACGTTTTATTCAGATGTATTCCGACGTCGTAATGGAGGTAGGGAAGAAGTACTTCGAAGAGCTCATCGACAAGATGAAACAGGAGCGGGGCGTCGAGAATGATACGGAGCTGACGGCCGAAGACCTTAAAGAGCTCGCGAGGCAGTTCAAGGCTGAGTACAAGGCAAAGCTCGGAGAGGACTTCCCGACAGACCCGAAAGAACAGCTTATGGGCGCTATTAAAGCCGTCTTTCGCTCCTGGAACAATCCGCGCGCGATCGTATACCGCCGCCTGAACGACATTCCCGGTTCGTGGGGCACCGCTGTCAACGTTCAGGAGATGGTTTTCGGAAACCTCGGAGATACTTCGGGAACCGGCGTCGCGTTCACGCGCAACCCCGCCACAGGTGAAAAGAAACTGTTCGGCGAATTTCTGATGAATGCCCAGGGTGAGGACGTCGTAGCCGGTATTCGCACACCGCAGACGATCGATCAGCTCAAGGACATCATGCCGGACGTCTATAATGAATTTGTCGAGATCTGCGCAAAACTGGAGAGCCATTACCGCGACATGCAGGACATGGAGTTCACGATAGAGGACAAGAAACTGTTCATGCTTCAGACCCGCAACGGTAAGCGCACCGCCAGCGCAGCGCTGAAGATAGCCTGCGACCTCGTGGACGAGGGCGTTATCAGCGAAAATGAAGCCGTGCTGATGATCGACCCGAAATCTCTCGACGCGCTGTTGCACCCGCAGTTTGATGCCGGCGCTCTGAAGAAGGCCCAGCCCATCGGTACGGGGCTTGCCGCTTCACCCGGAGCCGCATGCGGCAGATTGGTCTTCACGGCTGAGGACGCGAAAGAATGGGCGCAAAGAGGCGAAAAAGTGGTCCTTGTGCGCCTTGAGACCTCTCCCGAGGATATCGAGGGTATGGCTGCTGCTCAGGGCATCCTCACCGTGCGCGGCGGAATGACGTCGCATGCCGCCGTTGTGGCAAGAGGCATGGGAGCCTGCTGCGTTGCCGGCTGCGGTGCTATCAACATCGATGAGGAAAACAAGACATTCGAACTGGGCGGAAAGGTCTTCAAAGAGGGCGACTGGATCAGCCTCGACGGCACGACCGGCTGCATTTACGGAGAGGCTATCAACACGACCGACGCCACGATCGGCGGAGAGTTCAGCCGCATAATGGCCTGGGCCGACAAGTACAGGAAACTCAGTGTCCGCACTAACGCCGATACGCCCCGCGACGCAGCACAGGCCCGCAAGTTCGGAGCGGAAGGGATCGGACTCTGCCGCACCGAGCATATGTTCTTTGACGCGGACAGGATCCCCGCTATCCGCGAGATGATCTGCTCAGACACGGTCGAGCAGCGTCAGAAGGCTCTTGCAAAGCTTGAGCCTATGCAGCAGTCTGACTTTGAGGGCATTTACGAGGCCATGGAAGGCTGCCCCGTTACTATCCGCTACCTTGACCCGCCCCTGCACGAGTTCCTCCCGACTGATGAGGAGGATATCGCTCAACTGGCAGAAGATCTGGGGAAATCGGTCGGCGAGATCAAGGCGATAATCGCATCGCTGCACGAGTTCAACCCGATGATGGGGCACAGAGGCTGCCGCCTGTGTGTCACATACCCCGAGATCGCCGTAATGCAGACGAACGCCGTTATAAAGGCCGCCATCAACGTGAAAAAGAAGCATCCCGACTGGGATCTTGTCCCCGAGATCATGATCCCGCTCGTCGGAGAAGTCAAAGAGCTTCAATATGTCAAGAAAGTTGTTGTCGATACCGCCGACGCGCTCATAAAGGAGAGCGGTTCGGACCTTAAGTATAAAGTCGGCACGATGATCGAGATCCCGCGCGCCTGCCTGACGGCGGATGAGATTGCCAAAGAGGCCGATTTCTTCTCATTCGGAACAAACGACCTTACGCAGATGACGTTCGGCTTCTCCCGCGATGACGCCGCCAAGTTCCTGGACGCTTACTATTCAAAGAAGATCCTTGAGTCCGATCCTTTCGCGCGCCTAGACCAGACCGGCGTCGGCAAACTGGTCGAGATGGCGGTGAAGCTTGGCCGCCAGGCTAACCCCGGCCTCAAGATCGGCATTTGCGGAGAACACGGAGGCGATCCTTCATCCGTCGAGTTCTGCCACAGGACCGGCCTCAGCTACGTCTCCTGCTCGCCGTTCCGCGTGCCTATAGCCCGCCTCGCCGCAGCTCAGGCCGCACTGAAAGATTAGTAATAACCGCCGGACCAGAAGGTCCGGCAATCCGATTTCTTGTATCCGGCTGCGCGCCCTGATGATAACGATATGTTGTCAACAGGGCGCGCAGCTGCTCTTGGGATACGTGGGCGGCATCGGACCGGGGGCACCCGGGGACGGGAGACTGTGCTCAGAGTACCGGGAGCGGCATTCGGGATGTGCGCTATGACGGATCCGGGGCCGCTTTGTCGTGTGTGCCGTCAGAGCGGTGAAAACCCGGAGCATACGGGCACCTTGTTCTTGTTATCGGCAGACGTATAGAGTATTATGGAAAATATCAGAAGGCGCTTATGCAGCGGCGTCTTGCGGCCGCCGGCGGGCCGGGTTTCGCGGATAAAGGATGTCGGTGACCGATGAAAAACAACGACAGGAGCGAGAAGGATGGCAAATAATCTGCAAATGAAGTTTTACAGCATGAATTCGCCAAAGCGCGGCTACTCGTGGGAGACTCCGCCCGACCCGATACCCGAGAACATGATCTCCGAGTCGCTGGAGGCGGAGGTCGTGGTTATCGGCGGCGGTATAAGCGGGCTTGCCGCAGCTGCAAGGTGCACGTGCCGCGGACTCAGCTGTATCGTGCTCGACAAGAACACCGGCCTGAAGGCGCTGGCAGGCCAGATAGCGGCGGTGAACTCAAGAGTGATGGCTGAGCTCGGGATAACGATCGACAAGAAGCAGCTGGCTGCCGACTGGATGAAAGTGAGCGGCAGCCGGGTCCAGGAGGACCTGCTGTGGATCTTCATCAACCGCAGCGCGGAGGGCTTTGAGTGGATGCTGGACCTGACCGAAGGCAGCGTCGAGGCGAAAGTGTTTATCGCCTACAGGGGGCCGGTGTTCGGCGAATACTTCGGCACGCACCACATCTATCGAAAGGAAGGCTGCGACAAGTACAGCTATAAAGGCGGCGGAATGCTCGCGTGTGAGATCTTCGAAAAAGCATTGCTGGGATATGGCGGAAAGCTTTATCGGGGCACGGCTGCTGAGCAGCTTGAAAAAGACAAATCAGGAAAGGTCACTTCCTGTATCGCAAAATGTGCGGACGGCAGGTACCGCCGCTATATCGGCAGTAAGGCTGTGGTGCTGGCAACGGGCGACTGCAGTGACGACCGCGAGATGATCGAAGCTTTTTGCCCCATCGGTCTGCGGGCAACAAAGCAGTGGCCGAGGCCCGGCAACACCGGGGACGGGCAGAAGATGGCATACTGGGCCGGCGCGGCACTAGATAACCCGGAGTGGGCTCCCACCCTGCACGCCCTCGCCTACAGCCATTTTCAGGGCTTTTTCCTGCACGTCAACCGGCTGGGCAGGCGCTTTATGAACGAGGACACGTGGATGCAGGCGAAATCGATACGATGCATGATGCAGCCCGGCGGCGACTTTGCATATACGATCATGGACGACAAATTCCTGGACGAGATCAACGACAGGTGGGATGTGATAGGCGGCCAGGGCATGGCGCCGATGAGCATGGTCGGAGATAAGTTTGACCGCGAAAAGTTCGCCTCACAGATCCAGGGCACCATCGCTGAAGGGAACGGATTCAAAGCAGATTCGCTGGAGGAACTGGCGGAGCTTGCGGATATACCGGCCGATGAGCTGAAAAAGGCGGTGGAGCGCTACAATGAGCTTGTGGCCGGCGGGGACGACACCGACTTCGGAAAGCGCTCGGAGCTGCTTACGTCTGTCGACAGGCCGCCGTACTACGCAATAAAATGGGGACCTATGCTGCTTGACGTATTCGGGGGCGCTCTTGTCAATACAGGGCTCAACGTGATCGGAGCCGACGGAGAGGTGATCCCCGGTCTGTACGCCGTGGGCAACGCGGCGGGAGGTATGTACGCTGTGGACTACCCGCTGCTGCTCAACGGCAACAGCTACGGGCGCGCTCTGGCCTACGCGATGCAGCTGGCCGACAGCATACTCGGGGAGTTCTAGCGGCAACAGCGGCGGGGAGGAACCGAGATCCCTCCCCGCGAGCTGCCTGCAAGTATCAGACCGCTGTTTTTTTAGTTTATTGCGCCGCTGGGGCAAACGTCGAGCAGTCTGTCTCCTGTGAAGTGGACGCGTGCCGGGGCGTAACGTGTATCCTGTCCGCCGAGCAGAAATTGCCGGTCATATAGTAACGGCAGTTTGATACCTCGCAGCTTATTCCCTGATTCGGGTGGTCCATCTTGTTGGCTTTCATATTGTCCTCCGAAAAATGATAATAGCCACAGTAGTTTCTGAAAAACCCTCGGCCTTTATTCACTAATACGGCTGAAACATGTACAAATGTTTCTTTAGCGCAGCGCTCTGTGCGGGTGCGGTGTCATGCCTCGCCCGCTCGGTTGCGGGTGAATAAAGAGTTTATCGCTTTAGCTCTGTGGGATATTGCATTGATAGCCGTTGTGAGGTACAATATAAGTTGATGCGCCAAACGATCAGGGCGGTTTCTTTCGGCGCTTTACTTTGTGAAAAGGTTTGGCAGCCTGACGTGGTATATCAATTGAGACGGGAGGAAGAAGTATATGAAAAATCTGTTTCACTTGTTCAATTCGGACATGAGTATCGGTGAATCGATTCTGTATTCCGTGCTGGGTATGGCGATCGTTTTTCTGATGCTCGCCGTTTTGATGTATATAATAAAGCTCGTCGGCTTTATTATGAAACGCATGGAGGAAAAAGAGAGGCTCTCCACCGGATCGGAAACGGCAGGAGAAGAAGCAATACCGGCTCCTCCGGACAAGGGAGATCTGTTGATCCTTAACGGTGTACCTGCCAGGACTGCCGCCATCGTAATGGCGCTTGTCGCCGACAGCTTGAAAAAACCTATCAATGAGCTGCGTTTCAAATCTATCAGGGAGGTCAGATGAAGTGATATATAGGGTTGTTTTAGACGGCAGGACATATGAAGTCGAAGTTGAAGCGGGCGAAGCCAGGGTCGTTGACGAGTACATCACCGCTTCCGGTCCTGCCGGGGCGGGAGCGCAAGAGACGACAGAAGCAGATGCGGGTACAATACAGTCCGAAGCCGTTCCAGCGGAGGTCATTTCCTCCCCCGTTCCGGGCACTGTTATGAGCGTAGAGGTCGAGCCGGGTCAATTTGTTAAGGCGGGCGATACGGTCATCATACTGGAAGCCATGAAGATGGAAAACGAGATCACCGCTTCCGTTTCGGGTACCGTTACAAAGGTGCTGACGTCAAAAGGCGCAGCGGTCGACACGGGTGCACCGCTGGTGGTCATAGGCTGACGGGGGACAAAATGGAGAGAATTGTCGATATTTTCACCCGCATATTGATTGATTCCGGTTTTTCAGGCTTTTTTGCGGACGGCGGCTGGAAGAACATCATCATGATCGCGCTCGCATGTGTCCTGCTTTATCTTGGTATCGTCAAAAAGTTCGAACCGCTGCTCCTCGTCGGAATAGCGTTCGGCATGCTGTTGACGAATCTCCCCGGAGCCCATCTCTATAACCCGGAGCTCTGGGACGCATACAGCGACGGAGAAATAACACTGACTAAGATCTTCCATGACGGGGGTCTGCTCGACATCCTGTATATTGGAGTCAAATCGGGTCTGTATCCTTCCCTCATTTTTCTTGGAATCGGCGCGATGACGGATTTCGGTCCGCTGATCGCCAACCCGTCGAGTCTGCTTCTCGGGAGCGCAGCCCAGCTCGGAGTGTGCTGTGCATTTATCCTGGCGGTGGTTTTCGGGTTTGACGGGGCTGCCGCCGCATCGATCGGTATAATCGGAGGCGCGGACGGACCGACGGCGATTTTCCTGACGGGAAAGCTTGCGCCTTCTCTTCTGGGACCCATCGCTATTGCCGCTTACTCATATATGGCGCTTATCCCTCTTATCCAGCCGCCCATCATGCGGGCGCTGACTACGCCGGAAGAGCGAAAGACAAAGATGGACCAGCTGAGGGTGGTCTCAAAAGGCGAAAAGATCGTTTTCCCGATAGTCGTTGCTGTGTTCGTGATCCTGCTCCTGCCGGCCACCGCCCCGCTGATAGGCTGCCTGATGCTCGGCAACCTGCTCCGCGAGTGCGGAGTAACGGATCGCCTTCAGGATACGGCGCAGAACGCAATGATGAACATAGTGACCATTTTCCTGAGCATTTCCGTAGGCGCCACAACGGTTGCATCAAACTTCCTCCGTCTTCAGACGATCGTCATAATAATTCTCGGCCTTGCGGCTTTTGCCTTTTCTACGGTCGGAGGCGTGCTTCTCGGAAAGCTGATGTACAAGATCTCGGGCGGCAAGATAAATCCGCTTATCGGGTCTGCAGGCGTCTCGGCCGTGCCTATGGCTGCCAGGGTGTCGCAGGTGGAGGGGCGCAAAGCCAACCCGTTCAATTACCTGCTCATGCATGCGATGGGACCTAACGTGGCAGGTGTCATCGGTTCGGCTGTCGCAGCGGGATTCTTGCTGGCCCTCTTCGGATGAGCGACGGCGCTGCGCCAGGACCTGAAGAAAAAAACCGCCCCTCCTGTTTCGGAAAATCCGAAAGGGAGGGGCGTTCTTCATATAGCTTCAGCCCGTATTTGCCCGACATTATTTTCCGACACAGAAGCGGGAAAAAATTTCTTCCGCAATGTCATCCCGCAAAGACGAGCCGGTAATAGCGCCTATATGCTCCAGCGCGGCCTCGGCGTCGCACAGGGCGGCGTCGGCGGTCAGGCCCGATCTCAGGGCGGCCAGGGCTCCCCGCAGGCATCGGCAGGCCTCTTTTGCCGCTTCTGCCTGCCTGAGATTTGTCAGGATCTCGCCCTCCGCATAATCCTGTGAAGAACGGCCGAGAAGCTCGCCGGTAAGTCCGGCGAGGCGGTCGAGGCCCTCGCCGCTCAGTGCGCTTACGCTGCAGACAAATTCGAATTGCTTCTGAATCTTTTCGGTCCCGATCTTCTGTGGCAGATCGGATTTGTTGAGTACAGCGATACGATTCGGGGCTGCGAGCGAGGCTGAGACCGTTTCGTCGTCTTCGGGGCCTAGTTCCCTCGAACCGTCAAAGACAGCGTAAACGAGCCCCGCGCGCGAGGCGATGTCAAGCGATCTGGAGATCCCGAGCCGTTCCGTTTCGCTTCGGCTGTCGCGTATGCCGGCAGTATCCGTCAGGCGGAGCAGAACGCCCCCCAGCAAGAGCGGCTCTTCGATGCTGTCGCGTGTGGTTCCCGCCTCGGAAGTGACGATCGCCCTTTCGTACCCCAGAAGCGCGTTCAGGAGCGAGGATTTTCCGGCGTTGGGGCGGCCGATGATGGCCGTCAGGACCCCCTCTTTAAGGACTCTGCCCCGGGCGTAGCTGTCGGCCAGCCTCTCAAGTTCCTTGGAGGCATCCCCAAGCACGGAGCATGCATTCTCCGTATCAAAAGGATCGATATCCTCTTCCGGGTAATCGACCATTGCCTGAAAGTGCGAGACAACGCCTAATATATCCTTGTAGACCGCTTCGAGTTTGTTTCGCAGAGCCCCGCCCAGCTGCAGGACCGAATTGCGTGCTGCCGGAGGAGACACGGAATCTATCAGGTCGGCGACGGCTTCCGCCTGGCTGAGGTCCATGCGGCCGTTCAGGAAAGCTCTCCTCGTAAACTCCCCCGGGTGCGCCTGGCGCACACCGGTGCGAAACAGAGACTCAAGACCAAGGGACAGGACCGTCGGAGATCCGTGGCAGTGAAGCTCGGCGCAGTCTTCACCGGTATAACTGCCGGGTCCCGGAAAAAGAACGCACATACACCGGTCGACGGCGTGGCCGCTTTTATCGAAGAGCGTCCCGTATATCATTGTGCGCGGTTTGTTTTTCGCGGAGTCCCAGCCGCCGACGGGCGCAAAGACGCGCCGCACGGCCTGAAACGCGCAGGGCCCGCTGATCCGTATTATTCCTATAGCGCTTTTTCCTGTTCCCGTCGCTATAGCGGCTATAGTATCTTCCATAAACAAAAAGGCTTCATCCCTGTTGACATATTTTCGGCATTGGTGAGCAGAGTATAGCATACCCGGGAAGCTTATGCAAATCCGCGCTCATATCACGAAGACCCGCCCTCCGTGATATTCCCGCAAAGCTCTTTTCTCGAGCGAAAAAAAGGTGTATAATATAGTATTAATGCTTATGAGCGCTAATATCGCGGGCTGAAAATGCGGCTATATCAGCGAGGACTGAGCACTGTTCTGTTCGCGCTCCGGCCGGAAATATTTTGATGATATCAGAGGGAATTATGGAGGTTGGCGGAATTTCGGCAATCGAAAAACTGAAGGGTCGGATCATGGCTGCGGCCGAACGCGGAGCCCTGCCCCACGCATGTATTATCGTCGGGCCGGAAGGGGCCGGAAAATACGAGTTTGCGCGGTTCATAGCCGCGGCGCTTCTCTGCGGGTCCGGCAAACCGCCTTGCCTCAAATGTTCCGACTGCCGGAAAGTGATGAACGGTATACATCCGGACGTTAAGACGGCGGACAACGAGACGCGTACGATCAAAGTGGAAGTTGCGCGAATGCTGCGCAGGGACGCGCAGATCAAGCCCAATGAAGCGGGGAGGAAAGTCTATATTATTCGCGGGGCCGAGCGCTTGAACCCCAGCGCGGCGAACGCGCTGCTGAAAGTGCTGGAGGATCCTCCGGCGGGAGCTGCGTTTTTGCTGACTGTCCGGTCACCCGAATTGCTTCCGGTGACGCTGAGGTCGCGCTGTGAAGCGGTATATATGCCCGCGCCCGCCCGGTTTGTCGAGTCCCAGCCCGAAGCGGGGGAGTTCTGGGAGCTTCTGATGAGCGGCGACGAGGTCTCTCTTGCAGGCTTCACGGTTTCGCATGAAAAGATGTCAAGAGAGAAGCTGGTCCTGTTTCTTGAATCGTTAAGGTCAGCCGCCTCGCGGGCGGCGGCCGAAGCCTGCGCGAAGGGACCGAACGACATATGCAAAAACAAAGAGCCCGGGGTACTGCTTGGTCTGGCGGAACACATCTCGGAGGCCCGGCGCAGGTACGATGCCAATGTCGGAACCGGGCACATTATTGCCGCTCTCGCAGCTGCCTGCATGGATACGCTCTATGGAAGCCGCGCGACAGCGCGCTTTGGAGGTTTATATGACTGAAGTAATCGGTGTCAGATTCCGTGAAGAAGGTAAAGTATATTATTTCAACCCTAACGGCGTCGCCGTGGAGTGCGGAACCGACGTCATCGTCGAGACTTCGCGGGGGATAGAATATGGTGTTTGCGTGTCCTCCAACGAGATGATAGATGACGCTCTTGTGGTACAGCCTCTTCGGCCGATGTTGAGGATCGCAACCGAGGAAGACCGAAGACAGTGGGAGGAAAACAAGAAAAAAGAGGCCGAGGCCTTTGCAATCTGTGAAAATAAGATCCTTGAGCACGGCCTTGTCATGAAGCTGGTCGAGGTAGAGTATACGCTTGACGGAGGAAAGATACTGTTCTTTTTTACATCGGAAGGGCGCGTTGACTTCAGGGACCTGGTCAAGGAGCTGGCTTCGATCTTCCGCACCAGGATCGAACTGCGCCAGATCGGCGTTCGCGACGAGGCGAAAATGCTCGGAGGCCTCGGCATCTGCGGCCGCCCGTTTTGCTGCTCGACTTTTCTTGACGAGTTCCAGCCCGTCTCTATAAAAATGGCAAAGACGCAGAACCTCTCGCTAAATCCGACGAAAATCTCGGGGACTTGCGGGAGGCTGATGTGCTGTCTGAAATATGAACAGGAATCCTATGAGCGCCTGATCGCGAATTCCGTAAAGCCCGAAAGCTACGTCAAGACGTCGGACGGAAAGGGTACCGTGGTGGATGTCAATCTTTTCAAAGGCACCGTAAAAGTGCGCATTGAAGGGGATAACGATCTTTCAAACGTAAAGACCTACAAAAGCAGTCAGATCGTTATCCTGAGAGACGGCAAGAAAGGGCCTATGCTGGAAGAGCCCGAATTTATGCCCGAGACGGAGCCCGAACCGGAGTTTATACTGCCTGATCTCGTACCCGAATTGTCTCCGGAGAATACAGGGCCTTCGGAGCCGCAGGCCGAGCAACAGACAAAGAAACCGAACAACAGAAGGCGCAAAAAGGGTAAGGGTCCCGCGGCGACAAAAGAGAATCAGCAGGGCAATTCATCAAATCAACAGGAAAAACGCCCTGCCGACAACGAAAAAAAGGTTGAGGGCAGCCGGGAACGCCAGCCCGACACAAAAAATATGAAATCAGCCGGGCAAAAGGATCAGGAACAGGATAAGAAAAAGAAGAGCGGCAGATCTCGCCCGGGTCAGCGTTCACGGCGGGGAAAGTCGAAGAAAAGCGGCGGCACTCCCGGCAACGCGAACAGGCAGGGCCCCGCGGAACAAAAAGATCCCGAATAACACGAATAACGGATCAGAAAGACGCGCTGCAAAACATTATGTTCTGCAGCGCGTCCGCTATGAACCGCTCCGGTACATAAGCGATCTTAAAGCTGGTTCAGATCATACGGCGTTTCCTGGTAGACGTAATAGTTCAGCCAGTTTGTATAGAGCAGTTCGCCGTGTGAGCGCCATGTGGAAAGAGGAGGCAAGGTCGGGTCGTTGTTCGGATAGTAGTTCTTGGGTATGTCAATATCCAGGCCCTTGTCCAGGTCGCGCCTGTATTCCCTGTCAAGCGTATCGGTGTCGTATTCGGGGTGGCCGGTTATGAATACCTGCCGCCGGTCGGTACTCATACAGGCAAACACACCTGCCTCATCCGAGATAGCCATCAGGCGCAGTGTCGGGCAGCTGAGGATATCCTCGACAGCCACCGTCGTGTAGCGGGAGTGAGGTACGTAGAACCTGTCGTCAAAACCGCGAAAGAGAGGTTCGTTGGGCTCCTGGACCGTGTGGAGGAATACTCCGAAAAGCTTTTTGTCCAGCGGCAGCTTGGGGATGTTGTGGTGGTAGTACAACCCGGCCTGCGCGCCCCAGCAGATGTGGAACGTAGAATAGACGTGTGTGCGCGTCCACTCCATTATCGCGCACAGTTCGTCCCAGTAGCGGACGTCTGTAAAATCCAGGTTTTCTACGGGCGCGCCGGTTATGATCATGCCGTCGTACCTGCAGTCAGCCACTTCCTCGAAAGTTTTGTAGAAGGCGGCCATATGGTCCATCGAGGTGTTCTTCGGAGTATGCGATCCGATCCGGATCAGGTCGATCTCGATCTGAAGAGGCGTATTCGACAATTTCCTCATCAGCTGCGTTTCGGTGACGATCTTTGTGGGCATGAGGTTGAGCAGAGCAAGTTTCAAAGGACGAATATCCTGATGGAATGCGCGGTCCTCATCCATTACGAATATGCGCTCCGCCGACAGTATCGAATACGCCGGAAGTTTCTCGGGGATCTTCAGGGGCATGACGGCCACCTCCAAAAGCGGGTGTTAAATATAATGCCGGGCACTGCGGCCCGGCATTGATTGTTTATGAACGATATCAGTTCCTCTGGAAGATATCGAGCAGATCAATGTCGGAAGCAAAATCCAGATCCTCTTCAGAGGGGATCTCCGACTCGTTTTTCAAATCATTTTTTGAATCGGCAAAGCCGGTGGCGATCACGGTGACGCGCATCTCGTCCTGGAGCGTATCGTCAAACGTGGCCCCGAAAATAATATTCGCGTTCGGGTGGGCTGCGCACTTGACCAGATTCGCGGCGGTCTCAACCTCGGCCAGCCCTATATCCATGCTTCCCGTTACGTTGACAAGGACACCGGTCGCGCCTTCGATGGACGTTTCAAGGAGGGGACTGGAAATTGCCATGTTGGCGGCGTCTTCAGCTTTGTTTTTCCCCTCGGCGTGTCCGACGCCCATGTGCGCGTATCCGGCGTTTTTCATTATTGCCGTGACGTCCGCAAAATCGAGGTTTATAAAGCCCGTGTTCTTTATAAGATCCGAAATGCTCTGAACTGCCTGGCGCAACACGTCGTCGGCGATCTCAAAAGCATTTGCAAACGTGATCTTTTGATCAGTGGCATGCTTGAGACGCTCGTTAGGAATAATGACAAGCGAATCGACTTTTGAACGAAGCTCCTCTATGCCGCTTTCGGCCTGAGCCATGCGGCGGCTGCCTTCAAACGCAAAAGGCTTTGTGACGACGCCGACTGTCAGCACTCCGGAGGATTTGGCGATCTCCGCAATGATCGGGGCGCCTCCCGTCCCGGTCCCGCCGCCCATGCCGGCTGTGACAAAAACCATATCGGTCCCTTCGAGAATCTTTTCGATCTGGCTGCGGCTTTCTTCCGCGGACTTCCTTCCGACCTCGGGATTAGAGCCGGCACCCTGTCCGCCGGTCAACTTCTCGCCGATTTGGATCTTATGCGTTGCGCTTGAGACTGCGAGTGCCTGCTTGTCCGTGTTGACCGCAATAAATTCGACACCCTGCGTGCCCAGTTTAACCATGCGGTTGACAACGTTATTTCCGCCGCCCCCGATACCGATCACCTTAATGTTGACAACATTGTCCGGCCCGGTGTCCATTCCAAACGGCATATGTTTCTCCTCCCATACTACGTATATATATCTATATCTATATCATTCTACTACTTAACTATTTGATTCTATCGCTATTTCCGGGGGAGGTCAATAGAATAATCTGCCTTTTCACAAATAATTGCAAATAATTTCTAAGCGGCAGCAACTTCCACCGAAAAACGCTGCTTGTCAGGCAGGAACATACAGGCAAGCCGGGGAGGCTTGTCCGCTTTTCTTCAGCCCTGTATGGTCTTGTCCGGAACGAAATTGGCTTTAGATCCCTGTCCCAGGTCGATGGTGCCTTTGGCGGACGGTCCGAGCGAACTTATGATCTTGAACATATACTCGATTTTGTAATCCAGATTATCGATATTGCCCAGACATACGTTGAATCGCTCACCGTATCGGAAAGACACGGCGTAGCTTTTTGTAAGGTCGATCTCGCGCGTTCCGTCGAGGGCCCCGTTATCCTTCATGGCCGAGAGCAGCTTTACGAGCGAAGAAGCGCCGCCGTCCTGGTCGCAGGCGTTGAGGATGCTGACGCCCGGCCGGGGCGAGACAAGCGTACACCCCGATACCGGGATCGAACTCCCGTCAGTGGCAGTGCGGTATTCAAGTAGTCTGCCCCCGATGCTTATCAGCCAGTAGCCGTCCCCGTATGAAATATGCGCGGCTGGTACCGCCTCGGTTACTTCGATTACGATCGTGTCAGGCAGTCTGCGATAGATGTGCACGTCCTCGGCATAGCCGAAAGATTCGCTTATACGTGCTTCCGCTCTTGATTTGTTCAGCAGGAAAAGGTTATCTCCTATCTTGACGCCGGAGGCGGCTATGATCTCGGCAGCGTCGATCTTCTCGACACCTGTCACTTCTATCGCAGCGACTTTGTAAAAGACGGTCATGGCAATGACAACGGCTGCGCATACTGCGGCAAGGGAAAATAGTCTCCAGAATATTACCAGACCTCTACTGAGCGTTCTGCGGGGCCTTTTCTTTCGTACCATTTTGTTCGCTCCTGTACGTGTCGTTAATCCTGTATATGCTCGCTCCGAGCTTCCTGAGGTTCTCGTCGAAATGCTCGTAACCGCGGTCAATGTGGGACAGCCCGCTGACTATGCTCTCGCCCTCTGCGCCCAAAGCGGCGGCCACAAGAGCTGCGCCTCCCCGCAGGTCGGCGGCGCTGACCGAGGCGCTGTGCAGGGCGCTGACTCCGGTCACTATTGCCGTGCGCCCCTCCGTGCGGATATTGGCTCCCATCGAGATGAGTTCGGGCACATGCCGGTAACGATTTTCAAAGATGTTTTCAATAAAGACGGTGATACCTTTTGATTTTGTCAGCGCAGCCATAACGGGCGCCTGCGCGTCTGTCGGAAAACCCGGATACGGGCTGGTAACGATGGGGGATACGGCCTTCAGTTCCCCGCCGCATCTGAAGCGCAGGTAGTCCTTACCGGTCGTAACCGTGCATCCTGAACGGCAGAATACGTCGGTCACGGAGCGATAGTGATCGGGAATTGTTCCCTCAAGCAGGATCTCGCCGCCGGCGCACGCGGTGCAGGCGAGGTACGTGATCGACGCGATCCTGTCTGAGATGACTTCGTGTTCGGTGTTGTGCAGACTGTGGACACCGTCTATCGTAACAACCGGAGTACCGGCGCCGGAGATCTTTGCGCCCATGCTGTTGAGAAAGCACTGGAGATCGTATATCTCGGGCTCCCTTGCCGCGTTGTGAAGGACGGTTGTTCCCAGCGCGGTGGTCGCCGATATCATCACGTTCTCTGTCGCTCCCACACTGGGGAAGGAGAGGTCGATAATGCTGCCCCGGAGGCGGGCGGCGGCGCATGAAACGTTGCCTGCATACTCCTTGATCTCCGCACCCATTGTCGACAGCGCTTTCAGGTGAAGATCGATGGGGCGGGCCCCAAGTTCGCAGCCGCCGGGGTGCGCCACAACGGCCTCGCCGGTCCTCGCGAGAATTGCTCCCAGAAAAATAACGGAGGAGCGCATCTCTCTCATAAGACTGTGTGGTATCGTACATTTGCACAGTTGGGAGGAATCAATATATATTGTATCGCCCTGCCTTATGACGCTGCAGCCGAGATAACGCAGGATCTTCAATGCGGCCTCTACGTCGCGGAGTTCCGGACAGTTGTGAATGATACTGGTGCCGGCATTGAGAATTGTAGCGGCCAAGATGGGAAGTACACTGTTTTTTGCGCCCTGCACGCGAATGCTGCCGTCTAGCTTGTGCCGCCCGTTAATGATGTATGTATCCATCCTCGTTCCTCCAGCATAACTTAAACGGTTTTACCCGTTCAGCCCATCTTATGCTGGAAAGGGGATTTATGTCATGCAATCATATCCAGAATAGTTTTGTATATAAGCTCGGCGGAATCCAGCACAGCCATGGAATTCATCGCCGCAGACATGCTTCGCAGTCGCTCCGGGTCGCTCAGGAGCTCTTTCACGAGATCATACAGCCCCTCGCCGGTGCATTCCTTTTCGGTGACTACGATCGCCGCGCCGCGGCGCTCGAGCGCCCGGGCGTTTTTTTCCTGGTGGTTTTCCGAGACGTTCGGGGACGGAACAATGACGGCCGGCATCGCCGCCGCGCACAGTTCGCCGATCGTGGAGGCGCCGCCGCGGCAGATAACAAGATCGGCGGCGGACATAACGAGGGGCATATCGTATATGTACTCCCGCATATCGATCAACGGGCAGCTGTCCAGGTCGAGCCCCAGGTCCTTAACGTATTGCGGCATCCAGCGCCAGCCGAAAGTGCCTGTCGCGTGGATGTGGCGGAAGAGAGCTTCCTTTGCCTCGCAGAGCATGAACCCAGCGATCCGTTTGTTCATCTCGCGCGCCCCGAGCGAGCCCCAGTATGACACCACGAGAGGTTCGGACCCGACGTTCAGCTTCCTTCTCGCGTCTTCCTTTTTCAGAAACAGGAAGCTCTCGCGCACGGGCATGCCCGTGAAGACAACTTTGGACGCGTCACGGTATACGGTCCGGCTCTCTTCAAAGTTTACCATGATCCTGTCGACCTTTGGGGCAAGCATCCGCGTTGTGAGCCCGGGAGCGAAATTCGCTTCATGGATGGCGGTCGGAATGCCCATTGCCGCCGCGCGCTCAATTACGGGATAACTGGCGTAACCGCCCGTACCAACGACGATATCGGGGCGGAATTCTTCGATGATCCGTTCGGCCTGCCGTTTTGAGCGGCGCATCGTCAAAACAGTCTTCGCGTTGCGCACTATGCTCCCGGGACTCAGGCTGCGCTCGAACCTGGATATATCTATCGTCTTGAGCTCGTATCCTTCTTTGGGGACGAGTTTTGTCTCCATTCCGCCGTTCGCGCCGGCAAAGAGTATTTGGGCGCCCGGGTGTTTGGACTTTACAATATCCGCGACGGCCAGCGCCGGGTTTATATGTCCGCCCGTACCCCCGCATGTAAACAAGATACGCATATAGAGTTCTCCTTAGCCGGTTGCGGAAACCGGCCTCCCGCTTTCAAAGCGGATTATGCTACTCGGTCTGTTCCCTGTTTTGTCTGGAGACAGACAGGATTATCCCCATTTCCGTGAGCTGCAGGATCAGCGCGGTGCCGCCGTAGCTGAAGAAGGGAAGGGAGATACCTGTCACGGGTATAAGATTCGTGCAAACGGCGATATTCAGGAAGACCTGCAAAGCGAGAAGAGTGCTGATGCCGGCAGCGATCAGGGAGCCGAAACGGTCCTTCGCATGCAGGGCCAGCCAGAAACCGCGTATTACCAAAAGGGCAAAAAGCAGTAAAATTACAAAACCGCCGACGAACCCGAGCTCCTCGCAGGCGATAGAAAAGATATAGTCGTTCGATTCCTCCGGCAAGTAGAAAAATTTCTGGCGGCTGTTGCCCAGGCCGAGGCCGAGAAGCCCTCCCGTCCCCAGCGCGTAGAGCGACTGGATCGTCTGCCAGCCCGTGTCGAGCGCGTCAAGCCAGGGGTCCCTCCATACCGCGACGCGCTCCATAATATAATCCATCTTTGTCGCCGCGAAATAGCCTGCGGCCCCGAGGACGCCGAAACCGCACACGAACCATCCCCAATGTACACCGCCCATGAAGAGCATGACCGCGCCCAAGACCACGATGATTATCGCGCCCGAGTAATGGGGCTGTCTTGACAGGAGCAGCGAAATGACGGCGAGGATGACGAGGAAAGGCAGAAGGCCGTACCTGAAGGTTTTCATCCGGTCCCTGAACATTGAGATCATCGCCGCAAAGGACAGAATGACCGCGAGCTTGGCGATCTCGGAAGGTTCAAATTCGGTTATGCCCAGATCGATCCATCTTTTGGCTCCGTTCCTTTCGACACCGATGATCAGCACAAGTATAAGAAGA
>Ga0209723_1000650_pt1 | contig 62422 bp, 73 predicted proteins | sample BiotimSIPDNA_2_FD_185750 | JGI IMG/M metagenome (GOLD analysis project Ga0209723, IMG submission 185750) | Anaerobic biogas reactor microbial communites from Washington, USA - Biogas_R2 time_0 SIP DNA (SPAdes) (version 2) | ecosystem: Engineered > Bioreactor > Anaerobic > Unclassified | place... | reverse complement strand
CGTTATTTGGTACACTACCTGCCCCCTCAATGCCAGAATTAGGAGACATAGCGTGTAAGGGACAGTCTGTACAAGGCATAGATTATTCCTCCTCTCTAGGTAAGGTAATGTTGTATTTTTTGGCCCACGTTAAGTACCTCGTACAGTTTTTGAAAAACTCACATCTTGGTGCGCTTTTCCCCATGTTTGGACACTCATAACATGGAAACCCTTCTAGCATATACTCCTTACTCAAGAATTTTCATCTCCTCACATCCTGTAATTCTTCCATCTGGAATCGTTTTTCTAGTTCTGCTACTGTCCAACCCGGCTTAAATTCTGCGAACCTCCTGCTTGTTGCGTGTTTTTCAGCTTGTTCGCCATACCATAGGAGTTTGGCGTATTCATCGGGGTATCGCTTACGCATTAATCGCAGTTCCTTTATTGTTATATTCGGGCAAGTGTAACAACCTAAACGGTCGAAAGTATCGTATAGGGGATTATGTAACCCCCTGCGCTTTAATTCCTGTATTACAAAATTTTCATCTATACCCCATTCATACAACGGTGCTTTTTCGTTAGGTTTAAGCCTTTCGTATCTCTTAGGCTCGTTGCGAGCAATGCCAATATAAACGGTGTATTCGCCTTTGATTGAATGGTAATATTTACGGATTGTCTTCATTTTGACATCTCTATTAACTTCACATTTACCAGATATGGGGAATGCCACTATTTGTCCTATATTTTTTCCGCTCCCCTTCTTGTGAAAAAACACATCATCCCAAGATTTATTCGACTTTAATCTAGTTATTCTTCTTCCGATAACGCCTTCAATCCGTTCGATATAGTCGTATAACTCTTGAAACTCCATACCTGTATCAGCAAAGATTATATCGTCTATCGGCATATTCTTTTCAATCATTAGCAGCAACATTAAAGTGCTGTCCTTACCGCCACTAAAACTTACGATGTGCTTCATGATAATCCTCCAATCCAACCTGAACTTTCACCTGTCTCCGTCCCCAGGCCCAACATTCGTCCTCAGATTCCATATACAGGTCTATTATGTGCCCCTGTATGGCCCCTCCAGTGTCCTCAGCTATACCTTCCCCATACCCCTCAACGAAAAGCCTCGTACCAAGCGGAATAATGGTCGGGTCAACTGCGATAGTCCCCCGGCTAGGCCATGTCCCTGTAGCTGTCCGGTTTCCGGTGTAACAGTAGGCCGTGGCCTCAAAAATCATTGGCTCCGATTCCTGTGGTTCCTCTCTGGGCATAGTCCGTTCCTCTATGATCCTATAAGTCATAATGGCCTCTGCTGGTTTTAGGGGATCTGGTGCTTCGGCTGGTTGGAGTCTTGATGTGACGAGTGCTACGGAGAATAGTAGGGCGAGTATAAGAGTCGTTAGCCGCATAGCTTTATAACCTGGTTTATGACGTTGGTTCTCGCGCTCCAGGGCGGATACTTGGTCGGATAAGGTCACATTTATCCCTCCCCTAAAAAGCCAGCTTCGGGCATCTGGTATATGACAGGATATTGGCCGGGAGCCAGGATAAGATGTTTGATGTAATCTTGAATTTCATCCAGCACCGCCATTGCTTCTTCTTCGGAGGCGTATTCGCCAAGTAAAAACGCGCAAACGTTTGGGTCTGAATTGCCAGCAATGTCACCATATACCCTGTTACCTGCACCCATAAAGAAATAGTTTGCGTTAACTAATACTCCTTTATTTTGCGATCTCACCCATATGTTCATGCTTATCCCTCCTTATCCTCGTCGTTATCAATCGGCTCATACTGAGAATCACGGGGGTCGTGCATTAGCGGTACTTACTCCCGATGCAATGAGGACTACGGCAATCAATAAAACAGGGAGAATATTTACTTGCATGATAGCGCCTCTACTATCCCGCCTAGCACATACTCAACACACGGAATGGCTACCGAATTACCGATAGCTCGGTACTTTGCCGAGTCTGACATCCCTTCGACGTCAAGCCACCAATCGGGATAGCCTTGGAGTCGTAAACATTCTAACGGCGTAAGCCTGCGGACTACGTAACCTAACCTGACAGGGTTTTGATAATTCAGACTATACCCACCTGATCCCTTGTGTTGGAGCGTTCCGCTTAACTCCTTGTTCTCGTATAGGTTGCGACAGTCAACGGATACAACGGTGTCTTGGTCATCACGAAAAGACAAGTTTGATTTACTTAATAAAGTATGTGCCGGGTCGGGATAAGCCACTGCATGTCTATCCCCTGTCCCCAGTGTTGGCATCACGTCACCCGGCTTGCCTACGCCGAATCCATTTGCTGCTCCATCATTCTTACGAGTGGGGCCGCCGCCTTTGTAGCGAGTAGCTTTATCGTGGATGGGGATGGCTTGAGAAGTTATAACACAAGGCTGTCTCTGTCCTCCCTGCGCTGTGTTCAGCGTTGGCACTATGCCATCTTCGTATACTCGGCAAGTTCCGTCCTGCGAACGTGGTTCCATTATTAATGGCTGGGGTATCGCTATGCTCGGCACATGAGCGTTGGCGCATAACGGATGACAAGGGCCATCGGGCTTTGGATTATTGCCATTCTGTGGACTTGTTATCTGGGTTGTATCAAAAGGGATTATTCCGCTTGCGTTTTCAACGCCATCTCCAACTGTGGCGGCAGCTTCTTCCCACGCTTTTCGGCCCTCCGCAAAATCCCCTCGCACGCCCTCTTGCTCAAGAAGTATTTCTGCGGCACTGTGGCCTGTAAAATATCGCTCAAACTGCTCGGTTGTTTCGGTATGTAGTCGGATATAATCATCCCAACACTGAAGCCACTCCATTCCGTCAAACAACGTGATGCTTGTCTGTCTCTCTCTCGCATAATCTATACACACCTTCCTTGCGGTCGAAATATACAATTCCGTTTCGTATAAGTTCTGGCAATAATTTTTCAACCGACCTATGAGCAATGCCATGTTTTCTAGAAGATTCGCACAACCACAAATTATCTGGTTCGTTGTTCCCTTTGTCGCAGTCAATGTGATGTACGAGTTCCCCTGGTAATAAAGAACGTCCAATAATTCCTTCCATGATCTCGATATGCTTCCAAATAGTTTTTCTAGTTCCATCTCCGTTAGGAACTCGTTTTTGTTGGTAGCCGCTTTTATTGTGGTATCTAATTTTTCTGAATGGCTTTCCGAGCAATATGGCTCGCTTAGATGTATCTGACATGTCTCTACCCAATTGTTTAGCAACATCTCGAAGTTCTCTCTCGTCTCGATTGAGAATAATCTCATCTTCCTCTGGAGTCCATCTACGGTTAATTTTCTTTGCTTCCAAACCGAGTTTTTTGGCTCTTTTTCGTACAGATTTAATTGTTCGCTCAAGATGCAAAGCAATATTTCGGTCAGTAGTTGTGTTATAATGCTCAACGATGTAGGCGTCCTCATCTGGCGTATAAAATCTGCGCTGATACATAATGCAAATATTCGCCTCCTTCTTTGTGGAACTCCCATGTATTGGGCATCTAACACATTCATGTCTATAACGAATCCTAGTTTTTCGAGTTCATTCAAGACAACTTGAATATCTTGACCTCCGTTGCTACTGAAAGCTCCGGGGACATTCTCCCAAACGATAAAGCGGGGGTATTCCCCACCACTTGCTCGTCGCATTTCTCGAATAATCCTAACTGCGTCCATAAACAAGCCTGAGCGTTCACCTTGTAACCCCTCCCTTTTTCCCGCTACTGATAAATCCTGGCATGGACTGCCAAACGTTATGATGTCTACCGGCTCTATTTCAGCACCATTGATCTGCGTTATGTCCCCAAGATGTTTCATATTGGGGAAATGATGCTGTGTAACCTTGATAGGGAAAGGCTCTATCTCACTCGCCCAAACGGGTTTGATTTTATATCTACTTGCTACTAGCGGGAAGCCGCCTATGCCGTCAAATAAACTCCCTAACTTCAAGATACTCCCCCTTTGCATCATCCTAAATACGCTTTGTGCGTCATTAAGGGCAAAACAAAAAACCTCTCTAACACCTAGTGATAATGTTACACATAGGTATTTATAATGACATCAATGAACGCCAATCTTACATTTACTTCCTGTGACTCTCTCGTCCTCAATTGAGGCCACGAAGTCAGTGTGCTTTTTCTGGAGAATCGACTTGATTGTTTTGGTCATCATAATTAACCCTCCTCTTCTCTCCTCTTCTTATTAATTGACACCACATTGGCCTAGTCCTGTGCTCCTTTGCGGTCATTCCTCTTGCGTACCCCCAGGGCATCAATGCCGTGTGCAACATCACGTTTGGATGTAGGCAACTATAATAGTTCCTGCTCCCAGAACGATGAACGGATTCATACTCACAGCCCTTACACTTCATTTACAACACCTCAACAACGCTGATAGCCCAGCGTTTACTGGGCTATCAGTATTTATTTTAGAATGCTTCTTCTCCGGCGATTTCCTCAATGTCCACATCGACAGGAACATTCTTCTCGGTAGAAACCTGTTTGATCATGGGGCGAATACCATCTGCGTAAGCTCTGGCAGCCTGTAGCTTTTCACCGCCCAAGGGAGCAACTAAAGAAAAAACGCACTTGGAATACTCTATTCCGCCCTTGTTCTTGTCCTTGGAAAGTCCGACTTTGGTAATGAACTCATAGCTCCTGCGACCCTTCATTACGTTCCTCTTGATGAAATCAGAGAAATTCTTGACCGAAGTAACAGGGAGAGTAATCATCAGAGGAAATAGCTCCCCATTACGCAGGATGAAAACCTTGTGCCGATTCTGGCACGCTTTCACGACTCCATCCTCGCCAGAACCCCACTCGTTATATGGGCAGGAGAGGCAGTCCCCACCTGGGTTACCTACGCCGAGTTTGCCGTCTGTAGCAACGCAATCGGGTGGCTCATTGCCTCCCTCGTACTGGGTAGCGTAGTACACATTTTCTGGGCCATGACCGACAATGACACCTACAATTTCCTTCTGGACATCGGCATCCCCGTCTTCCGTAGGGATCTCAAAGGCCAGTCCTCCACCACTAGGAACTCTTACTCGGTCAAAGCTGAGGTTTAATCCATCCATCTCCTCAGCGATAACGTCTGCCAGATTCCCAGAAGTAATCACTGGAATCTGGAACTCCTCAACAACGGCTAATTCATTCTTTCCTTTGCTCATAATGTTCCTCCTTAAATAAATAATTTATAAAGTATAGCTTCGATTACCCAATCGGAAAGGCTCTTGCCTTGTCTATCTGCATCCCTTTGAGCTAATTCCATCAATTTTTCGGGCATCTCCAATTTAACCAGACTCGGATCGGATTCTTCTGAGGGGCAGGGTTCTTTAGGGTACTTCCTGCGCCAGTTAGCCTCGCGCTCAAAGTCCTCTTTAATCTCCCCTATGGTATCTCTCACCGCAGAAGCAAAGAGGTTATAGCCAAACTCACTCATTTGACCACTGCCAACTTGCTCCTTCTTCACTTCCTCTAACGCCTTCTCTGATGATTCTTCGACTACTCTCAAAAACTCTCTCATTTCTTTTTCGGTCATATCTTGTCCTCCATTTATTTATATTTACTCCGAACGCCAATGTCGGTCTTCTCGTAAATATTCAACTTCGATTCTATTTCTTCTGGCAGGTCATCTTCCTCTATCCGCTCCTTGACCCAAGCTGATAGGGTATTAGCGTTGATTTGCTCCTTAACCATGCCAGCCAGCTCTTCTTGGCTCTTGAACCAGTTGAATACATCCTCCTTTTTTTCGTCTAGGATACTGGCAAACAGCCTGGACTTGAGGTAGAATGTGTATCCGTCCTTATTGAAGCTCTGGACTTCCTCCTGCACCATCATATCGACCATCTGCTTTGTAACTGTTTCGATTTCCTTCTTGCAATCTCTCAGGTCCCTTTCAATAGCTTCCTTGTCATTTCGGAGTTGAAGTAACTTTTCCGACAGGTCAAATAATACGTTTCCCATTAGACTTCCTCCTCGAATAATATTTTCCAGTTGTCAACAATTAACTTAGCTACATCCTCTTTCTTGCTTAGTGATTTGAATATCTTTTCATCTACCGTTCCCTTGGTAATTAGGTATAAATAAGTCACTGTGTTCTTCTGTCCGATTCGATGTAAGCGGGCTCTCGCTTGATCGAGGTTAGCATAGCTGTAATCGAGCGAGTAAAATATTGCTACGCTGGCAGCATGGAGGGTGACTCCTAGCCCCGCCGTTTGAATCTGGGCTATGAAAACCTTGCAGTCGGGGTCTTTTTGGAACTCCTCCACTACCGCCCCTCTTTCGCTTAGGGGTACGGAGCCGTCAATAAACTGGTATCTAGTACCTCTGGCCCCTAGCAAGCCCTTTATGGCTTGAATCTCTGCCAAGAACCTTGCAAAGATAACTATCTTCTGGTCTCCTAAGTCATCTAAGACCTCCTCTAGCAGATTCAGTTTGGCATTACTTACTTGAATTGGTTTCTCACCAGTCTCGGCATAAAAACCACCGCTAAACTGGCTCAAGCGGAGCAACTTAGTCAATACATTCTGGGTCACGACCATCTTGCTATCCGAAATCTCCGCTACACTCGTCTTAACCAACTGCTGATACATTCTCTTAGCCTTGTCCTCAAGTGAGCAATATCGTATCTGGTCAACTTCATCTGGTAAGTCCAGAGCCTCAGCTTTAGTGACTCTAAAACCTATCGAATGTACCTTATTGGTCAACTCTGGCAGGTTTTTATAACCTATTATCTGGTGGTCTTTGTACCCGCCCATGATGGCGTAGCGTGATTTTAGAGCAAAGTAACTAGACCCAAGTATACTGGGGTCAGCGAATTTGAGTTGTGAAAAGAAATCTAGCGGGCCTTGGCTCACAGGGGTTCCCGTAAGGATGATCCTGTATGGGGTTACTCTGCCTAGTTTGTGGGCAAACTTGCTTTGCTTTGCTCCAGGGGACTTGATTCTCTGGCTCTCGTCAAGGACAACGAGATCTGGTTTCCACTTTAGAAGAGCCTCGTCGATTCTCCAAGTGGACTCATAGTTTATTACTGCGACTTGCAGGACGCTGGGGTCGGGTTTCCATGTATTGAGCAGTTCGGCTCTTTTGGCCCCAGTTCCCTCTAAAACACGACATTGATGGGGGAAGTCGGCGAAGGACTCGAACTCATTAGGCCATACTGGAACGACCGAAGATGGGGCTACTACCAGCATCTTGCTTATCACTCCGTCCAGAAACATAGTTCCTGCAACGGCAATAGTGGTGAGAGTCTTGCCAGTACCCTGCTCCATATACAGTCCTGCACCTGCCGACTTAGGGGATGTCCATAAGTTGAAGATTGTCCCAACGGTATTGTATGCAGCGATTTGATGCTGAAAGGGGGTCGCCTTTATAGGCATGGGTTTTAAGGGTTCTTGTTCCTGCCATGGGATGTCCTTTTGGTTTGCGACAGCATTTTCCCATTTTTCCCGTTGTCTAATCAAGTCTATAGAACCTTGACTAACCTCAAGATTCGGAGCTATCTCAAGCAGTCGTTCGTAGCTTTCCCTCGTCGGGGGCAACTCCCAGACTTTCCTCTGGGGATTCCATGACCTGCCCGGAATCTCCTTAATCAGGTCCTTGATCGCCCTTCCATTGACCACTATCAGCTTGTTTTCTAGTGTTGATAATTTAATCGGACTGATAACATTGCCCTCCTCTCTCTTTTTGTGCTAAAATAAAGGCGTAGCTAGCCATGCTACGTGCATTGCCCTCACATAAGGAAAAGGCTCTCGTGGATCGAAGCACGGGAGCTTTTGCCTTAGTGGTTTGCTGCCCCCATTTTCTCCTGAAGCATCCTCAGTCCCATTGGATGAACCTCCCCCAAGAAAACATATCTCAGGAAGGGATCCCGAGGAACTTTATACCTGCCTCCGCTTTTTTCACTGGTCTTAGCCACGGGGAACACTTTGGTCTCCCTGGCTTGCTTGAGTATTTTCCGTGCAGTAGGAGCACTAACGCCCAGGATTTCCTGGATATGGCTTACCTCCAAAATGAGGGGATACGCCTTAGAGATGTCGTTTAGGAAAACAGCCTTGTCTATATAGCCAAGGCTAGTGTCCTTTAGCAATTCAATAACCTCCTTTTTATTCAAACTCAACCCTCCTCTCTGTGCGTTTTTGAATCTACATTATAACGCTTTTCGCGTATTTGCGGATGTATTAATCGTACTTTTCTTTCGTTTTTTTTGTCAATATTTACACTAATTTTGCTTGTTCAAATTTTCACTTGCCGAAATTTCGGGGTTTTCGTGCATTGACATTTTTTGCCAAAAAAACAAGTCCGTAAAAGGTTGCAAAAGAACGCAAAAAAGATTATAGTGGAGTTGCGTATCGCATTGAGCACATGAATTAGAAAGGCAGGTGATATTATTGAAACCCCATAGAAGAGCTACTATCGCTGAAAGACTCACCAAAATTAGAGAAGACAGAGGATTAACCAGGGGCAAGGTGGCGAGTGACCTTAACTTGGCTCTAACCGCTATTGCTGGATACGAGCAAGGCTACAGAGTTCCCAAGTTTGACAATTTACTAAAGTTGGCAAATTACTACCGAGTCGCACTGGAGTACCTGGTAGGAGAAGAAGACGAAGAACATCCTCCCGCAAAAGAAAACATCCTAGAAGACGCAATATTGGAAGATTTTATTGTGAGGGTTCGGGATCTATGCGACAAAGTGGAACTTGATTCGCGCGAAAAGAGAAGTGAACTAGACCTTCTAGTTGATTTCTTGGAGATGCGTATCAACAAGAAACTAAACAAGTAAAACAATACGGCAATTACGATGCAGGGGGGGGGGAGAAGGTGTCGTAATGAAAATACTGAGGATTTACAACAGGGTTACTAAGGAGGCCATGATGCCTCCTCTTTGAAAGGGGGACAAGCGGCTTTCCTCCCCCGATTAAAATCGGGGGCATCCAGCCGCGATCATTGTGACTTTTTCAATTTCCGGCTGCCTTTCCGTCTACATAAGATTCACCTAAAATGAACGCAGTGGCTATTCCGACAATCCACTTATAGGCTACTGGGTCGATCGGCGCACCTAGTCCCTCATTCAGAATAATAAAAATAGCGCTGAACAGCGCCGATAAGAACTTCCTGCTTTTCAATCTCTGTATAAAAGGTCTCATTTACTTGCCCCCCTTAATTACTTTCAATAAATTTAACGCCACCGCCAGAACAAACCACTTTGTCGCAGGTTCGTCCGGCTTATGTTTACCCACCTTTAGATCTATGAGTCCCGCCTTGTCAGCTTCCTGCATTAGTTCTTCCTTCCATGGTTCTGCCATGGACAATCCCTCCAATCGTTTATTTAGTTCGCCCCACGGAAAGTTCTTTCCTGGACAGGCCGTGGGCATAACATCCTTGTGTCCAATGATCGCTATGTCTGGGAACCGAGTCCATATATCCCTAATCAACCAAGTCACGCTCTCCATTTGTGCGCTAGTAGGCTTTCCGGTTTGGAAATTACCCGCTAGGCAAATTCCAATACCGTTTGAATTAGCCTCGTGCCTAGAGTCCTGGTAAGCATGGCTGCCACGAGCCCATTCCGGTCGTCCACGGTGAATAGAGCCGTCAGAATGAATCACATAATGATACCCTATCCCAGACCAACCTTGGCCTTGATGCCACCTGTGAATATCGCTTATAGTAGTGCTGGGGTCGCTGGCAGAGTGATGTAAGACTATGCGAGTCGTAGCAGACCTCTGAGCCATCTTGCCGTTAAATCGGAAGTTAGTTTCTACTATCTGCATTGGTTTCACCTCCCTAGCAGTGACAGAATAAAATCTGTCCCTGCATACCCAATCACAATAATAGTGATGAGCAACACGCTAGTAATCTCTATGTCCAGCAGGGCAATGCCGGCTATAGTTCCCACGGCACACCCCACCATCAGATTGACCGCTACCTGTAGACCAGTCTGCTCCCGAATAGTGAGCAAATGAATTACACCGCCCACCATACCAAGAAAAGCCCCCAACAGGACGAATATCATTGCCTCCACTGCTCATCACCACCTCCCTGTGTGATTTTGGTCTTGGTTATGCCGCTTAATGCCCACAACTCAACGGTCGTAAAGCCAAACCAGCACCCGATCAACGTAGTAGGCTCTGATCCGGTTATAAGGAACAGGTACAAAACAACTCCGGTGAACGCTACATTTAACATGATCACCAGAGCCACAATTTTTTTGCTAAACTCCTTCATCTTGCCCTCCTTTCTTATAAAACTTTTCGCAGGTGTCGATTCTCTTATGCGCCTGTTTGACCGACTCCTCGCACCGGATCAACCTCTCCCCGTTTTCCTTAACGTCCTCCTTTACTGCACTCAGCTCGGACTTGATCTCGAAGACCCCATTTGAAATGGTCTCCAGCTTAACGATTACCGTTGTCATTTGCGCAGCTTCTTCCCTGGTATCTCTTTCTTCATTTCTCCTGAGATTTGATATGCCGAAAAAAAGAGCTGCGGCTACCGATACCCCCGAAAACAACAGGGCAAGTTCAATGGTCAATAATATCCCCTCCCCAATTAGTAATCTCCACAAACAAGCAACAGAGCCACCATGCAGTGACCCTGTTGCTTAATGGGGTTATTCATTCGCTGCGTTGTTGGCTCTCGTCTGAGCAATGTACTCCCCAAATTCTTTGTCGAGTGACTTGACCTTCGCTTTTAGTTCGGAGCTAAGACCATAGTTTAGATAATACTGCTCCATTAAAGCCTCAGGCGTAAGCCCTGCTTCGTACATTTTTATGAATACAAGCGTCTCCCTGGCGAGCCTACCTCTCTCCTTCTCTATCTCTTTCACCCAGTAACCTTTTTCTGCTGGGCTTAGGTAAGGAGTATCTCTAAATGTTCTAATTAGGGAGTTGGCTGGGCCGAAGGTGTTACGTATATCCACGCACTCTTTCAAGTACCAGTATAAATCCCAGTCCTTGTCTGGCATGGCTCTGTACGCAGCATCAACCTGCCCGTTTTCAATAAGCCTATCATGTCTCTGCTTCTGTTTTTCCAGGGTATCCCATTTGCGATAGACCTTGTTCATTGATGTTCCATAGTCATCCTTCAGTAAGAACACCCTCAACATTGGGAGCGATTCAGCGTCCATCCCCGTAACTCCGGAAATAATATCCTCCGTGTAGGGGCGCTCGCCCACCATCTTTTCTCGATAAGTCGGGACATCCACAGGGGCGATGGCGTTTATCAAGTAATTCGCGCCCTCTATCGCCATGTCCGTCAAGTCTAGTGTCAATGTCCCCAGGCCGCCGAATGTGGTGTTGATCAAGCTCTGCATCGCTATCGGAGAAGCAATGGTAGCATCCTCAAGTCCTATGGAGCCCATGAGTCTACCCCATCCAATTAACAGATGCGGAGTCTCTGAAGTGTACTGGTACATAGCCAATTCATCCTGTAGCGATGCAGGAACCGAGTTCATCCCATAGAACTGGTTGAATCCCGTGCTGGCTTCACCCATCACGTTTAGAACCTGCGGGAACATACTGCTAGGCATTACACTGTGCATGAAATTGTCCGTTGCCCACTCCTTCATATACTGCGTCGCTGTTGCCGGATCCTTGTCAAAGACGTACTCGAGGAATGTTTCTAGGGTATTAGCGAACAGCATACTGGTGTCAAACGGCTTAGGTATCCGCACTATCACATCAGAGAATGGAACCGGCACCAACCAGTAGTTGACTCTAATGTAACTATGAGCCTCGTCGATTCTTCTCTTTTGGTCGTCGCTGGCGAGTGCCCTTAGTGCCATAGAGCCAAGTGTAATCGGAATATTAGCCCACATAGCCCTTCTCGAAAATTCCTTCGGGTTCTTTTTGAATTGCCTCCAGAGTTTATACTTGCTCTGGATTGGCGAGTTAAAAAACGGGATTACGGAGTTCACGGGTCTTATCCATGTTCCAGCCATACCGAAGTCCTGCTGGTCCATAGCCCTAAATGCAGCCTCCTTGCGACTTGCTCCGGTTTCTCTCGCCTTGACATACTCAGTAAAGCGGGAAATGTTTTCAGCAACGGTCGCCTTTTCTTGCAGCAAACGGATTGGGCTGTAATCCTGCATCGACCTGCGACCAGTGACTTCCCTATAGAAGTTATTGTGCCGAGATACGATGTCATGTAGGAAGTTGCCCATGCCTGCGGCATCTTCCAAGAACTCTTCCCATAACTCTTGTAGCCTTGGGTCTTCCTTCGGCGTACCCAGGAACAGCGTCGTTTCGCAAAGGTCCATGAACGTAACACCCGAATCCGTAGCCTCGTATCCATGGAAGGTATCTTTAAAGGCGTTCTTGACCCAGAACTCGGGAGTAGCAGTTGCACCAGTCCTCAGTACGTCACCGAACCCCTTGGCCAACTTCCATACCCAATTATCATCAGTCTGTCTGTTCATGGTCTGGAGTGCTGCGATAACTTCAGAATGAGCCTCGTAGATTACAATCTTTCCTTTTTCCTTGCCTACTACGAAAGTAGCCCGATCCCTGCTCTTAGAGCGTATCACAGTTCCTGCTTCTAGCGCCTCTAAATCCTCCTCCGTGAGGCCACTTGCAGGAACCTCCCGACCATCCTTCTGGACAACATACATATCTTTCAGTACCGGCACATTGTTGTACTTCTTAACAAAGGCACCCTCCATGCCGCTAGCAGCAAACCCTTCTATGATTCTGTCCATCTTGCGGATGATGGTGTTCATTTCGATAGCCCGTTGGGCTCTGGTATAACTTTCCATGGCGCTAGTCAGCATATCCTGAATAGGTAGTGTACTGCCTTTCCGTCCCATTATCGGCTCCAGGACTCCCTCGAATGACACAGCGTCCTTGATGTCCTTAGCCGGGTCAAAGTCAATGATTTTACTATTTTTTAGGTAACGGAACATTGGCACATAATTCGGATATGCTTCCTTTAGGGTGTTGTAGGTCTTTTCAGTTATGACCTCGCCCTCCAGCATATCGTCGAGAATCTTCTGGTAGAATTTTACTAGTTCCCGATGCGCCTGTCTGACCTTTTGCCGTTTGCCCTCTGGCATCTTAGCGAGCTCGGCGTTGACTTCATCCAGTAACTCTTGAATCCTTTTATCAGAGAATCCAGAGGCGTCCTCCCGTTTATTCTCGGCCTTATCTCTAAAGAACTTGTTCACATCCATGGCATGAGTAGCTATCGCCAACTTAGCCACAATATGCTCCATTTCGTCGCTGTAATTACCTTCCTCGTCGGTTAGGAGTTCGGCGGTTTTCCTGAAGTCTTTTAGGAGTTTGTGGTAAGTGCGGTCCTCGATACCGCCGTACATTCTGGCTAACTTATAAATACTATCGTCGGCATCTGCTATCTTGCCACAAGCAAGTTCTTCCATTAACCGCAAGGCCGCCTTATCGTCTATAAAGTTGCGCATGGTCTTGTAGTATGCCATAGACTTATAGTAGCGCCACTTTTCCTTAGTGGTTAGAGGCTCTCCGTTAACATCTTCTTGGTACTGAATCGCCCCCATTAAAAAGACATTCATTAGATTGTCCTTGGCTAAGAATTTCTCTAAGGGGTTCATCTTTACATTGTCAACAGACCTCTTGATTTCAATGGCTGCGTCCTGCAATGCCCCTTCGCCTAGGGCAAAGCCAATGCCCTGCGCTCCTTCCATTAGGGCCTCCCCAGGAGTAAGAGCTAGTTTTCTTTCCTCTGGGTCGTTGATTTTGGTGTTAAATATTCTGGCTATGGTGTCCAGTATTCGCTCTTGTTTAACGGGCTGAGATCCCTCCGTCTCCGTGCCTGGTTGCTCTGCAACTGTCTCCGCTCCTACTGACTGAGTTGGTCTGCTCGCCCTTGCTTGTGAGGCGAAGTAGTCTACGAAGAAGTTGATGGAGTTATCCCTGACCTCAGACATGACCTCTAAATGCTCGGCAACATTCTGTTTTTCTTCTCTTAGTCTATTCGTTACCGCATCGTTGCCCGCCGCCTTTGACTCTTTGATTCTATTTTCATAGTAGTAGTCGTTGGCTTCATGCAGTCCCTTGAGGCTCTTTAGACGGTTGGCTTCATCCAACGCAGCCTTGTGACGGCTTCTCCAGCCCTCCTGAAACTCCGCAACGCCCTCTTCGTCGTAGGTTACGTCGGGAGCTTCTTTTCTTGTCCCTATTCCAGTAAGTTCTCCAGCACCGACAGGGGAGTCATCGAAGGCCATGATAGCTTTGATTGCGTCAATCTGCCCAGTAGCCCCGAGCATGCCTAGCTTCCTGCGAGTGATGTCAAAGCCCCAGTCATCAATAGCATGGTCAGCTTTGACGAATATCACCTTTACATCACTCTTGGTGCTTACTCTCCATGCTCTGCCTAGTGCCTGTAGAGTTTCGATTGCACTAAACGGAGGCACGGCGAATATAACGGTTCTGGGTCTGTTCCCATGGGTATCATCCAGGGATATTGACACGCCGCCCTTTTGGATAGTTGCCAGAGCGATCCGACCCACCCCATTTTGGAACTTGGGAATTTCTTTTTTCATCGGGTCGATATTGCCGTATATTTGAGCAACCTGACTGTAATATGGTGACTTGCCCTGCTTCTCCCTAAAGTAAGAATCAAACCTATTCTTTAGTTCGGTAAGCGTCCCTGGGCCGTCGGGGATCTCTCCCTTCTTGAGTACTTCCTCCTGTAATAATCGATTTAATAGGTCAAGCTTTTCGCTTTTCGAGAGCTTTCTTCTCCTCTTTTTATTCGCCTCCTTCTTTACTTTTTCCTGGAACCAGTAGCTGTCATAAAGTCCCTTTTTAACCTGTTCAATAAGTGTGGTTGGATTAACTAGGCTAGCAAATACGATTACATACCTACCGTCCTCAATTTCCTTGATTGCCAATTCTTCGATCTGCTCTATCTTTTGGGTTTCCAAGTATCTCCTTTGAGCCCTCCATACCCTTGATTTAGAGAGCGGATTTTGTGAGCCCTGTTCAACGATGTCAACGATCTTATCAAGGGCGTTTCTTATTGTGGCCCCTACTTTATACTCATGTACCTCGACGCTCACTCCGTCAAGAGCTAGTTCTCTTTTCAGAAATAGCCCTGCGTCGGTGAGTTCGTGGAATAGTAAGTCCATTTGGTTGGTAGTGTAATTTGTATCGCGTGAAACCCATCTTCCTGGGGCGGACGATTCTTTGTTCTCCACGAAATAGTAGCCCATTTTTTGCATGAACCCTTCTATGCCCCCGTACTCCTTGTTTAAGAATCCGAACTTCTCTAGGTACAATAAGTGCTCGCCTTTCTCTGCTACGGTAGCTGTGACAAACATTACTTTTTCCGCAGCCAAGCTGAGGTCAACGCCCTCTAAAGACTTGCTCACCATGTCACCTTGGTAGGCATTTTTTAAGTTGTGAGCCTCGTCAAATATGACAACATCGGGAATTCTCCCGAGCTTCTGTATGATCGACTCGTCACCTAGGGATAGATAGTTATAGGTAATCGCATTGATAGAACCCTTGCGCATTTTTTCTCGTTTGTCCTCATTTTTGGTAGCCGCTAGAAACTTAAACTTCGCTCTGGGGATTCCCAGTAAGTCCGCATCTCTGAGGAAAGCCTCTTTAAAACTCTTTGCGTCGTGGAGGACAAATAAGACATCCTTACCGCTACGAGAGTAATGTTCTGCGACGGCCAGCATCTGAGCGGTCTTACCTGCGCCAGTTCCATCTGCCAAGATAAATGCTCCGTGGGTGTCGAGTCCTTGGATTGCAAGTGCCACTCCATCCTTCTGGTGTTCTTCTAAAACATCCCAAGATTTCTTTCCAATTTTGATTTTTGGGTTCTTATTTGCTTTAACTCCCTTCGTAACAAATAACTCTTTGGAGCTCTTTCCAGATCCCGTTTTATACTTTGTTCCTGTAAGTCTAGTAACATCAGTTCTTCGTGGAAGTCTGGTAATGTAGCCCCTATCATCTGTTTCTCCCGTTCGGTTCTGAGCCTCTTGGACATATTCGTCACCTCCGAACTTTTCCATCAACCTGGGCACTGGTGAATCATTGGCATCAGCAGTGACCCATTCGTAACAGCGCTCTACTTCATTGTATACCCAGTTCATCTTATAGAGATACTCACCGTAGGTAGAGATATTGCCGCTGATCTTCCAGGCATACTTGTATTCTTGTTCCCCAGTCATGGGATTGCGGCGCTTCTCGATACCCATGTGCAGGTTTAGTCCCAGTCTCTTTAGGACCCTAACCGGAACAGAGTCCTCTAAAGAAGTCGGAGACATAACTTCGTTGTATCCAGCGAATACTTTATTGAGCGTTGCGAGCTGTTTGTCAGTTAATTCTTTCCCACTGGCTAATATCTCGTTGATCTTATCGAATTGCTTCTTGACTTTGTCCATCTCTTTTGCACGAAGCATCTTCTTGGCTTGCCCCCGAGCTAATAAGTCCTTGGTTTTCTCGGCTATTTCCTTTGACTTTGGGCTTGCTTCCTGCTGCTTTGCTTCCTGCTGTTTTACTTCCTTAGGTCTAGTGACCTTACCTTCCTCGGCATTGTGTAGTCTTACTACTAATTTTCTGATTGCGTCTGGGTTATCCTTGACCCTCTCAAGATCTTTTAATGCCTCTGGGTGCGACTTACTCAGAACCTGTTTGGCTCGTTCGTAATAGTTGATTCCTCCACGCTGCATACTCTGGAACTCTACGCCGGTATCAGAGCCGGTGTCCGGGTTAGAATCAAACAAGTCGAGAAGATCTTTAAGTTCTTGGGCTCTTAACTGAGCGAGTTCTTCCTCTGAAACAAGGTCTGCATTACTTAGAGTCAAGTCCAGGTCGCTTAGAATATCGTCTAACTCCGAGGACTCTTCGACTTTCTTCTTCGTAGTAACCTTGGGAGCTTTCTCCTGCTTGGTCACTTTTGGCGTCTGGGGTGCTTGCTCCTTGATTACCTTGCCCTGTTTTTGGGGCTTCTTGGGCGGAGTTATGGCCAATAGCCGCTCATTTAGTACCTCAGATATAACTTCTAACCGCTTGATGCTATCTGAGCGCTCTTCATTGTATTCCTCTACCGCATCTACATCTGACAGACCCCATTCTTCTGCCTCGGCGGGGTCAATCTCCTCCGAGTCATAGGCAAGTCGAAGTGCTTTCCTAATGTGACCCAAAGCCTCTTTAGTCGTAGCCTCGTCGCCATCTTTAGCATATCTTTCTACTTCACTTGCCCAAGCCACGATGTTATCCCAGTAGTTAAGTCCATTGACATCTGGGTCAAAAGCCTTGGTCATGCTGGCCTCGAAGTCTGGTGTTTCGGCTTCTGCCTCCGCCTCTACTTCGGCCTCTACTTCGGCCTCCGCCTCTACTTCTACCTCCGCCTCTACTTCGGCCTCTACTTCGGCCTCAGGGAGTTCTGTTTCTACTGCTACTTCTGGTTCTACCACTTCTGGCTCTGTCTCTGCTATTTCCGGCTCAGTAGCGACGGGGGTTTCCTGTACCTCTGGTTCGGGAGCGGCCTGTACAACATCTACAACCGGAGCTTCTCCTTGTACTGGCGCTTCCTCGGCCACCTGTTCAATCGGAGTCAGGTGCTTCTTGGCCATCCAATACGGCTTCCCGCCCTTTTCGCCCTCGGCAACATCTGTCCTTCTAACCCTTACGGCTGATTCCTTCTCCTCCAGAATCACCACTTCTTTGCCCTGCGGGTTGAGAACAATATTTCCAGGGGCAAAGGCTTTGGCTTCCTCGGCCACCTGTTCAATCGGAGTCAGGTGCCTCTTGGCTACCCAATACGGCTTCCCGCCCTTTTCGCCCTCGGCAACATCTGCCCTTCTAACCCTTACAGTTGATTCCTTCTCCTCCAGAATCACCACTTCTTTGCCCTGCGGGTTGAGAACAGTATTTCCAGGGGCAAAGGCTTTGGCCTCTTCGGCTGCCCTGTATTTTTCTTCAGCTGCTTCCCTTGCAGTCTTGCTTACCTTTTTGTCAGTCTCGCCCTTCTGACGAACTGGCTCAACCTCGCCGTATTCGGCAATAATGTCATCCGGAGTCGCCTCACCTGCGTTAACGCGCCGAGCAATCTCTAAGGCAGCAGCTCTGCCCGACGCCCCCGGCTCCGGAGCTCTCCATATCGGCTGGTCGGTGTCCTTGTCGTACACAAAGAAAACCTGTTTCTGAGACTTTTTCCCAGAGGAGCCCTCGATTGAAATCGAGTGAGTGCGAACCACCGCTCTGTTTTGCCTGTGCTGAGAATACTGCTGTCCCACCTTTTCAGCCATCTGTAACAATGCGTCTGCTTCCGCAAACACTTGTTTAACATCGTGCTCAGGCGCAACATCAGTGAATAACGACTTGATGTACTCAACCATTTTCTTTAGATAGTTGTAGAGCTGTTCAAAAGCACGGGGCGACTCCTTGTGCAAGTTGCTCCAGAATTGCTCTGAGTTCATAGCCTGTCCCATTACATCTCCGGCCATCTCTACGAACTCTTGGCTTATATCGGCTCCCGCATCAAGCATATCGAATAAGCCTTTAACATACTCCTTGTCCTTGATACCTGCGTTTTCTACTGCCGTTAGGTATTCTCTAAAAACGCCCTTGTCAAAACCTTTGTCTGCAATCATAGCATGGGTCAATTCGTGACCGATTACCGCCATTGCGGGGTTCTCGCTGTTTACATTAACGAAGACTGTGCCAGTTTCCTTATTGAACGCTCCCTTGGGACCGCCGTATTGGTCAATAACGGGACTTGCTTCAAAGAAAACTACCTTGTGGCCGAACGCCTTTTGAACCAGTTCCTGTATCTTTGCTTGTTTTTCATCGGGTTCAACCGCATAGGCGTATGCCTCGATGAGCTCGGACAGGTTTCTTTGCAGGACAGGGTGCTTATTGACGAAGTCCTTAATGACATTTTCCGTCTCTTGCTGCACGGCCTTCTGTTCTTCGGGTTGCTTTTTGAGAGCTCGGTTGTACTTAATTACGAAAGGAGTATGGCTCTTTAACCTGCCGACATACTCCTTGGCTTGCTGGGCTTCCATTTCACCCCGAGCGTTCATCAACTCGACCTCTGACTGTCGAGCGAAGAAGTCGGGCTGTGCTTGCTTGGCGATATTAATATATTCGTTGCCAAGTTGGTCGATGAGACTGCGATCGACATTGCCGTTGTAATAGAGAGCATCAAAGATGTCTAGTCCAGCGTTTAGATCTCCGCCCGTGGAGATATAGACTAAGGACGCCAGACCTCCTAAAGCAGATTCGTCTGCTCTGGCAAGGGAAGCCTCTATATACTTCACCTTGTCGGTAAACTCCTGAGAACCGAGGAATCTAGACAAGCTGTCCATTAACTCCTCGTTGCGTTGCCGCCAGAAGCTGCCATCTTGCAGCCCAAGGGAATCAAATATCTTACTACCTTCTGGCGTAAACAGAAACTCGGACATTACGGAGTCATAAACCAAACTTCCATCGGCATCTCCGGTTTCCTGCATGGTGTTAGCTATAGTATCCAGTAACATAGCACGCTGTTCTTGGGGCAGTTTATTGAGGACTGCGCCATAAACCGCAAAGCGGTTGAACATTTCCTCGCCCTGGCCTTGATATTCGCTCAGGGTTTCGGCGTATGCTCTGAAAATAGTACTCTGGGTTTCCTTGTCCTGGGCCATTAGGTCGTCAAAAGCAGAATACACCGCCTCGTTCTCTGACATTCCGGCATCCATATTAGCCATTATCTTATTGTTCAGAATAGTCAGTCTATCCTCAGAGAGTCCCTCTCTGATCTTGGTAATGTAGTTTTCCTCTAAAATAGGGTCAACATCACCCACTTTAGGAAATCTTCCGGACTGAACGCTCTCCTGAACCTCGCCACCGCCCCCAGGAATATCGAGGTCATCTCCAGAGTATCCAATATCAGCATTGACTTTAGAAGGATCGACTCCTGACCTCCTGAGCGATTGAGCCGCTATCCCTCCTCCGGCAAAAGTCGCACCAAATACACGGCCAGCCCAATGCGCCTCTTCCGCCTCTGGGGAAAAGAGATCCACTTCCTGCCCAGTTGCCCATTGGCCAATTCCGGTTTGCAGTCGCTCTGAAGTACCCTCTATCTCACCAACTGCAAGTATTTTGCCGCCCGCTTTAGCGAAATCACCAGCCTTACCTGCCCTGGCTATGGTGTTTTCAGCAAGTTTAATTGCCTTCCCGGCTTTAGATGCCTTAGCTAGCGCACCCCATTGAGGTCCAAGGAAAACCAGAGCCATTTCAGCGGCGTTAACAGCTCCCAAGAGGGCCATGTTAGCCTTTGTCGTTTTATCAAAGGCTTCTGTTCCAAGCCTATGGGCTTCCTGTACGGTCTTACCTTCCTCTAGACTCCTATGGTAAACCTCCTGGTAGGAGCTAGAACCCTCGTCCTTCGACTCCATCGTGGTTGCCTTGGCTATAGAAGCCGCTATCAATCCCCCGCCAGCGGCCCAGCCAATAGGTCCACCAAAGGCTATCAACCCCGCCCCTACGACACCAGCGCCGATCGTCATGGCAAGAGATTCGTCCATCATCGGAACAGAGAAAAGCAGGGTCTTGTAAAAATCCCTGCTCGTAAGCCTGTCTCCTAGATTTTTGTATTGAACATCGGCCTTTGGAAGCCCCTTTTCATACCTCGATAGGTCGTGGGTGAGCTCTTTTAGTTCCTCCTCTTTCCAGTACGGGTCATTCCTCTCGGCTCTCTGGGTATAGATATTAGTTATGTCTTCTTGAATAGCTCCTGCTTTCATTGCTTGAAGGAGTTCAGGGGCATTGGACTTGGGCTTGATGGTCATGGCTTCAACGGCAGCTTGCTTCCTGGAAGTAGGCGTTCCCGCCATGCCAGAGGCTATGCGCTCCTTGAGTGCCTCGGTATTTCGCCTTTCCTCATCATATATCTTTTGCCAAGTTCGTTCTTGAAAACTACGATGCAATGGGTTTCACCCCTCTCACTTAATAAATGCCATTGTTCTATTTTTTGTCTCTATCTTTACCAAACTCAATACCGGCGGGAACAAAATTGCCATGTGCGTCAATCGTAAGCGGGGCTGTATATCTATCCTTATCTATATATTGGTCATAGAACCATCTGTTTTTCTGCCCGCCCCTGGTATCGAAGTAGTTTCCTCCGGCAGCCATAGCTTCCTTAATTTTAGGGTCCTTTTTGCTCAATTCACCGGCCTGTCGCATTATTGCATCCAGTAACTCCTCCCCAGAAAAGGCAGAACCTGGAGCTAAACTAAAATAGGCAATCGTGTCGTCTATAGCCCGTTGAAAAGGAACATCACTCGTGCCGGTGTGAGCTTTCATTCGAGCCTGAAGATACCGAAGGGCGGTGTTACTCCTCTCAGTAGAGCGTTCCCCTTCGGAGTAATCCTTGAAGTCGTAACCGCCTCCGCCTCCGCCTCCGCCTCCGCCTAGCGCATCAGCGGCCAATTTGGCATCAAACTGTCTTACGCCTTCAGTGAAATTCCTGCGGTCTCTATACTTATCTTCTGCGAAGTCTTGGTCATACCGCCTGGTGTCCTCGGTGAACTTACGCTGTTCTAAGGTCGGAGTGCCAGGGGCAAACCCACTGGAGTAGTTCTGTCTGCCCGACCTTATGGTATTTAGATGTTGTTGAAAAGTAGCTGGATTAAAAGGCATTTATCTCAACCCCCCTATCTATATGGAGTGCGACCCATCATCGCAGCCCAACTCTGGTCGCTTCTTGCTTGCTCATCTACGGTTTGCATGGAGTAAGGCAGCATGGTCCGTAAGTAGTCGAGTTCTAGTCCCTTCTGACCAAGCATAGAGTCCAGGGCCAACTTCTTCCTTGATATGTCGGCGTCTGCCGTAACAGAGTATGCCTTTATTAACCCATCTAATTGACCGAGCCATGCCGAAACCTCGGTCGCATACCTCCTGTCAGCAGACTCTAGCTCTGCCAGACTTGCCTGTAACTTCTGTTGTTCTCCATTCAAGAACTGGTCCATAATGTGCAGGGCTATCTCTGACCTAGCGTTTTCCTGCTGTAAATACATCTCCTGTTCATAGCGTCTCAGTTTCTCAAAGTTAGTTGAAGAGATCTTACCCCTCTGTTCTTCAAGGGCCAACAATGCTCCGTCTATCTGCTCTAAAGCAAGGTTATGTTCCAACATTAGATTCTCGACGGCGGACTGCCTACTTATCTCTAACTGAGTTAACTGCTGTGCTACTGCCTCGCTGACATTTGCAGAGTGATACTCCGCCAGTCCGGAGCGCATAGATGCTCCCCTTGACGCTAAGTCCTGAGCTTGTTGCTTAGACATCTTATTGGCCAGTTGGCTAGCAACTTGGTCTTGGCCGGCGTACATCCGCTCAATCTGCTTCATCATATTGTGGTATCGTAGATTCTGCTTCTGCTCCTGCCGTTCCAAGGCCTCCTTCTGCGGATTAACCTCCAGATCTGCCATGGTCTGGGCCGTACCCTTCAGCGACTCTTCGTCCCGCATTTGATAACTGCTCCCAACTTGCCCCAGAGCATCCTGGTAGGTTATGCTTTGGGGTTTATAAAGCTCGGCGTTGGGCTTGCTGTGGACGGGCTTGTTGCTGATTACATTGGCTATCTGACTCTGGAGTTGCTTTTCGTAGTTTGAGCTGCCAGTCCCCAGGGAGGAGATAGACTTATACGAAGCCCCTCCGACGGCAGCCCGATTTGTATTCTGATTGTTACTGCTTAGACTGTAAGTAGGGGTCGAGCTCTTGGATGCCGGTACTTCTGTGGTCCATTCTCCGGTTGCGTTATTGAGGCTCCATTTAGCCCCAGCAGGATTAGGGTTCGATTTTGGGTCACCCAGCAACGCCGCTGCTATGGGGTCTTTGGCGCCGCCGTATGATTGCCATTTTACTGTTGCCAAGGTATCTCCCTCCTTTTAGGAAACAGTCTCCTCAAGTCCATACGCTATGACCTGTATGGCGTCTGTTGTTTCCTGAGAAGCCACGATTTTTTGCCCGTTCTGTATAATAAACGGACCCAGTATCTCGGTATCGGATGCGTCGATGGTATGCTCCTTGAGAAGCGTTATAGTATCTGTTGCATTAATGTAATGCTTCAAGGTGACCTTTTTAGCCTCTGATTCGTTGTTACATAGCCATATAGACCTGCATAACCAAGTTTTGCCTGCCCCTGGGCCGGAAGTAAGGTCTCCTTCTGTCGTGCCCGGTGTTCCGTAAAACAACACCTTAGCTTGCATATTTACCCCTCCTTAACTTAAAAAGCCAATCAATTTAATATCGCGGTCGCTTAACTTGTCAGTATATCCACGCAAATCATCTTCCTCTACAACACCAAACCACAACTGTTTAAGTAATCTGGCTCTTGTAATATGAATCTTCTCGAGCGTGACCGACTCGATCATGCTGGCGTTGTCGATGAAGACTTCTCCGTGTTCAGTCGCATAGGTTTCTTTACTGACTTCATACGGATAATTGCCGTAAGGTTTTTCGGGATACATCGCTTCCCCCAGAGCATTGGTTTGCTGCGTGCTTCCGTCGTAAACAATTGTTGCGTCCTGCACCGGCCCCTCGCTGTCACTGACATTAAATACTGTTGTCCCCCTGTGCAGAGGCAGGATGTATTGTTTATCAGTTGTCCCTGTGACGACGATAGGTTCCTCGATTACACCAATGTAACCGTTCTTCTCCACAGTAATCCAATAATTCCAGGCGGGTAGCTCGAAAATAACCATCCCTCCTCCAGTGGTATATCTGGTCTCTGAGGGCTGTTCGTAGAGCTTTGTAATGGTCACCTTTGTTCCCTCCAAAGGCGAATCGTCCTCGTCTAAGACGGTAATCACTAGATTGAATTTAGGGGCATCCTCACCGGGAATGGGCAGAGGCGGTTCCTCGTTCCAGACAACATCATCGGGGAACAGGATGATATGCCTTCCGTCGCTTCTGAATGTCAGGAACGCACGGTCACGGTTGACGTATCTCTTTGCCCTCAAGAACGAAATCCTTAGTCCAGTATCAATGACCCCCGGTGGAGCGAAGGAAACATTCTCCCATGTTCCCCCACTCTGAACGTTAGATCTAACCAGAGAATCGACTTCTGGCATATAATAAAATAGCCTTGTTCCATCGTTGCCCAGTTCAGTGAGCCCACCGTAGATTCCCTCTAAGCCGGTGTCCTTGTTGTTGGTTATCGCAAGAGTTCCTGGGTCAGAGGAAGTCATATATAAAGCCCCATCCTTATTGAGTATCGCTCCAATGCGGCCGTCATCGGTTGCAAACATCCCTAGTCTTGGGTCTGGGTTGTCGATTAAGTTTATTTCTAAGGGCGCCAGCCAACTTGACGGCCCCTTTTTGCGGTAGTGAACTTTTTTATGGAATGAGAATGAGGTAGATACCTTGGACGCCTGAACATATCCCAGAATCAATCCCTGTTGTTTGGAGTGTATAGCCGAAATCATGGTAGTTCTGGGTTTGTGTGCCCATTTCAGTATTGGGAATGGGTCTATATCGAGATTTAAGAGCCAGTCGCTATAAACCTCATTAAACTCGAGGTCTTTTCTGCCCTGTGGCCATGCTACCCTGTAGGTTTCCTCCCGCTTCATTTCTTCTATGTTTCGCCGAAGTCCGCCGTTTGTCGTAGAGGCCATGTTTGTTATCAAGGCTGGGGTCCAGTATTTAACCTCGCCCTTATAGCAAGGCTCCCAGTTTGGTGGAAAATGTGGCTGGTAATCTCTGTAGTTATACTCGGGGCCTTTATGTCCTATTACCGCCCCCGCATTGTTACCACTGACGCTCCCAGTAGAATAAAATTCCCTTACTTGCACTAGGCCACCAGAGCCGTAACGGTCATCGGGAAAGCCGAAGGCATGGTGTAGCCCCATCATGGAACCAGCGGCAGTATATCCATACACATTGCCCCTGGAAAACGACCACCCGAAAGTAGGGGCGACAGATCCTCCACCGACTCCAGTTCCGACTAGCCCTCCTGCCCTTTCGCCTTCGATGTCCCCATAAGAACAGCAAGAGATTATTCCACCCATCTGTCCCCAAACACCAATAATTCCACCAGTACCAGATCCTGATTTAGAAAATGCCGTTTCCCCTTCACTGTAACTGAAGGAGTGGCGCCCAGTGGCTTTGACATTTCCTTTTGAGTAGCAATGTCTTATGATTCCCCCGCTTTGTGAATAACCGATAATGCCTCCAGCTACATATCCGGTAGTATTGACGTCGCCATACGAGTAGCAATATTGCGCGGGGGCCATTATTAGATGACCAACTATCCCCCCTACATTATTCGCCCCCGAGGTATTCTCGTTCATCGAACACCTATTCGGTCTCACCGCTGAGAGGGTTCCTGCTATCCCTCCCACATCGTTTCCGGTTCCTGTCACAGTAGCATAGGATATTATGTTGTCTATTCCTATGATTTCTTCTAATGGATGGTAGATGGTGCTTGACTGTATATTAGTGCCATGCCCTGCGTACAGGGGGCCAGAGGCTTTCCCCAGTAACCCCCCGACATTACTCCTGCCATTTACGGCTCCAACTACGATGATGTCTTGGCAAAGAAAGCCGTAGTTACCGCTTGTAACCATATGGTCGTTTCCTTCGCCCACATCGGTTATATGTTGCCCTGTCAAGATGCCAACATTATCCCTGCCCTTAATTGAGGCGTTAGTAAATAGCAAGTTACTGACAATCGGCTCAGAGAGGGCAGAATTGGCTCCTGGGGCGTGTTTAGCTTTTGTCGTATTGATTACACCAAAAAGCCCCACATTGTCCTGTGCGGGGCGATTAATGGTGAGATTGCTGATTGTGTGACCGTTGCCGTCAAAAGTTCCGGTGAAGGGATTTGCCAGCGTCCCTATCGGGTCCCAGTTGGGATAACCCGACAGGTCTATATCGTTACTTAGGACATAGTCACCTCCAAGGTTGAATCTGATGTTATGAAGTTGTAATGCGGTTGTTATTGCAGCCAACGACTACCACCCCCTTATACCGTGATGCTTGAATCTAAGTCACTACTTCTTCCGTACAAGTCCCCCAGGTAGGCACGAGCGAGTTCTATGGGTTCTGGAGGCGTGCCAGTCCCGTTCCACTTGACACTATAAACAATGTCCTCGTCGCTAGTCCTCTCGACCCAGAATAAATCTGGTGCTGCGTCGGAAACGAAAATTCCGTACTGGTTATAAGTACCGTCAAATTCTATAGCAACATCCACGATCTCGGCTCCAAGGTTGACTATCGGTAGACCAAATTCCCTGGCTACCGTCCTGAATATATGTTCCGGTGCATCGCTGTCGTAAATTTCCACGATACCCTGGCGGTCGATTACTCTGGCTATCCAGACCTCGTTGATGCCACCAAACTCATCGGTCTTTATGGAAGCATCTATGGAGCCCATCTGCCCTTCTTTGCCGAGCATATAACCCGCAAAGGTGCTATCGGTGGGAGGCACATCGGGCTCTTCTTCATCCGACCATTCTATCGGATATTCTGACGATTCTCCCCCAGCGGCTGCGGCGAACTGTCCTATAGAGTCTTTTATTTCGCCAGAGGTTCTGCCGAGGATGTTGATAAAATGCTCTATCTCTTTGAAGTTACGGTTAATGGCTATGGGTGCATCATCGTCCAACTCTAAAACATTGAACGGCAACTTAAACCCTTCCCACCAACTAGTCTCCATTTTAGGAGCAGTCCAGGGCTGGAAGGGGTCATCCGACGCCTTATATAGCAAGTAAGGATAACCGTTGTTCTTGTCAGGTTCGATTGCCCAGATGTTCGTAAAGTCCCAGTTAAGGTAGGTTTCCTCCTTCTTCATCTCGGCGGTGGTTTTGGGCGTCCCCTTGTTGTCGGAATATCCAGATTTTTGAGAATCATAGTAACAGGAACCTAAATTCGGCGGTTCGGTGCTTATAACATATCCGAACATCCCGCCAACATTAGTTGATTCACTACCAACCGCAACGGTTACCTTGCCGCTGGAATAACACCTTGATATTTCCTGTACTGTAAAGGTATAACCAACGCCACCAATTAATCCACCAGTCCCATATTCTGCACTGGTAGACCCTGCTATAAAATTATTGGTTACATTGCAAGTGCTAAAGCACTCCCTAACTCTCATGCTGACTTTCAGGTTGTCTTCGTCTACCCAGTCTTGTATTCTTCCAATTAAGCCACCCATGACGTCCTCAGTTCCGCTGATCGAGCCTGTACTGTAGCATTGTTCAACAATACCACCAAGGCAGTTATCAGCTAACACTCCTCTACCATTAGTGACCCTAGCATTAGTTAGCCCGATTTTTTGCAAGACGGCGTTAATTGTTCTCCCAAACAAGGGAGCATTGATGTTTGTGATTTTGTAGCCATTTCCATTGTAACTGCCAGTAAAGGACTCGATCGGCTCCCACTCGACCCCGCCCAAGTCAATGTCTGCCGTTTGAATATAGTATGCAGACAGTTCGTTGCGCACATTGAATAGGTCTCTAAAAGTCCCTACCTGATAAGGATTTTCCGCTGTTCCGTCTCCATGGATAATCTTGTTTAGAGTAAAGGTTATGCCCAAGTCGGTAACAGTCGGCCTTATCGTATCCTTGGAGTTATAGAATGTGTAGTAAATTTCTATAAAATCAAAATCGGGGTCAATCAGAAGTGGGTTTATTGTTTCATCGTCATCGCGGAATATTATGGCCATTATTCCTCACCCCCTGGTAACTCCTCGGGCGGAGTCTCGGGTTCAGTCGGGGTAGCACTTGACCTCCGCACCTTAGGCTTGCGCTTCAGCTTATACGGGAACATGATACTTCTGACCTCATATTCCCCCGCCCCAGAGTGCGTTATCCGCGGAACAATATACCGAAATCTTCTTAGTTCTCTTGGTATTCTATACATCCGCACCCCGCCGTCCGAACCATAAAATGTAAGTTCTGTAAAGTCCTCGTAGTCCGGAGATAGGCAGAATGTAGCATGGGTTTCCATGTCCGGAGCCTCTTCTAAAAAGCATCGCTTGATTTTCTTTAGTCGCTCTGGAGCCCCTAGGTCGATTGCCCTAGGCTCCCATACGGCCACAATGGGTTCCCCCATGTCGGTATCCCCTACATCCTGCTGACATACTGTTCCTTCGGCATTGTGGCCAGATAAAAGCACTTGGCTGGTGGCGTCCGATGTAATGCAGTAGCAGGAGATGGGCATATTCGTCCACTTCCAGAAAGCCCCAGTGCGGGTATCGTAGACTAGAACAGTGTTATTTTCAGTGGCCTCGCTGCCGACGGGCAGAGCGGTCAGAACCAGTTCGTTCCACACTGTCACCACGGCCTTGTCTATATGTCCCAAGTTTACGGTAGACCAGAACTGTGGTATTTTTTCAGCCACTAAGTTCTTGGCTTTAAGTCCATTGAACTCATACAGTCCACCTTCGCCAATAAAGTACATTCTCATAGAATGTGTCACGGCGGCATTAGGCCCGACGCACCCTACTCTGGGGTCTACTTCCTCCAGCCTGAAGTCATTGAAGGATTTCCCCTGGAAAATATGAATCGAGCGACGTTTGAACACAACCAGTTGTCCCATGAAAGCGACCAAGTTCGTGACGACATCGCCGTCACCGGGTTTGATTTCCCAGTAGTTTATAGGAGGCCAGTTCTCTGGCTCATTGGGTTCACTAAACCATATTTGTGATGTCCGGTCGCTGATACTGGAGGATACAAAGACCCTGCCATTGTACATGGCAGGAAGCCTCATGGATTTCATTTCGGTCTCTATTTCCTCCCCACCGGCCTTGTACTGATAGTCTGCCTTTATTAAATCTACCCACTGGTAACTGACCCGTAGTGGGGCCTTGGTCATTTGACTGGTCTTGAATACTATTGCTCCACGGTTGCCGTCATCGTAGACGATGGTGTAAAGCCCCGAAGGGACTATGTTATTATCTTTGTCATAGACGATAGTATTAGGGTCGCTCCCCGGTTTAATGGGGTGCTGAGTAGTGAACTTAGTGAATGACAACCACTCTATGGCACGCTCTCTGGTAACCTCGTTAATGCGAAACTCTGGAAAGATTATTCTTCCGCCCACAGCGTCCAATGTGTAGTCTTCCTCGCTAAGTACCTCTCCATTACTGGTTATAATGACCCCGTGGGATTTCCACTCTCCCCGCTCGGCAGTATATACCTTGTAATCAGAAGTGCTGAGTACTTCGTCTTGTACCTTGCGGTAGTTCTCTAATCGAGTAGCGGTAACGCTCTCGCCGTCCCAGATATAGGGGTGGTCAACCCCGTTGAATCCTATTATCGAGTCCTTGCCGTTGATAATACAGCCCAAAAACTTCTCCGTCGTGTCAGTCCTGCCCGATAATAGCTGGGTAAATTCAGATTCTTCTCTGTTGTAGCTGTATATTTTCCCGTTGTTGGCCACGATGATCCGCCGTGTGCCAGCGTTGTTGTAATAGGCAAACAGCCCCTGGATTTTTTTTTCACTCAGGGGCGTAGGGTGGTCTGCCTTGTGTCCTCTCTTTTTAGACAACTTGCCAATGGTGCGAGAAATGCAGTTGTCGGCTTTTAGGGCTGCGCCATCCGGTATTAAGTTATCGTCGATTATATCCACTAGGCCGGCGGTGAAGTCCCTAATGGCAACTTCGCCGTTCCTTGGTTGTTGTTCCATGCCTTAAACCTCCTTACGCGAATGGCGGAATCCTCACTTTCCTTGACTTCTTGGTAGTTGGTTCCATGTCAGCGAGTTGATTTAGAACATTTTGCTTGTACATATAGTAATCTCTCATTTTCAGTTCAAACGAGGGATTTTCCTCATCGTCCCAGAATATCGCCCTTGCCGCCACATAAATGGCGATTGGATAGTGCAGAAGTTCGTGGACTTCAGGTTCTTCCTCTAAATCGGTCAAGGCCGTGGGTGTGATGTGTCCCCAGAGTGTATAGGTTCCCGCCTCGGGGAATCTGATATTTTTCGATTTAATGTCAAAGAACCCGTCACGAGACTCTCCATATTTGCGTCCGTAGTAAGTGTTTCCATTTTTTTCTATCTCGATAATGTCGAGAAATGATGTCTGCATGGTCGTCCAACTATCTCCGCTAACAGTTATTTCTTCGCTACTGATGACTCCAGCGTCCTTACCCAAGTCCATGAATAAACACTCATTGATAAAGGCGAGAGCCTGGTCGTCTTCTATCGGCAAGTCCTCAGTATGAAGTTCTGCGAGCGCCTTTATTTCTTCCCCTGTCATAGCGTCACCCCTCTCGGATGGGATTTAGTAAACTTCATCGGCTGCTTTCTTAAACACGGAGCGATATTCCCTGCCCCATGAGTTGATGTAGGAGCGTCTGCGTGCCTCCAGACGGCGTTCTCGCTCCTCGTTCTCTTGGTCTATTTCCCTAATGATTTCTCTAATGCCCCTGGTCCTGATATTAGAACGGCAAAATATCTCGATTATGCGGTCATCGAGGGTGTCATAGGGGACTGAGAAACAGGTTGTATCGGTCTTGTTGTCCAGAGAATGAAGTTCAAACCTCTGGGTTTTGGTGTTGAAACATACAAAGAGGTTGGAGTCTATTTGCTCCAACCTCTCCGGTACTCGGGTAACGCTAGTTTCAACGATATGTCGCCAGGGTTTGATGCGCTCAATAATCTGGTGCATTTTTATGCGTTTCAATGTATTACCCCCTAAACCCATTGAATCGAAAACTGCAAGTCAAGGATATGGTTGCTGTCCTTGGGTATATATGGCACTTCGTAATTTGCCGTAATAGCTGCGCCCGCCGCAGGAGGGTCGTCGAACACCACATTATACTCCTGGAGGGGTTCATGGATGTCTTTTTGATACACCGTGAGGTAGGGCGATTTTTCGTGCGCCACGGCCAAGTAAGTCCCGTCCGACGAGAACGCACAGCCGTAGCCAGTGTTGGGCAGAACCTCGATGCCTGATAGCTTAGTGAACGAGTCGCCGTCTCTCTTATACACCGTGATGTAGGGCGAGTTGCTGTGCGCCACGGCCAAGTAAGTCCCGTCCGACGAGAACGCACAGCCTCTGCCAGTGTTGGGCAGAGCCTCAATACCCGAGAGCTTAGTGAACGAGTCGCCGTCTCTCTTATACACCGTGATGTAGGGCAAGTTTTCGTGCGCCACGGCCAAGTAAGTCCCGTCCGGCGAGAACGCACAGTCGTAGCCAGCGCCGGGCAGAGTGGCGAGTGCTGAGAGCTTAGTGAACGAGTCGCCGTCTCTCTTATACACCGTGATGTAGGGCAAGTTTTCGTGCGCCACGGCCAAGTAAGTCCCGTCCGACGAGAACGCACAGCTCCAGCCAGCGCCGGGCAGAGCCTCGAGTGCTGATAGCTTGGTGAATGAGTCGCCATCTCTCTTATACACCGTGATGTAGGGCGGGCCGTTGTGCGCCACAGCCAAGTAAGTCCCGTCCGACGAGAACGCACAGACGTAGCCAGTGTTGGGCAGAGCCTCGAGTGCACTCTTTTTTACAAAACTACTGCTAATCCTATTGGGTTCTAATGTAAAGCCGGAAGTCTGCTTCGCTCCATTAACAAAAATCTCTATACCTGTTTGCTTCACATCGTTCCATGTAAAATTGAACCCAGCCTGAGCACCGTCCCCTATGCCCAGCGAGTCCCCTTCTATGCTATGTCCTTCAAAAACATCAGGAATGGGGAAGACCGAGCCAAATATTCCCTTGTTTCCTGCCGACCCGAACCCGATGCCACGAACGGCGCCGTTAGCGTCGCTGATGTCAAATCTTCGCACTGGGGTAGTTAGTTTCTTGTTTAGTGAATCTTTGACCCATTCAGTTCTGGACACGGTCGCCGTGGCTCCCAGCGAAGAACCGTTAACGATGTTGTCAAAAATTCGCTCCTTGCTGGCATAGAAACTACAAGTAGGGAAGGTTTTTCCCATGAAGTAATCTATTAAGTCGCCGTTCGGCCCCCAGTAAACCCTGTCGTCGTATGCCGACATGAGGTAACTACCGAAGTTCAGATACACGGTAGCGTCGATTTGTATTACATCTAGTTCGGTTTTAAGTATAGGTTGCGAAAGCATAGCGTGTGTAACTATACCCTTGTAAGTCGTGTTACCATCGCCACTTGTACTTGTGGCTGAGGAATACGCCACTCCAATCTCTGTGATGGTCTGATCAACATACTCATCAGCATGAAGAGTGATGCGGCGTTTTCTTGACACAAGAGGCAAGTCCCTTATTTCCTCGATACTTCCGCAGTCGGTTTGCCCCATTTGTTTCCAACCCAAGTATTGGAACAGAGTAGTATCCGAAGTGGCAGGAACCCCTGAACCAGTTCCAAAGGCTATTCCCTGAAAGAACGGCATCCAGTCTAGCAGTCGTTCGTACATCTTATCTAAAACAATGTTGTACGCTGTCTGCTCGTGCTTAATTTCTCCGCTCTTGGCGTCTAAAACTCTAATATCAAACTTGTTATGGATTTTAAGTGTTTGCTCCAAGTTCATTTATGTCCCTCCTTGTTATCCCTCTGGCAAGGCAAAACTTATAGTAAAATCAGTTAAATTAGCGTTAACCGTATCGCTCGGTTCGAAAGTGGTATAATCGACTTTCTTGAAGTCGAAAATCGAATCAACCAGAAGTGGTTCAATTATTTCATCACCTGGCTCTGGCCTTGGTGTTGCCTTGTGCAATAAGGGATATTTCGGCGGGTGTTTAGGAGGGTAGGTTATTGGATACATACCCTACACCTCCTGCACCTGAACCGTGGTCGTTTCTCCACTCGTCGGAGCGGTTGCGCCCGTCAGAACAATTCTTCCTCCCCTAAACATTGGGAATCCTTGAATCACTCCGAAGACCCCTTGACCTCCACTCGCTGCCACTTGCCATTTTACTGGGTCGCCAGTAGCATCCATGTAGGGGATGAACTGTCCGAGAGCCACTTCATGTTCAAGGGTCACATCTATCGCAACCAACTGCCCGGACGAATTGATGACTGTTATTAATACATTCCTGCCTGAGCCAAGAGGAACTACAACATTATCGCTTAATTTTGAATCGTCCCAGATAACCTCAGTTCTCTCCAGAAGTTCGGTGTTCCCGGAAGAACCTGAACCTCCCCCATCCACAGAAGCAAGGTCGATGATCTCGTACTCCGCTAAAGCTGGAACAGCGATTTCGTCCAAGCCCCCGGAGAAGGTTCCCTGCCCAGCGGCTACGACTCCACCCGAACCGGTCATTGAGGCTGACACCCCAGGCAAAGCGTTAATGGCAGCAGCTACAGCCTCACCTGTGGCATTGACCGTTGGGTCGATGCCCCCCATAAATGGCTTTTCTGCCTCTATTGCTAAAGGTGCGCTGCCTTCGCCAGAAGCCGTGGCTGTAAATCCCCCTAAGTCATCAATAGCTGCGGCAACTAAAGTGGCAATATTTTTGTTTGCATCGATAAGCCCGTCCCCATCAGTACCTAAGGTTACGGTTATCTTCTTTCCAGACAGTGTTGCCGTCATATCTGCATCGGCTTCTTCGCTTAAAACCACCTCTATGGAGTAAGCATTACCCGCAACACCGACCGCATCTACCAAAATGTCTACCACGCCATCAGTACCCGTGCCGATGGATGCCCCTGCCTTAACGCCGTCGGAATTAGTTCCCAATGTTACCGTTATTGCCTTGCCGTCTTTTACTGCCTCGGTTGAAGCGCCATCAGTAAGAGCGGCAATAAATTCTATGGTATAACCATTACCTGCGGCTCCAACCTCGTCTACCACGGTGGTTACTTGCCCACCACTCGCCTCGCCATATACATTTACTGCGGAAGCGGCTGCGAGGATGTCTTTGAATGTAATTGCGTTACCGCTGTTCTGGAGTATCTCTCTGACATACTCAATACCGTTGATGTTCACCTTGATATATTTACCTGCGAGGAGCCCGGCAGGGATGTCTTTAGAGTCATCGGTTATGGAGCCTACGCCCCCTGTAGTTGTTACACCTTTAAGTAGAACGACTGCCATTTGCCCAGCGTATTTATGCCCTTCGTCAAGGGTTACTTCCCCGATGTTAACTGCACCCGGAGTAAGCTCGGCGGCGATAGCATAAGTTCCATCGTTCTGGTCAATTAATTTAATCAGTTTACCTGTATAATTAAGATATGTGTCTGCCAATTCGCTCCCCCCTTTCTAAGGGGGTGGTAAAACTTACCACCCAAATGCTACTATTCTCGTTACTGCCCCTGATTGGTCGGACTCAGCAGCTACTTCCTCCAAAGCACCAGTGGTGGAATCTACCTGGAGAATCTTCAACTTATTATTAGCGAGGTCATATTCCCATAAGTTGGAGCTCGCCGGGCTTTGGGCGAGTACATTTTCAATAGTGTGCAGTCCAAGCTGGCTTGGCGTTATGGAATAGCCGCCAGTAGGATACCCTGTATCGGGGGCTACTTTTTTGTCACCGGTAAACTCAGCAATTACTCCAAAACCATTCCCAAACTTGATTCTGCGGATTATCTTAATAGTCATTGCTCATTCCTCCTGTAAATAAAAATGAGGGGGCCACTGGCCCCCTCTTCCTTAGTGCTCGGTAATTCCAGTAATGAGAGCCTGTCCACGAGGACGCTGACAGCCTATATCACAGTATTTGACCAGAGTTGCTTCCCAAGCAGGGCGATTAGCTACTCTAGCCATGATGGAACCATCGCGATCCATCCAGTTGAAGTCTGCCATCTGGTACATAGCCCAGTCGTTCAAATCAAACAACTGCATACATCCAGAGGGAGTAAACTTATCTGCCACAAGCGCAGTACCGTTGTAAGAGAGGGCTTTGAAGCCACCCTTCAAGTCCTGAGTATTAACGGTTTGCTTGGTGGCAGCCAGTAAGTCGATGTATGCCCGACGAACGCCGTGAGAAACCTGAATGTAATTAATAGCCGAAGCGGTTCTGGTTTCTACCAGGTCAATCATTTCTTGAATGGCGTTTTCAGATATTTCACCATTAAGAGCCTTTACCTGAGGCTTCAGCCAAGGGTAATCAGTTTTGCTAATACCGTACAGGGTTCCAGAAGTGCTGAACACCGCCCCTGTGCCAGTTAGCTCCTTGCCATGGTTGCCCGCCAGAGTTATAAATACGCCATCTGTAGCCTCTACGGAGGATGCAATATTAGACGCAACGCTCAAGGTAATGGTTTTAGTCTGGTCATCAACGGAGAGCACCTCGAGCTCAGTTCCATTGGTAATCGCTCCAGTAGAGTCGCGTAAGTCAACTAACATACCCTCTGCTAAATGGATAGGGTTATCCACTACTACAGTTAGTACATAGTTGCTGTAAGTGGCATTTGCGGCAACGGTGGCTATTTTCCCAGTTCCGTCGCCCTGTGCCTGTCTGGACAGGTCTAGCTTTGCGTCAGTCTCGCAGTCGGAGATTTCAGTCTCCAACATATTAGCGAAAGCACCTACGCTGCTCTTGGATGCCTCAATGGTTTTGTCGGTGATTCTAAACCGTGCGAAGAAGTTCTTGGTCTCCCATTTAGCCTGTTTTGTCTTACGGCCACTGGGGGTCGGCAGCAGACCATCATCGTCGCGGTTTCCAATACCTCCGGTGCGCCCGTATCTCATCGCCATAACGATTTCTTTACCGACAACACTCTCACTGGTTTTCTCGATCTGAGCCAGGAATGGACTGGCTTTATCGTTTAACTGATAACGAAGGCCGTCCAGATAAAATAGTTTTAGGGCTTCCGCTACCTTAGCCATATTAGTTCCAACATAAGACATATTTACTTACCTCCTTCTGTTAACTCCCTCCCGACAAAAATGCTCTAAACGCCTTAGTAGCGTCCTTGACAGATTTGATCTCGGGGGGAGGTGTTGCGGGAGATGCACTCCCAGGGTGAGAACCAACCATAGTCGGTTTGGGTTCTTTCCCTATTTGCTCTGAATACGACTTGAGGACCATCTTCTGCAACTCAGGGTTCTGCGAAAGTTGTTGCAAGAACTCTGGGCTCTTTAACATATCCTCTATAGTCGGTTGACTGGCTTTCTCGGCGTCAAGAACCTCGCCCTTGGCCATCAAGTAGGCGGCTTCTACGGCGTTAGGCAGATTTAGAAATTCCGCAGGTTGTTGCTGGATTATCTCAGCAGCCTTTTCACGGAAGTTGTCAAAATCCGAATATTTTTGCCGTACTTCGTCTACCTTATTGTCCCAATAAGCTCGTTCCTTTTGTTGCTCAAAATACTGTATCACTGGCTCAAGTTGCTTGAGTTGTGGGGAGATGGCCTCATTTACGGTCCCTTGGAATAACTCCTGTAGAGCCTCCTTGGGGTTCTCGTAAAACTTCTCGAACCAACCCTCCATATCAAAAGAATCTTGAGGTGGTGCTTCTGGGGAAACGACTGGTTCCTGAGCCTGGGTCTGGCGTGATTCAAGTTCCTGAATTTTTTGCATCAGCTCTTGAATCTGCTGGTTTTGTGTGCCCATCTTGTTGCCCTGTTCACCGATTTTTTTCTCGGCATTTACATAGCTTTTTACGAGGGCATCTATATTAGGTGTTCCATCGGGATTGAGGAATTTCGCAGGAACCTCTATCCCGACATCTGTGGTTTCTTCTGCCACTTGAGCCGGAGGCACTTGTTGCTGGTCAGCAGGTGGTTGTTGCTGGTCAGCAGGTGGTTCCGGTTCTGGGTCAACGAAATATTTAGAGATCTCTGCTATGCGCTGATCTCTAGTCGCACCCTCATAATCAAAAGAGGGGCTTTCGGTACTTGAGCTATCAGCGACTTCCGTTTCTGTCGATGATTGCGGCTCCGCTGCTACAGCTTCAGAGTTCTCCGCAAATAACTGTAAATCAAACGGGTACGAGTCAAACGGGTACATGATATTCCTCCTTTGCGGCCTTTCGGTTCTCGCATTTATTAAAAATAAGTTATTATTCTTTTGTCCGTGGCCCCCACCCCTAGCCAAAGTACTGTTCGGACAATGTTGTCCCACATATTCCATTTATTTATGAGGCTTCTTCTTCTTCGGACTCACCTTGCATCAATGGGGCAAGGGCTTGCATATGAGCAAACACATGAGCCTCGAAGATTTCTTCGATTTGAGGGTGTTCTGCTACAAGCGCTTCATATTCGGTAGACAACCTAAATTCATTGTGGCGCTTTATATGCAAGAAGTGAGAATCATAGTGAACTGGCATAGACGGATTGCCATTTGCTAGTTGCCTATTCTCTCTCTCAGCCTTTGCGCTGTGAAGTTGGTCGTCATCGTCCACGCCTTCCCAATCAAGGAATTGCAGCATCTCCATAATTCTAGTTCGTGCCGGCCTATCGATCACCCCAGTATCGGGGTTATGAAACAAGCCCATTCCTAAGAGGTCAAAAACCATCTGTCTCCTCTGGGCCGGGGACTCAGATAGTGCTGAGAAACTATCCATGATAACATCCTCCGGTTTCAGGTCGGATGCAGTCCAGTCCATGACATCGACCACATTGTCCTTACCCGCTATGCGTACCAGACGAGGTATCTTGACAAATTGTTTGAGTAATCTCAGCCACTGTGACCCGCACTCTACCAATCCGAGCTCAATGTTGTTTGCGGTATCAGATAATCTGGTCTCGTCCTGCTCTAAAGCCAATGACATCGCTACGCCGGATTTAACACCGGGCGGTGCGTTAGACTGTCTGGATACTTCAGACACCCCCGACAGAATAGAGAACTCTGTCAAGAGGGTCTGTTCCTCTGTTTCAAACGCCGAAGGGAGCGGCGGATTCATTGTTCGCTGTGGTGGACTTGCTCCTGCTCTATATCTACAGATATAGCCAGGGGCGTTACCGCTGGCTTCTAAGTCCGCCATATCGACGATACTGTTCTCCTCGATTATCCATCCTCCGATGGCACAAGCCGAGAGGTATTCTGCCTTGCGGTTCCGCAGCGCATTGTATCTGCGTTGTAATGGAATCAAGCGCTCAATGACTGTTCTTCCCCAAAACAGCCCCGGTCGTTCTATGCAACACATCTTGACAAAAGGAAGCCCTAGTTTTCCGTCCTTGCCTATCTTGTACGGCAACGGACTAAAGCTCAGTAATTTATGATTGGCGACCACCATTAGCCGACCCATGGGGTATTTCTTAGTGGGAAGCTCGTGGTATTCCTTTACGATTACAGCCTCTTTTAGAGACTCCTTCATCCCGCTTGTATAGGTTTTTCCTATAAAGCCGCCCCCTGTCATCAACTCCTGGAGTCTGATAACCTTGCTTTCCTCTGGCGGGACATCAATCCCCCATATCTCCTTCACGACCTTCACGGGATAGATCTTGGCGTGAATTATGCTTTGGTTATCTTCTATTTTTTGACTATAGGGGCTTTCCGGGAATATCTCCGGTGCAGGACAAATTACCGCCTCCAAGTCCCCTTCTCGCATAAGAACCGGTTGCCCAGTTGCGGGGTCTACCATGGGCTCACCAGTCTGGGGGTCTATCTGAGGAACCAGAGGTCCTGCGTCCGGGTTCCATATATTTTTTATGCAGCAAGTTCCGGTCAGCTCGAGCCATCTAATAACTTCATGCGTTTTGTTGCGCATTTTTTGCTCGTGTTGCACCGACTGTAATAACTGAGTGCTTACCTTGGTAGCTCTAATGTCGGACTTATCCGAACTGCCCGGTCTAACCTTCAGCACGGGGCGCATTTTCCCTAGCCTAGACTGCCTAGACTCTATATTGGGAGCAATGTGATTAAAAACTTCACGCTGTTCGTACCAATAGTCCTCTGGGATCCTGTCTAGTGTCTGAGCTACTTCGTTGATCTGTACATATTGGTTGCCCTCAATAAAGGCTATATTTAGCCTCCATTGTAGCTCAAAAGGAATACGCTCCTTTTGTCTTCGCTCAAATTCCTTCTCAACGAAGTCGATTATTTCTTTTGTGCTGTAGTTGGCGTAAGGGTCATCCTGGGGACCTGCTGGCTGTTCCCCTTCCCCGGGAATCATACCTTGCCCCTCCCACTCCGGACTCGGCGCTTCGATGGGGGGTTCTCTTTTAGACCTTAATCCTAGTGTATCTAAAATACTCAATTATTCATCGCCCCCCTCCTCCTTGCGTTTACTGCAACGGATAGCGTGCATTTTGCGAGACTTTTCGTTATCGAACTCTTTGCCGCAGTGTTCGCAGACAAAGGTTTCGGCTTTAAGTCCCATAGCTTCTCCGCTTTCTACTAGGGAAATGGCACAATCTCGGCATAATTGCATAAATAACTGTGGCGGCCCCTCTGGATTACCAATCCTTAGGGTCGCTGTGTTCTTGCAATTATACGAATCGCAGAATACTCCGCGAACATTTTGTTCCATAAAGGCACATCTCAATGCCGTTCCTCCTCCTTTCGCTCGTAACCCTCTAAAGCTAACTGGCAAGGGCAATCCAGTTACGCTATTCTTTCAATGGTTTTTCCAGTATCCGTCATAAGGTATGCTTCTTTAGTGAGTACAAGCGCCTCATTGCTGTTGTACGGAACTACAACGGTAAAACCGTTTTCCGGTTCAAATAACTCATTGCCAATCAAATAGGTTATGCCGTCATCAGGTTCAAGTCCGACTTCCTCGCGAATTTTTCCGTCAATTTTGTGCTGCTGTATCGTCGCCGCCATCAATGCCTCTTCATTCGTGTGCGTATCGGGACAAGCGGGCTTTTCAAACGCTAATGTCGCCACGGTAAAGCTGGGTGATTCTCTGTAGCTCCAATTTTTCATGTGGCTTCGGTATTTTAGGATCATATTTCTTCCTCGCTTTCTTGCTAACTTTCTGCCCTTGCCAAATTTGAATCTTTCGCTCCTTACATATATCCCCTTCTGCGTACCATACGAGTGTTTCTCTTGGCTACCGAGTCCTTATGCGCCCGTATAAACGGAGCCTCGGACTCCAGTCCGATGGACTTGTCTACATGGTAGGCAATTAGTCCGTATGACAAGGAGTCATACTGGTTATCAATCGCGCAGTCAGCGACTTTCTCGGGGTCATTGTTGTCCTTGGGCAACTTGGGTAGGGTGCTGACTAAGTGTTTGCAAGTGTTAAAGATCTTGAGCTTCGACCTCTTTGTCCCATCTTCATCCTCAATTACCTTGAGGTACTCATGGACCACTGCTTTCCTTAGCCGACGGTCTACAATGGCTTTCCTAAAACCAATCTGCAACCCCCCGTCCCTGTAGTAGTCTATCAATGTTTTACCCGAGGTATCTCTATGGTGAGTGTTCCAGGCGTCCAGCCCTGCTACACAGAAGTCCAGGTACTCATTTCCTATGCTCAGACTCCCCTTGTTGTCCAGCGAAACTGCAACACTGTGCTCCATTACCCTAGCCGCTTGCTCGGTATAAAGTATCTTGGGGTCATCTCGCGACCTGGAGAACTCTCGGTAAACATATACATTTCCATCCTCGTCCACCGCATACCAGAGCCATGCGAACGGATGGTCGTACCCGTTATCCACACTGAGCCACCTGCGCCAGTGATCGGGCAAGTCAAACGGTTCAATGACATGGACATCGGCGTCGAACTCTGGAAATGCAGTTGCTGACCCTGCACTGAACGCATCCTCCGGTGTGGCCGGATACTCCTGCAAGTACGATAACGGCAACTCTGCCTTAGTGTCCTCGTACCACTGCTGCGTCCGGCGGGGATCTGAGTACCAGGGCAAGAATATCGGGTGAAAATTGTTCTTACCCGCCATAGCTTTCTCCCAGACCTCCTGGAAGAATGACCCTATCCGTGAGGTAGATATACCTATGACCTTGCCTCCAGTGGGCCGGTTTATGACCGGATATGCCGCCGCCCAGATCTCCTGTGCGTACATCTGAAATGCCCACTCGTCTAGTATTACCAGCGATGCCGTAAACGACCGCGCGCTGTCTGGTGAGCTAGTGAATGATGTGAACATCGACGGTACTTTCGACCCTGGGTGGTTGATCGAGATATAAGTGGTTGTTGCCTCCCATGTCGGCCCCCTGTAGTTGTCTGGTAAGTTTTTGTCTTTTTTTCGTATAAAAAACGGCGGCATATACTCTAAAATGAGTCTTACCCGCCTGACTAACTCTTTCGCCTCATCCTCTCTTTTTGACAGGGCGACCACGGAATACCCCGGCTGGAACAGCAGTCCGTGTGTTGCGAACGCCAGCCCCAACCAAGAGAGTCCTAATTGTCGTGCTTTTAGAACTATGGTCAGCTTGTGCTTATCGAACGCCTCCAGAGCCTCTCTCTGCTTCGGCCACAGCTTGAACAGAGTCACCGGCTCCGGTGCATCCTTGTCCTCGATTTTCACAAAATTCTCAATAAAAAATGCCTTATCTTCGCGGGCGTGCCGTATGATAGCTTCCACTTTGGCCGCCGCTTTTAAGACATTTATCTCATCAGCAGTTAACTGTTCTAACTCGTCTTTGGAAATCGGCTTATTCTTCTCCTGCTCCTCATGTATCTCAACTGCTCGCTTTTTGCCCAGCTTTACCGCATACTCAAAACCCTCCTCCTTATTCATGCGAGGCGGCGGATTCGGATTATCTCGGGCGTACTCCATTCCGGAGTGCCCAGGTATCCACGCCCCATGCAAGAACTCGTTCGGGGCGGGCTGTTTGCCCCGAAACTCGAAGTCTTTTTTCTTTTCGTTCCAATTGATGGAACACTCTCCATCAAAAGCGACCTTTTCCCCATGTTTCAGGTTAGACAAACTGCGGAGCAGTCTGGCGTCCATAACGATTTTGCGCTTCCCTGCCAGGAAGTGCTTTACATTGATCTGCTCTCCCCCGTCGCTGAATATTACCAATTCCTCGATGGGCTTCATTTTTGACATCTTGCCGCTTTTATAAACCTGCACGCCCCCAATGTCGCCCTTCTTCTTGACCGGCTTCTTGGGAGTCTTGTTTTTGGGCTTTTTCTTGGGCTTTTTGGGCTTCGGGGGTCTAACCTCGAAGTCCTCTGAGATGATCTTGTCCTTCTTTAGTATCTTTGCTACCTTCTCTTCTTCTTCCTTGCGCTGCTTGTAAGCCTCTATCGCCCTGCGATAGCGACCAGTGGGTGCATTACTACTGACTTTCCTCACCTCCTGGCGGCGCAGGTGCCTCAACATCTATAACTTCATACTCATTAAAATATTGCCCATAGTCGTCCGACTCCGCTTCCTGTGGCTTGAACTCTAAAATAGCCTTCAAGTCCTCCGGTGAGAGATCTGCCAGTCTGGTGACCATGGTTTGTATCGGGCCGCCACCGGCTCCGGTGTGCTCCACTTTTTGAGCCGGCTTCCCGTAGGTGTACGCCATCATCAACTCCAACGCTTTAATGCGATCCTTAGGAGAAGTATCCACGTCCTCAATTATATCTTCCAGAACTTGAATGCCCTTTTGGGCAATAAACAGAGCCGCCCTCGGTCTCCAGGCAATCTCCTGAAGTGCAATTTGAGAGATAGCTCCGGTTTTTACACTCTGTACCGGGACTCCGGCGAACTCGGCTCCAACTACATCAATTAGCGTAGTTTCGTCTTTTGTCTTTGGTTTACGGGCCACAATAATACCTCCGTTCGGCTCCGCTGCCATGCTAACCTCGGAGTTACCAAACTAAAAAGGGAGCGCTTGTATCGCGCCCCCCTCGGAGAGAAGAGAGAAGAGAAAATGCTGGCGAAAACGGTGTCCCGCTTTCTTTGCTCAATATATAGTATACATACATTTACGCATTAGTATCGGACAATTTTGCGACAATTTTGTTAAATTTTAGCTTTTTGAACCTAAATCGAAGGGTAAAACGGGTAAAACTCGTTATATAAATGAAGGAACTCGGCCGCAAAATCAAAAAGATCAACGCACAACGGACGCAGCGGGATTTTCAACGAACTCGGCACGAAAATCGAAGAACTTAACCGCATAACTGAACGAACTCAACCGCATAACTGGAAGAACTCAACCGCATAATTGGACGAACTCAACACGAAATTGAACGAACTCAACCGCATAACTGGAAGATTTTACCAGCAAAGTTGGTGGATTTGTCACAGCAAAATTTACGGGGACCTATATGTATACCAGGCTCCGCAGTCAGCCCCCCGCCCCCCCCCAAGTAATACTGGGCAAAGTACCTATAATAGGGTGTTCTGTCCACTTTCCCTTATATACTGGGCTTGCTACCTTGCTTAAAAATAATGAACCATTGCCGATTTTGTATTTTTTGAAAAGTACCACAAACCCCGAAATTTCGGGCTTTGTGCCGATCTAGTTTACATAATATTGCTTATCGGAAATTAAATTCTAAAGGTTATAAATCCCATAACCGCAAGGGTTTACACCGATTCGGGCTAATATTTGGCGATTTAAGCGTCTTTTTGCTGTTTCCTAGTGGGTTTATACCTAGTGAGCATTAATCGACTCACCATGAACCGAATAATGACCGATCCGGCTAAATTGGCAGACTCATTGACCGAATACTTTTGATCCGATTCCGCCCACTTTGTGCATATTTTCACAATGTCGCTCAAAGTACCGATTTTTCGGCGTTTTCTAAAAAATATTTGACAGTGTTGAACCTATGTGGTAAAGTAAAATTGGCGAAATGTGCATTAATATCTTAATGCACCATCTCAGTCCGCTGGGCAGGCTCCTCTAACCCCGTTGTAATGCTACATAGAAGGAAAGAGGAGGAATTTTATAATGGCGAAAAAGGTTACTGAATTCACATTAACATCCGGTCAAGTGACCGGACATTCCAAGGAGAATTCCGAAGGGACATTTAACTTTTGGAACTTCGAGAACTTCTCCAAGCAGGGCGTCAAGATAGGGTATGGCTCTGTTCATACTCAAGTCTTTGAAGCTTTGGGTGTATCAGATCAGATTCAAAAGGGATGCTTAGTGAAGGTAAAGGTCGAAGTCTATGAAAAGCCGGAGGCAGTGAACCTGTCCTCTGGCAAGGGAAACGAGTTTTAGTTTCCCATGGAGCCTGCCCAGCTCCCAACCACCTCTGTCAATGGTTGGTACGCACGCTGCTCTATCAATGGAGGGTACGCACTCTGAGCAGGGTGACCCGTTGACAGGGGATAAGGAGGAAATCCTCTATTTATGGGGAGACCCGGATTGGTAGGGGCGGCATATCGCCCCTACCACTTTCATCAAACAAAACGTACCCGACAGGCCACGAAGGGGGCTGGGGGAAAAGGAGGAAATAAAATGAGTAAAATGAGAATGAGAAGAAACGAAGACGTTTGTATAGAGTGTGAAGTGACGGTGGTTGGAGACAACCTGAGCTTTGATAGCGAGGGCAATTGTTATTGCCCCGAATGCTACCAGAGTGTATGGGGATCGTCTCGGCGGAGGAAAATTATTGTCAACGCCACGCCACACCCAGTCACGATGGTATCCCAAGAAGGCGGGGTTTACACCGTTGAACCCTGCGGCGTGCTCATAAACGCACGGCCGGTTGAGGAGTTCGCCGGCACGCATACTTCCGGCGCCGAGCTGGTCCGCACCCGCTTTGTAGCGGACCCGGCAAGCGAAGAAGCACTGGCCCGTTTGGAGCAGGAGAATCCTGGAGCTGTTATTATCGGCAGCATTATTGCTGCCCAGGCATTTCCGGGCCGGGTACTAGCAATGGTTCCAGCGCCAGGGTTCGAGCGTGTCCCGCCCGCTGAGAAGCGGATGCGGGACGACAAGTTTACGACATTCTAGCCGGGGGACGGCCCGGCTAGAACCCGGTCACTGGTCCCCGGCACAGTCGGGGGCCAGTGGAGGGGGTTTTAAGCCCTCAGTCAATAGAAGGTGCGCCCTCTGCCAATGGAGGGTACGCCTTCTACTAATGGAGAATGCGCCCTCTGCTAATGGAGGGTAGGTAATAGTGAAGGGAGGAAATGATGAGATGAAAACAAGGTACATAAGGTACAGAGGCCGCAAGATCAATATGGGTGGTAGACACATAAAGGGTATCTACCACTACAGGAACCTCCACACATGGAAGGTGTGTAGAAAGGGGGATGGCATGGAGGAAAAACACATTATTATACTTACTCCAGACAATAGAGAGCTGAAAGCTCTCCACAGAATGGTCTCGGAGCAGGTATTTGTGTTGAGGCAGATATGTAGAGAGGAAGAAGATCTGCTCCCGCTCTTTGCAGAGCAGATTCTCCTAGACTTAAAGGTATGTAGGAACCTGCTCTTTCTGTTGGAGGAGGCGAGGGCGATCGACTAATCCTTTGTTCCTGGGCGATATGCATCCATAAAACATTAAGGGAGGTGACGCCTATCAGTAAGCTAGAGTTTATCTTATACCTGGTGATGATGGGTGTTCTGGTCTACAATTTTTTCCTCATAATGGAGGTGATACAATGAGGGATGACGATAGTTCCATTGTAGCCTGGATAATTGCTCTGTGCATCGTGGTTATACCGATGCTAGTAGAGAGTCTGATTGGATGATTTTTTTTGCCCCAAGGTACGCACTTAGCGTATCTGGGGTAACACATAAGGAGGATAAGGGAGTTGGTAAAATGTCAAGAATCCAGGTAGTGTTTGAAAAGGTAGTTTTAGTAAAAGAAAAAATGGGGAGGTATGAACTCCCGAGGGAAACTGAAAGTCCAGAGAAAGCGTATAACGCAATTAAGGCTATAACAAATGTGCAAGAAGAAGCACAAGAGGTGTTTGGGATTCTTGTCCTGAACACTAAAAACAAAATAGTCGCAGTGCATGAAGTTAGCAGAGGGACTTTGAATGCCTCCATGGTCCATCCACGGGAAGTATTCAAGCTAGCGGTGCTTCATAATGCAGCGGCTATTGTATGTTTTCACAACCACCCTAGCGGTGATCCAGAGCCCAGCAAGGAGGACATTGAAATAACTGAACGGCTGGTTGAGTCCGGTAAGATTTTGGGAATAGAAGTTTTTGACCATATCATAGTTGGAGATGATAGATATGTCTCCCTCAAAAAAAGAGGGGTGATGTAAATATTTACACTCCAGGACGAATATGACAAGGTTGCTGCTATGTTCCTGAGGAAATTAACGGAGGGAGAGGCGTAAGCCTCCCCTTCCCTAAAAAGGAGGAAAAGATATGTTAAAGGCTGCGAATGGTACGCACAAGCTCATAGTAGAGCGGGATGATTATCCGGACAATCCCCGTAGCTGGGACAACATCGGAACCATGGTCTGCTTTCATTCAAGGTACGACCTGGGGGATAAGCATTACTATGGCTCCCCGGCTGAGTTCTTATTGGATCTCTTAAACAACGCAGACCTTAGGGGCATCGAGGGAGCCGCCCGAGAGGATATTTTCGAGGCTGGCAGCGGTATATTTGAAGAAGTGTATTACTTCTGGTTAGAGACCCAGTGTAAGCAGGATGTCAGGGACGTATTGGATTTTTTGAAAGACGAGTACGAGAGTTTTTCTATGGAGAGCATAGGTCGGTTCTTAGTTAGGGAGAACTGGGATTTATTTATTGACTGCGTCTCTTGGGTGTCACCCAGGGACATTGAAGTCAATGAACTGTATTACCTTGTCAGGGCAACTGACCAGTATGTGATTCTTCCCCTGTACCTCTACGACCACAGCGGAATAACTATATCTACTGGACCGTTCTCTTGCTCCTGGGATTCAGGGCAGGTCGGGTGGATCTATGCGCCCAAGGATACCTTCCGTGAAATGACAGGGAACTCCGAGGATGAGTTGTTCTCCACGGATACCAAGAGGCCTCCCAAGTACGGAGACCTGGTCAAGGTCAAGAACGAGGTCAACTGGGGGAAAGTAACTAACCTGGACGATCTAGCTCCCTTGATTGAGGTCGATTTTGACTACAATAAGGTCCTGACCTACAGGAGCCCAGAGAGCCGCCGCAGGGTTGTTAGGAAAGAAGATATTACCGAGGTCATGTCTAATAGGGCGGAAGGTATTCTTAAGGGTGAAGTTTGCGAGTATGACTTGTACCTCACGGGAGAAGTCTACCGCTATGAACTGTACGAACTTCTTAAGTGCGATTGTTGTGGTCATGTCGAGGAGAATATCATCGACTCCTGCGGAGGATTCTACATGGAGTCTATCGCTGACCTAAAAGAACAAATAGCGTGCTTCCTGGGCGATGAGTTTTTCGAACTCATAGACGCCCTGGAATAGAAGGAGGTAATGGTATGAGTAAATGGTATCAGAATCACAGTGCAGTAATCGAGGCCTTTGTAGACGACCCCATGGATGAGAGAGGCGGAAAGGCTAGTAATTTATTCTTTGAGAATGGGATTCTGTATAGCTACGGCTATCACTTCCCGCTGGCTGTCCCTCTAAAGAGAAACGACTATGAGTTCTTTGTAGTAAATGGGGACAACTATTCGTCCTCTACTGCTACCCACCGGGGCGGGGTATTCAGGGCTATTCCCCAAGAAAAGTATGCGGTTATACCGCTTACTGCCTTAGACTCTATGCTTGGAGACGAGTATCACAGAAGTTATAGTGTTAGACCTTACACTGCAAGAATCATCATGAATGAAATCATGGTCATAGACCATACTGCGGATACCTTCGAGTATAAAACCGTCATGGTTAGAAACAGGGACACCGGAGAGATGGAGGAAAAAGTCATCACGGAGCACCTGCTGGGCTCCACGCTGTTCGAGATTTACGACGACTACTACCTGTCCAGCATAGATCCATCGGGCAGGGGCAGAGGGCTATATTTCCTAACTAAGTTGCCCAGACCTGCCGAGTCAATCGAGGACGCCTATGCGTCCATCAAGCCCAAGGGGCTGAATGGCGAAGCTCATGTCCGGCAAGGAGAATTCTTCTTCGTCCCTCAAGAGGGCATAACTAAGCCCCGAGGGATTGACCTTGAGAAGAAGGTTCTCATAGAGAACCGAGGCAGAGACGCCGAAGGGTGGAGACACGTAGCTACCGAGGGTTTTAGATTAGACGGCGTGCAGTACGTCAGAGGGACGGTTAGGCATCCCGAACATAAGATGTGTTCTCTGGGGAATGTCTGGCATCGAGTCTATGAAGCCCAAGGGGCCGGAACCCATGGGGCAATCGTGAGTTGGAGTTCTAGCGGAGGCTTCGACTGATGCGGGGCCTGAATCTTATAATAGAGGGGCGCACTAAGCCCCTCTATGTTAAGACCAGGAAGAAGGACGGACAAATAATCGCCCAAGTCATGGATCAAGGGCAGATAGTCTGTACCTTGATTCTAAAGGACGACTACCCTCTCGTGGTAGTACAAAGCGAGAGGGTGGGGGTTGTTTATGAGACATAAGGGGTTGAGTCGAACTGGTGATGCAATAGTCGGTACGCTGATTATATTTCTTGTCCCGCTAGTGTTCACGGGGATAATGTATGTTGCTCTATCTGTAATAGCGGCGATACTCTGGGTACTGAAACAACTCCCAGGGATTGCACTCTTGGGAGTCTTAATATTGGCAGTATGCCTAATTCTAAAAAGGTGGTGATATTGTTGGCAAAAATCCCGACTTTTACAGTGACTATAAGAGTGCCGGAGCATGCTTTCCTGAAGATGGAGGCTGAGGTAAAACGACGCAAGGAGAGAGGAGAGATCGTCTCCAAGAACTCCATATACAACGAGGCACTGGAGATGTACCTGTATTACCTGGAGATGGAAGATGACGACGAGGAGGAGGAATAAGTATGGACTGGGACTTAATGGATGTTCACAACCAAGTAAGGTTTGTCGAGGACGCTGTGGGATTGGAGTCCAATCTCCTGTATATAGTGAGCTACAAGGATAGCTATGCTGAAGGGGAAACCTGTCAGCATGAAGAAATAGACTTTAATAAAGCCATGGAAATCTACGAAATCCTGAAGGGGCAGGACGGGGTCGAGGGTCTGGCGATCCTCGAGTACAACATGATGAGTAAAAAATACAAACTAATCCATGAGGAGGAGATGGCATGAGCGAAAATAAGAGATTAGTTCTATGGGAGAGAGGTCATACAGCAGACCTCGATACTGGCAAACCTGTCGGGGTCTTATTAGACCCAGACGAAATCTTCGAGGGCGTTAGTACCTTCGAGTTCAACTTCGTCCTGTTTCCGGGGATTCCCGGAAACAGGGTGGTTGAGTTACCTGAGTCGTTCCCCGACGAAGATGGTTTCGACATTCCTTTGGAGAGGATGTTCGTTGACGAACTGATTCCCTATATCGAGGAGATACTGGGGGTCAAGGCCGAGTATGCGTCCGATGACTTTGTTAGGTCTGAGGACGTCTTAGGTTTCGACCTAGACAGCAAGACATTCTTCAACCTGCAATTCTGTACCACAATCCCCTGTCACGAGTATGTCTGCAATTCCAACCTAACTACCATCACCTTTGACGATGAGTGTGAAACATGGTATGACCTAGAGGTAATTAGCGCCTATGACTTGGACATTCTCGATGAGAACTCCAATCGTTACTATCCCCGCAGGAGTACAGGGCATCATGCCCTGTTAGAAAAAGTCATAATCGACGATAGCCGAAAGGGGCTCCTGTGGCACGAATGGAGTCAATGGCAAGGCGAGGAACTTGATGAAGGCTTCCTGCTTACCGAGGAGGAGGCATTGGAACTGCTAAGGTATCATCCCGAAATCGACGAGATTCAGGCATGGCTCCAGGAAGAGGGGAAACAAGCATGACTGGGCAAAAGGCTAGACAAAGGAAGGAGGCGAATGGAATGAGCTTTACCCATATTATGATTAAACAAGAGATAGCAAAGAGCAGAAAATACAAACAAGGAAACCCCGAGCAATTTATTGAAGGCATGATCTGGAGACAAATCACAGAACAAGACATGAAACAAGCATGGAACAACATCCCACAATCCGCACAAACTGAAGAAGTAAAAAAGGTTATTTTTGCAAATGTTGGAACATGGGAACCTGCTATAGTGCCTGAGCATGGTCATATCTGTTGCGTAAAAGACATTGAAAAAGTTATAAACGAAGTTAAAAAATATTTAGGCGATGGCGATTATGAGTGGAGGCCATTATAAAAAGAGGTAAGGGTATAAACAATAACAAAAGGAGGTTACACAAATGGCAATAGTAACGAAAGACGGAGAACGGTTATATTTACAGGCATGGGAATATAATGCGGCAAGGATAATAACAGAGCTTGCCAATATCGTAAACAATCACGGCGGCAGAGTGAAGCCGACACACACGGCAATAATTAGCGACAGAAGCGCAGAGGAAAAAAGCGAACCAATAACCGTAACACATACCACTTATATTAGCTTCATTCTGGATGAAACGTATTATTACTATCAAGTAGATAGTAACCCATTCTTTGAATTCTATTACAGTAAAACGCCTATAAAGAACGGTAAGCGGTCAAAGGACGCTGGATTAGAAGCAGATAAAAAAGAATGGTTATATGATTGTTTTTTCGAAAGTAATTGCGGACAACCGGACATTGTCGAAGCTGCTAACTTAATTTTTAATATGTTATGTAATGCGCCAATGTCTAAAATTATTCGGGATAGCCATGAACAAAGAGTACCAAACACATATAACAACGATTACCATATGGAAACAGTATATAAACCGGAACGCATGGAAAAGGTTGATTTTTAGCAGAGTGACGGCGGGTAAATCCCGCCGGTAATGCAGCCGGGCAGACGGTCACAAGCTCCGATAGCCCAAACGCATAATAAAATCTAGGAGGTTTAGCCATGGATAAGAAAATCAATTATATTATTCGGGAAGTGCCGCCGGAACACACGGAATTCAGCTATTATTTTGATGATGACGGACTAACGGCGGCGGGAGGGGACTATTGTTATAATCTTTTTATTGTAGCTCAATCCAGAAATTCAAGCGGATTTAATGAAAAGGAATACCAGAATATACAGAACGAAATTGAAAACTTGCTTGAAATGTATGTCGATATTGTCAACAAATCCAACTATGCACAATATTCAAGCGTGGGCGCAATGCTGTTCGATTTAGGATTAATTAACAGCATACACAATACCCGCAGGATTAGGGAAATCGCAGAATGGTTAAAGGCTTGTTTGTCATGGGGAAACACAAGCCAAACAAGAACTTTAGCGGAATACGAGCCGGAGGAAACAACCGCCGAATATTTAACCTTCAAAACCGGGAAGCAATGGAGCACAGATAGCGCATATGGCTATTGTCAAGGTGATTATGTAAAAATGGTTTACTGCTCAGAACACTATAAAGACGGCGTAGAACATTATGGTGAAATATGGTTAGGAGCAGGAAAGGAATTTTGTGTAATATATCTTGACGAAAACGGCGAAGAAGATTATACAGCATATGGTTATATTATAGCAGACTGCCAAGCCCGAAACGATGAAGATTATAAAAGGCTTGTTTGTGAATGGGCGTGTATCCCCGAAGATGAAACACGGCTTGAAATGATAGACGGCTACAAAACCGTTACGCAATACACATACAGAGCCGTATAATTAAAGCCGTTGCGGCGGCTATAAATAGGACATTAAGCCGCAAGCGTTGCCCGGTATATCGCCGGGCAGGTTGTCAATATAAGGAGCTGGTAACGGCTCAATATTAAAGGAGGTAATATCATGAAGGCTACTATATACATGAATGGCCGGGCAACGAACCTAGAAAACATCTTTGATGCTATAAATCCCGGTCGTCCTGAATTGTGGCATACTGTGAGCGCAAAGGATACAGGTAGAGTAATAGACGATATAGTAAATGACTGGGTAAACACAAAGAAAACTTATTACTACTTAAAAGGCATTAAAACCATATTTGAATTAAAATAGCGGAAAAGGAGGTGTAAAACATGTATAAAAACATAACTGAGTTAATAAACGCCTATTACGAGAAAAACCCAAACGGACATTATTTTGACAGGGATACTCTTAGATTCTTTGGTGAGCGTATTTCAGACATGCGCCTATTAAAAGGAACCGTAAAAATTAAGGACGTTAGCGGAGAGGAACACGAAGCATATGTAATATCACGTTTACAACGGAAACACCCCGGCGGCGCACGAAGAACATACGCATACTTTGACATTGAAACGCTTGACGACATTATCATATAGCCCACGAGGGCAGGAAGGAGCAGGACAAATGAAAATACAAAAAGGCGATTTATTCCGCGTTAAATCAACGGGGGAAATACTCGAAATAACCAGCAAATGGGGCGATAACGAATACAGGCAAAACAGCTACAAGGCTGACGGCCGTCCAGATTGTGGCGCGAATGGACAACACAACACGGCGTGCAACATAGAAAAGTGGTTTGCCCATGGTGGATTAGAAAAAATTAAACCTTTACCCACAAAACGCGCACTAATCCGCACTTACAATTACGGCAACTACTACGGCAAGCGGTTTATTGTTGATAACATTGAGGTAGACGATACAATTTGACAGCCCCAGCAGCGGGGAAAAATCGCAGAGTGACCCGGCTATAATGCCGGGCGTAATGCAGCCGGGCAGACTGTCACAAGCTCAGACAGCCCAAAAGCATAATTTAATTTAGGAGGTTTAACCATGACTATTACAATGAGTTACGAAGAGTACAACAGGATGCAAGAATTTGCGAAGCAATTCGCCGCCAAAGCGGGAGGAACAAAACCGATATTAGAATATATCAAATTAACCTTTGTCGGAGATACCGCCAAAGCCGAAGCATTAGACGGTTTCAAAGCGGGTTATATTACATTATCAATTAACGATTGTAAAGCAGAAGGAGAAATGTTATTACCTATAACAAGCAAATTAAAAAAATCTGATGTATTTGCCGTTATTACAGATATGAACAAAGAAATCGAGATACGGACGGCAACAGGAGCGAGCATATACAGGAAACCCGAAGGAGAATTTTTTAATACATCCGATATTTACCCACAAGATGAACCCGCCGAAGTTTTCGGATTTGACCCGGTTTTATTGTCGGATGCTCTAAAAGCATTCAAAGGAGAAAAGGCGGTTAAAATCGAATATAGAGGAGCATTAAAACCGCTTATAATTAAAGGTAGCACGGCGCAAGCTTTAGTATTACCCGTGAGATTGTCACAATAAGAGCCGTATAATTTAAGCCGTTGCGGCGGCTATAAATAGGACACTAAGCTGCAAGCGTTGCCCGGTATATCGCCTGGCAGACGTAAAGAGATTTAGGAGGGATAGCATGGCTATTACCATCAAATATCATAACGGAAACTTAGACTACAGCCGTATCGGCGGTAGTGCCTCCCAAGTGAGGCAAGTTTTGGAGACCATACAAGGAGACCTAGTTGCCCGCTGTGGGCAGTACACTTGGGTATTAGAGGGCGAACCCAAGAACTACCGTATCGTTGCTCGTTGGGGCAAGATGAGCTTTACTGAGTCTCTGGGCAAGACCCCAGGGGAGGCACTCAGAAACTTCTCCCCTGCTCGAGACATATTGGAGACTAAGTACGGGGTTGCCCCATACTAATCACATATAAGGGGGGTGAGAAAATGGACAAAGAGGAGATGTTGGCGTACCTTAAAAGCGAGAAAGAGAAGATGCGGGCAGAGTACGAAAGGGCGAAGAGGATATTTGATGAAATGACACAAAAGGAGCAACTAGCCCATCAGGAAGTTTACCGTGCAAAAGAGGATTGTTACTATAGGTTTTTGGTAATATGCGATCATTTGGGCGTTGAATAGGGAGGGGTTACCCTCCCTCTCTTATTAAGGGAGGAGTGTTAAACCTAAAAGGGGCAAGTCGGTTGTATTCGGCTTGCCCCTTTTTTTTGTCCCTACATAATCCCCCACCGCATAGCCAACAGGTAGATTATTTTTCGCTTTATGCGTTGTTGGGTTCGCACTCCCAGCCCGTACTCGCTTTCAATGATCTCCGCGGGTATCCTTGCCCAGTAGGTTTTCTCCAGCACCAGCCTTTCTTTGTCGTTAAGGATGAGAAGTACCGACTCTACCTTAGAGCAACTCTTTTCTGCAATCGCCGCTTCTCTGCCCCTGGTGATTTTCTCGATCTTTTCCAACATCCTCTGCTGCTCCGCAGACACCTCCCCGCCCTTGACCATAATTTTATCAAAGCCACGATTGCCGCCTTCCTCTAAAACATAGTCAATTTCCTTGCGGGATTCTTCGACCAGGGACTTATTGGCGATATACTTATACAGTTCTCCTTCGCAAAAGCTCCGAACGTGCTGCGGAATCATGGGAATATCTATATGTCTCATGCTTACCTTCCTCCTTCCGTCCAGTCTTCGCCGTTGTCCAGCGTCTTAATAATTTCCCTTACTGCGTCCACTGATCTAACAGTAGTTGCTACTGCACCGGCCTCCCGCCACTGAGCTAAGACTGCCTCCTGTAGCTTCGTTGGACCTGCTCCGCCTGGTCTTTTCACTTCGAGTTTTATGGTACGCCCCTTGTAGCAAACATCTATGTCAGGCTCGCCAGAAGTGCTGGCATCACCGGACACCTTTCTTGCCCTGCATTGCTCTAAGGAGTTAAGGTACCTTAGAATCCCATTAACAATACTGGACTCTAGTGGAGTCTTTTTAGCGCCAATAACACATCCCCCCTTATGGGCTCCAGGTACTTCTTCTTGGCCTTGTCGTATTCTTCTTGCGACTCCCAGCCATCAGGCCCGATCTGAGGTCGAATCACATGGATCTTCTCGCCTTTGACGAGGCGACACCCTTGACACCTAAAACCATGGATGGTACGAGCAGCATCCTTGTTGATTTTGAACATTATGCTTAGTAAATCTGCCCAGAGATAACTCTCCAAACCACTTCCATCGTCAAGGTCAGGGCGAGGATCGGAAAAGACAATTTCTTCCCTTCCATTGATTACCTTTTTTTGGTAAGGATTTCTAGTTATTTCCATTTCCACTCACCTTTTCTCTGTTATTTTCTGGATGTCGTCCCAGTTGTTGGTATAATTCTTCCATATCTTGGTAAAAATCGGCCCGGTTACCCCACCCGGTTACCCCACCTTCGACCCTCCAAAACGCCGAAATCTCGGACTTCGTGAGCCGGTTACCCCGGTTACCCCACTTGCGCACATACACCTACCCTATGAGAAAAAAAATTTAATAAAATTAAAAATGAAAAGTGTAAAAATATTTTTTCTCCCGTGAATGGTATATATATATGGGGTAACTGGGGTAACTATATATATATGGGGTACTATAAGCCCTATTTTTCGGGGGTTACAGCGGTTACCCCGAACATTTGTTCCCTGGGGTAACCTGGGGTAACTGGGGTAACTTTTCTAAAAAATATCCGTCCCATATAACTCCAAGTCTTCCTCCGGATGAGTCGAGTCTGTTTCTCCAGAGAGAGCAGACTTGCGAATGAAGATTAATCTGTATAATTCCCCGTCGATTTTCTTAGGTTTAGAGAACCTGGTGCGTCGTCGCTTGCCAGTCTCACTGGACACCTCGATTATTCCCATCTTGGCTAGTTGTTCCTGTACTGCTAGTGCCGAAAAGTTGTTTTTCTCCAGGAAGTCCCGCAGTGCACTGGGGACTAGGTAGTAGTAGTAGTCATCTTGGTATCCCAAAACCTCGTAAGACATAACCTGTCCGTCTTCTTCCCTACCCAAGTCTTCGATGCGCAGCACTTTACGCTGGTTAATTGTTAGCCAGTCCCCAATCTCACCGATTGCCCTGGGAGCCAGCCTGGTCGATTCTTTGGTGACTAGGGCACCGGTGTTTAGGATCCGGTGCATCAATATTTCCGTTTCGGCCTTCGCGTCCTTCTCTGAGTAACCGAACACCCACACCGAGGATAGATAATCGGCCAAGAACAGCGCCGCCAATGCCCCTATATGGGTACTTACTGCGTCTTTAACTTCGCCTTCAATGAACTCTACTATTTTTTGGTGCTTACTCTTTAGCTCTTTCCAGTCCGATTGTATGAGTTTTTCGATAAAAATTTCACCTGCATGGCCGTAATGATCTTTCGTTATCTCGTATATCTCTTTAAGTTCCTTGGTTTGTTCCGGCCCTTGATTAGGGCACTCCAAGTCAATTATTCGGGTGAATACGCCCTGCTTGGACCTGTCGTTAGTCAACCTTTCCTCGCCCGTGGTGAGTACCACATTGACCCACTCCACCTCCTCCTGTACGCTACCATCCTTAGATCCCCGCCCCTTGCCCTTGCTGAGAGCTAGCATATAAGCAATGGAGTCCGATACCCTGGAGTCCGTAGAAGCCTGTTTCTCGTCCACGAATAAGGGAAGGTCGTTGGTGAAGCCGGCCACTTTCTCCATTGCTACTCTGGTAGAGTTAAAATGCCGTCTTAATCGCTCTGGGTCACCCCATACGCTCAAGGTCGCATACCCAACGGCAGTCTTCCCTGCCTCGGACTCTCCCCAGAGATGGAGCAAGAAAGTCCTCTCATTTAGGATCCTGAGCAGCGGAGCGGCGAACGCTCCAGCGAAAAATAGCCTCATGGTGGGGCGTTTATTGAGCCTTACAATCTCAACTACTCGCATCCACCCGTCAAATAAACCCGCCTTGGTGTACCCAGTTAGAATATTTGCGAAACCGGCAGTGGGGGCGATTTCATATCTGTCGGGATGCGTGGGTAAGAACGCACTATTGCTCACCCATCCTAGTTTTTCGGTGCATCGCACCATGGGAATCAAGTCTCTGTTCGTGTTTTCCGCCTCATAGATGTAATCTATAAGCATCTTGGCATTGTTCGAGGTAACGAAGATTCCCCACTTAGAGAGCTGAACAATTGACTGCGACGCTGCCAGCCATTCTCTGGGAATGACCTTCGCTCTGCACTCCCCGTCGCTTCTCCACCCGATCTCTAACTTCTCGGTTCCATCTTCGAGGCTCTTCAACTTGCGCTCGATCCAGATGGGCGTATGGCAAATAGATACTGTCCCTTCTTCCTTTAGGACATAGATGCCATTGTCATCACATCGGTATCCGTCGGGAGTACGCCTCTCTAAGCCATCCCTCACTTCTATGGGTTTTACTGCGGATTCGGTAATGTCTAATTCCTGAGCGTTGGACATGACACTGTTCCAAACTGATTCAAACTTATCGGGGTCGGCACAGTGGAGGTCGCTAGGGTCTTTGTGGTCGCTCAGTTGAATACGGAACACCCTGCCGTTCCAGTCAGCGCTCAAGAGATTAGTACATATCTTTTCCACGAAGTTTTTGCCAGCATCGTCTGGGTCTTCGTAAATATACAAGTTGAATCCCTCTAGGTAAGGAACCCATTCTCGCTTGAAGGTAGATGCTCCGGGGATACCCAGGGCGGGTATGCTATGATGCCATAGTGTTTGCGAGTCGCTTTCCCCCTCCACTATCACCAGGCTCTTAGCCTCTTCTTCCCTATACTGAGGAAGTCGCCAGATACCATAGGGGATCAGTTTGGCTCCACTAGACCAGCGGAACTTGTCACCTGACCCCGACTCCCCTCTGATTCTAGTAGCTACTATTTCTCCTGCTTCAGACATATAAGGAATTAGGACTCTGGTTACCCCGCTACGCTTGCCACTCTTGACACCAAGCGTCTTGAGGAACGCAACTGGCAATCTTTTCTCGGCCGCATAGTCCTCTAAAAGAAAAGGAGAATCATCCACCGCCTTGCTTTTGGCAGCACTCTTGGATTTTGTTTTCCCACCGTTCACGACGGTCAACCCCGCAGCCTCTCTCACTACACGATAGGCTTCTTTTTTTTCCATTCTGATCGACGGACACTCTTGCAGGAACGAGTAAATGTTGCCCTGAGCCTTGCAGGAGAAACATTTATACTTCCCCGTGCTTAGACTTACATTGAAACTGGGAACTGTTTCGCTATGAAAGGGACAAAGAGCCATCGCTCTGTCGCCCGTGATGCTAGTAAATTTAATATATCGTTCGTACAATTCCTTGTAATTTGTTTTAGAGTCTATGTCTTGCATTCACTTGCCTCCTTTAGTCTCATATCGACGCCCTCCTTTCGTGGTTATTTGGTAGTAATTAGGAGGATACTATCACCCCCTCTCTATCTCGCGTTATTTTTCAGACGCTTTTCGCGTCATTTATCACAAAGCGCTTCCGCAGGGGCTGTATTTCGGCCACACAGGGGCTTGTAATTACAAAGGCAATGTGTTTACTCTAATGGGCGGTTAAACTTCACCACGGGGCAAATAATAGCCTTTCCGGCGAAATGGCTATAAATACCCTTTTTTTTCCAGTTTTTCAATGTGTTCTTGCTGGATTTTCTCTAATGGATATGGCGTGCCGTACTTAGTTTCCCAGTTGTATGCTAAAATCGCCAACATAGTACCACAGGTTTGTTTCACATCTAAAGTTTCTCTGGTCGCCTCGATGATGTCTCCTCGAATAAGAGCGGCTGCGACCTCGCCCACCTCTTCTAAAATCTTCTCAAGCTGACTTTCCGCTGTCCAGTTGTGTCTTTTCCAATCGACTTGAACCCTTTCATCGTCAAAAGACCGGAAACCACAGCCTATGCACGATACAAAATCGGCGTTCCTTAATATGACTGCCCCGCATCTTGGGCAAGCATTAGCTTCCTGGTTGTTGTACGTAAACATACTCACTACACCTTACCTCCTCGTAAATGCCGGCCAGATAACCGGCAAATAATCCCCTTCCTTAAACTCCGGCGATACTTCAATTCGATTTAGATACTTTATCGACTTCTTGCACTTCCGGCACTTAAAGCCGATAACATGGCCAGACTCGCCACTAAATGGATTTTTGATTTCTTTTCCGCAGAACGGACAATATTTAATCATTAGAAGTCGCCCCCTATGTCATCAAACAGAACAGGGATCTCTGCACGGAAGTGTTCAAGTATGGGCACGGTAATCTCGCGTATCTGGGGATGAGCCTCTGGTGCAGTCCTCAGTCTAAGAAAATGCCTCCACTCTCTAAGATTCATGGTTACAACTATTTCCGTTTTTAAGCTATTAGGAAGCACCGACCTGGCTTGTTGGGGCGTCCATCCAAGGTCTAAGAGCTTTAGGTAATCTCTTTCGGCACGAACCATTGACTGGAACCACCACGACTCCGCTTGATTCATTGTCGGTGCAGGATCACAGACGCCGTATAGTCCATCCCAGTGAATTGGGTACTGCCCTGTAATATCGTTTTCAAACCAGCAAGGCAAAATAAAAGTTAATTCATTGCCGAATTTATCTTTACTGTAATTACAATACCGAGTAGACTCCTGTGCGTATGATGCCAGGCGGTGCCGGACTATCTCGTGTGATACTCCTCTGTCGCAAATGACTCTTACAGAGATGCTGTAATGTTCGATCATGGTCTCGTGACCACGACCGAGCAGCATTTTTACAAAACTCAGAGCAGAATCGTCAGTAATGCGGTCTTCCGACTTGTAGCAAGTGCGACCTGCTATCTCTAAGTCTCTTAGGATTGACTGCCCATTGATATTGGACAGGACTTCAAATATCGGTTTAGCTATCTTCATAAGCCCCCTCCTCGTTCTTTATTTAGCCTCCTTTATTTCGCATCATTAACACTCCCCGCCTTAGCTGGCGGGATTTCCTTGGACTGCGAACTACTTCGCTAAAAATAAATTCATCTCCAATCCGGCCATCCTGCGCCGTATCTTGTAGCCACCTTTTAGCCAGGATAGCCACCTTTTATAGCCACCTTTTTCTGAACTCTTTTATATATTTACCTCATATGTTTTCAATTCTCCTGGTGGCCTCTCGGACCAGCCTTATTTTTTCATCTAATGTCAGCCCCTGAGTAAACTCCTCTATAGCTTTTTTCAGGAAGGTTTTGGCTGTCCTGAGGTATTGGATAGCCTTCCGGGGCTTGTTGTACTCCATCCATTCCCGGCTATAGTGGTCAAATAGATTCGCGGTCACAATGAACAGGCAGAGAGATTCCAGATCCTCGGCATTTAGCCACTTGGGGAACTTCTCCTGGTAGTCCTCCCGCAGCTCCTGCTCGATCTCCTGGACTGCCACCCGCCGGTTGTGGAGGATCGGCATCAGCTCATCTTTAGTGATAGACCGCTTTTTGAGTGTCTCCAGCTGGGCTATCTCGCCCCTAGCTTCTAATAGCTCGGCTATGGTTACCACTTGCTCCTCCCCTTCTGTCGTAGTTTCCTTGGGTTATTCATCCGTGGCCCCTATTAGTTGCTCTAAAATTATAATAGCTTGCTCTATCGCCTGATTGACTAGTTTTTCAGCTTCCTCATCAGTTATGCCTTTACGCCTGGCATGTTTGTAACTAGGGATAACAATTTCAATCAATTCTAATCCCTCTATTACTTTTTTAATGTCAGACATGCCCTAATGCCTCCCCTCTGTCGCTTAATCCTTGGAATGCGTATTAAGTATAAGTCTCGATTGCTTTTACACTATCCCCTTTTATAACTACACTATCACCTATCCATACCTGCTTTGCCCCTTCATCTGTTGCTAATTGTATAGAGTTACCTCTAGCTATTATCGCTTTTCCATGGCTGTCTGGCAGGTTTTTTATTATCTCTAAAATAGATTTTTCGCTACCATCAAATATAATCTTCACGATATTCACCTACTTCACAGTTTTTACACACTCCGCCGCTACTCAATCAGCCCCGCCTTTCTCCTTTCTTCTCCAATGCTTCTACGAAACAAAAGTCACATGGCGGTTGTGTGTAATTCTTGGGGCTCCATACTCTGTTTTTCGGGGGGGTTGAAAAAATATAACTTTTGTTCGGGCTTTTTTTCCAGACACAATTTTCACAAGTTTGTCCCATCCGTCTCACTCCTTCGCTTAATCCTTGTGATGCGTCATTTATCTGTTAGTTTATCTAGCAGCTTCGGTATTGACTTACTCACTATTTCTCTTGTTGCCCTTCCAACAACCATATTAATTATTTCTTCTTTTTGGCTATATACAACTTCTCTGACGGATTCGGCTATAATTTGCTTGAACATATTTCTTTCAGATGTCCAAGATTGGGTTAGTTTTCGCGCAATTATGTCTGTTGCTTCCTTCCGTAACTCTTTTTCGTCAATTTCTATTTTTAATTCCATCTTTATCCCTCCTTCGTATCTTCTTTGGACTGCGCAGTAGTTAATCTCTTCGCCAAATTACCTTTCTAATGTACTCCCCGTTGTTGCCATATATAATATCTGCTTTGCTTTTGCACTTAGGACATTCAACAAAATCAATCCTTGCGTGAATCTCATTTACATCATCAATGCATTTCATTTCAGTTTTACAAGTAAAACACTTCATTTTCTTCCCTCCTTCGCATCTTAAACACACTGCGCCGCTACTCAATCAGCCCCGCCTTCCTCCGTGATTCCTCCTGCTCCGGAGTGCATTTCAACCAGGCCCAGCAGGAGTAGTCAAGTTTCGTTTCACCCTTGTAATAGCACTTGCCCCCGGTGCGGATCAGGATACCTATAGGGCGGTTGGGTTTCCAGAGAGCGCAGGTGGCACAGGTTTTCATGGGCGCTGCTCCCATGTCTGGCCGTCCAGTTGGCGGCCAGCATACTTCTTGCCAACCCTCACCATGCACTCGCCACGATAACAAGTAAGAGGGTCGCACCAAATACCTGTAGAAGATAGTGTATAAAAGTTCTTTTGTGCCCAATTATCACGCTTGTCTTCTGAATAACTGTCAAACATTTTTTCCAAATCGTAATACAGGTCATTGTTAACCGTAATTGTCATGTCAGACTCTGAATCTGCCATCCATGTCCCAGGTGCCCAATCGCCCCAACTCTTGAAAAAGAAGGGCACTCTCGCCGCCTGGCACTGGTCCCTTAACGACCGTACCCAATCCGGGCGCATCGGCCTCGCTCCGGGTCCGGTTTCGCCGCCGCAGATAACCCAGTCAATATGGTTTTTGTAGGCTTGTTTTCCTGGCCACGCTTCTATCCATTCCTCGATTACATCTCCCCATTCAATATGGAGAGGTATAGATAAATCCACCGACCACAACATCGGTTCAACAGACACAAACCTTTTTGCTGCCGGTATCTGTAGCAATATCGGAATCCGTTCATCGGCTCGGGCTTGGTTCTCAGCTGTGACGCCCAGCCAAACGTTTTCCATAGGCGTTACATCTGGTATTTCAAGGTCGTTTATAGCTTCATACCATCCTTGGTAATTGCAATTTTCGTCATACATAGCCTTTAGAATGTATTCTTTAGCGCGTTTTGGCCTTTTAGTTAGTAGTAAGAAAATATGTTGCTCGGCTTTAGCCATCACAGCGAATATCTGATCTAAAAATCTATCCGGCACATCCTCATGGAACAAGTCCCCCATACTACAGACGAATATCATTCGGGGTTTCTTCCACCTCATAGGTTGGTCTAGTTTATCCGGGTGTAACGTAACCCGGAAAGGCTCACCCTCTGGATACCCGCACCTACCCGCCAGCCTCTTTGACATGCGTTCTGCATAGCAATTCTGACAGGCCTCGCTGATCTTCGTGCAACCGGTAATCGGGTTCCATGTATCGGTAGCCCACTCTATCTTTGTCGGCATGCTATCCCTCCTCAATAATCCTCATCTCCTCACATCCTGTAATTCTTCCATCTGGAATCGTTTTTCTAGTTCTGCTACTGTCCAACCCGGCTTAAATTCTGCGAACCTCCTGCTTGTTGC
>Ga0209723_1000649_pt1 | contig 62426 bp, 54 predicted proteins | sample BiotimSIPDNA_2_FD_185750 | JGI IMG/M metagenome (GOLD analysis project Ga0209723, IMG submission 185750) | Anaerobic biogas reactor microbial communites from Washington, USA - Biogas_R2 time_0 SIP DNA (SPAdes) (version 2) | ecosystem: Engineered > Bioreactor > Anaerobic > Unclassified | place... | reverse complement strand
CTGAGAAAAACACACCTTCCCCAAGAAAGATGTACATCACTATTTGCTAAAATGCGTACATCGCTATTTGCTAATTGTAGTACATTCTTATTTGCGAAAAAACGTACATTGTTATTTGCCGTTTACACCGATCCAAAGGGTTCGGATTTATCAAATGTGATGTGTCAGGAGAAGATTACTTTTTCCATTTCTCAAAACTGGACAATCCTGATGAAGTTCCCGAGGCAGGTGATAGATTCTCATTCGATATTGGAAAAAATAGGAATGGAGAATGCGCAATCAATATCAAAAGATTCGGATGAATAACGAGCGATATATAAGAGACTTGAAAATTGAAATCAATGAGCTTGAATCTCTCATAAAGTTTATGATGAGGTACAATATTCCTTTCACTGGGTATCCATACTTAATCAATCATCTCAGAGATCTTCGCATCAAACTTGCCGATGTTGAGGCAATTATTACAACAGAGTTAATTGAAATGATTCAGCAAAACTGATAGGAATGAGTTACGATCTCGGACGCATACAAATCGCCATACTTCGATTGCTAAGAGATGACGTAATGGATAAGACAGATTTATATGAATCTCTTAGGAAATCGCTTTACAACGATGATGTGCCTTTAGCAATATCTCGTCATCGGATCAGATCCGCGATTCGATCATTAAAACGAAGGAATTTAATCAACGAACGATACGGAATTTTAAGTACAAACGATTAAAAACAAATTATTATGGAAAAGAAAAATTCAACACCAGCAGACATTGAACCGGTAAAAATTGGAAAAAAGCTCGCTATTCCGGTTCATCAGTACACCTTAGAAGGGAAGTACATCAAAACCTTTGACTCAATCGCAGATGCCCAGAAAGCCATGAATCCACATGCTATTTCTGTATATCGGGCAGTCAATGGTAAAGCACATTCAGCATATGGCTTCCAGTGGCGGAAAGCTGAATAAAGGCATGAAAAATACAAGGGAAAAAAGCTTCTGATCAGGCTTGGGGTGTTCACGACTCCGCACCCCATTCCCTTGTTCTTTTTGTAACTTAGGAGTCACTAATATAAAGGGAGTCGTGATATGGAACGGACAAAAGGGAAATTATCCCGAGCATTAAGAAAGAAGAGAGCAAATGAAGCTCTTCGTGAACGTTACGATAAACTCAAAGGTTGGAAACCTTCCAAGAATGCCAGTATGACATACTTTCGAAAAATACCTAAGTCATTGATCCAATCAAACTTATCACTGCCTTCATTGGCTGTTTTCACTGTCATATGTTGTGAGGACAATTACCAAAATAAACAATGGGTTCAATTATCGCAAGAAAATATTAAAGAGAAGTCTGGAATTAGTATCCCCACAATTAACAAAGGAATTAAGGAACTCAGTGAATCAAAATGGATCAAAGCCAGAAAGATTAGTGAGGGACCACGTCATTTTTGGACATATAAACCCGTTTATTACATCGACAAGGAAACTGGTAGAGATGAATGTTTTTTCTTCTACACTTATCTTATCGAATCCGGTATATGGGCACAACTCGACCTGCGTGCTAAAGCACTATATCTTGCATTGAGAAGTTACTCAAAATTTGATTTCGAGTTATATTGTGATCTTGAGGAATATGATCATCACGAATTAAGTGAGGAAATTAAAGACATAGATCCAAGAAGAAAGTGGGAAGTCTGTGAGAAATCATTAGCTGAAATATGTCAAATAATTGGAATGAGTGATTCCAATATCCATTTACCGATATCTCAACTGGAAAAATTTGACTTGATACTTCCGATTGAGGGTAAATGTATTGTATATCCGCTACCATATGATATTGAATATTGAATAGCAAACCACCGCTAACAGAGTTTTATGGTTTAAGTTGCCCTATATTCTTTTTAAGTTGAACCTATATTCCTTTTAAGTTGCTTCCTATATTCCTTTTAAGTTGATCCTATATTCCTTTTCGATATATATAGATTAATAGAAAAAAAATAGATTAATAGAATAATCAAAGCACGTTATCACGTGCATATAAGAAGCTTTTAAATGGTCTATTTTGGAACTCTCCCATTCCTAAACCAAGGAATTGTCCCAAAACATCTTTTTAAGGTTGTTGTTCCGCCGCCGCACCGCTACACCATAAAATATTATGGTAAATAGACACTGGTAATTCCAAATAAATCAATTTGTTCCAGTTTAAGATTATGGTAAGTAGCCTTTCATGAAGTTGGTACTACCAATAAAGGAATCAGTCATCTATCCCAGTAATTACATGAGTACATAAACAACCCTGTTGAAAAACGTCGCGCACGCGCTGTTTCGGCGCACTCATTTTGTCCTGGAGTGGTTTCCTAACCGATACCAAATGCACCATACAGTAGATGGACGGAAAGACTTTCCAGTCCTTGTCCGGTAGTTTTCTTCATTTAACCTGTCAGCTATCTGTTGGAATGTCATTCCATTCCTTTTCAAGGTTTCTATGTAATGGTAAGCATGTACCACGTTAGTATCTGTACGAGCATTCCGGTAGTTTGTCATGTGGGCTTTCTTTCTACCAATATCAGTAAGATTGTTTGTACCAGGAGTCCAGTCCGGCTCCCGCTGCTTTTTAGCATGTAGGGCAGCTTTTGTCCTTTCTGATATGTACTTGCGTTCCTGTTGTGCAAGAGCAGCAAATATATGTAAGGTAAACTCATTTGCTGTTGGTAAATCTGCGCATACAAATTTTACCTTACTATCCATCAACTGAGAAATGAATGATACGGAACGGCTAAGTCGATCCAATTTGGCGACTATCAATGTACCATTGGAATTCTTTGATGTACTGATAGCTTCTTTTAAGATAGGTCTATCGTTGACCTTACCGCTCTCTTGCTCGGTAAACTCAGACAACAGGCATCCATTTTGGCGGTTGATATAGTTTGCTATAATAGATCGCTGACTTTCCAAGCCAAGACCGGATTGTTCTTGTTTGGTTGTACTCACACGATAATAAGCTACATATTTGATTATCATAATGTTAAAATTTTTTGTATTTAATCGGACATTTAAAAACAAGACTATAGCACTACATATAGGATATGTTTTATTTGGGCGTTAAACATCCCGTTTACCATTGGTAGCGCTTCGTAAAGACATAAAGGCATAAAAAAAGCGGTACGCACTTAAGCATACCGCTCTCATTCAAAGTTACTTGGCAATAGCAAAATTACCAGTTTCCAATTTCTTGATTGTCACCCCACGCTCCTTACTCATGCGTGACGGAAGTTGCACATTGATCGTCTTATTCATGCCGTCCTCGGCACGGTCAGGAAACATTTCGACAAGCTTGGCAAGAATTTCAGGTTTCGAAATTCCCGACTGACCGGCATCACTCACCAGTGTGAAGATCGTCCCAATAACGCCCGGACCTTTCTTTTCTGATGATTTCTTACCTGTAAGCTTTTTCAGCTCATCCTTGGCGGCTGCTAACTGAGCTTTCAGGTCATCAATTTTCTTGGTAGCATCAGCAATCAATTGGCTGTTGTCAATCTCCTTGGTTTCATTGACATCTGAAATCGACTCCAGATCAACATCATTGGCTGCGGCTTTCTTAACATCTTTTGTTTTCATGATTAAAACGTATTAGTTAGACATCAATAATGAAAAGATTAGCAAGTCAGGCAGACGCAAGTCTACCTGACCTAGGTTCACCACTATTTGTGGAATTAGGAGTCTACATGCTGGCGGTGATCTCCAAACCTCCGATGTCTACGGCATCTGCGTTGGCTTACATCATCAGTAAGCTGAGATGGCGATTAGGTGAGCATCACCATCATACCAAAGATCCTCATTATCAGTCAGATAGAATAGGATAAATATCCTATTTAAGCAGATTTTTCTAATTTGGAATTGATCTAAATAATAGATAATCAAGCGATTAACATGACCCCCACCCCCGGGCGGTTGACGGGTTATGAACAGAAATAGCAGCGAAGACAGTCTCACAAAATCCGACAATTCAATTCACTCTGACCCAGTTTTTGAGTACAAGGCAATTTAAGGCGATGTCATCGCATCAGATAGGCAGACGATAAATCATATCTCTCGATAGGTTTCAATGGATACAAGAGGCAGATGTATGCCTTACTTTTTAAGTTATTGATCCACCAAATATTTATAGATGAAAATTAGGGTAATTCGATTATAATAATTATCTTAAGTGTTTGAATCATAAACTGATAAATACAAATGAAAAAAGCAGCTGGGTATGTAAGAGTCTCCACTCCTGCACAGGTGGAAGATGAGTCATTGACCACACAGAGAAAAAGCATTGAAGACTTTGCATGGAACCAGGGTTATGAACTGACAGAGATTTATGCTGATGAAGGGATCAGTGGCGGTTCGATTATCAATCGGCATGGCCTTCAGAAATGTATCAATGATGGTCTGAAGGGTAAATTCAAGGTTCTCATTATTCACCGGATGAGTAGGTTTGGAAGGAATGCGGTTGAATTACTTGGTAACTACAAGGAACTCCAAACTGCTGGTATAGAGTTAAGGAGCATATCGGAAGGCATTGACTTCAGCACCAAATATGGAGAGGCAATGCTAGGGATGTTGGCAGTTATAGCTCAATTGGAACGTGATATCATCAAAGAAACCATGTTGGAGAATCGTATAGCACGTGCACAACGTGGTATCCCAACTTCAGGAAAGCTGCCATTTGGAAGGACGTTTAAGAATGATTCATGGATACTCGATGAAGAAAAGGCAAACATGATCCGTCAAGCGGCTGACCAGTATCTAAATGGCAGACCACTTGATGAAATAGCAGGTGAAATCGGTATGACATACAACAATCTTCTAAAGGTACTCGGTCAAAGGTGCGGTGATGAATGGATTGTTAAATTTAAAGATGCAGAACCAATTGTCCATAAGATTCCAAGAATATTGTCAGATGAGGTAATTGAAAGAATCAGAGAAAGGCTTAATTTTAACCGGAAAAATAATCGGACAGATATACCGGGAAAGTATATATTAAGCGGGTTCATACGATGCGATGCGTGTTATAGTAGACTGACCGGAGTGACCATAAATTATCCGCAATCACCGATTAGGATATACCGTCACAAGAAAGGTGATTGTCTTGCATTTAAGTATGTCCCGGCAGATGACATTGAAAAAGCGGTCTTTGAAACCATATTTGAAAATTTTGTTGATGAACCATCTTTCAACAAGGCAATCGCTGATAGCCTGCCGGATGATCGGTTAAAGAAGGAAATTGAAGATAGGATTGAAGCCAATGAGAAAAAACTTGTTCAGGTTAACAAGGATCTGAAAAAACTTGTTCAGGCAGTCATTGATGGAACATTGTCGTCTGACACTATCAAAGGCAGGGAGCAGGATCTTCTCAGGCAGAAGGCAAATCTAGAATCTCATGTCAAGGCTGACCAAGTGACAATCCAGTTGATGCCGAATCTGGAAGAGGTTCAACAGGAAGCATCAACAATCAGACGCAGACTTCTTGAACGATATTCAGGGTTGAAGCGTTTATCAGAAATGCCTTTCGAGGAGAAAAGGACTTTACTCCATTGGTTATTCGATGGTAAAGACAGAGATGGACAACCTTATGGAATATATGTCAACTCCACCGGCAATAGAAAGAATCGAAAGGTGAGTTATTTTATGTATGGCAGGATTACTGGAATACGAACATTAAAAGATGGAAATATAAATTACCAAGATGACGATGAATCAATTATTAAGACCAATGGGCTTGCTCGAAGGCAAAAAGGGAATAATCTTTGGTGCCCTCAATGACAAATCGATTGCCTGGCATGTGGCCGAGAAAGCTCATGAACAGGGGGCCAGGCTGGTGCTTACAAATGCTCCGGTGGCAGTGCGTATGGGCACCATTGATGCGCTGGCTGAAAAGACCGGCAGTGAAGTTGTTACAGCTGATGCAACGAGCATGAATGATCTGGAAGTCCTTTTCCGGAGAGCAATGGAGATCTTTGACGGACAGATAGATTTTGTGCTTCACTCCATAGGCATGTCTCCCAATGTCAGGAAAGGGATCCCGTATGCTGAGAGCAGCTATGAGAATATGCTGAAGACACTGGATATCTCAGCACTGAGTTTCCACCGGGTTTTACAGACAGCTTGGAAGCTTGATGCCATAAGAGAGTGGGGATCGGTAGTTGCATTGACCTACGTTGCAGCACAGCGTACCCTGGCCGGATACAATGACATGGGTGACGCCAAGGCGCTGCTGGAATCAATTGCAAGAAGCTTCGGGTACATCTACGGCAAGGAGAGGCATGTGAGAATCAACACCATCTCACAGTCGCCCACTGCCACTACAGCCGGAGCGGGCATAGCAGGCTTTGATTCACTTGTGGATTTTTCCGACAGGATGTCACCCCTGGGCAATGCCGATGCCTCCGACTGTGCGGACGTATGTATAACCCTTTTCTCAGATCTGACCAGGAAGATTACCATGCAGAATATTTTTAACGACGGAGGTTTCTCAAGCATGGGCATGAGCGAAAGGGCAATAGAACAATACAACAAGAGTTTCAGGGAGTGTCCTGATAGGTAGAAATACTCATCCTGCAGCAGTATAAAGACCCCTTTTGAAGGTTTGCTGACAGCCGGGCGGAGTGCTTTTTTTATTTTTACCTTTCTAAAACTGACCGCCATGTTCAGCCTTATAATTCTGGCAGTTTTCTGCCTTGTTTTTCCTGCCTTTCTTATCTGGCTTACAAAGAGATACGGATTTCTAAAGAAAATAGGCGCCATAGTGATGGCCTATGCTACCGGTATCCTTATTGCCAATGTGGGTATTATGCCCCGCAGCAGTGAGGCCTACCGTGATGCCACCATAGGGCAGGACAGGGCATACATACCGAAAGCTGAAGCAGTTGAAATGGTTGCGGCAGGGACCCTGAAGCACAGTGACCTGCGGTATAACAGTATAGTGGCTGTTCAGGACAATATGCAGAGTGCCCTGGTCCTGCTTGCGATACCGCTGATTCTCTTTTCACTCAATGTCCGCAGATGGCTACGGTTCTCGGGCAAGGGCTTCCTTTCAATGGTGCTGGCCCTCTTCTCGGTAATTGTCATTGTAGCAACGGGCTATCTGATATTCAGGGACAAGGTGGAGGGCGCTGACAAAATAGGTGGCATGCTTGTAGGACTATATACGGGGGGCTCCGTAAATCTGGCCTCCATTGCCCTGGCACTGAGGGTTGACCCGCACGCTTTCGTTCTGACAAACACCTATGATATGATTGTAGGTGCCATTGTCATTCTCTTCTTCATAACAGCCGGACCGGCATTCTTCAGACTGTTCCTTCCGCCGTTCAAGGCTCCTGCCGGACCAACAGGGGATGATGTGGATATCAACGGAATGAACCGGAAAATAGCCGAGGATTTTGACGATTACACCGGGATGTTCAAAAAGATAACAGTGCTGCCGTTGCTCGGAGCAATAGCCCTTGCGGTCGTAATCACGGGTGCAGGACTCTTTGTAGGGTCACTTTTGCCTCAGGTGCCCCTTACGGTGTCGGTAATACTTACAATTACAACTCTGGGGGTGGCTGCATCATTCATCAAGCCGATCAGGGATATCAGGAAGACATTTCAGCTGGGCATGTACCTGATAATTGCCTTTTCCATAGTTATTGCCACCCGGTGCGATCTGAGCATAATATTCCAGGTTAAGTACCTCAATCTGCTCCTGTTCATTACCTATGCCTATTTCGGCTCGCTCTTCCTGCACCTCTTTCTATCATGGGTATTCAGGGTGAATGCTGATGATTATCTTATTACTACTACCGGTTTTGTCTATTCGCCTCCTTTTGTGCCGATGGTTGCTGCAGCCCTCAAGAACAAGGATATCATTCTTACAGGGCTGGCAACGGGTATGATAGGCTGGATCCTTGGCAACTATATAGGTGTTGCCTTCGGGATGTGGCTGGGGAAATTATAGTCGGCTGTACCAGTCAGCAGTAAGCAGTTTAAAACTTCTGCGAGTGCCGAGTGCCGACTGCCGACTGCCAACTTCTCCCAACGAGTCCACGGACTAAAACAAGTAATTGAGTCCTATATAGAACTCCATATTTCCATCCTGTTCCTTCAGCGCCTTGCCAATGTCAGCCGAGATTATGAAGTTCTCGTTCATTGCTATCTTGAGGCCCAGACCGGCTGCAATGTGAGGCGTATCCTTGTCGTCAGCAAGGTAATCTGATACCAGCTCACCGGGGTGGTTGGCCTGCAGGTATGTTGTGAATGCTGTTCTGTCAACATCGATGGGGTCAGTGACCATCCCGGCATCAACGAAGTAGTTGGTGCCCAGGTAAAAATTCTGGTTGATGAACCTGAACCGTACCATCTTCCAGCGTAGCTCGGCATTGGCATAGGCAATGCCATTGCCTACAACCCTGTTCCTCAGGATACCCCTTAGCGTCTTGCTGCCGCCCAGTCCTTCCGAGCTGGCTCCCCTGAGTTCGGAGACGATCACCTGTCCCTGGTAGTAGAAGGGCACTTCGCCAAAGAGTGTCTGCTGGTATCCAAGCCGGTATGCGAAGCTGAGGTCATCTTCCTTAAGTGTAAAGTATTGTCTCCAGGTGAGATATAGCTTTCCGAAGGAAGACTCGGCTCCCAGGAATTCAGGAACAACCTCTATACCTGTCTCGGCCCATATACCGCTCATGGGGCAGGCACGCTGGTCACGGGTATCATATGAGATGCCTCCCTTGATGCCTGTTATCCATCCGCCGTCAGCCTCTTCTTCAGAAATTATTCCGGCGCCAGTGTAGTATTCGTAAAGTGTGGGGACGTCAGGCAGGTATTTGGGATCTTCCGGTTCCTTGCCCTTGTTGAACTTGGCCACATCAAGCACATCCGGTTTGAACTGCTGGATGCTGAGGCCGGCGTTCCAGTGCCAGTTGTTCTCCCCGATGTTGCCGATAAAGTCGTTCTTGAACCTGAACAGGTGTCGTTTCATGGCATAAAAGAGTCGACTGCGGTAGGGGGGGGCATTCAGATCGTCATTTGTCCAGTCATTGACATAAACTGATCCGAAGCCGTTGAAGCCGTAGAAATCATAGGCGAAGTCAGGCATGTAACTCAGGTCAACGGCATATCTTATGCCCTTGATAAGATAATCGGAGTCATACATGATCCTGAGGATGGAGCTTCCCTTGGTAAAGGTGGAGGCTTCGATATAAATCCTGTGATAATAATCAGGATAGATTGAACCGTCGCCATAGTCGAACAGGTTCACGAGGGCTCCGTACTGGAATCCCTGGTCAGTACTGTAGGTGACGGCAGGCAGTGCGCCGAAGTTCCATCCTGTCTTGGTCTCCTGGGCTACCACTGCGGAGGCGAGGAGTGCTGTAAACAGCATTACATAGAGTCTTTTCATAGGTGTCATTTTTTTCAGGAAAGTAAAGGTAAAGAAAAATGATGCTCATATCCTAATAATTTTAATATTGCTACATTAGTGGTTTTTAAACCCTGCGTTATGAGCATGATCATATGTAATACGGGAATGCTGGTACAGACCAGGGAGGAGAATATTGCCTTCACGGCAGGGAAGGATATGGCTGTTCTGCCGGTTATTGAAAACGGCTGGCTGTTGATAGAAGACGGCATCATTGCCGGTTACGGCCCCCCGGAGACAATGCCTTCATTCAGTGATGCCATAACGAAGCTGGACGCTGGAGGCGGATATGTTTTCCCGGCTTTCTGTGATCCGCACACCCATCTGGTGTATGCCGGTAGCAGGGAGAAGGAGTATACCGACAAGATCCGCGGGCTGTCTTATGAAGAGATAGCGCAAAGGGGCGGAGGGATTCTCAACTCTGCAAAGCTGTTGCATGATACGCCTGAGGAGGAGCTTTTCAGGCAGTCGATGGACCGGGTTAACGAGATTATCTCTTTTGGCACCGGAGCCGTGGAGATCAAGAGCGGTTACGGCTTGACCACGGAGGATGAGCTGAAGATGCTGCGGGTAATAAGAAGGATCAAACAGGAGACCCCCCTGACAGTCAGGTCAACCTTCCTGGGGGCGCATGCCGTGCCGGCGCTCTACCGTAATAACAGGAGCGGGTATGTTGACCTGATAGTCAACGAGATGATTCCGGCCGTAGCCTCGGAGAGGCTGGCTGATTATATAGACGTGTTCTGTGACAGGGGGTTCTTCACCGTGGCGGAGACTGCCCGCATACTTGAGTCCGGTGCGCGGCATGGCATGCGCCCGAAGATACATGCCAACGAGCTCGACTATTCGGGAGGGATACAGGAGGGAGTGAAGCACGGGGCGCTCTCGGTAGATCACCTGGAGTTCACCGGCGACGAGGAGATCAGGGCGTTGCTTGGCAGCGGTACCATGCCGACACTCCTGCCGGGAGCAGCCTTCTTCCTCGGAATGACTGATCCGCCTGCAAGGAAGATGATTGAGGCGGGACTGCCGCTGGCGATGGCCAGTGACTACAATCCGGGATCATCACCCTCAGGTAATATGAAGCTGGTGGTCTCGCTTGGGTGCATAAGACTGCGGCTCCTGCCTGAGGAGGCCTTCAATGCGGTGACGCTCAATGCTGCCTATGCCATGGGGCTGTCTGAGACCCACGGCTCGATCACGGTCGGCAAAAAGGCTAACCTGTTTATTACGAAGAGGATCCCTTCATACGAGTTCCTGCCCTATGCTTACGGCAGTAACCTGGTGGAAACAGTTATTCTGAACGGGGAAGTTGTCTTCAGTCAGCAGTCGGACAAAGAAAGCTCGTAGAGCTTCAAGAATTGTATGAGCAGCAAAAAGCCTATACCCTCGTAGAGGGTAAAGAATTGTAGACCAGGCAGTATGTAATTATCAATAGTGTTGACAATAAAAGCTCGTAGAGCTTCAAGAATTGTAAAACAGAATACCAGATATATCATGACAGGCAACCGTATAATAGAATGTGTCCCCAACTTCAGCGAGGGACGTGACATGGGAAAAATCAAACAGATCACCGATGAGATCGAATCTGTAGAAGGAGTGATTCTTCTTGACGTTGATCCGGGCAGGGACACCAACAGGACAGTAGTGACTTTTGTAGGTGAGCCTGAGGCGGTATGTGAGGCTGCCTTCAGGGCTGTCAGAAAGGCTGCACAGGTAATTGACATGTCAAAACACTCCGGCGCCCATCCGCGTATTGGCGCTACGGATGTATGCCCACTGGTGCCCATAGCCGGTGTGACCATGGAGGAGACGGTTGAGTACGCACGCGCCCTGGCGCGCAGGGTCGGGGAGGAGCTGTCGCTTCCCGTCTATTGTTATGAGTCAGCTGCTCTGGAGGAAAAAAGAAGGAACCTGGCCAACATACGGGCCGGTGAATATGAAGGGCTGAAGAAGAAACTGGAAGATCCATCATGGAAGCCCGACTTCGGGCCGGCACGGTTTGATGCCGGAGCAGGGACAGTGATAGTGGGGGCACGTGATTTCCTTGTTGCGTTTAATATAAACTTAAACACAACGTCAATCCGAAGGGCCAATGCCATTGCCTTTGATGTCAGGGAGCGCGGTCGTGAGAAGCGTGAGGGCAATCCCATCACCGGCAGGGTGGTCAGGGATGAAGAGGGCAATCCGGTGATGATTCCGGGATCACTGAAGGCAGTAAAGGCAATAGGATGGTATATTCCGGAATACGGATTCGCACAGATATCGATGAACCTTATAAATATAGGTATCACCCCTGTGCATATGGCGTTTGACGAGGTATGCCGCAAGGCTGAAGAGCGCGGGGTGCGGGTGACTGGGTCGGAGCTGGTGGGCCTGATACCCCTCAAGTCAATGCTTGATGCCGGCAGGTATTTCCTGCACCGTCAGCAGCGGTCGGCAGGCGTCTCAGATGACGAACTTATACGCACGGCGGTGAGATCAATGGGTCTGTCGGAGTTAAAACCGTTCAATCCGGAAGAAAAGATCATAGAGTACATACTGAAGGACAAGACGAAGAGGCGTCTTGTTGATCTGTCTCTCTCTGCATTTGCATGGGAGACCTCATCGGAGTCACCTGCTCCCGGTGGCGGCTCCGTATCTGCAGCCATGGGTGCCCTGGGGGCGGCGCTAGGCACTATGGTGGCCAACCTCTCAAGCCACAAAAGAGGGTGGGACGGCCGCTGGGAAGAGTTTGCCTCATGGGCAGAAAGGGGAGTGCAGATGCAAAAAAGGCTGCTGGAGCTTGTTGATGAGGATACGGAAGCTTATAATGCCATACTTGATGCTTTCGGACTTCCAAAAAAGAGCGATGAGGAAAAGGCTGCCAGGGCAGCTGCAGTTGAGGCTGCCACTCTTCAGGCCTCACTGGTGCCGCTGATGGTGATGAAAGAAGCATTTAAGGTTTTTGATCTGCTAAAGGAGATGACGGAAAAGGGTAATCCCAACTCGGTTACTGATGGCGCTGTGGGCGTACTGGCAGTGAGAGCCTGTATCAGGGGGGCATTTCTGAATGTAAGGATCAATGTTAAAGGATTGAAAGACAGGGCAATGGCTGAGGAGCTTATCTCTGAAGCACAGATCATTGACAATGATGCCGCCAGGCTGGAAGAGGAGATCATAGCCCGGGTTTCTTCAGAGTTGGAAATATAGCTTGCCTTTACATTTCAAGAGACACCGCTTCTGCGGCAGTAAAAAAAAACCCGCAAACGTTGTAATTTGTTAAATATTGTTATTTTTGTGTTGGTGAAGAAATTCACGCTAACCCTTATTAACCTAAATTTAATCGTCTATGAAAAAGATCGTGATTATTTTTGTACTGGTCTTTGCCACTGCAGCGCTTACGCTAGGGCAGACCGTACTGGTAACGGGTACTGTGACAAGCCAGGAGGATGGCCTGTCATTGCCCGGTGTATCTGTGACAGTCAAGGGAACCACTCTTGGAACCTTGACCGACGCTGGCGGGAGATACAGCCTGTCAGTTCCTCAGGGAATGAACACACTGGTCTTCAGCTTTATCGGCATGAAGACACAGGAGGTACCGATTCAGGGACGGACACGGATTGATGTAATCCTTGTGCCTGACCTTGTGGGCCTGGATGAGGTAGTAGTAACGGCAATGGGTGTCTCGCGCGAGAAGAAATCACTTGGATACGCAGTTCAGGATATTTCAAGTGATGAGATAGCCAGGTCAGGAAACACAAACTTTGCAGTTGCACTGCAGGGAAAAGTTGCCGGTCTGGATATTACACCTACAAGCGGTATGCCCGGAGCGTCATCCTCTATTATAATCAGGGGAGCTCGTTCGTTTGAAGGGAATAACCAGCCTCTTTATGTTGTTGATGGTCAGCCTATCGTAGGTGGCGGAGGTGGCGGCAGTACCACCGGTGGTTCTGATGAAACGGGAAGGGTTTTGGACCTGAACCCTGCAGACATTGAATCAATAAATGTTCTTAAGGGTCAGGCAGCATCTGCACTTTATGGTATACGTGCTTCAAACGGTGTTATTGTAATTACGACTAAGAGCGGATCCAGAAATGAAAAAGGCGCTCCGCGTGTAAGTATCAATACAATCAATACTTTTGATGAGGTGTCACGGACTCCTGATTATCAGACAACCTATTCGCAGGGAAGTTCGCGTACTTACAGTCCAAGATCATCACAGGCATGGGGTATGAAAGTTGAAGATCTTCCCGATCATCCAACTTATGGAGGTAATAATCACGGATATCCGGGCAAGTATTATGTTCCTCAATTGGCTGATGCCGGTTATGAAGAAGATGATTGTTGGGTAACTCCTGCTGTATATAATAACTGGGATGATTACTTCAAGACAGGTTTTACTACCCAGAATAATATACTTCTAAGTCAGGCTGTTGACAACGGCAACTATGCTATTGGTTTTGGTGAGACTACCCAGGATGGTATTGCTTTGAATACCGGATTACAAAGGTGGAATGCCAAAGCCAATGCTTCAAGAGATTTTGGAGAGCATTGGAAATCAGGTTTTCATGCTAACTATTCTCAGGTTGAAGTTGATAAATTAAGTATTGCAAACGATGGTTCTCTTGCCGGTATTCTGGCGGCGCCTCCAACGTATAATATGAAAGGTATTCCTTATCATTTTCCGGGAGATCCCTACAGCCAGATTTATTACCGGTCTCTGACTTTTGATAATCCGTACTGGGTGGCTGAGAATAACACTTCTTATGAAAGGACAGATCGACTCTTTGGAAATACGTTCCTTGAGTATCTGACAGATTTGGGACAATCAATAAACCTGAATATTCGTGGACAGATAGGTATAGACACTTACACACAGGCCAGTGAAACTATTTGGGGCCTTGGGCATAAAGGATCTGATCCCGCCAATTCATATGTTGGTGAAGAGCATTACAGGTTTACCAATACCAACGCAATAGGAACAGCAAATCTTAACTGGAAGATTACAGGCAATCAAACAGCATTATTATTGCTTGGTGCAGAGTATAATGATAATAAAAGTAAAAATGTTGAAGCCAACGGTACAGGTCTGAATTTTGGTGAATGGCAACATGTTAATAATACAGCTACTCCTTCCAAATCTGAGAGTAAAGGATGGAGCAGGACAGTTGGTTTCTTTGGTCAGTTGAGCTGGGATTATAAATCTCTTCTGTTCTTAGGGGCTACCGGACGTTATGACATTGTTTCCACAATGCCGTCAGCTAACCGTGGATTCTTTTATCCTTCGTTCAGTGCAAGCTTTGTTCCTACTTCTCTGGCTGCATTCGCAGACCTTGGTTGGCTGTCATATGCAAAAGTCAGAGCATCATATGCTGAGGTTGGACAGGCTGGAAGCTATTATGAACCCTATTACTCAGCAGTATCAGGATATTCCAATGGTTGGTATGCTACCAATTCAATTTCAATCCCTTATAATGGTGCAAGTGCTTATGCTCCGGGATCGACCTTATACGATGCAAATCTTAAACCGCAGAATACCCGGTCATATGAACTGGGACTGGACCTGTCATTCTTCAATAACCGGTTTGGTTTTGAATATACCTATTCAAAACAGAATGTAAAAGATCAGATCTTTTCTGTTCCACTTGCCGGATCAACAGGAGCCAGCAGTTTAGTAACCAATGCCGGACGTCTTAGTACAGACGTAAATGAATTGGTGGTTAACATTGTCCCTGTCGAAGCCGGTGGTTTCAGATGGGATATGCATTTTAACTTCATGAAAATGGTGAATGTGGTTGAAGAGCTTGCAGAAGGAGTTGAAAGCATATTCCTGGGCGGATTTGTAACTCCACAGGTTCGTGCAAGTGTGGGCAACACATATCCTGTGATTTATGGTTCATCATTTGCAAGAGATGATAATGGTAATATTCTGGTTGTTGACGATCCTTCAAGTCCTTACCACGGTATGCCGCAAACAGGAGCTCCCGGGATTATCGGAGAAGTAACTCCTGATTTTATTCTCGGAGCCAACAATACGTTTACATTCAAGAACATTTCTCTTAGTTCTTCCTTTGAGTGGAAACAGGGAGGAAGCATGTATTCAGGAGATAATGGTTTGATGATGTATACCTATGGTGTGGTAACACAAACTGAAAACAGGGAAGAAACATTTGTATATGATGGTTATAAGCCCGATGGAACCCCGAATGATATAGTAAGAGGTGGCCCCAATGATCCGGGAGCATATCAGACTCTATTTGATAACGTATTAGGAGATATTGACGAAGCATTCATATTTGACAATTCCTTTATCAAGCTTCGGGATATATCATTAAAGTATGCTTTGCCAACCCGGATTCTGAATAAAGCTAATGTTTCGGCGTCAGTGTTTGCACGAAATATTCTGATATGGACTGCACTGCCCAACCTTGATCCTGAATCATCAAATGGTGCTGGTAATGCGATGGGTGGCTTTAACCGTTTCTCACTGCCACAGACTACAAGCTATGGTTTTGGTTTGGATATAACATTTTAATAACTGCTAAAAGAAGGTATTATGAAAAAGTTATTATATATATTTCTGGCAGTGATAGTAATGCTATTACCATCATGTACAGAAGAAATAATGGATGAGATTAACTTCAATCCGAACAACCCGACAGATGTGTCATCCCGTCTGACTCTGTCTGATAATATGATTGAGTTGGGAGTAACAGGAGTTGGAGGTAGTATGATGTTTTATGCCTCTGTTTATATTGAGCATACAGTTGGTGATCATGCTCAGCATCTAAGCGCTGAGATTCGTTCTGCAGAACCTACTTCTGCCACTACCTATAATAATGACTGGAATACTATTTACAATTCTCTCTGGGCTTTACGGAAGGTAATTGACAGATGTTCCGAAGGTGGAAAAGAAGAGGGAGCATGGCATAACCTTGGAAGAGCACAGCTTCTTTCAGCCTATTATCTGGCAATATTAGCTGATGGTTGGGGAGATACTCCCTGGGAAGAAGCACTTGATCCAAGTACATACATGCAGCCTCAATTAAGCTCTCAGGAGGTGATTTATAATGATGTTTTCCAGTTCATTGATGATGCAATTGCGAATTTCCAAAAGGACGATCTATCTAACATGGGAGCTCAGGATGTATTCTACGGCGGAGATGTTGACTCATGGTTGAAGTTTGCCTATGCATTAAAAGCCAGGTACCTGCTGAGGCTGTCTCATAAAGCTCCAAACTATAGCGAGGTTATTGCAGCAGCAGCTAATTCTTTCACTGGAGTTGCAGATCAGTGCCTGCTTACTTTTGATGGCAGTTCATCTCAAACAGCTGCATGGTACAGAATGTTACAGGACAGAAATTCGCATGCTGCAAGTCTGAGTTTGCATGACAAGTTGTTGTCAAGAAGTGATCCAAGAGATGCCATATATTTTGTACCCAATCCGGAAGGTGACGGTAGTCTTGTTTTTGCAGAAAATGGTTCGAACGTTGACATTCAGTCTCTGTATGGAGTCTCCGGTTTGAGTGTGCCAGATGCACCGACTTATATTTTCAGCTATCATGAACTTGAATTTATCAAAGCTGAAGCTTATGTGAGACTGGGTGGAGCATCAAATCTGGCCCTGGCAAAGACAGCTCTTCAGAAAGCTATTTCTGCTGCATTTCAAAAACCAAATGTTGGTTTAACCGCAGATGATGCAGCGGCTTACTTCACTGATCATGTTGAAGCCTTGTTTGATGCAGATCCGTTAAGTGAGGTGATGAATCAAAAGTATATTGCTTTTTACGAAGAGGAAGCTCTTGAAGCATATAGTGATATTCGCAGGCTGGAAGCTATGGGAGACGATGTTATTGAACTAAAGAATCCCTATAATCAAACTATCGGATTCCCGCAAAGATTCACCTATGGTTCTTCTGATGTTACTACTAATCCTAATGTTGCAGCAGCCTACGGAAACGGAAGCTATGTCTACACGGAAAAAGTTTGGTGGGCTGGCGGAACCAGATAATATATTTTAACGAAAAAAATAGATATTATCATGAAAAAAATTAATATACTCTTAACATTGATGATCATATTAGGCTTCACTCTTACGGGGTGTGAGACTAAGTTTGATGATCCTGCAGGAGAACGTGATCTGATTCAAGCGACTCCTGTGATTGAGAATTTGGATCCTTCAATTTTCCTGGCAGCTGATAAGGCAAACACATATGTGGCATTTGATGTTACAACAGGTGCGGGAGGCCAGTCAATGGACGGATTGATTGAAGTGTCATATGATGGTGGTCAGCAAAGGGCCCAATTGCAGGAATTTACTATTCCTGCAACAGGCCTGCAGGTTAAACTTGCTGACGTTGCCACTGCTATCGGAATGTCAGTTAATGATATGCAGGGCGGAAAATACGTGAATATTGAAGTTTTGACTAAAGCAGGAGATAAGTATCTCCGCTCCGCTGCTTCTGTCAATCCTTTGATTGCATGTGATTATGTTGCAGCTGATTATGTTGGTACTGCCAATGCTCAAAGTGCCGGATGGGGAGTAAACGGACCGGTTCAGGTTACTCTTGATCCTGATGATCCATTCACCTTACTTGTTGCCGGACTTGAGACAATTGATGGATTAAACGAAGACAGAGGACCTTTGCCTCTTATTATCAATCCTGCTTCTTATGCCATTACTGTTCCAAAAACAGTACTTGCTACTTATGCATGGGGATACTCGAACATTGCTTATGAGGGTACCGGTTCCTTAAATACCTGTAGTCAGGCTATTTCACTGAATATAAAAATTTCAGTTGATCAGGGTACTTTTGGCACATATGCATTTACTATTACGTATTAACAGAATCGAAGAATTAATTCAAACGGCGGGAGCAATTGCTCCCGCCGTTTTTTTTGGTGTGCCCGGCATGCGCATCAACTATTGGGTAATAATCCCGAATATGCTCTCTCCGTCAGCTTATTAAGATATTGATCAGCGGCGGAAACGCCGCTTGTTATCCATCTTCTTCTTCATCCGGGCACTGATGCCTTTCATTATTATATAGATCAGAAGAAGTACGAATATTATTATGATCAGGGTGATAATTCCGTTGCTGGTCATGGCTTCACTTTACATTATGAATGAACTGAAGGTTCTCGTTTATGCAATTATTGATAGAAGAGCCGGTTTTGCACGATAAATTACCGCATATCAATTACCTCCACTCCCTGGTGGTCGGCACGATTAAAAGTGAAGTAACCAGCGGGGGGGCTGAAGGAAAGATCATATTTTAAAGCAGTCAGCGTGAGCGTTATGCCATCCTTGGTCCTGTATTCCGCCGAGATGAGGTCATGGTTCTGTTTGCCTATGATCATTCTTATCCTGACCAGGTTCATATTAAGATCCTCAGGATAAAGATCAATGGTCCAGTCTCGTGGGCTTTGTTCCAGCAGCCTTATTTTATAGCCTTCCCGGTACATGGTGAACAGCAGTGAGGGCCTGGAAAGGAAGGATTCATCCGCAGGGTCAGGTTCGGTTACTGTCACCTCGTTTACATCCGGCATGAAGTTCCAGACAGCTTTATCGTCAGCCATTATGATATTGTCAGGCAGGGTCACCCTGTAACTGTCTCCACGGATAACAGCAGTGCCTTCCATTGTAGTCTCATCATCTTCCTGTGCGTCGTAGGCCGTTATTTCGAAATCAATTTTCACCGAAGGAGCTGAGGTGGCCCTGTTGCCGAACTCTGTCAGTACTTTCACGGCAACCGGATCTTTCTGGGCGGAAACGCCTGTAACCATCAGTGCAAGAAGTATTGTCAGTCCTGTTTTTTTCATTTTAAAGATTCTCCTGATCAAGTCTCTTCAAAATCTGTTCCAATGTTTGCGGATCCTGAACAATTACCTCTCTGGCCTTGCTTCCCTCGAATGGTCCGACTATGCCTGCGGCCTCCAGCTGATCAATGATACGGCCAGCGCGGTTGTAGCCCAGCTGCATCCTTCGCTGTATAAGTGATGTTGATCCCTGCTGGTGCTGAACCACCAGCCTGGCAGCCTCGTCAAAGAGGGGGTCACGCTTCTTGAGATCAACTTCGTTGTTGCCGTTTCCAGCCTCTTCATCACCCACATATTCAGGGAGATGGAAGGCATCAGGATATCCCTGCTGCGAGCCGATATATTCTGTCAGTTCTTCAATCTCAGGGGTATCAATGAAGGCACACTGCACCCTTATGGGTTCGCCTCCCTGGGATATCAGCGCATCCCCTCTCCCCACCAGCCTGTCGGCTCCGGTGGTGTCAAGGATAGTCCTGGAGTCCACTCCCGAGAAGACCCTGAAAGCAATTCGTGAGGGGAAGTTCGCCTTAATAAAGCCTGTAATGATACTTACCGAGGGCCGCTGGGTGGATATGATAAGATGTATACCCACTGCCCTGGAGAGTTGTGCGAGTCTGCCGATAGGAGCTTCCACCTCACGGCCCGAAGTCATTATCAGGTCGGCAAACTCGTCAATAATGAGTACAATATAAGGCATGAATTCGTGCCCTTTTTCAGGATTGAGCCTGCGCGCTATAAACCTGTCATTGTATTCCCTGATATTCCGTGTCTGTGACAGTTTGAGCAGTTCCAGCCGGTGGTCCATCAGTATGCAGAGCGAATTGAGGGTGTTGATCACCTTCTTTGTGTCGGTGACAATGGCATCCTCTTCGTCAGGCAGCTTTGCAAGAAAATGCCGTTCTATCTTCGCGTAGAGAGGCAGTTCAACCCTCTTGGGGTCTATAAGCACAAGCTTCAGCTCAGACGGGTGCTTTTTGTACAGAAGAGAGGTGATGATGGCATTGAGTCCTACTGATTTGCCCTGGCCAGTTGCCCCGGCCACCAGCAGGTGCGGCATCTTTGTCAGATCAATAATGAACGGATCATTCGTGATAGTCCGCCCCAGGGCCAGCGGCAGCTCCTGTTTGCTGTCGGTAAACTCACGTGATGACAGCAGCCCCTTCATCGAAACTATCTCTGCCTTCTTGTTCGGCACCTCTATACCTACAGTGCCACGGCCAGGTATGGGAGCAATGATCCTGATCCCCAGTGCTGACAGGCTAAGCGCGATATCATTGTCAAGCGACTTGATGCGGTGTATCTTAACGCCCCTGTCCGGCACAACTTCGTAAAGGGTAACGGTAGGGCCGACGGTAGCCGAGATCTGCTTGATTGTGATCTTATGGTCTGCCAGGGTCTTCAGGATTATCTCCTTGTTGGCGTTGACCTCGTCATTGGTGGTGGTGCCCGCGTTCCTGTAGTCCCTCAGCAATGCCAGTGTGGGGAACTTGTAACGTGGCAGCGAGAGTCGCGGATCATATGGAGGCATATCGGAGGGAGTCTCCTCATCCGGCAACTCATCAACCGGAGGCTTTCTGTCGCGGCCAATGACATTTACTATCGGCCTTTCATCAGTTGCTGCCGGTGGCTTATAGAAGTCGTCAACGTCATCAGTCTCCTCCTCGTCAGCCCTCAGTGGCTCCTCCTCCACGGTGGGGTAGTTCTCCCCGGGTGCAACGGTGACATCATCCGTAACGACATCCTTTTTTCGTCCTTCACCTGTCAGCACAGATACTCCGGCTTTGGTGACTGAAGCGATTGGTTTTCTTATTGCCTGGGGACTGACATGGAGGGCGAAGATGAGATAGGCTATAGTGAGCACAAGCAATACTGCACCTGTACCCACCTTGCCCAGTATACCGTTGAGGTAGGAGGCTGCCATCTGCCCGAATTCACCGCCTGGTCCGGCGCCGATAAAGGTTGAATGGCCGGCAAGATATCCGAGGATTGCGGAGACAAGGACGGTTGCAAGGAAGAAGCGAAGCACATTTTTCCAGAGCCTGAAGTATCTGACCTTAAGCAGTGCCAGCCCGAAGGCGCCTATTATCAGAGGAAGAAAAAAGGATCCAAGCCCGAAACCACTGAAGATAAAGTAATGACCCAGTTTGAATCCTATCTTTCCACCCCAGTTCTCATATGTGACCGGGGACTCCCCGGGTTCCATGCTGAGCGTGCTCTGGTCAGCCTTGCCGGTCATTACATAGGAGATGAATACCACAAGCAGATATAATGCGAAGACCAGCAATACCAGTCCCGCTATGAACCTCGTATTCTCACCTGAACCGCCGGCGGCTGAACTCTTTTTCCGGGGTGATGATCCGTTGCCTTTTTTTTGTTTGCCCATCTTGCGATGAAATTATTTTCGGCCTCCTGTTTCAGGCCTGATAAACGAATAGCAAAGGTAAGAAAAATGGTTTATCCGCGTGGATCTGTTTCAGAACGAAATCATTTTCAGGATCAAGGTGTCAAGATACTTTGATGAGACTTTCCTGTAGTTGTTCTTTCTCTCGAACTCCTTATCGGCTACCTTTTTTACAAGCACCTCGTCCGCGGTGAATTGCAGCTCGGCATCACCAATTATATAAAAGAAATCCATCAATACACCGTCCACTTCACGGTAGGGGGTCATCCGGTTAGGGTTTTCCGCCTTGATCTCAGTGGTATACCAGATATATCTTGATTTTTTCCCGTCAGGCATCTCAACCCTGGCCTGGTGGCAGTTAAAACCACAGATCACCGATTTTCTGCCGGTATCATGGACGCTTATACCCTCCATGGAACCGAAGCCTGGCTGCACATCCCTGTAGTTGCCCTCAAAATAGTATTTGAACGCAAGGATATTGAGGTAGGTGTCATATATGTTTTCACCCGGATTGACAACTGTTGTTATCCCTGAATTGCCAATGGGGCTTTTAAGACTGGTGCTTATCAGGTCATTCCTGAAGGCAATGACCAACTCCTTTGGCAGCAGGTCACTGGACAGCCTGGAAGGATTGCTCACATAATTTATGGTATAATAGATCTCGCCCTCCCTCATGTTCTTATAAGCCCTGTCTCCCCCGCACGAAGCAAGGAACAACAGAGTGACAAGAGCCGGTATCAAAGGAAGAGAGCTGTTCTTCACGCTGCGCAATTTGGCTGTAAATGTAGTAAATTATGCAAAATCAACCTGTCAGGGGATTTCGCGATAATAATATAACTCATATATGAAGGGAATAATATTTGCCATGTTTTAATTTCGATTAAAATTTTAGCTTTGTTCCCTGACTATAAACTAAAGCAATGAGCAACAAGCTGGCAGTAGTGGCTCTCGGGGGCAATGCCCTGCTAAGGGGTGACCAGGTAGGGACCATCGAGGAACAGGAACAGAATACAACCGATACGCTTGATAATCTTGTATTTCTTCTAAAGGAGGGTTATGATCTGGTGATAACCCACGGCAACGGTCCACAGGTAGGCAATATCCTTATGCGGAACGATGCCGGTGAACAACTGTACGGGATCGCCCAGATGCCAATAGACATATGTGTGGCTGACTCCCAGGGAGGGATCGGATACATGATTGAGCGGATGTTCAAGAATGTTCTGAATAAACACGGAATAAAGAAGAATGTGGTATGCCTGGTAACCCCTGTGGTGGTGGATAAGGATGATCCGGCCTTCAGTGATCCGCAGAAGAGGGTGGGCAAGATATATATGGAGGAGGAGGCGGAAGAGCTCGCAAACGCGAAGGGATGGATCTTCAGGGAGGAGGTCAAGGCTCAGGGCGGCTTCCGCAGGGTGGTGCCCTCCCCGAAGCCGGTAAGCGTCATGAACCATGATCTTATTCGCGAGCTTGCACTCCGTGGCAACATAGTCATTGCTGCTGGTGGTGGAGGCATACCGGTCTATTTGGATGAAAAGAATGATGTACGGCCGGCTGAAGCAGTAATTGACAAGGATCTGGCTTCATCACTGCTGGCATCAAATATAGGGGCAGATGAATTCTATATCCTTACGGATGTTCCCTATGTCTATATCAACTATAAGCAGCCTGATCAGGAGATAAAAGAGTTTCTCGATTACAATGACACCATGAAATACCTCAATGAGGGTCAGTTTGCCAAAGGCAGTATGGCGCCGAAGATAGAGGCCTGTCTTAACTTTGTGAAAGCAGGAGGCAGCATGAGCGTTATCACCGAGGCGTTTAAGCTGGAGGACAGGAGGTATGGTACTAAGATTACCATGAATTATGAGTAGGCAGTAGGCAGTAGGCAGTAGGCAGTGGGCAGTAGGCAGTGGGCAGTAGGCAGTAGGCAGTAGGCAGTAGGCAGTAGGCAGTAGGCAGTAGGCAGTAGGCAGTAGGCAGTAGGCAGTAGGCAGTAGGCAGCAGGCAGTAGGCAGTAGGCAGTAGGCAGCAGGCAGTAGGCAGTAGGCAGTAGGCAGCAGGCAGTAGGCAGTAGGCAGTGGGCAGTGGTTGTAAATGGCCGTAGGCCATAAAGATTTGTAGAACAGATTGATATATAGCGAAGATGGTCGTAGACCATCAAGAATTGTAGATGTGCGATTGTCGATTTCCGATTGTCGATTATGGCTGTAGGCCATAAAGAATTGTATCAGGAGCAATAGTAATAATTCAATCTTCTCAGGAGAGGATAAAGTATAATAACATAAATCAAAACATATCATGGCTTATAACCTACGTAACCGCAGTTTTCTGAAGCTGCTTGATTTCACCCCGGAGGAGATCAGGTTTCTGCTGGATCTTTCCTTTGAACTTAAAAAGGCAAAATATGCCGGTACCGAGCAGCAGAAGCTTAAAGGAAAAAACATTGCGCTGATATTTGAGAAGAGCTCTACCCGCACCCGATGTGCCTTTGAGGTAGCCGCTTTCGATCAGGGTGCGCATGTCACCTATCTCGGACCCTCAGGATCACAGATAGGTCACAAGGAGTCGATGAAAGACACCGCCAGGGTTCTCGGCCGGATGTATGACGGGATTGAATATCGCGGCTACGGACAGGATATTGTGGAGGAGCTGGCGGCATATGCCGGGGTCCCTGTATGGAACGGTCTGACCAATGAGTTCCATCCCACCCAGATCCTGGCCGACTTCATGACAATGATGGAGCACAGTGATAAGCCTATAAACAAAGTCAGCTTCTGTTATATGGGAGATGCTCGTAACAATATGGGCAATTCACTGATGGTTGGGGCTGCCAAGATGGGAATGGATTTCCGGGCAGCGGCACCGAAGGCATGCCAGCCAGCAGATGAACTGGTAAAACAGTGCCGTGAGATTGCTGCCGAGACCGGGGCGAAGATCACACTCACCGAAGATGTTGCCATGGCGGTGAAGGGCGTCGACTTCATCTATACGGATGTGTGGGTGTCAATGGGCGAACCGGAGTCTGTATGGGAAGAGAGGATCAGTCTCCTTAAGCCATACCAGGTGAATGCTGAAGCAATGAGGCTTACGGGCAATCCCAATGTTAAATTCCTGCACTGCCTGCCTGCATTTCATAACAGGGAGACCAAAGTGGGCGAGGAGATATTTAAGAAGTATGGTCTTGATGGCATGGAGGTGACAGAGGATGTGTTCGAGTCACGGCATTCAATTGTATTTGATGAGGCTGAGAACCGCATGCATACAATAAAGGCGGTTATGGTTGCCACACTGGGGGCGTAGTAGGCAGTAGGCAGTAGGCAGTCAGCAGTAGGCAGTCGGCAGTCGGCAGTCGGCAGTCGGCAGTTTTTGTCCCGACACTTCGTGTACGGGACGGAAGGAAGGTCAGGGGCATTTTCAATTGTCGATTTCCGAACTCAAAATCGACAATTGGCAATCTATACTATGAGTGCCCTGACAAAGTAGAAGGTCATCAGGAGGGCTGCGGCCAGCTTCAGTCCGACACCTGTCAGGAATCCGAGCAGGCTGCCGAATCCGGCCTTCAGTGCGTATCTGATGTCATCCTTGAATATCAGTTCACCCACTACGGCACCAATAAATGGTCCGACAATGATTCCCACCGGCCCCAGAAAGAGTCCGATAATGAGTCCTACTGTAGCCCCTCTCATTCCGTATTTGGAGCCGCCGAACTGACGCGTTCCCCATATCGGAACAACATAATCTATTACAGTTACCACTACGGCCACTATGCCGAGGATAATGAACAGGTTCTTGCTGATATCCGCGAAGCGTGTGAAGTGCAGGGCTACCAGGCCGAGGTAGGCCAGGGGTGGTCCGGGAAGGACTGGCAGCAGGCATCCTGCTATGCCAAGGATCATCAGAACAATGGCAAGAGCCAATAAGAAATAATCCATCTAATCTGGCTGTTTTACTCTTTTAAGCCTGGCATCTTTACTTTGTGCCCAGTTCATCAAAATCAACATCGGAGAATTCGGCTGCAGGCACTTCTGTTACTGCTTCATCTGGTTCACTGACACTGTCTGTCAGTGATCGTATTGCTTCTCCGTTGCCGGCAAATTCCACTGCCTCACGAAGACCTTCTGTGAACTTCTCGAAATCCTCCTTATAGAGAAAGATCTTATGTTTTTCATAGAACATCTTGCCCTCTTTCCCGAGTCTCTTCTTACTCTCTGTGATTGTCAGGTACAGGTCTTCATGACGGGTTGACTTGACGTCAAAAAAATATGTTCTTTTACCTGCCCTTACAACTTTTGTGAATACCTCCTCCTTGTCATTTCTCTCATTCTGGCCTTCAATTCTTCCTTTCTCGTCTTCCATCAGTAGCGAATGTTTTAGGGTTTCAACCGGTTAGCATGGTCAAATGTAACAATTATTTTTTCATATCAAAATGGACCATTTAAATTGTGGTACTTTTTTGGCATTGTCATTTTATTGATAACCGTTTTTTATAACTTTGCAGCCTGAAAAAAAGAGTTCTTTAAATGATAAGCAGAAGACAACTCAGGATAAAGGCGCTGGCTGTGCTCTATGCCTGCAACAGGAAGGAGCTGGATGACCTCGAGGCGGCTGAACAGGAGCTGATGTTAAGCATCAGAAAGGCCTACGACCTCTATCACTATCTGCTTCTTCTGCTGATTGCACTCTCTGACCTTGCCCGTGAGAAGCTAACACTGTCAGGGATGAAGAAGATGCCCTCACCGGAAGACCTCAATCCGAACAGGCGTTTTGCCGACAACAGGGTAATTGCACAGTTGCGTGAGAATGACCAGCTTCGCAGGTATGCGCAGGCCACCCCGGCATTATGGACAAGAAAGGACAGGCTCAACAGTATGAAAGCGCTGAACCGCTGGCTGTCAACGCAGGGCCTCTCATGGGATGATTATCCGGAGGTGGTCAGAATAGTATTCAGGGAGATAAGCCAGTGGGAGGTATACACAGCTTACATGAATTCTGATGAGGACAGTTATCGTGCTGATCAGAAATTTATCAGGGAGCTTGTAACAAGATTTTTTCCCGCATCGGAAGACCTTGCTCTCTGCCTTGAAGAACAGTCGGTCTACTGGAATGATGACCTGCCATTTGTAACCGTCATGATACGCAATACGGTGGGTAAGTTCAGGGAGAAGGATGCCGGCAGTGGCATGGCCATTCCGCCGCTTTTTACCAATGAGGAAGACGAGCAGTTTGTAAGGGTTCTGCTACGGAAGACACTTCTCAATAGCGATAGGAACAGTACGATGATTGATGCCCACACCACCAACTGGGAGGTGGAGCGTATTGCGCTGATGGACAAGCTGGTGATGCAACTGGCAATAACGGAGCTGGCAGAGTTCCCCGAGGTGCCGGTGAAGGTTACCCTGAATGAATACATTGAAATAGCCAAGGACTATTGCACTGCCAAAAGCAGTACTTTTGTGAACGGCATACTTGACAAGATAGTTAAGGAGATGAGGGCCAGCGGAACCATGGCAAAGACCGGGAGAGGCCTTATAGGAGAAGAAATCTGATTATTACATGGCAAAAAAATACCATTGTACAGAAATGAACAGGAGAGTGATAATAAATCTTATAGCTGGTCTGACCCTGACGGGAGTGCTGATCTCTTCATGTGGCAGAACGAAAGCCGGAGCAGCAGGTTATAAGCCTTCAGACACCATTGGTACTGCTATACTGACCTTCAAATCGATCGACCATGACTTCGGCCAGGTCAATGCGGGAGAGAAGGTGGGTTGCATATTTACCTATACAAACTCCGGAGATGCAGACCTGGTTATTACCTCCGCATCTGCCAGCTGTGGCTGTACGGTACCCAAATTTGATAAAAAGCCCGTTGCGCCCGGAGGGTCAGGTACAATTGAGGTGATCTTTGACACTTCCGGGAGAGAGGGGATGCAGACAAAAACTGTTGTAGTTCAGTCAAATGCAGAGAATAATTTAGTTATTTTGCGTATTATTGCCGATATAATTAAAAGTGGCAAATAAAATCCCTGCCCGGTCGTCTTTATCATAATATGAACGGAAACAAGTAATTATAAATATAATAACAAACACAACAACACAAATGACAACATTCGCATCGATTTATCTGCAGGCCGCTCCGGCACAGAACAGCCCCAGTCTTATTACCGGTCTTCTTCCTCTTCTTCTGGTATTTGTGGTCTTTTATTTCTTCATGATCAGACCTCAGATGAAGAAACAGAAGGAACTGGCCAACTATCGCAGTGCGATTGGCAAGGGAGACAAGGTGATAACCACAGGAGGAATTTATGGTAAGGTTGTTGAGGTTGCTGACAATGTAGTGACCATTGAAATTGCAAACGACGTGAAGATCAGGGTTGACAAGAATGCCATTCTCAGAGATCCGTCAGATGTTGCTGCAAGGCAGTAGGAAGAAATTTCCGGAGGATTGAGATTATGACTGAAGACAAACAGAAACGATCAGAAAAGTTTTTACACAGGGAGTTGCCGCTCTTTGTCTTTTTCCTGTTACTCTCATTTGTCTTCTGGTATCTTAACGAGTTGAGTAAGGAGTTACAGGGCACCATAAACTATCCTGTGAGATATATCAATCCTCCTAAAGACCGCATAGTCACCGGTGACTTGCCGGAGAAGCTTGAAATGGATCTGCGTGGCCCCGGATATTCCATCCTCAAGGTGAAGCTGTCGGGCAGCAGAGCTCCCGTGGTGATAGATTTCTCAAAGGTCACTCCCCGAAGAATACCTGGTACCATGCCCAGGTACTATCTTGTCACCTCGGGCCTGATCAACAGCTTCTCAAAACAGCTTCATGCTGACTTTGATATCCTGTCCATCCAGCCCGATACACTGTTCTTCGGGTATGACAAGCTGGTAACCAGGAGGTTGCCGGTAATTCCCGATCTGCATGTCGAACTGGCGGAGGGAAAAAAGGTCATAATAGTGACCGAGCCGGACAGTATAAGCGTAACCGGTCCGCAGCATGTGCTGGACACTATTGAAGGTATAAACACCAAGCACCGGTCATTCAGGCGTATGAACGACAATTTTTCATCGAAAGTGCCGCTTGAATATCCTGATTATTTGCAGACAGCACAAAAGAGGGTGACGGTTGAGGTGACGGTTAAGGATCAGCAATCATCATATTTCGGAGTGAAGCAATCCCGCGAGAACTAACCATTTCACTCATGGCAAGAAGACTGGGAGTAACCGGCGGAATAGGCAGCGGAAAAACAACCGTCTGCAGGATCTTCAGGGTTCTGGGGATTCCCGTGTTTGTTGCCGACGTGGTGGCGAGGGATCTGATGAATAACAATGAGAATGTCCGGTCAGAGATTAATCTGATAGCCGGGAAGGATCTCTATTCATCCGGCATGCTGGACAGGAAGGAGCTCGCCAGCCTGATATTCAACAGACCCGATCTGCTCAGGCGGGTGAATGCCGCGGTACATCCATCTGTTCTCAGTCTCTTTGATGAATGGGCTGACAGTGAGCAGGTGCCTTATGTGATAATGGAGTCTGCTATACTCTTCGAGGCAGGGGCAGACTCGCTCGTTGACAGGGTGGTGACCATCTCCGCACCGGTGGAAGAGAGAATAGCCAGGGTGATGGGCCGAAATGACCTGACACGTGAAGAGGTGATCAGGAGGATCAATAACCAGCTTGAGGATGAGGAGCGGGAAGAACAGTCATATTACATTATCAATAACGCTGATAACGAAATGATCATTCCGGAGGTTCTGAAGATCCATGAAGATATGCTCCGTCTTGCAGCAAAGGGAAGGTGATGGGTAAGTTTGCCAAATGGATAGGCGGAGGCCTTGGATTTGTCTTTGGAGGACCGATAGGAGCACTTCTTGGTTTCTTTATCGGATCAGTTGTTGACGGTACCTCCGTGACATGGCAGCAGCAGACCGGTGACCGCAGGGTTTACCGTACCACCCCGGGCGATTTCGGGATGAGCCTGATAGTGCTCATTGCCGCTGTCATGAAAGCTGACGGAAAGGTGCTGAAATCAGAACTGGATTACGTGAAGCGCTTTTTCGTATCCCAGTTCGGACCTGACACAGCCCGGGAGGCGCTTCAGATGCTAAGGGACCTGCTGAAGCAGGACATTCCCCTGCGAGAAGTATGCAACCAGATAAGGTATAATATGGATTACCCGTCGAGGCTCCAGCTCATCCATATTCTTTACAATATTTCAGCTGCGGATAACCGGTTCGAGACCGCGGAGACAAATGTCATAAAGACCATAGCCGGTTATCTGGGCATCTCACAGGGTGATTATGAATCAATTCGAAACATGTTCATCCCCGCTACTGATGCTGCTTATCGCGTCCTGGAGGTGGAACGCTCCGCCACTGACGAAGAGCTCAAGGCGGCATACAGGAAGATGGCGCTGAAATACCATCCTGACAAGGTGAGCCACCTTGGAGAAGAGTTCAGGAAAACTGCAGAGGAGAAGTTCAAGGCAGTAAATGAAGCATGGGAAAAAATCAAGAAAGAACGCAATATTGTCTGATAAAGATTTATAGAAAAATTACTAACAACTAATTTTCATAGAAATGAACCTGAAAGATATTCTCTCTATCTCCGGTGAAGGCACCCTGTTTAAGTTCATTGCACAGGGTAAAAATGCAGTCATAGTAGAGAACCTTGAAACAGGCAGGCGGTTCAGCGCCGGCGCCACAGCCAGGGTAAGCGCCCTGGACGAGATCTCGATCTTCACAACAGGAGAGGATATGCCCCTCTCTAAGGTTATGGACCTGATCTTTGATAAGGAAGAGGGGGGCGAAGCAGTTTCACACAAGCAGCCTGATGCAGATCTGAAGAGTTATTTTGCAGAGGTTATGCCTGATTATGACCGCGACAGGGTTTATACTTCCGATATCAGGAAGGTATTGCACTGGTATAATATCCTTCATAAGTTGAACCTGCTTGTAAAGGAAGAGGAACAACCGGAAGAAAAGGAAGAAGAGAAGGAAACAGTAAAACCTGAATCAGATGCCGCACCCTCAACTGATGGTGACACAGGTAATAACACTGAAACAGAGCCCGCAAAGGATAGCAAACCCCGTAAGGCAACTGCACCAAAGGGAGGAAAAGCAAAACCGGCAGAACAAAAATAGCATGGCTGCCACCAACTTCGGAGGAGAAGAAGTTATTTACGGATATGATGAGTCACAGATCATCATCATACCGGTTCCGTATGATGCCACCAGCACTTACATCCGTGGCGCCGACAGGGGGCCGGATGCTATTCTTAAGGCATCACCCGCCCTCGAGTTCTATGATATAGAAACAGGATCTGAGGTTCACAGGAAAGGTATTCATACCATTGCACCGCTAAAGTGCACTGATGATCCTTCCGATGTCACCGGCGCAGTTTACCGGGCCGTTTTACGCATCCTCGGTGAGAACCGTTTCCCAGTAGTGATAGGAGGGAACCATACCGTCAGCATAGGCGCCTTTCGTGCTGCAGCCGAGGCTTTTGACAATCTTTCAATCCTCCAGCTTGATGCCCATTCCGATCTCAGGCCGGAATATGAGGGATCACACCTTAACCATGCCTGTGCAGCAGCAAGAGCCAGGGAATATGCACCATTGGTACAGGTGGGCGTCCGCAGCATGGCAGCCGAAGAACTTCCTTTTGTTGACAGGCAGAGGATCTTCTACGCACATGACCTCTATCTTGATAAATCTCTGTACAACAAGGCATTGAATCAGTTATCGGAGAATGTTTACATAACCCTTGACCTTGATGTATTCGATCCTTCGGTGATGCCATCAACAGGTACTCCGGAGCCAGGGGGACCAGACTACAGGGAGTTGATGTTCTTCCTCCGCGATGTGTTCACGCACAAAAACGTCATCGGTTTTGATGTGGTTGAGCTCTGCCCGTCTGACAACAACAAAGCTCCTGATTTCATGGCTGCGAAAGTCATCTATCAGATGCTGAGTTACAGGTTTGGCAGGCAGTCAGAATAAGACGGGCACAATAAGGATAAGGGGCCGGACAAATAACTATACTGTAGTTTCCTTTTTACAAAGGCTTGTCAAACTGTTTGGCCTCCTCCCATATCTCATTCATTTCGCTCAGGGTCAGGTCTCGCAGTGAACGGCCCTTTGCCAGGGTCTTCTGCTCAAGGTAATTAAAGCGGCTGATAAATTTCCTGTTGGTCTTTTCAAGGGCTGATTCCGGGTCTATCTCGTAGAGACGGGCAGCATTGATGAGTGAAAAGAAGAGATCGCCCAGCTCTGACTCTATATCAACCTGATTGCCTGAGGTTAACTCCTTCTTCAGTTCGTTCAGTTCCTCAGTTACCTTGTCCCATATCTCTTCGCGCGATTCCCAGTCAAATCCCACGCCTCTTACCTTTTCCTGAATCCTGTTCGCCTTGACTGTAGCCGGCAATGATGAAGGAACGCCTGAGAGGACCGGCTTATAGCCTGCGTGTTCATTCATTTTCAACTGCTCCCAGTTTTCCTCTACCTCGCGGGCGCCCCTGGTAACGCTCACATCACCGAACACATGTGGATGGCGGTATATCAGCTTACTGTTAATGCCTTCCAGAACATCTCCCATATCGAATGCATTTGTCTCCGAGCCGATCTTAGCATAGAAGACAACGTGCAGCATCAGGTCGCCCAGCTCTTTCCTGATGGCATCATTATCATCCTGCAATATGGCATCTGCAAGTTCATAAGTCTCTTCTATAGTCAGCTTCCTCAGTGTCTGGTTTGTCTGTTTCATGTCCCACGGGCACTTCCCCCTTAGTTCATCCATAATGTCCAGTAGTCTGTTGAACTCCCTTAATGTTTTTTCTCTCATTTAGTTAATGTTTAGAAAAGACTGTTGTTTTCACGGTCCTGGTTTCTTGCCTCCACTCTCACAGCGTCTCCTGTCTCAACAGCGAAGAGCTGACACAGGTTGGCTCCGTTGATGGAGAGTTCAAGCAGATCTATGGTGTTGAAGCGGGTGACTATCTCTCCGACCGGTTCATCACTGTAATACCTGCTTATTTTTTCGGTATAGTAATTATTGCTTTTAATCATGATTCTGAACTCCCTTCCCTCAAATACCCTGAAGAAAACCTCCCGGGTAATGTTGGTAATAGCATTTCCGTAGGAGTCGATAAAGATGACACTCCCGATGATCACATTTCGGTCAATGGTAGCCCTCAGGGGCACTTTTTCGGAGAGCGATGTGATCTTTTTCCCCAGGCTTTCCGGTGATTTCCCGTTGACAAGGGCTGCAGCAGCTCCGACGAATAGTGTTATCTCATCATCATTACCGCTGTTATCAAGGCTTATGATCAGGTCAGGTGCAGCGTTGAGTATAAGATTAAACATGCCGTTGTCTGCCCCGATGAACCAATGGTTATGAGATCTTACGAGGAGATGCGGGTTCTCTCCCGAGCCTTCGCTGCTGATGAATATCATGTGGATGGTCTCTTCCGGATAGTGGCTGTAAGTGTTCCTGACCACGAATGCTCCGTGCATGATATTGAGAGGGGGGATAGCTGCAGCATTGTTTACAACAGTAGCTCCCGGACAGGCTGAAGAGAGTTTTCCCTTCACTATCCCGTTGAAGACATCATCCTCCCTCCACTCGGTGGTAAGCGTGATCAGTGGCATCCTAAATTTGTTACAGCAAAGATAGTCTTCTGCAAAAAATAAACTTACTTTGCGGAATAACTGATGGATAAAATCGACAGGGATCATAAGGGATACAGGGAGGACCCTTCAGAAAGACCGGCAGAAGCGAGGGTGATGACTGAGCGTGTTATCTTGCTTGACGAGGTAGATCCGGTGGTCATGCTGGGCCCCAACAACAGGTTGCTGGACCAGATACGGGGTTATTACCCTAAGATACGTATCATTGCCAGGGGGAATGAACTGAAATGTATCGGTGAGCCGGAAGAGGTGTCAGTGTTCACAGACAGGATGACGGAGCTGATTGATTACTACAGGAAGTATAACCGCCTTGACGAGGGAGACCTTGAGAGGCTTCTCCTGGATGATGATCACATGCGTACCGCCGCCAGCGGTGACTTCGAGGATGCCCTGGTATTTGGCACAAACGGTAAGCCGGTAAGGGCGCGCACCGTTAACCAGCTTCTACTGGTAAAGGAATACAACACCAATGATCTGATCATTGCCGAAGGACCTGCGGGCACCGGTAAGACCTATACTGCCATTGCGCTGGCTGTGAGATCATTGAAGAATCACGAGGTAAAGAAGATTGTTCTGACCCGGCCGGCCGTTGAAGCAGGGGAGAGGCTGGGCTTCCTTCCCGGCGATATGAGGGACAAGCTTGATCCATACCTCCAGCCGCTATATGATGCACTGCATGATATGATCCCTTTCCGCAAACTGGAGCAGTGGATAGAGGACGGGACCGTGCAGATAGCACCTCTGGCATTCATGCGCGGCCGTACCCTGGAGAGCTGCTTTGTAATACTTGATGAAGCACAGAATGCAACGGTGAGCCAGCTTAAAATGTTCCTTACCAGGATGGGTGTCAGCAGCAAATTCATCCTTACAGGTGACACCACCCAGATTGACCTGCCAAGGCGGAGTGAGTCGGGACTCCTGCAGGCTATGCGTCTGCTTGCAGGCATTGAAGGGATCTCAATCATCCGTTTTGACGAGAGGGATATTGTCAGACACCGTCTCGTCAAAAACATAGTCAGGGCTTATGACAATGAAGAAAAGAAAGCAAATGAGGAATTAAAAAAATCACAATAAAGATCAATGGCAAAGGCTATAACCAGAACCGATTTCAATTTTCCGGGCCAGAAGGGAGTATACCGGGGCAAGGTTCGCGATGTATATAACATTGATGACAGATATCTCCTCATGGTGGCTACTGACCGTATCTCGGCATTTGATGTGGTGCTTCCTGAAGGTATTCCCTACAAGGGGCAGGTTCTTAACCAGATAGCGTCAATGTTCCTGGAAGAGGTAAGTGATATTGTTCCTGTTTGGAACATCGCATCACCTGATCCGAATGTAACTGTGGGTGTAAGATGTGAGCCATATCCTGTGGAGATGATTGTCAGGGGTTACCTGACGGGAAGTTCATGGAGGCTCTACAGGTCAGGCGGACGGGAGATATGCGGCATACCATTGAAGGAGGGATTGAGGGAGCATCAGAAGTTTGAAAGGCCGTTGATTACACCCACCACGAAGGCTGAGCATGGTATGCATGATCAGGACATCTCCGCTGAGGAGATCATCAGGTCAGGGCTGGTTGCTGAAGAAGAGTACCGCATGCTGGAGGATTATTCAATGAAGCTTTTCATGAGAGGGACAGAGATAGCAGCCAGGCAGGGACTGATACTGGTAGACACCAAATATGAGTTTGGCAGACATGACGGAAAAGTATTTCTCATTGATGAGATACATACTCCCGATAGCTCAAGGTATTTCTATTCAGACGGTTATGAGGAGAGGTTCGCCCGGGGCGAACAGCAGAGACAGCTCTCCAAGGAGTTTGTGAGGGAGTGGCTTATGGCCAACGGCTTCCAGGGCAGGGAAGGAGAAAAGGTTCCGGAAATGACCCCTGATATTGTGAATGAGATATCTGAGCGGTACATAGAACTCTTCGAGAAAATCACCGGCAGGGAATTTGTAAGAGCTGAAACAGAGGATCCCCTGGCAAGGATTGAGGATAATGTGAACAGCTACCTCGATAAACAGAAACAATGAAAAACTGAGGGGGATCTGTAAATTATCAAGAATTGAATTTTTAATGAAGGAAAAAAAGAGTCTCTTCCTTATACGTCGGGCAGCGGTTATGCTGATAACAGCGGCCCTGTCGCTGCCTGTCACGGTTCTGGCCCAGGAGCAGCCGGTGAGGGTTGATATCTCCACTGAAAAAATTGTTTCGGAGGGCAAAGTCTATTACATGCATTCTGTACTGAAGGGCCAGACGCTTTATTCTATTGCCAGGGCATACAGTGTCACTGTTGAACTGCTGATCCGTGAAAACGGTATAACAGACAACAGCATTAAGGAGGGGCAGGTACTCAGGATACCTGCCGCAGTGGTGGCACAGGGTCAGGCAGCCAGGAGTACAGGCATCCAAACACGAGAGCAGGCTGGTGGACAGGCGGATAGTACACCGGGATCAGCCACCCCGGCCAGGCCCGCCGTTCAGCCGATCCCCTCCCCTGAACAACAGGATGAGAGATTTATCTATCACAGAGTAAGGAGGGGAGAGACCCTGGGGACAATTGCCAACGAGTATGGTATTACTGTCAGGGAGCTGAAGCGTGCAAACAAGGGACTTCTGTTTCCTCACGAGGGCGATTACCTGATGATACCCCGCAGGAGGGTATCGTCCCGGCACCAGCCAAGGATTAAGGAAGAACCGGTCATAGAAGCTCCTGCAGATACTATACCTGCTGATACCCTTCTCATTGAGGATGAGCCGGAAGTATTTACAATACCGGCGGAGAGGACGGTGATTGACAGGCTTCACGGATCAGTGAAGGTAGCTGTTCTGTTTCCGTTCTTTATCAGTGAGAACAATGCCCGCAGCTACATAGATTCCGCCGGCCTCGATTCACAGGGTAACAGGATATACAGGGAGGTAACCAGGTCTTCATCGTATATCTATGACGGCAGCCTTCCTTTCCTGGAGGCTTATGAAGGCATTCTGATAGCAGTTGACAGCCTCCGGACTCTGGGATTGACAGTGGAGATGGAGGTACATGACACGGGTGCTGATACCCTGGGTATTTACAGGCTTATGCATTCAGGTACCCTGGAGAATGTTGATCTGATCATAGGGCCGGTATTTTCATATCATCTTGAGCAGTTAGCCGGATGGGCAGCTGAGCGGGATATTCCCCTGGTCTCTCCCGTCTCGTTGCGCGACCGCAACATTGTTGAAAACAAGCCTACCCTCTACAGGGTCTTTCCTTCGGAAACAGTTGTCCGGGAGATCATGGCCGGTGAACTGAGGAATCATCCTGACAGCAGGATTGTTTTTCTTTATGCTGACAGTGCAATGTATGATCCGGCAACAACTGACCTGTGGAACAGGATTGCACGTACTTTGAATGACAGTACTGCAACAGACAGTGCCAGGCTGACTTCTCATTATTACACGGGAGTGTCACCAGGGCGGAATGTCCACGGCCATGTTGCCTCAATCGAGAGCCTGCTCCTGCCTGACAGGGAGAACATCATTGTACTCGCATCAAGCAATTCCTCTGTTGTGAGCACTGTCTTTTCTGCCCTTCACGGCCTGAAGAGACGATATGACATAAAGGTGCTGGGCTATCCAGAGATCAGAGGTCTTGAAACAATAGATCTGAAGTACTATTATGATCTTGAGCTCCTGATCCCGCTGGATAGTTATGTGGATTATGAATCACCTGCATCAATGGCTTTCAGTTCACGGTTCCTGAAGAAGTTCAAGACCGAACCCATGGCAGAGAGCTTTGCATGGCGTGGGTTTGATATTGGCTGGTATTTCATCGGAGGGCTCGCAACCGGAGGGAAGGAGTTTTTACGGGATCCAGGCATTTTCAACCCTGCACTGCTATGTCTTGAGCCTGACTTCAGGCGTGACAACCGGCAGGATGGTTACGAGAACAGGGGCATCTTTATGATGCATTATCACAAGGATATGACAATTGAGATAACCAGACCATGGCCTCCACCAGTGTTTGAAGAGCAGAATGTTCCAGAACCAATGAGGTTCATTTTTTCAGGCTCATCAGAACATAATCAAGAACGATAGGGATATCATCTTCATTGACGCCGTTTGCTGTAAGGAGGGGTATATCATCATTGAAAGCATTGATGAATGCTTCGGTTGTCATCTCAGTGCCGGTCATAGAGCTGATATAATGCTCTGATGCCAAGCGGATGTTACCCTGGCACAATGCCAGGTGACCCATGTTGATCATGTCATACGGAGTGAGCCCGGCTTCTGACAGCCTTTCAAAATACTTCTCTGCTTCCGGATATTTACCAGTAACAAGGTAACACCACGCGATGGGCCTCAGCACGCGCGAGTTGCCAGGACTCTCATATTCAATTCTGAAGTAGTGTTTCAGCGCCTCATCATAATTGCCCGTATCCAGGCAGCAATGGGCTGTCATCAGAATTGTGCTGAGATCATCAGGCTCATTCTGCAGAGCCCTGGTGTAAGATTTCAGCGCTTCATCCGGCCTGCCCAGCTTGCGTAGGCAATATCCGCTTCTGCGGAGGGTCCAGGTGCGTGCCTCAATCATGATCGCCAGGTTGTATTTTTCAAGTGCTTTTTCATACTCGCCTGACTTCTGGTAACAATAACCGGCTTTTTCAAAGAGTTCCGCATCATCCTTCACCGTCTTGATGATTGTGAGATAGAGAGCCAGGGCATCTTCATAATATTCCTTGCTGAAGAAGTAATCAGCCATGGACCTGTCATCAGCGACAGATCCGCATATATTCCTGTAGAAGAATGAATTGTAAATATCCAGCCTGCCGGTGAACAGGTCATCAAACTCATTGCGGAAGTCTGAGAGTTTGAAGAACCTGTAGAGGTCATGCACATATTGAGTCACATTGGTCCTGAAGATTGCTGCCGGGTCAGTTAGTTCATTATCATACTTCATCTGCTCCAGTCCCTCAAGTTCCATCCTGAATACCTTGAGCATCATGCTCTTTTGCTCAGCAGGGAGGTATTTCATGTTCAGTACCAGCGAATACTTGTCAGAGTTGCATATAAAGGGTGTTTTATAAAGTGCTTCCGCCAGTTCATTTATGGCAGGGCCAAGGATCTCATCCCTGTATATTGAGTCAACGGCCTCGTGATCAGGATAGAAAGGTATGAACCAGTTTCGCAATTCCCTGAAAAAGTCGAATCTCTTAAGTCCGGCAAAAGCTGACATGTAGACGTCTGAGCCCTCCATCTGAAGGTTCGTAAGTTCTTCCATGGTTTTAAACATCTCCTCCGAACCGCTGAACATCTCGGACCAGTCGGGGTTCTGACCCTCTTCGGGATTGTCTCCCAGTATCTTGTCGAGGTCAAGCTTTTCCTCAATACGCGGTTTGAGTTTAACCACCTTAGGCAGGATCTCTTCTGTCATTCTCCGGGTCAGTTTCTCGGTATAACGTGACCTTACTGCCTGCAAGACGACTATGCGGCATCTCTCCGTGAACATTTTGTCTTCTGCAAGTTCATCTGCCAAATCCAGAACATCCGGGTAGAGGTTCAGGCGGTCATCATAGTAGTGAAGGCTGAACACCAGGCCTGTCAACGCTCTCTCGGCAACGTGAGGCATATTCTTGCCGGTGAGTGATGCAAGGAGTTTTATCTTGGCAGTGTCCCACACACGCAGGCTGCTCAGTGTAACAGCACTTACAAAAGATGCAATATCATGCCATTCAAACCGGCCAGACTCCATCAGGATATTAAGGAGGCTCTCTTCGGCTTCGCCGTAGTAGTCTGTCAGCCACAGATGGTTGAAGATGATCCCTGAAAGCCTCTCAGTCTCCTTTGCAGTTTCATTTGCAGGCCCTGTTTTCTCAATCTCAGCCAGGCCAAGCAGATCATCAAGACGCGATTTGAATACGAGGTCATCCACGCTCTGGATAATGGTTCCTGCTCTGAGTCTCTCCTCCATCTGCTCGCGTGCTCTGACAGAATATGTGTACCATCCGGAATGATGTGCCAAAATGTCCTGTTTTATCCTGTCATTCAACCGAAGTATGTTTTGCAGTAACCTGTTGTATACCTTTTGTCTTTCCGGGTCATCTATTCCTTCAACAGTATATTTGAGGATATTCCTGTAAGTCATCTGCAGTTCGCCAAACTCATCACGGAGAGCTCCAACGGACACATTGTCAAGCATATCCGAGATTATGTCAAAGCTCTGCCTGACCTTCCTGTGGATTACCAGGTTGCAGATGCTCCTGTGCTGCAATATGATGGTGTTGATGTTCATATAATGAATCCGGGGGAATTGCCCCCTTGAAACAATCAACAATCAGGCCATACCCGGGGTTCAGAATGAGAATCCCATACTGATATATCCCTTGATATTCCTGTATAAGAGTTGCCTGTCATAGAATCCGTGCATGATGCCAATTTTCAGAGGGCCTGCCACGGTCATATAGCCGGCTCCTATACCATACCCTCCCATGATTGTAAAGCCGTCTTTCCTGTCGGGTTCGGTCAGCGCAAAGATATTCCCCTCAAGAATAAGGTGCAGGTCAGTGGCAATCTCAATGTCAGTGCTGAAACGCACTCCGCCGGTGTTTCTTACCAGTACCTGGTTGGGATGGAACCCGATGGCTGTGATTGAATGGTCAGTCAGAGGTTCCGTTCCTCCCAGGAGCCAGAAATCGCTTCCCTTTGTGATTGAATCTGTGCCGGTGCTGAAAAGGAAATCCCCACCCATGGAGAGGGTCACCTTTTCAGATGGCGAGACAAAGGTGTTAAACCATGCTCTCGTCATATACGTGCGGTTAAAGGAGAAAGGTGAGTCCTGATCGTCCGGTCCATATACAAATCTTCTTGATGAAATCCGTACAGCTCCTCTTAGCAGCTTTGATGATGACAGAGAGACTCCATAGGTGATCCCCTGATCCGGAAAATGTTTTTGATTCAGGGTATTTGCCTGGTAAGTGTACATGAATCTCAGGTAATCATATGATAATCTGGTGATATGGGAAGAGGCCACAAAATCAGGTATTAGGTGCTGATTCTCAAGCGATGTCGACAGTGTCATCAGGTGATTGAGGCTGAGTCTTTTACTAAGGGAAAGGGAGGTGACGAGGTTCTGGCTGAGCATAGGGCCTGTCTCAGTCTTAAGTGCAATCAGTGGCAGCCTTGTGTTATCTGTGAAGAGTGAGGCTTCCACCCCGAATTTCTGACTCTTGTCAACGAACTGGATGGCACTGAGCCTGAAGCGGTAGTACTGACCGATGTATGAATCCAGGTTGATTACCGAACCTGTTGTGAGCAGGTCCCTTACCGAGATGCTGACCACAGCTCCCGCGCTGAGCCACGGATCATAATGAGCAGATACATAGAGCATTGCTTTAGGTCGTTCAATGCAGTCTATCTCAAGTATCATCTTGTTGCCTGTGGGTATTATTCTGTATTTCACTTTCTCAAACCAGTTTTTCCCATACAGGAGTTCAATCCGCTCCTCAAGCAGTTCCCTGTCTGCATTCTCTCCGGGAGCGACATCAAGGACACCTATTATCTGTTCCTCGGTGATCAGTTTGTTTCCGGTGACCCTGATGCTGTCAAACCTGTAATATTTTACATCGGGCAATGGCAGCACCGGTTCACGTGGTCCGAATGAATCAAGAGAGTCTGCCAGTTTTCTGAACTTATCCTTGAATTTCAGGGCTTCGCGATAGCCCTTGGCCATAAGTGAATCGACCTCATTGAATGACATTGTATTAAACCCGGCAAGATCCGGTTCAATCATAATATCAGTCTGGCGCTTTTGCTCCTCATAGTCTGCGAGGCTGGTCAGAAATCCTATTTGTTTTAATATGCCATAGGCTGATTCCAGGTCTTTTTCAGTATAACCCTTGAAGCTGACGTATGAGCCTATTACAATATCGGCACCCATCTCCCTCAGTTCTGTAACGGCATAGTTGCGGACCACACCGCCGTCAACCAGGACAGCCGTGTCTGTCCTTACCGGTGAGAATATTGAAGGTATGGATATGCTCGCCCTGATGGCATCAGGAAGGTATCCGTTCCGGAAGATCACTTTTTTCGTTGTGACCACGTCTGTTGCAAGGCAGAGAAAGGGGATAGGGAGCCTTGAAAAGTCTGTTATTCCCGCTGCAGGCCAGAAGTAGTGATTCAGGCCGCTCTCAATCTGCTGTCCGCTAATCAGCCCTGACGGTATATGGATAGCATTCCTGGTGATTGGAAGGGCAATAAGGCTGTTATGGAAGTGCTTCTTCTCAAGGAAGATGATCTTGTTTTCCGATATCCTGTCAGACATGGCAGGGCCCCAGTCATATTCCCTGAACATGCTGGCTATGCTGTCAGGAGTATAGCCCATTGCATACATGCCGCCAATGATGCTTCCCATGCTCACACCCGTGATATAATCCGGTTTAAGCCCTGCTTCCTCCATAGCCTTGATGACACCCAGGTGGGCAAGTCCCTTGGCTCCGCCGCCACTGAGTGCAAGACCCAGCCTGGGCCTTGAGGTTGTCTCCTGGGCACTGAGCGGCTCCAGGGTCATTAAAGTCAGTGCAATGATAATCACCACCGGTAGCATCCATGCCGGTTCCTTAGAGGAATTTCCCTTCAACATTCTGATAATATGTCCTGAAGATAAAATGATCATTTTGCAGTATCATTGAACACACTTTTCATGAAAAATGACCTGAATGTTGAAGATAATTCTTTCAGAGCAATCAGGAAAGCAATTTATGTATAATATGTAACTTGGAGGCGTGCAAAAGAATGAAAAAAAAGGTGCGACGTGGCTTCCTTCGTCATTAAAGGAAATGAAGGGGCTGGGGTGGGAGAGGCCTGATGTGATCCTTTTTACCGGTGATGCATATATTGATCATCCATCTTTCGGTGCCGCAATAATTGCAAGGGTTCTGGAAGCGGAGGGCATGAAGGTGGCTGTTGTTCCTCAGCCCAACTGGCGGGATGATCTGCGCGATTTTACCAAGCTGGGAGAACCCCGTTTCTTTTTTGCTGTCACCGCCGGGAACATGGATTCCATGGTGAACCATTACACCGCTGCACGGAGACTGAGGTCTGATGATGCATACACGCCAGGGGGAGCAGCCGGATTCAGGCCTGATTATGCAACCATTGTTTACACGCAGATACTCAAAAGGCTCTTTCCCGAAATCCCTGTTGTCATTGGAGGCATTGAGGCCTCAATGAGGCGCCTGATGCACTATGATTACTGGAAGGACAGCCTTGAGCCATCCATACTCATCTCCAGCGGGGCTGACATGCTTATCTACGGGATGGCTGAGAGAGCTGTGGCAGGGCTTGCCGGGAGAGTGAAGGGGGGAGATAATATGAAAGAGATCACTGACCTGCCCCAGTCAGCTTACCTGTGGCCGGCAGACAGCAGCCTGCCATCTCTTCCCGGCGTCACTGACAAAGCACTCCGTCCCTGCCATGAGGCCAAGGCTTCACGACGGGCGTATGCTGAAAACTTCGTGCTGTTTGAAAAGACCAGTAACAGCATGAAGCCTGTCAGACTCACCGAGCGGTGCGGTGAAATGGTGGTGGTGGTCAATCCTCCGTTCACACCAGCCACGGAGGTGGAGGCTGATGCCATCTATGAACTGCCTTTCAACTATGCGCCTCATCCCAGGTATGACAGGAAGGGCGCCATACCGGCATGGGAGATGATCAGGTTCTCAGTGAATATCCATCGCGGTTGTTTCGGGGGGTGCAGCTTCTGCGCCATAGCAGCCCACCAGGGCAAGTTTGTCAGCAGCCGTTCCGAGGGCTCCATCCTCAGGGAAATAGAAAAGATCAGCCGAATGGAGGGCTTCAAAGGCTATCTGACCGATCTGGGAGGGCCATCGGCAAACATGTACAGAATGGCCGGACGTGACACCGGGCGCTGCATGAAATGCGGCAGACCGTCATGTATCTGGCCATCGGTCTGCGATAATCTCAATACCTCGCACAGGGAACTGACCGCCCTCTACCGCAGGGTGAACTCATTGCCCTATGTAAAAAAAGCATTCGTAAGCAGCGGGGTGAGATATGACCTGCTGATGAAGGAGTACAACAGGGCTGCCGGAAAGGATGAGAAGGAATATCTTGAAGAGCTGATAGTGGGCCACACAAGCGGCAGGTTGAAAGTGGCCCCTGAACATACTGACGACGAAGTATTATACCTTATGCGAAAGAGCCCCTTCAGGCACTTCAGGAAGCTGAGGGAGAAGTTCCTGTCAATAACCGGGACCCAAGGGCTGAAATATGAGCTTATACCCTATTTTATCTCTTCCCATCCAGGCACTACGGAAAAGAAGATGTCCGAACTGGCCCGTGAACTGGCCGGTCTCGGTATGCGTCCCGAACAGGTTCAGGATTTTACTCCCACCCCGATGACCCTCGCAACAGCGATGTATTATCTTGGCTTTGATCCGTACACCGGCCAAAAGGTTTATGTTGCTAATGATATTGCGGAAAAGAGGAGGCAGAAGGGGTACTTCTTTAGGAAGTAGGCAGTAGGCAGTACCAGTAGGCAGTAGGCAGTACCAGTCGGCAGTACCAGTAGGCAGTAGGCAGTACCAGTCGGCAGTACCAGTAGGCAGTAGGCAGTACCAGTAGGCAGTAGTCATTGTCATCAATGTGACTGCTGAGTGCCGATTGGAGGTTGCTGACTAAAAAAACAGCCGGTCAGGCCGGCTGTTTTTTCAATCATTCGTATTCCTTCAGGATGGTTTTAACATCATCCGGTGCCACCCTTCCGTAGGTCTTCTCACCGACGAGGACCACCGGGGCCAGTCCGCATGCACCCACGCAGCGAAGGCTTGAGAGGGAGAACTTGCCGTCAGGTGTTGTCTGTCCCACCTGTATGGCCAGTTCCTTCTTGAACTCATCAAGCACCTTTTCCGCTCCTCTCACGTAGCAGGCAGTACCCATACAGATGCTTATGGGGTATTTGCCCTTGGGAGTCATGGTAAAGAAGGAATAAAAGGTTACTACTCCGTATACCTGGGCTGTTGAGATATTCAGCCTGGATGCAATCACCTCCTGCACCTCGGCAGGCAGGTACCCGAAATGTTCCTGTGTCTTGTGAAGGACATTGATCAGTTCCAGCGGCTCATTATCAAAGGAATCGCAGATACTGATTATCTTGTCAACATCTTCCTGTCTCAGTTCTATCTTTATACTTGACATCTCTTTGATTTTTAAAGTTTATTACCAGGGTCTCACTGTTTGACAACAATCTTTGCTTTTTTGTCAAAATAGTGCGTATGCAGCAGGTGGTGAGCCTTCTCGCTGTTGGGTTCGCCAAGGTATTCCTTGTAGAGCTGAACGATGTACGGGTTTTCATGTGACACCCTTATCGGCTTATTCTTATCCTCTTCATAAATTGCCCTGGCTCTGGCTTTAAGGACAGATGAATCTCCATGGTGCAAAGGTTGACCTCCGCCGCCGATGCATCCTCCCGGGCAGGCCATTACTTCAATTGCATGGAACTTTGAGCGTCCGGCTTTGACCTCATCAAGCAGCTTGCGTGCGTTGCCCAGTCCGTGAGCTATACCTATGTTGAGCGGGAAACCGTCAAAGTCTATCGTTGCCTGTCTCACGCCGTCCATGCCTCTCAGTTCAGTAAAATCAAGGCGATTAAGCTTCTTGCCCGTAAATAATTCATAGGCTGTTCTTACTGCTGCCTCAATCACCCCACCGGTATTTCCAAAAATGACGCCAGCCCCGGTTGATTCACCCAGTGGCCTGTCAAAGTCAGAGTCGGGGAGATTGACAAAGTCAATGTTAGCCTGTCTGATGAAGTGAGCCAGCTCGCGGGTTGAGATGGAGAAGTCAACATCAGGATTGCCGTCAACCGAGAATTCAGATCTCTGGCTCTCATATTTTTTAGCCAGGCAGGGCATGATGGATACGACAACCATGTTCTTGCGGTTGATGTTTATCTTTTCGGCAAAGTATGACTTGGCAATAGCGCCGAACATCTGCTGTGGTGATTTGGCAGTAGAGGGAACATCCTTCAGTTCCGGGTAGTTGTGTTCAAAGAAGTTGACCCAGCCCGGACAGCAGGAGGTAAGGATTGGAATATTGGCATTTTTGTCTCCGGCAAGGAATTTTTTCAGCCTGTTAAGGAATTCTGTTCCTTCCTCCATGATTGTAAGGTCAGCTGCAAAGTCTGTATCGAAGACATAGTCGAAGCCCAGTTCTCTGAGGGCAGTGACCATCTTGCCGGTTACGAGTGTACCAGGTTTCATCCCGAACTCTTCGCCCAGTGCGGCACGCACTGCAGGAGCTGTCTGAACCACCACGGTCTTTGCAGGATCCACTATGGCGCTGAGAACATCACGTGTATGGTCCACCTCTGTCAGGGCGCCTGTGGGGCATACCGCAACGCACTGGCCGCAGTAGGTGCAGGGCGAATGTTCCAGGTTCTGCTCATAAGCAGGGCCTACGGCAGCCATGAACCCTCTGTTGAAAGCGCCTATGGCGCCCACGGTCTGCACCTCGTTGCACATCATCTCGCAGCGGCGGCACATGATGCACTTGTCAAGATCACGTATGATCGATGGCGAGGTGTCTTTCCTGTAGGTTGACATCTCGGCTATCTCCTGGCATGGTATCTCCCTGATGCCAAGCCTGTGAGCCATATCCTGGAGTTCGCAGTTGCCCGACTTTGGACAGATGAGACAGTCTTTCGGGTGATCGGAGAGAATGAATTCCATCACTGTCCTGCGTGCATTCATTACCCTGGGGGTGTGGGTCCGGATAACGGAGCCCTCATCGCATTTTGTTATACAGGCGGGGGACAGGTTCCTGCGTCCCTGTACCTCTACAACACATATCCTGCAACCGCCAGGTTTGTTTTCTATGTTCAGATCGTCAAGCCTCATATGGCACAGGGTGGGAATATCTATTCCCATCTTCCTTGCGGCATCGAGGATAGTTGTTCCTTTCTCGACCTCAATCTGTTTGTTGTCTATTGTAAGCTTTATTGTTTCCATCGTCAGTCTTCCTGGTATTAGTTGATTAGCACAGCACCAAATTTGCATTTCTCGAAGCAGGCCCCGCATTTGATGCATTTATCCTGGTCAATGAAGTGCGGTTCCTTGCGTTCGCCTGTGATGGCGTTGACAGGGCATGCCCTGGCACAGGCAGTACAGCCTACGCACTTGTCAACAATGATTGAATATTTCATCAGGTCACGGCACTGTCCTGCCGGGCATCTCTTTTCAGTAACGTGAGCCACATACTCATCCCAGAAGTTGTTCATGGTTGAGAGTACCGGATTGGGCGATGTCTGTCCGAGTCCGCAGAGCGATGTGTCCTTGATAACATTGCACATGTTCCTTAGGCGGTCAAGATCAGCCATGGTGCCGTTGCCTTTGGTGATATGGGTCAGCAGCTCATGGAGTCTCTTATTACCTATGCGGCAGGGGGCGCATTTACCGCAGGACTCTTCCACCGTGAACTCGAGGAAGAATTTTGCGATGGAGACCATACAGTCGTCCTCGTCCATGACAATCATACCACCTGATCCCATCATTGATCCGGCAGCTACCAGGTTGTCGAAGTCTATAGGTGTGTCAAGGTGCTCTTCTGTCAGGCAGCCGCCTGAAGGACCGCCGGTCTGCACAGCTTTAAACTTCTTGCCGTTCTTAATGCCGCCGCCGATCTCAAAGATTATTTCCCGTAGTGTGATACCCATGGGAACTTCTATAAGACCTACGTTATTGATCTTTCCTGCAAGGGCAAAAACCTTTGTGCCTTTTGATTTTTCTGTTCCTATGGAAGAGAACCATTCCCACCCTTTGTTTATGATCACCGGAACATTGGCAAAAGTCTCCACGTTATTGACGTTGGTAGGCAAGCCAAGGAATCCGCTTTCTGCGGGGAAAGGGGGTTTATTTGTCGGTTCGCCGCGCTGGCCTTCCATGGAGTGGATGAGAGCTGTCTCCTCACCGCATACGAATGCACCTGCGCCATAGCGCAGTTCAATGTCGAAGCTGAAGCTGGTTCCCAGTATATTCTGTCCAAGCAGGCCGTAACCGCGTGCCTGGTCAATGGCTATCTTGAGGCGCTGGATTGCCAGCGGGTATTCAGCCCTGATATAGATAAGCCCTCTGGATGCACCGGTAGCATAGCCGCAGATGGCCATTGCCTCAAGGACAGAGTGCGGATCGCCTTCAAGCACCGAACGGTCCATGAATGCTCCCGGGTCACCCTCGTCAGCGTTACAGACCACATACTTCTGGTCAGCCTTGTTTTTTGATGCTATCTCCCACTTCAGACCGGTTGGGAAACCGGCGCCGCCGCGGCCACGAAGGCCTGATTTTTTCATTATATCAATGACGTCAGCAGCAGTAAGCTCTCCTATACATTTGCCAAGAGCTGCATAACCGTCACGTGCAATATATTCATCAATGTTTTCGGGATTGATGAAACCGCAGTTGCGAAGTGCTATACGGATCTGCTTCCTGTAGAATCCCATGTGCTTTGAGTCATTCACTGCCTCTTTGCTTACCGGATCAACATAAAGAAGCCGGTGCACAGGTCTTCCCTTGATTACATGCTCTGCCACGATTACTGCGGCGTCCTCAGGCTTCACATGGACATAGAAGGTATTGTCAGGCATTACCTTAACAACCGGGCCTTTTTCACAGAAGCCAAAGCAACCTGTGGTTATCACCTGTACCTCATTGCTGAGGCCCTTTTCCTCAATCTCCCTCTTCAGACTCTCAACAATGAGACTGCTTTCCGAAGCGCGACAACCAGTCCCGCCGCAGACAAGAAGGTGCATTCTGAATTTTGACATTATACTGTTCCTCCCTGTTATTAGTCTATTTTTTCGTAGTTAACCGGTATGATCCCTTCAACCAGTTCGCCGTTCTTAATGTACTTCTCAATGATCTCGTCGGCCCTTTTCCTGTCAACAAAGCCGTAAACAACGGGTTCCCTGCCGGGGAGCTGAACCTCAACAGTGGGTTCGGCATAGCAGTAACCCATGCATCCTGTCTGGGTCACTACGGCAGCTATGCCTCTTTTGTCAAGTTCCTCAACGAAAAACTCCATGATTGGCTTGGCCCCTGACGCAATACCGCAGGTAGCCATCGCAACCTTGACCTGAACGAGACCTTCGGGATTGTCACCCTTGACTCTCAGATCAAGCTTTTCCCTTGCTTCCTCGCGGATCTTCCTTAAGTCTGCTAGTGATTTGATTTTTTCCATTTCAAGTATTATTTGTCTTTATTTTCCGTACGCCTGAATAGCAGCGCAAATCTATCCTCAATATGTTACTAAATTCCTAATATTTGTCATATCCCGGCTGATAATTTCTCAGTTCGGCAACATTCTGACTGATGATTTCTTTCAATGATCTGACAATGGTCAGGTCTGTCAGAGCATCCTCGCCGAGTTCCTCCCTTATCTGGCCGGATGAGATACTCCAGCGGCCACCTTCACAGAGGTGGTTATAAACGATATTGATCCCGGGGTATGACAGTATGAGCAGGGCTATGGTCCCGCTGACATCACCCAGCGGGGGTCTGTCAAGATGGCTGTATCTGAAGGTGGCAATCACTGTGGTGCCTGTTCCCGGGACTGATTCTATGTTCATCTCTCCCCCGGATATCCGGGCATTCATCTGAAGGAGCGGCAGCCCCATACCCACCTTTCTGGTTTTCCTGGAGGTAAACCACGGGTCAGATGCCCTGATGCAGGCATCAGGTTCCATCCCTCTGCCATTGTCAGCAATGGTCAGTGTCAGAGTGTCAGCAGCAATGGATTCGTTCAGCGTGACGGTGATCTCACTGGCATCTGCCCTGACCGAGTTCTGTGTAATATCCATTATATGCAGAGCAATCTCCTTCATGGCAGATCTGTCATTATATATCTTCCCTCTTCGCCTCTCAGAGCCATAGCCAGCTCCTCAAATGAGGGATGATCAATCATGTACGTAGTGAATCGCCTGCCTATATGTTCCGGGATATGGGCATCAGAATTGCGGATGACCGGGTGGAGCAACTCAGGTGTTCGTCCCACTACCTCCACTGCGTCTATGTAAAGATCGTCAGGAATGAATCCGAGCTGACTGATGATGCTCATTGATGGCCGGTCAATATGGGCCGGGATGAAGAGACCACCGCGAATGTGAGCTGCAGCCTCCACCTCATCAAGTGTGGCATTAAGTGCTGCCGTAAGGAAGTGGTCTATCCGGAGAATAATGTTTTCCTTTTCATCAATGACAACCTGGTCACCGAAGATATCGGGATTGTAGGGGATATGTGCGTTGTGCATGTCAATCCATTCCTGGAATGATATTCTTGCTTTCTCGTCAGGCAGTAGTACCAGTGAATGAACATCCTCTGCGCTGGTGACCTCTGCTGCTCTGAGGACAGTTATGCCTGCCCTTTTACCCAGGGTGACTGTCAGCTCGCAATGCAGGGTGCTGTTGTGATCAGAGACGGCAATCATTTCCAGTCCTTTTGCTGCTGCGAGTGAGATAATCTCCCGGGGGGTCATCTCCAGTGAGCCGCATGGCGAAAGGAGGGAGTGGATATGAAGATCTGCCCTGATCGGTCTCATGGTCAGCTTATAAGAGAGTAAAGCCTGCCTGCAATCTCGAAAGTAGGCAGGTCGGTGCCCAGCACCGGTATCGACTCTTCGTTGCTTTGTGACACGGTGTCATCGCCAGGCTTCTCGCCGCAGGTGATGATAACTGCTGAGAGATCACGCAGTGATGCTATTGCCACCACATTGCGATGGGTCTGTATGGTGATCCACGCACTGCCCGCCGTGGCATGTCCCATCACATCACTCAGCAGGTCGGAGGCGTATCCTCCCGTAACCTCCCGGCCCAGGCCATCATGTCCTGAGAAGATCTTCAGGTTCAGCTTTTCAACGATGTCAGTTACTTTCATTTTCAGCTCCTTTCTTATTGCAGTTCTTGATAAAATTATTTTCTCCCCAAATCTGTTTCATTATACTTGCTGATCTCTCACGGTCCATCAGCTCCTTTTCCATATTTGACTCGCGTATGAAGACGCACTGTGAGATGTCACCCCGGTGACGGACAATATCCTCAGCGAGAGCCTGGCAGGATGGGGCTCCGCAGAGACCGCAGTCGATGCCCGGCAGCCAGCACATCAGGCGTCTTGACCGCTTCATCATTCGCATTGCCTCATCGCGGTCACCTGAAAGGCGGTACATTGAACGTGGTTTGATGTCTGTAGTTATATTAACCTTCCTCATAAGGTAATCGCTATAGGCCTCAATATCAGACATATCACCATTTTTGCGGGTTGTTTCTCCGGGTTTCACGTTACGGGCTTTCCTGCGCAGCCGTTCAGCCACCAGGAACCGGTTTGATGAAAGGAGTACACCGCCGGCACAACCCTCGTCACAGGCCCTCAGCTCCAGGTAATCTACTCCCGTGATCTCATCATTCTCCAGTTTTTCGAGAAATTCCGTCACATTGTTCATGCCGTCGATAGCCAGTGTGCTGCCGTTGATGCATGATGCCTCGCCGTCAGTAAGGCTCCAGAGGAGGGTGTCAGGATCAACCGAGTAGGCATGACCGTCATCATGAGACAACTCTCCCTTATTTCTTAGTGTCCGGTTGATCATATTAAAGATGAAGTCCATGTTGATCACTCCTGAGATAGGGCTTGACTCATCACCTACGGGTGATTTTACAGCAGCAATCTTGGCCGCACAGGGGGTGACGTAAAAGACGCCTATCTCAGCGTTGTGAGCACCCCGGTCACGAAGTACCTTACGGCAGTAAAAGGCTGCCATATCCAATGGAGCCTTTACTGTGGAAAGATTTTTGATCAGGGCGGGGAACCGCACCTGTATGAGGCGGACGATAGCCGGGCAGTAGCTTGATATGACAGGGCGGGGGAGATTTCTTGCATTCATCATCTGATCAATGGCAGGTTTGAGTATCTCGGCGCCATGTTCAACCTCATACACCCACGTGAATCCCATACTCTTCAGTACTGCGCTGATATCGGCCATGGAGACCTCATGCCTGAACTGCCCGTGAAGCACTGAAGGTACCAGTGCCACCCTGTGACTGTAGTCGAATACACGACTGAAGTCGTCCTGTTCAATGATGATGGCATGCACCGGGCACTTTCTGAAGCACTCGCCGCAGTCAATGCAGCGGTCCTCTATCAGGCAGGCTTTGCCGTTGCGTATGCGGATAGCCTCGGTCGGGCAGACCCTCATGCAGAGGGAGCAACCGGTGCATAAATCCTCACGGATGGTCAGAGCATGGTGAAAGAAGCCGTTTTTCATTTTTTCAGACAGCGTTGCTGTTCAGGTTGATTGTAATTTCAAGCGTGGTGCCCTTGCCCGGTTCGCTGTTTATCACGAACCTGTCAGCGTTGGCACTGATATTGGGCAGTCCCATCCCTGCCCCGAATCCCATCTCCCTCACTTCGGGAGAGGCTGTTGAATAGCCCTTCTGCATGGCCTGCTCAATATTGGCAATGCCGGGGCCGTTATCAGTGAGCTTCAGGAAGATTGAGTCAGTGTTAAGGTCTACACTGATCACGCCGTCCCATGCATGAGCTACAATATTTACTTCAGCCTCATAAAGACAGACCACCACTCTTTTGATGACAGTGTTGTCCACACCGAGCTGCTTCAGCATCTTTTTTACCTGGCTTGATGCATAACCTGCCCGGGTGAAATCACCTCCTGTGACCTTATATTCGAAGCTCATTGCCATGTTAAATCAGAAAAGAGGTTTCATCCCTGCCCTGTAAAGTTCTCCCGAAGCCCTGAACATGGTTGAAGGGCATGTGATCAGGGTCATACCCAACTCTTCGGCAAGGTTTTTCATCTCCGGGGTAACTGATTTGTTTCTTACGAACAGAATGCAGTTTATGTCTGACATCTCGGCCGTCCGGATGGTCTGCAGATTTGCAAGCCCGGTAATGAGTAGGAGGTTATTGCAGTTTATTGTCAGTACATCGCTCATCAGATCGGAGGCGAAAGCATAAGTAACCTCATGGCTGTTTCTGTCACTGCTGCATACCAGTTCTCCGTTTAATACAGAGCAGATCTCTTCAACTTTCATTTTGCGGGTCTTTGATACATTAATAATAAGGCAGTGCAAAGATATAAATTTAATGTGAATAAATTCACACTGTTAAAAAAATAACGCAAAATGGCATGATTAATTGCTGCGTGTTTATTTGTTTTTAATTTAAATTATTTAATATCTGATATTTGCAAATTCAGACCCGGGTTTCCAGCCGGGTCTGATATCACTTGTAACAATTTTATAAGCCACTTCAAGGATTGCCTGTGCATCTTCAGCGACACCATCGAAGTTCATCTCGGGGTAGAAGTTATCAGCAGGCTTATGGTATCTGTTGGCAAGATAGTCCCTTTCCTGTTCAGCAGCCCACTCTTTGCCATGCTCCCTGCTGTCGAAGTTACCGCGGGCGAAGAGGGAAGGTATGCCTACGCGTGCGAAAGGGAAGTGGTCAGAGCGGAAATACATGCCGGTTTCAGGGTGTGGATCAGGCATTATGTACCTGTCCTGATGGCGGGCTGCATCAGCAAGCAGGTCATCCAGTTCCGACTGTCCGTAGCCGGTCACCATGATGTCTTTCATCCTTCCGATTGGCAACAGCAGGTCATTGTTAAAGGCAGCAATAATGTTTTGCACCTCAACGGGGGGATGGGTTGCAAACCATGTTGATCCCAGCAGGCCCTGTTCTTCGGCTGTAGGGAAGAAGATGATCACTGACCTTTCAGGTCTCTTCTTCATCGAAGCAAAGGCTTCACCGATTTCAAAAGCCCATGCCATGGAGGTGCCGTTATCGACTGCACCGTTGTAGATGGAGTCGCCGTTCTCCTTTTCTCCAATCCCGAAGTGATCCCAGTGAGCGGAGAGGATGACACACTCCTCCGGACGGGTGGTGCCGCGATGTATTCCTGCCACGTTGAAGGAGTTGTTCCTGGTATGGCTGTTGTTAAGTTTCAGGGAGATGGATGCTTCGGTTTCAAATCCTTTATATCCCGGCTGACAGGCATTTTTCTGAAGGGATTCCACATCATGTCCGAGCATATTGAACAGTCGTGAGGCCGCTTCGGCATTCAGCCATCCGGTCACCGGACAGGGTTCAAGACCGTCTTTCGCTGTCTCCATGTACAATCCAGGCGATAATGAGCTCTTACGCGGGATTGAATAATCATATCCGGCGCCGGTAGTCTCATGGATTATAAGTATTGCTGCAGCACCTTGTCTGGCTGCCTCTTCGTACTTGTAGGTCCACCGGCCGTAATAGGTCATTTCCTTACCCTTGAACAGGGTTGAGTCACCGGTATAAAGTCCCGGGTCATTTACCAGAACGACCGCGCATTTGCCCTTGACGTCAAGCCCGGCAAAATCATCCCATCCATATTCGGGAGCCACGATACCGAAACCGCAAAAGACCATTGGGATCTCTTCGAGTTCCACATACTGTCTCATTGAAGGTGATTCAACGGCTATGTCATCAGGTGCAGCAAGTTCCATACTGTTCCCGCCACAGGTAATAAGTACCTTGCCGTCAACCACGGTAGTTATCTCCACCATCGGCACCTCCTGGTACCAGCTGTCGCCGAATGCCGGCTCAAAGCCGAGTTTGGCGAGCTCGCCGGCCAGATACTTAATGGTTATATCCTCACCCGGCGTGAAGGGTTTTCTGCCCATCATGCTGTCAGCACCCAGAATCCTGGTATAGTCACGGAGTTCTCCGGCAGTGATTGTTGCCGATGCTTTCTCCAGGGTTCGGTCTCCGGCACATGAAGACGTAAGAAGAGCCATTACAGCCAGTGCAATGATGGCAAACAATGCAAATGATCTTTTCATTTCTGAGGTTTTTTTGCTGAAGTGCAAAGGTTGATGATCACCTCCACCGCCTTTTCCATGGACTGAAGAGGGATATATTCATATCTTCCGTGATAGTTATGGCCTCCGGTAAAGAGATTGGGGCAGGGAAGTCCCATAAATGAAAGTCTGGCGCCATCGGTGCCTCCTCTGACAGGTTTTATCACCGGCTCAATCCCGGCCCTGCGGTATGCATCAATGGCCGCCTCAATTGTGTGATAATTGGCTTCAATGATCTCCTTCATATTGAAGTACTGATCCTTAATGGCCAGGGTGATGCCAGCGGAGGAGTACCTTTTTCTTATCTCTTCTGCCGCAGCATTCATGATCTTCTTTCTTTCACTGAACTTTACCGGGTCATGATCCCTGATGATATACTTCATATCTGTTTCCTCCACCGTACCCCTGAGGTCATACAGGTGGAAGAACCCCTCGTATCCTGAAGTATGTTCGGGGCTTTCTGCTGAAGGCAGGAGCTCGTCCAACTCACGGGCCAGTGTTATTGAATTGATCATTGTATCCTTTGCTGTGCCGGGGTGCACACTGCGACCCATTATTGAAATGGCCGCGGCCGCGGCATTGAAATTCTCATATTCAAGCTCCCCGATGCCACCCCCGTCAAGAGTGTAGGCCCAGTCGGCCCCGAACGCCTTTACATTGAAATTATCGGCGCCTCTTCCAATCTCCTCGTCAGGAGTAAATGCAATCCTTATTTTTCCATGTTTGAGCGAAGGATTCGCAATAAGATGCTCACATGCCGTGATTATTTCTGCTATACCGGCCTTGTCATCAGCTCCGAGCAGCGTGGTGCCGTTTGAAGTGATGATTGTCCTGCCTCTGTAAGCAACCAGTTCAGGGAATTCAGACGGTGAAAGCACAATGTCAAGCTCTTTGTTGAGCACTATGTCATTGCCGTCATAATTGCTGTGAACCAGGGGATTGACATTGGCGGAAGGAGCCTCGGGGCTGGTATCCATGTGAGCAATGAATCCTATGACCGGATCTTCTGTGCCGTTGTTGGAGGGCAGAGTGGCCATTACATAGCCATTGCCATCAAGGGTTACCTCTTCCATCCCTATCTTTTCCAGCTCAGCCGTCAGCTGCTCGGCGAAGAGCATCTGTTCCACTGACGATGGAGAAGAGAGATTTGTTTCGTCTGGCCTGGTCTCGAAACGGACATAATTCAGAAACCGGTTCAGGAGATTCTGCATCAGGTGATATTTAGTTCAGAAGCTAATTTAACCAATTATATAATAGCAGCCACTCTCCCTGGCTTGTTGTACATGACGGTTATCTGAAGAATATATTTCCCAGCAGTACCCGTCCGCTTTTCCAGTAAGCCCTGAAATAGGGATCTTCGGAGATATAAACAACCGTGCCTTTTCCTATTGTCTCTGATGCTATTACTCCGGTATTTTTGACTTTCTTCAGGTATTTATACCCGGCGAAACCGGACACGGGTATAGTGTCAGTAATATATCCAATATTATTGCCCTTTTCCAGGAATGGCAGTCCCTCATTTCTTTTCATCAGGAACCACTCTTTTCCCATTCCGAAGGCAAAGGGATGGGAGTCGTCAAGTTGTACCCTGAAGATGGCTCCGGCAGACCTGCCTGTAACCGATAACCGACGCCGGTCCTCGTACCGCTGCAGCATGGTTGTGTCGGCAAAGGTTGCTTTCACGTTCTTCTTCTCTTCAGCCTCTCTGGCATCATATGCCTTGCCCAGTGCAGTGCTCTTCTCTCCCCTGAAAAGGGCTATGGCACTGTCCAGGGCCACAACTTTTCCTCCCTCTTTCACATATTGCATTATCTTCTCTTTGGCTTCAGTCAGTGATCCGCCGGGAAGTATCAACACATCATATTCTGACAGGTCCATCTCTTTCAATTTGTCAGCCTTAACAACGGTAACGGGATATTCCAGCTCTCTCTCGAGGAAAAACCATATCTCGCCAAACGCCTGCGAGGCGCCCTCACCACCGGCAAGGGCTATCCTTGGCCCTTTTCCGGCAGGAGAGTACCCGGATCCCAGGTCCTTGCCCGTTGAGACCATGCCTCCGGTCAGTGGCACAAGTTTCACGCCGCTGGCAGCGGCCGCAGCCTTCACCTTCTCATTAAATTGCAATACAGTGCTGTTGTCACCTCGGGCAACCACCACTGACCCCCTGTTGAAGGTCTTGCCGGCGACCGTGAAGGGGTGATGGCTGGACCTGACATTTAATCCTGACCTGAACAATTTTCCCATAAATTTCAGTTCATTGAATCCGGTCATGGATGCGGCCCACGCATAAACCGGCAGGGTGTCCGCAGGCTCCTCAGAAGATGATGCAGCGGTGAGGGAGGCTTTGGGACTTTTCCGTTCCGTTACCGTCAGTCTCTCTTTCGAGGCGTAGACCTCTATGTTGTAAACATAGGGCAAGGCCCAGGCTGTAAGGTCATAGCTGACCGAGTCCGAGGACCGGGAGGCAGGTTCAAACATAACCTGTATCAGCCTGCCCTGGGGCTGGTATGCGCTTATTAAAAGATCATTCTCTTCAATGGTTAGGCTCGTTTCCGCGCCGGACCTGTATTCAAATGCTTTGATCTTCTTGCCGGCAGCCTGTGGGGAGCTGTATCTTATCTGGTTGCTTTCAAGCAGTTCTATGAGTGACTCCAGGGAAGCAGCGTCTGCCGAACCTTTAATTATAATTGTTTTGTATTCGCATTCGGGGTTTGTTGTGGCGTTGCCAAAGTATTCATAAAAGCTGGTAAGCAGTTTTTCACTGTTCTCTGCTGCTGTGGCAATGACAGCCATGGAGGACAGGAAATGACCCTCTACACGGTGTCTGAGGGTAAGTGTGTCCTGAGTCTCTCTTGCCAGGGAGAGGCCTGCCTGGGCACCTCCTCCCTGTTCAAAAGTAAAGCCCATGGCCCCGTTGAACAGAGGCCATGTGTCGCCAAAGCTGGGACAGAAGAGGTCGAAGTTTTCCTTTGTGAAATATAGTCTGAAGCGGGTGTCAAACAATTCAGCAGTCTTTTTTCCGGTCAGGGAGTGAAATTCTTTCTGCCATGGGGTGATTATCTCATGCCACGGGTCAGCGCCGGGAGGAAAGAAGTAGGTGCTTTCTGATCCCATCTCGTGGAAGTCGGCATAGACATGAGGCATGAAGCTGTTATACAGCTTCGTGCGTGCCTGAGTCTCCTTCTGTACATGCCAGCTCCAGTCGCGGTTCAGGTCAAAAAGGTAGTGATTAAGCCTGGAGGAAGGCCAGTCCTGGTGGTGCTCCCATGCATCGGGATTACTGTTTGGAGGCCAGCCCTGTGCTCTCAGGTATCTTGTAGTGAAGAGATCACGGCCATCAGGGTTCTGGCATGGATCAATAACGATTATCATCTTCTCAAGCCACTCTTCAGAGCCTTTCCATGACCGGGTCACGAGAGCATGGAGTACCTGCATCGCTGCTTCGGCCCCTGCCGGCTCAGAGCCGTGAACGCTGTATGCCAGCCAGATAATGGGTACTGATTCCGTCACGGGGTTGCCTTCTGCGAATCCGGCCCGCTGAAGATTTGACTTTATTATCTGGTCAAGTCTGGCAAGGTTTTCCGGTGCAGAGATGACGCAGGCACTGAGAGGCCTCCCTTCCCATGTCTCTCCGTATCTGATGTAACTGGCATTGGGTGAGTGTTCCGCCACGTGCATGAAGTAATCGGTTAAAGTATGCTGTAACGTAAACTTTTCTCCGGGTTTATAACCCAGATACTGTTCGGGGGTCATCAGCTCCTGTGATGACAAACTGAGTGTAACAGCGACTGCTACAGCTCCTGCGGTGAGAGCTCTCTTCATAGTACAGGTTTAGGTTGTAAATATATCTCAAATTGCGGCTCGTGAGGGTCAACCTGTACATGTTATAGAAACAGGGGAACGTGCTCTCATTTCTACAAGACCAGCCCTTAATTCCAGGTCGGGAGAAACAGGGGAGATGGTCAGACATGAAACAGCCGGCCCAGGCTGCGGCCTCTCTTCAACCGGTAGTGGATAAAGATAAAGAACAGGGCAATGATAAACAGTGAGGCAGCTGTCACCACTGACCACTGGGGATTGTAGGCAGCGGTCATGATGCGGTCAGTCAGGTATTCAGTTATCAGCATGAAAACAGCCAGCGCAGTCAGGATTGTTGCAAGCAGGTTAAGTCCCCTGTATCTTGAGAGGGAGTTGAGAAACAGTACAGCTGTCGTAAGCAGTGCCGCTGCCACCGTCAGCGGGCATGCCAGGGGCCTGTACCAGTCCGGTCCGCCGGTAAGCAGATCCAACAGCCACAGAAAAAGCAGAGTGGAAATCATAACAATGGTTATTGCCAGGTAGGGTTTGCGCCTTAGAAAATAGATGGATGATGCCAGTATGATCAGATAGGCAATTGACAGTGTTGTAAGCAATGACCATCCGAATCCCCTTGTAAAAACAGCATCAATAGCCAGGGTGATGATGGCGCCGCTGATCAGGAGCAGCATTGAGATCTCATAAAGGTGTCTTGTCTTCCTGATCCTGGACAGCCTGAACAGATCAGCTACCGAGATTGGTCTGGCGGAGAGGTTGTCTGATGGTTCGCAGAGAGGGCATATCTCATTTCCCTCGCCAAGGTCTACTCCACATTTTTTGCATATTGCCATGGTTCTCTTATTCCTGAGGTTTATGTATTCTTGCCGGTAATCCCGCGGAGGTAAGTTTTTTGACAAATCTTCTTTCCACTTCCCTGTTACCGGTAACAGATCCGAATGTGATTATGGTATTTAGTCCCAGTGTAATCAATCCTGCCGTGATCTTAATGTCCCTGTGCGGAGGAGGGGGCGTGACTGACATGGAGAGCATAAGTTCAGAGGCCGGTCCTTCAGGGTTTACTCTTCCCATATTGGTGATGGTTGAGGTGAACTGGCTGGGCCCGAACCGGGTATAAGCAAGCCTGAGGACAGGGCTCTTGATAAAGAGAGGGATGATACGGATCAGGGGATTCTTTTCCTTTGAAACGTTCCTGCTGATGATCTGTCTGATCCTCTTCTCATCAGTCATCATGTGCATGGTGATTTTTACCTCACGGAGTATCTCTTCGAAGGTGTACTTTCCCATTCTGATGTCGATGGCGGGCATGGCGAAGAGGGAGAAATTGCGAAGTGTGTATACCCCGTAACGTCTGCGCAGGTCAAAGGGAACCTGCACCCTTATATGCGGGGAGCCTTTGCCTGATTCAGTGCGTATATCCTGAAGGACAAAGAGCAGTGTGGCAGCAAGATACTCGGTGATGGTGCTTCCTGAATCCCTGGCCAGCGCAGTAAGTCTTTCTGCAGGAACTTCAAATTCGGTTACCGTGAACCTTGGAGCTTCACGCAGTCTGAAAGGCAGGTGCCATGCTCGTGGCATCACCGCCGGTGCTGGCATGCCCTTGCCATAATGCTGTGAGAAGAGATCCTCACTGCTGCCGGGCAGTGGTCCCTCCCGGGCCTCGGGGAAGGGCAGGCTGGTGATGCCTGCCGAGTATATGAAATAATGGTTGAGAAGTGTTTTTAGAAAGAAGAGGGCGCCGCCACCATCAGTGATTATGTGAAAGAATTCTACGGAGAGAGAGCTTCCCCTGACGAGAATCCTGTAAAGAAGCTCGCCATTCATGGTGCGGGGAAATGGTTGGCAACGGGGACCCCTGTCAGCCATAACCCTCGGCGGCCTGCCATTGTATTCCAGATAATACCAGAAGAATCCTTTACAAAGCTCCACGCTGAAGAATGGAAACAACCCCGAGGTTTCCTCTGAAGCTTGCATCAGGGCCGGAAGGCTCACCGGAGAGGCAAGGGTTACGGTTATACGAAATACCCCTGTAAGCTCCGATCCGGTAATAGCTGGATAGATCTTGGCGGCATTGTCAAGCTTCATCCAGTCTGGCGGAGGATTTTTTTCCCCGTTCATCCCCTTCTTCATTTCGTATCAAAGATAAGAATATATGCACCACCATGTCAAATGTGTTGCCTGGCAGCTTCCTGGTCTGTGGCCGGGTAACTTTGCTATCTTTGTTTTCATCAAACCTAATTTTAACCAGGAAGAATATCATGAAGCAGTTATTCAGATTTATTCAGCCGGCACTTATGCTGGTCTGCACAGTCACCCTTTCAGGACAGAGGCCGGGACCGGCATACGGGCCGGGTTTAATAAAATGGATCGATGATAACCGGATGCTCATAAGGTTATACGATGAGGAAATCAAGCCTGCGGACAGAAGTGAGGAGAATCTTGTTATGGTGGAGTACAATTGCAGAACGGGCAAATCAGTCAGGGTGGAGCAGTACCGCACGGAGATGCAGCAACTTTCCGATATTTTGCCCGATGGGGTGACTCCGGGGCCTGACATAGCTGTTGCCGCAGACAGACAGTCTGTAGTGATTTTGCGCAACAATGACCTCTGGTATTATTCTTCCGATAACCGGGAAGGGAAGAGACTTACCGATGACGAACCGAAGGAGATCAATGCCCGCTTCGCGCCAGGCGACAGGAAGCTCGCCTATACAAAGGATAAGGATCTATATTATTATGACCTGGATGCCGGAAAGGAGACGAGGCTTACCTTTGATGCTACTGACAGGATCTACAACGGGTGGGCTTCATGGGTATATATGGAAGAGATACTGGGCAGGGGCTCCAGGTATGCAGCCTTCTGGTGGTCACCCGACGGAGAGAGAATAGGCTATCTGCATACCGATGACAGCCCTGTTCCGCTCTATTATCTAAACCGGCTCGAGGATAGTGACGGACCCCGCGGTGAACTGAAGACAGCACACTACCCGAAGGCGGGTGACCCTAATCCTGAGGTGAAAATGGGTATCGTGGAACTATCTACAGTAAAAACCACATGGGTGAAGACAGATGAGTCTGTAGATCAGTATATTGCCTGGCCTTCATGGACACCTGACAGCAGGAAGCTGATGGTGCAGGTCCTGAACCGCGATCAGAATGATATGAAGTTCATCCTGGCTGATGTGTCAACAGGTGACTTCACTGAAGTCTATCGTGAGACCAGGCCTGCCTGGGTGGACTTCTTCGAGGATATCCATATTATGAATGACGGAAGCGGATTCATTGTCCGAAGCTATCGGAACGACTGGCATAACCTTTATTATTACGGGTGGGACGGTAACCTGAAGTCACAGATCACAAACTTCAACTGGAAGGTGACGGGTATAGTCAGGGTTGACGAAGTCAGGAAGGAGGTCTATTTTTCAGGTACAGGACCTGAGTTGCTGGAAAATCACCTATACAGGGTCCGTCTTGACGGCACCCGTCTGCTTCAAATAACCGGGGGTGAAGGGTTCCACAGCACCTCAGTGTCTCCTGGCGGATCATACTTCCTTGACACATGGAGCAGTATCACCGATCCGGGAGGCATTGACCTCATTGATCGCAGAGGAAGGGTTATCAGGAACCTTTACAGGGAAGAGATCGTGCCATATGACCCTTCAAAGCATCAGAAGCATGAACTGGTCAGGATCACGACATCCGATGGTCTTTTTGAGATGCCAGCGCTTATTACCTTTCCGATCAATTTCAATCCGTCTGAAAAATATCCTGTGGTGTTTACCATTTATGGGGGCCCGGATGCCGGCAGCATCCGCAACCGCTGGCAGAGTCCACAGCCCAGATGGTATGCCGAGAATGGGATAGTCACTATAAATGTTGACCATCGGGGCTCGGGTACATTTGGCAGGAAGGGGCTTGATTTTGTTCACCGCTGTCTTGGCAAATGGGAAATCTCTGATTATGCGGATGCCGTCAGATGGCTGCGTCAGCAACCATGGGCTGATGAGTCCAGAATAGGCATCACCGGCGGCTCATATGGTGGTTATGTAACCTGCATGGCCATGACGGCCGGTGCTGATTACTGGACCCATGGCATCGCCGATTACTCAGTGACTGACTGGCGTCTGTATGACAATGTCTATACTGAGCGCTATATGGATACCCCTGAGTCAAATCCTGAAGGATACACGAATGGCTCTGCTATTACTTATGCTTCAGCGCTCAGGGGAAAACTTCTCATACGACACGGAGACATGGATGACAATGTGCATATGCAGAACACTATATGGCTGGTGACGACGCTGCAGGATCTCAACAAACCCTTTGAGATGATGATTTATCCGGGCGAGCGTCACGGCTGGGGAGGGCCCAAGCGGGTCTTCATGACACATGA
>Ga0209723_1000647_pt1 | contig 62666 bp, 58 predicted proteins | sample BiotimSIPDNA_2_FD_185750 | JGI IMG/M metagenome (GOLD analysis project Ga0209723, IMG submission 185750) | Anaerobic biogas reactor microbial communites from Washington, USA - Biogas_R2 time_0 SIP DNA (SPAdes) (version 2) | ecosystem: Engineered > Bioreactor > Anaerobic > Unclassified | place... | reverse complement strand
CTGGGGCTGGATAAGGTCCCAAGGGTCGGGCTGTTCGCCCGTTAAAGCGGTACGCGAGCTGGGTTCAGACCGTCGTGAGACAGGTCGGTCTCTATCCACTGTGGGCGTAAGGGATTTGAGAGGAGCTGCTCCTAGTACGAGAGGACCGGAGTGGACTGACCTCTGGTGTGCCAGCTGTCGTGCCAACGGCATCGCTGGGTAGCTACGTCGGGCAGAGATAACCGCTGAAAGCATCTAAGTGGGAAACTCGCCTCAAGATTAGATCCCTATAATCTCGTAAGAGAGTAAGATCGCAGGTAGACTACCTGCTTGATAGGCAGTGTGTGTAAGCGCAGTAATGCGTTGAGCTAAACTGTACTAATGATCGAGAGCTTCTTGCGTGATGTGGAGAATTCGGTGCTTTTGTGCACTGGTCTACAATAATTGTTATATTCAGTCTTTCAGACTAAGAAATTAGTCCCTTGGTGATTGGAGCGGTGAGGATACACCCGGTAACATCTCGAACCCGGAAGTTAAGCTCACCAGCGCCGATGGTACTTGGAGGGTAGCCTCCCGGGAGAGTAGGTCGTTGCCAAGGGACTTTTCATTTTAAATTGCATTACTTCCCTTATACCTTTAGCAAATAATGTATGGTAATATATTTTAAGATTAACAGGGTGACAGGTCAAGCCGGGTTCGGTTCGAGTTAGCTGCTTTGCCTGGTCTTTTATCTACCGGGAGAGAAAGGATCACCCTCTTGTGGCAATGGATGTTAATTCATTGCCTTTTCAGGAATTTACAGGTTAGCTCTTTACTACAGATAAGGCAGGTATTGCAAAATTGGATCAGCAGGTTACAGCAGAGCGCAACCAGGGCATCATTATCAGGGTCGTTGGCGTCGTTGTCGACGTGGAATTCCCTTCTGGAAACCTGCCCAGCATTCATAATGCCCTGCTCTTGCGGCGAAAACATGCCGATAACCTGTTTTTGGAGATCCAGGAACATGTAGGCACGCGGGTGGTACGGGCGATCGCCATGGGCAGCACATCCGGTCTGAGCCGTGGGCTGTTGGTCGAAGACCTGGATTCACCGATCAGAGTGCCGGTGGGGCCAAATACGCTTGGCAGGATGTTCAATGTCGTAGGTAAGCCGATCGATGGCAAACCCGCCTTGACATCCCGGCGTGTCAGGCCCATTCATGTCAAGCCTCCTTCTTTAAGTGAACAGCGTGTATCTACCGAACTGCTGGAGACGGGCATCAAGGCGATCGACCTGCTGACACCTTACCCAAGGGGCGGAAAGATCGGTCTTTTTGGCGGTGCGGGGGTAGGGAAGACTGTCTTAATGATCGAACTGATGCGCAATACCATCCGCAGGCATTCAGGCATCGTGGTTTTTGCCGGAGTGGGTGAGCGCAGCCGCGAGGGTAATGACCTGTGGCTGGAACTTAACGAGCAGGGGTTAATGGACTCGACTGTCCTGGCGTTCGGGCAGATGAATGAACCACCAGGCGCCCGCTTGCGATTGCCTTATACGGCTTTGACCATGGCTGAATATTTCCGTGACAGGGAAAAAAGGCCCGTTTTGATCTTTATCGACAATATTTACCGCTTCATCCAGGCAGGATCAGAGGTATCGGCTTTATTGGGAAGACTGCCCAGTGAGATGGGTTACCAGTCGACACTCGACTCAGAGATGGGATCGCTGCAGGAGCGCATCTCGAGCACCAGCAACGGCAGCGTGACCTCGGTTCAGGCTGTATATGTGCCGGCGGATGATATCACTGACCCGGCTGTGGCATCCACCTTTTCACACCTGGACGCCATGACCGTGCTTTCGCGCAGGCTGGTCAGCCTGGGAATCTACCCCGCCATCGATCCACTGCAATCGAATTCAACCCTCCTTTCACCGCTTTTTGTTGGCGATGAGCATTACCAGGTAGCAATGCAGGTGAAAGCGACCATTGCCCGTTATGAGGAATTGCAGGACTTGATCGCCATCCTGGGTATGGAGGAATTAAGCTCCTCTGACCAGCAAACGGTCATCAGGGCGCGCCGCTTGCAGCGTTTCATGACCCAACCGTTCTTCTCAGCCGAACCCTATACTGGAAATGAGGGCAAGTTTGTACCCCTTTCTGAAAACCTGCGCGGTTTCAGGGAGATTCTGGCAGGTAAATGTGACAACCTGCCTGAACAGGCATTTTACATGGTCGGAACGCTTGATGATGCCTATGCCAAGGCAGAGCGCCTGGAAAAACAGTATGCCCAGGAGGAAAATGGCGGATAATTACCTGAGGCTTGAGATCCTGGGCGTCGGTGGCGTGCTGTTGGCGGCTGAGAATATCACATCCATCAATGTGCGGATGGAAAATGGCTTGCTGATCGGTTTACGGCCCGGGCATGCCCCTTTGATCGGCTCAGTTGCCAAAGGGAAGATCGATTATCGCATCGAGAACACAGTTTTTGAAGCCCAAGTGGATGCCGGGCTGTTGTCGGTTGACAAGGACCAGGTGAGAATTCTTACCACGGGTGTGTGAGAGACCAGGTATTTGTTATGAATGACAAAAATGATACTGGAATGGATGAAAATAGCGATCTGACGAAGCCCAAGTACAGGTCCAGCCTCTCCGGCAGGGACCTGAGAGCTTCAAGCATCGGTTGGGAAATCTCCCTGCCGATCGTAGCGGGACCTTTGGTCGGTTACCTGATCGATAAGCGCTTTGATACCGGCGTGACATTTACATTGATTTTCCTGGGCCTCGGCCTGGCGATCGGTGTGTGGAACCTGGTGCGTTTTATTGCTTATGAATTTTCGCTGATCCGCAGTAAAGAGCAGGATTCGGAACACAGTAATGGAAATGACATTAACGCAAATTAGTTTTGGCTTGATGTGGCTCGTGGTGGGGATTGCTGCGGCGTGGCTGTTCATGCTGTTTATGAAATTCAGCATGCGCTCACTGGATCCTGCAAAGAAGGGCTTTTCAGCGCTGCTGATCCCCTTGGGCGCTGTATTGCGTTGGGCGGTCATGGCTGTCTTGTTGTATCTTGCGATCCGCATGCATTTTGCTTATGCACTGCTACTGGTGGGTGCATTCAGCATTGCCCGCTTTGTGTGGATCTATCAATTATCGAAGAAAGCGAAAGAAGAACAGATCAAACAAGGTGATGGATAAACAATGGATGTCATAAAACACCCGATCATTTTCTACCTGTTTGGAATCATACCGGTGCGCGATACGGTCATCATGACCTGGATCCTGATGGCGATCATCATCCTGATCGTTCTGTTGATCAAGAAGACCAAGCCCAACCTGCTGGAATTGCTGATCGAATTCATCTCGGGCCTGGTGGGTGATGTGCTGGATGTGGACAATTTGAATCCCTACCTGCCGATGTTGGGCAGCCTGTTCATCTTCCTGGTTTTTGCCAATATTCTATCGATCGTGCCCGGCCTTAATTCGCCGACTGCGGATATCAATACGACCATCGCCTTATCTTTGATCGTCTTTTTCTCGGTGCATTACTTTGGAATTCGCAAAAAGGGACTGTGGGGTTATCTCAAGACGATCTCTGACCCGATCTACTTATTACCCCTCGAAATCATCTCCCAGATCAGCCGGACGCTTTCACTGACCCTGCGCCTTTTTGGCAACATCCTGAGCAGTGACCTGATCGTAGCGATCGTCTTTTCGATCGTACCACTTATCGCTCCGATCCCCCTGATCGCATTAAGCCTGTTGACAGGTATTTTGCAGGCATATATCCTGACCACACTGGCAACCCTGTATATTGCTTCGGCAGTGGAGATCAATGCCGAAGATGAAAAAATGAAGCAGAGCGGTAAAGGCAGAAAATTATTTAGTCGAAAGGAAGCATTAAATGGAAAATCTTGACCCAAGCACGTTAATAACCATTATAACGATCCTGGTAGCGGGTATCGGCATTGTCATTGGCACTGTGGTTCCAGCCATCATGGAGGGAAAGGCGGCAGAGAAAGCCCTGGAAGGCATAGCCCGCCAACCGGATGCGGCACCGCAAATTCGAACGACCATGATCATATCCATGGCCTTGCTCGAGACAACTGCCATCTATGTCTTGCTGGTAGTGCTGATCCTGATCTTTGCCAACCCGTTGATCGAACGTTTTTTTGGGGGCTAACCGATGCTTGAAATTGATTGGGTGACCATTATCTGGGAAATTGTAAATTTTGTCATAATTTCAATTGCCCTATATTTTTTGGTGTTCAAGCCCATCGTCAAACGTTCTGCAGCCCGGGCGATCCAAAAAGCGCGCTTGATGGACGAGATCGACCGTGATCGAGAGCTCGCCGCAAGCAGGTTGGCCGAAATCGACAACCGCCTTGCCGACCTGGACCAGGAGATCATGGAGATCACGGATGAGGCATACGAGAAGAACAAGGTTCTGCAGGCAGAGTTGTTGGATGCGACCCGCGAAGAAGCCCAGCAGATCCTGCAGGATGCCCTGTTGGAAGTTCGCAAAGAACAATCGGTGGATATGCAAAAGCATCAAAATGAACTGGTGGATATCGTCCTGCAAATTTCCAGCCAATCGCTGAAAAAAGTGACACCTATTGCCGTTCATAATTCCATGATCGATGAACTGACCAAACGGATCTGGGACCTGGGCAAGACCCAGATGAAACAGGTGCAGAGCATCCGTGAATCGCTGTTCGAAAGACAGCCTGAAGCTTTTGTGAGCTCTGCGCATCCCCTGACACCCGAACAGGAGGTCAACCTGATGCGCACCTTTAATGCGCTTGCGGATAACCAGGTGGAAATTAATATTGACATCAACGAGGATCTGATCTCAGGGATTAAAGTGCGCCTGGGTGACATGATCTTTGAAAATTCACTGGCAGCTCAACTTGGGCAAATTCGCGAAGAGATCGCTGAATCCTTAGAACTAGCAAACCTGGATCATGAAAAATAACCAGCCATCATCCCAGCAACGCATTCTGCAGTCCTTTAGAGCCAGGTTGCTGGATGAAAACCTGCTGAATAAGCCCCAAGACCAGTTTGTTGCAGAAGTCCTGCGGGAAATTAAGACCTCAAAGAGCGCTCCTGCTAAGAGCTATAAGATCTCCACCCTCATCCGCCGGCTCGAACATTACAGCAAAACGATTCCCCACGAGATCTACCTCAGAAACGTAGGAACAGTGCAGCATATCGGCAATGGCGTAGCCACGCTCTCCGGTCTGCCCATGGTCCAGTTGGAAGAGCTGGTCACTTTCCCGAATGGTGTGCAGGGGATGGTGCTGAACCTCGACAAAAAGCATGTCGATGTGATCCTTTTAGGTCCCGATCAGAATATCCGCGGTGGAGACCTGGCCCAGGCGACCGGTAAGCGCTTGAGCGTGCCAATTGGTGTGCAGTTCCTGGGCAGGGTGATCGGTCCCTTAGGGCAGCCGCTGGATGACCTGGGTCCGATCATTCCATCTGAATACCGGCATGTTGAAAGGATCGCCCCCGGGGTGATCGACCGGGCGCCGGTGAATGAGCCGATCTACTCGGGTACCAAGATCATTGATGCGCTCATTCCTTTGGGACGTGGACAAAGGGAGTTGATCCTTGGTGACCGGCAAACAGGCAAGACGACCCTTGCCCTGGATACCATCCTCAGTCAACGCGGCACGGATGTGAAGTGCGTCTATGTGGCCATTTCGCAGAAAAAGACTTCCGTGATCAATGCGATCAATATTCTGAAAAAAGGCGGTGTCATGCCGCAGACCACGGTGATCATTGCCAGCCCGGATGATCCGCCTGCTTTGCGCTACCTCGCGCCTTATGTCGGGGTGACCCTGGCCGAGTTTCTTTTGGACCAGGGTATGGACGTATTGATCGTTTATGATGATCTTTCAAAGCATGCTGACTCTTACCGCGAGTTGAGTCTTTTGCTGCGCAGGCCGCCGGGGAGAGAGGCTTATCCCGGGGACATCTTTTACCTCCATTCTCGCTTGTTGGAAAGGGCGTGCAAATTAAACCCGGAGCAAGGCGGCGGATCGATCACGGCACTGCCCATTGCGACCACCCAAAGGGGCAATATTTCCGGGTATATCCCGACCAACCTGATCTCGATCACCGATGGTCAGATCATGCTGAACACCGACCTGTTCAATAAAGGGGTCAAACCTGCCATTGATATTGGTCGCTCGGTTTCGCGGGTGGGTGGCGCAGCCCAGGAATCAGCCATGAAATCGCTGGTTAGCGCCTTGAAGCTGGAATTGTCACAATATGAAGAAGTGGCGCGTTTTGCCCGCTTTGGCACCGAGGTCAATGACACCACCCAGCGCCAGATCGATCGCGGCATGCGCCTGCAAAGCCTGCTGGGGCAAAAACCGCATGAGCCGGTGTCGATGGAAGACCAGGTGATCATGTTCTTTGCCCTGACTGAAAATTACATGGACAGGGTGGCAGTGGAAGATATCCCCGCTTTCACACACGACCTGTTGGTCCATATCCACACCAGCGAAATTCAGATCATTGATTATATTGACTATCACCGGAAATTGGATGAGCAAACCATCAATTCCTTGCATGAGGTGCTCAGCACATTTGTGGAAAAGTGGCTTTCAAGTAAGCGAGGTATGAAGTGAAAATGATCATGGCGGTTGTGCCTAAGAATTCTGGCGATCCTGTTCTGGATGCACTGATAAATGCCGGCTACACTGCAACCTTTTCCGAAACACGGGGTGGGATGTTAAGGCAAAGTCAACTGACCCTTTTTATTGCGGTTAAGGAAGCAGAAGTGCCCATAATTTTGGATATCTTAAGGTCGGAATGCAAGACCAAAGGGAAAATTCATAAAGAGACGGGACTTCATCATTTTGATCCAACTCAAAAACCAACCATTGTCCTGGGTGGGGCAGTTGTCTTTATCTGGTCATTGGAGCAGTTTGAAAATTTCTAGGGACTGGTGATGTCAGATATAAGCGAACGTGTCCTGGACCGGCTTGAAAACCTGGAGAATATTGAACCCCTTTTGGGTTCTTTGCGTATTCTCTCGCTCAGCACAATGCAAATGGCGCTCAATCGCAAGACCCAGCTGCAGACGTACAAAGAGGAATTCATGCGTATTCTACGGCTGCTTCTGCAAACCCTGCAAAAAGATACTTTACCAGCGCCTGGCGGTTTGAACCAGGGCGCCGGCAGAGCTTTGTTGGTCGTTTTGGGAAGCGAGCGGGGTATCTGCGGCATGTATAATAAGAACCTGGCTGCGTCTGCCGGGGCGTGGCAGGCTGCTGAAATTGCGCCCAACCAGGTTCAATGCTTCGGCGGTAAACTCTGCCAGGCAATGCGCCAGCAGGGCGCAGTGTTTGATTGCCACGACGTGATCAGCCAGGGATCTGTGCCCCGTTACCAGCGGGCACAGGAGCTGGTTGCTGCGTGGCTGACAGAATTCAAGGCCGGGCAATTGAGCGCAGTCGATATTCTGTCATTCCGCAAACCACCCTCTGGTTTTTATAAGCCGGTGATAACACGGCTGATCCCTTTGATCGCTCAATTGGTTCTTTCCGGCGAAGATATAGAAACCTGGCCGCCGCCCATCATCGAGGGCGATCCCCTGGAGATGTCCATTAGGACCGTTGAGCATTTAACGACCATCCATTTTTATGAGCTGATCCTCGAATCGATCTCCGCCGAGAATGCGGTCCGCTACAACCTGTTGGAAGAAGCCAAAGCAAACACCCGCGAATTGATCGAATCCCTGGTGGTGGAGGTACAGATGGCAAAGAAGCAGGCCATCACCCAGGAAATGCTCGAATTGGCTTCAGGGGCTGGTCTGACCAACTGATTTCGCCTGCATTTTGGCCTGGGGAAAATTACAAGGATCAGGAAATCTTTCAAAAATTCAATGATTACGAAGGTCAGGTTTATTTTGCCCGCAATGATAATTTGCAGGTTTGTCAGGTAAAATAAGGCTGAGCAAAAGAAAAGACACTAAACAGGAGGATCGTCATGTTTATGATCATGTATGTGCTGAATGATCCAGACCGGCTTAATGAAGTCCTGGAAGCGTGGGAATCAGCCAATATCCCCGGTGCAACCATCATTGAAAGTACAGGCATGCACCGCCAGCGCAGAAAATTCATCCCAATGCGCTATATTACCCCCATATTTGAGGACGAGGAATCCCATTTAACGTTGATCACCCTGGTGAAGGATGAATCACTGATCCAAACCTGCCTGGAAGCCACCGAGCGGGTGGTCGGTGATCTGGGCGAACCCAACACCGGTGTCTTTACCGCCTGGCCTGTCGCATTTGTCAAAGGCCTGGAACAGGACAACGCCTGATATGCCCTGGGTCATCTTCCTGGTCAGCGCTGCCATCCTCACTTTCGCCTCGATGCAGCTCTCGAAGTATGGCGACGCCATCGCCATCCGCACCCGCCTGGGTGGTATGTTCATTGGTACACTTCTGATCGCCGGGGCGACTTCACTGCCCGAGCTATTAACCACCATCAATTCGGTCTCGCTGGGCCTTCCAGAATTGGCGGCCGGCAACATTTTGGGCAGCAATATGTTTAACATGTTGATCCTGGCCATCCTTGACCTGATGCATTACAAGCGGCGCATCCTTCGCAAAGCGGCCATGAAGCATGCCCTGACCGGCAGCCTAACGGTGATGCTGATCGCTTTGGGGGTGTTCTTTATCATGGCTGACCTGCCGCAAAGGCTCAAGTTAGGCTCTTTTGTCGTCGGACTGGACAGCCTGACATTGATCATTGCGTATATCTTTGCCATGAGCCTGATCAGCAAGCAATCGCGGCGGCAATCAACTGTTCAGCATGTTGAAGCCATACCGGATGATGTGCCCAAATTGTGGGTCTCGCTGGTCGGTTTTGCGCTGGCGGTCACCGCATTGATCATCGTTACCCCGTGGATGGTTTCAGCCAGCGCCGATATCGCTGAACTAACAGGTCTGGGTACCACTTTTATCGGCTCGACCCTCGTCGCCTTTGTCACCTCGATCTCGGAACTGGTCACCACCATTTCCGCCGCCCGCATTGGCGCAGATGACATGGCGATCGGCAACCTTTTTGGCAGTAATATGTTCAATATGATGGCCCTAGGCCTGACGGACCTCTTCTTTGTGGGGGGCGCTTTCCTGGCGGTGGTGGACTCGTCTTTCCTGCTGATCGGTATGCTGGGGTTGATCATGACCGTTCTGGGCCTGATCGGCAACCTGGCGCGTATAGAGCGGCGCTTCCTGTTCATCGAGATCGATGCCCTGCTCCTGATCCTGATCTATATTGGCGGCATGGCCCTGCTGTATATCCGGGGTATCACGCCCTGATACCTGGATTTGCCAGGGACACTATGGGGGGAAAAGGCTGTATCAAGGTGAATGCCGTTTAGAACAGCCAGAATAACAAAACGGCATGCACCAGGCAGGCGATGATCGCCACTGCCCAGAAGACCGTCTTCTTGGTCTTGTGTCGAAAGGCCATCATGCCCAACAGTGCGCCCAGCGCCCCGCCGGCGATGATCAGGATGAAAAGCCACTTCTCGGGGACGCGCCATCGGCGGTTGACCGCTTTGCTCTTGTCGATGCCCCAGATGATGAAGGTTACCAGGTTGATGGCTAAAAAGTAGTAGATCATGCGCAATTAATCCCTCGTTTCATGAAATGGCTGCCCTAGAATGGGAGTGTACCTTCCGGCCAGGCTTTGCGGTAGGCGTCCAGGATATTTTCACATATCCCCTCGAAGATCGGGTCCACTGCCTGGCGGGTGGGGTCTGCCCGGTACCACGCGATCACCCGCCTGATGCCCACTGAAAAGGGCACCACGCATTTAAAACCAGGCACCACCTGTTTGATCTTGCTGTTGTCGAGGATGAAGCTGTGCGCTTTGTCGCCCAGAAGGCTGTCGCCCCAGGTCTGGTCATAGGCAGCGATCAACTCGGATGGGATATGCACCAGTTTGGCTTCAACGCCCAGGGCCTGGGCGGTCAACTGGTGGATCTGGTTCCAGCTCAGCCACTCGTCTGAGGTGATGTGGAAAACCTCGCCGATGGCGTGCGAGTTGCCCAAAAGCCCCACAAAACCGCGCGCAAAATCGCTGTTGTGGGTCAAGGTCCAGAGTGAGGTGCCGTCGCCATGCACAATGACCGGCTGCCCGTTAAGCATGCGTTTCGCAATGGTCCAGCCGCCGTGGATCGGCAGGTAGGTCTCATCATAGGTGTGCGAAGGGCGCACAATGGTCATGGGGAATTTTTCCTCGCGGTATGCCCGCACCAGGTATTCCTCGCCGGCGATCTTGTTGCGTGAGTATTGCCACACCGGGTTATCCAGGATGGTCGATTCGCGCACGGGCAGGGTGGCAGGCGGGGTCTGATAGGCGGAGGCAGAACTGATAAAGACGTATTGCCCCGTTTTTCCGCGCAGAATTTCATGCCGCCGGGCGACATCTCCTGGTGTGAAAGCCACAAAATCGGCAACCGCATCAAAGTACAGTCCCTCCAGCGCAGCTTGCAGCGCGGCCGGGTTCTGAACATCGCCCCGGATCGTGTGTGCGCCAGAGGGGATGGGGCGCAGCGACTGACCGCGCGTCAGCAGGGTGACCGCATGCCCTTCTTCCTGCGCCAGCCTTGCACATGCTGAACTGATAATGCCCGTACCGCCTAAAAACAAGATCTTCATCGGTTGCCTGGTCCTTTTCTCTGTAAAGTGGATTAATTGTATCCCATATAATACGAAGAGGCCAAAATTTGTCTCACACAGATCCTGAAAAATGCGATATAATAATTTTTCGTGAAGTCACCAGGGCTTGTAATTGTGTGCCCTGAGACATCCCGCATGGTGTATAACACCGGCAGCATGACATTCCACCTTTGGAAGGAGGTGAAATTTTTGACAACAGTAAACTTAAGACAAAATGAATCACAGGACTCATTACTGAAGCGCTTTCGCAAGAAGGTCGTGAAAAGTGGTGTTTTGAGCACGGTCCGCCGCAAACGATGGTTCATTTCGAAGAGTGAAAACAGGCGGATGGAGAAGAAGAAGGCTATTCGGCGGTCACACCGGAAAGAGTATGAATAAAGTGACATTCCTGTCCTGATCATTCAGCAGGGCAGGCTGGAGGTTTTATGGCTAAAGAAGAAGAAAAGATTACAGTTGAAGGAACGATCATTGAGGCATTACCGGCCACCCAATTCAAGGTGCGCCTGGATAATGGTCATGAAGTTCTGGCATACCTGTCCGGGAGGATGCGCAGGTATTACATCCGCATCCTGCTGGGTGACCAGGTACGTGTGGAAATGTCGCCCTACGACATGAACCGTGGGCGCATTGTCTATCGCGCACGCCGCCAGGATGGTACTCCCGCTGAGGAATAAGCCAGACCTCCTGAACGTAATTATGAAAGCCCTGGATATTTTCAGGGCTTTTTTGTTTTAATCCTGCTGATAAGTGTACAATATCAGCATGGAACCTCAAAATTCGTCGCCCCGGCATATCCGTCCGATGCGCTTGGACCGCGATATGAAGTATGTGGCGGATCTGATCGAGCGTTCCTTTTCACTGCAGAACGATGTCGATGGGCAGGCTTTCCTGCAGGAGATGCGCCGTGCGGCCAAAGCATCCGAACTGTGGGGCGGCCTTGACATGGACCCGCAGGAGCCATCAACCCAGATGCCCGGTTTTGTGTGGGTCGAGGATGGCACGATCGTCGGCAATGTCAGCCTGATCCGCTTTTCCCATCACGCTCAGAATATCTACCTGCTCGCCAACGTGGCGGTCGAACCGCAATATCGCCGACGGGGCATCGCCCGCGCCCTGACCTGTCACGCCATCGAATATCTGCACGCCAAACACCAACACCAGGTCTGGCTGCAGGTCAACCGCAACAACCAGGCGGCGCAGGATCTTTACACCAGCCTCGGCTTCCATGCGGTCTGCTGCCGCAGCACCTGGCACCGCCCGGCAGGTGTCGTTTCAAGTGCGGGTGTGGCAGCGGGCCAGGTAGCCAGTCAGGCCGGCCTCCTGCGCAGGCGAAAAAAGGATGAGTGGCCCGACCAGCAGAAATGGTTTGAAAGGCTCTATCCCGATAACATCATCTGGCACTACCCGCTGTGGCTGCCTGATTTTTCGCCTGGCGGTTTGTGGCGCCCGGAGCGTTGGGAAAAGGCGCTCAACCTCAGGCATTGGACATTATTAATGAAGGAACCCGCCTTAGGTTTCATCACCTGGCAGCGCACTTCAACCTTTGCCGACATTCTCTGGCTGGCACCCAACCCGGATATTGACCTGGACCAGTTCATCAGCCATGCCTTATCCCTCCTCCCGCCCGGGGTCGGGCGTACCAAACCATTATCGCTCGACCTGCCCTGTGAGATGGCCGCCCAAGCCCTCGAAGCGGCTGGTTTTTCGCTCTTCCGCAGCCTGGTCTGGATGAAACTGGCATAAAAAAACCGGGTTAAGCCCGGTTTTTTCTTTTCAAAATCATTTACTGCTAAAGTCTAGAATTCTTCGTCAACGATCGCCGCGATCAGGTCCAGGAACTCTTTCCACTCTTCTTTGAAGAAGTGCAGGGTCACGTTATTGAGTTCGAGGTGGTAGGTTGACTCATTGTCAGGTTCGTCCGCCCGCCATGCCAGGTAGTTTTCGGTCTCTGCAATCGTTGTGGTCACAGGTTCTTGAGAGTTTTCCATATTTATGCTCCTATTGTTTGTCTTGTCTCTATTATCTCACACATTAAGCCTTTGAGCCCGATCATTTTGCCTTGGGCTTTTCATTACTTGCCAGTGTCTTGTTCTTTTTTGTTTTCTTCTGGAATAAATGCTTAAGCCAGTTCTTGAAGTGGTTCAACTGGCTCCCGAACCAGATCCAGAAGCGTGAGCGCTTGATGGGCTGCTTGTTGTCGATATCCTCCCAGGGATTGCTGTCGGTCAGCTTGCGCAGCAGGTACCTGAAGATCAACTGCAGGCTGGCCAGCACCGGTGCCGCCAGGATCACCCCGACCACGCCCAAAAGCTGCGCGCCGATCAGCGTGCCCAGAAGCACTGCTGCGGGGTGCACCCTTAAAGCGTTGGACATCACCTTGGGTACCAGGATGTTATCCAGAATGTTGTCCACGAGCAGTGCGATCACCACCACGATCAGCATGTACCAGAACGGGGTCAGCCCGAAGGGTGTGTTCGCCTGGAACAGCGCCACCAGCCCATAGCTGATCCAGGTGACCCAGGCGCCGACATAGGGGATCAGCCTGCCGAAGGCGGCGATCAATGCCAGCCCAAAGAAATACTGGATGCCCAGCGTGCCCAGGATGATGGTGAAGACGATCACTGCCACTGTGATCACGATCAGCTGACCTCGGATGAAGGCGTTCCAGACGTAGCCAAGCTCCCTGCCCATGCGCTGCAGGTCTTCTTCATAGCCCGGGATCCTGACCTTGATCAGGTTCCTTGAGACGCCTTCGGTCTCAGCCAGGATGAAGTAGGAGATCAACAGCATCAGCACCGTCCAGAAGATCAGGTTGGCGCCGCCCGAAAATAGCTTGCCCACCAGGCTGCCGGCTGTGCCCAGGATCGGTTCGATCCAGGCCACGATCTGGTCGACCAGCTCGCCGTTGTTGAGGAACGCCAGGCTGAATTCCATCTGCCCGATAACGATGCTTTGATCAGCCAGGTTTTCAAGCAGGTTGGGCAGCTCATCAATGTTTTCCTGGATGAAGGTGATCAGGTTCTGCACCTGCCCGAAGAGCGCAAACCCGCCCCAGGTCAGAAGGCCCAGCAGGATCAGGGCAATGACCGCATAAATGACCGTCACCGCCAGCCGCCAGCTGAATTTGAGCCTTTTGTGCAGGAAGGTCGCCAGCGGGTAGATCAGGTAGGAGATGATGAACGATAAAAGCACCGGCCCCAGGATGTTCTGGAACTTGATCAGGATGAAAAACCCAACGGCCGAAAGGATGAGCGCAAACACCAGCTTGGTTGTCCAGTTCCACTTGGGGGAGGTGTTGTTGTTGGTCGGTTCGTTACCCTGGTCGCTCATCTTTTCCTCATTATGTTTTGTGTATAAACTATATTGTAGCCAAGAAAAGGCGGGAATGCAAACGCAATCTGGGGCAAACTTGATCTCAAAGCTAAAGCTTAAATGAAGACCGCCCACATTGTGGACGGTCATTCGTGTCGCTGCGGCAATCCTTATCGACTTGCGAGGAGGGATGCCGCAGCTTTAGGTAAATAACTATCTATCATATTAGCACCACCTCCTCTTTCATAGAATGGCGAAGAGCAGGTACATCTCTTGTACCTGTCTTTAGTATCGCATATTCCGGGCTAAAAGTCAATCCGCCCGGCAGACCAACCTGTTTTTGCGGCGGGTTTCGGGGATGTTCGCTTTGTATGGGGTACAATTCATCCAGCAAAAATTAAAACTAGAGGAATGACAATGCAGTACAGAAAATTCGGCAAATTGGGTTGGGATGTCTCCGCCCTGGGCTTTGGCATGATGCGCCTGCCCGAGAACAAAGATACACGCGAGATCGATGAGGACCTGGCGACCGAGATGGTCCACAAAGCCATCGACGCCGGCGTGAACTATGTCGACACCGCCTGGGGCTACCACAATGAGAAAAGCGAACCCTTTGTCGGCAGGGTATTAAAAGGCGGCTACCGTGAAAAGGTCCACCTCGCGACCAAGCTGCCGGTCTGGCTGGTCAAGAGTGAGTCCGACCTGGACCGCCTGCTCGATGAACAGCAGCGCCGCCTGGATGTCGACCACCTCGATATGTACCTCTTTCACGCCCTGGGTGGCAAACGCTGGCTTGACCTCCAGCAACTCAAGATCCTCAATTGGGCTGAAAAGCGCAAATCCGAAGGCCGCTTCCTGCACCTCGGTTTCTCCTTACATGACGACTACGATGCCTTCCACACCATCCTCAACAGCTATGACGCCTGGGATTTCTGCCAGCTGCAGCACAACTACATGGATATCGACTACCAGCAGGGGCAAAAGGGTGTCGATGAAGCGGCTGCCAAAGGCCTGGGCGTGGTGGTCATGGAACCCATCCGCGGCGGTAACCTGGCCCTCGACCCCATGCCCGACCAGGTGGCCCGCGAATTCGCCCGTTCGCCCAGGGGCTGGAAGCCCGCCGAATGGGCGCTGCAGTGGGTCTGGAACCAGCCCCAGGTCTCGGTCGTCCTCAGCGGCATGAGCACCATGCAGCATGTCACAGAAAACCTGCAAAGCGCCAGCCGTTCCGGCGCCAACAGCCTGGATGCCCATGATCTGGCGGTGATCGAAGAGGTCCGTAAGGCCTTTAAGTCCCTTTCGCCCATCCCCTGCACGCATTGCGAATACTGCCTGCCCTGTCCCAGCGACGTGGCGATCCCCACCATTTTTGCCCTCTACAATGACAGCCGCATCTTTGGCGCTGAAAAGGGCAGCAACTGGAAGTACACCTCTGCCATCAAACCCGAAAACCGTGCCGATATGTGCATTGAGTGCGGCAGCTGCGAAGCCGCTTGCCCCCAGCATATCGAGATCATCGATTGGCTCAAAAAATGTGATGTCTATTTTGCCCGCTAGGAAAGCCCAGTGAACGATCCACAGCTGCCCCAGGCTCCACCACCCAAGAAGCGCCAATCCCGATTGCCCTGGTTCTGGCTGGTATTGGTACTGTTCCTGGCCCTCCTGCTCACCTGGTTGTCGCTCACCCCGCCCGGTTTCCTCGGCAAGCTGGATGCCATTGGTTATGCCGTCTGTCACCGCATTGCCGCCCGCAGTTTCCACATCCACGACCGACAGGTGCCGCTCTGCGCCCGCTGCACCGGTATGTACCTCGGTTCCAGCTTCGGCCTCATCTATCAGTTCCTCCAGGGCAAAAAGGGCAAATACCCGCCCATCTGGATGATCATTCTCCTCGGGCTCTTCGTCGTGGCCTTCGGCATCGACGGCGCCAACTCCTACCTGCACTTTTTCCCCGCCCTGGATGGCCTCTACGAACCCCAGAATTGGTCCCGCCTGGTCACCGGTATGGGCATGGGTCTGGCTATGTCCGCCGCTGTCGTCCCGGCCTTCCATCAGACTGTCTGGAAGGACTGGCGCGATGAATCACCCTTCAAAACCCTCAAACAGGCCGCCCTTTTTATCCTGCTCGCGGCTGGCTTGGTCCTCCTGACCCTCACCGAGAACATCTGGGTCATCTTCCCCGTCGCGCTGATCAGCGCCCTGGGCGTCTATACCCTCCTGGTCATGATCTATACCATTGCCATCGTCATGTTGATGAAAAAAGACAATGCCTATTCAAAGTTAAGTGAGATGAAACTGCCCCTGCTGATCGGCGCCCTCCTTGCCCTGGCCCAGATCGCTCTGTTCGACCTCGCCCGCTACCTTTGGACCGGCACCTGGCTGGGCTTCAATTTATAACTCCGTATTTATTGTCATTGCGATAAGGTGAGTGGCTTCCAGCCACACGTTGTCCCAGTTCTTTTCTGGGATCACCTGTATGCAGATTTCGTGAGAAATCTGCGCAGTGCGGAGCAATCTCCTTCCCCTTTCTTGTCATTGCGGTGAAGTTTCTTGTCATTGCGATATCCTGGGCGCCATCAAGGCGCACCCCGTAGGTACCATTCATGGTAAGGTGTATCCTGAATTCGTGAGAATTCAGGATATCGGGCTTCTGTCAGTGTAGCTGTGCGGCAATCTCCTTCCCACATTCCGCATGTGCTGCTCTGCGAACTTCCCCATAATTACCCCATAGAATCTATCCCATACCCCTTCTCATTTCTGCAATTTGCTATACAATTATTCTGTAATGAATTGTCATTCGTCATTACAAGGAAGGAAGTGATATGGGTTCTGTTTTTGGTGGCGTTATGGCCGCGTTTGGTCTCTCAGCCAGTGCGGGCTTGAACGCCTACATCCCTTTATTGGTCGTCTCCCTGGTTGCCAAGTTCACCGGCCTCATCAAGCTGTCCGAACCGTGGGATGCGCTGACCAGCTGGTGGATCATTGGTCTTCTGATAGCGCTTTCGATCGTTGAGTTCTTCGCCGATAAGTTCCCCGCCGTCAATCACGTCAATGATGTCATCCAATCATTCGTCCGCCCCTCGGCAGGCGCCATCCTCTTTGCCGCCAGTGCCCAGTCCATCACCGAGGTCCACCCGGTACTATCCATCGCCGCTGGCATCCTCGTCGCCGGCAGTGTCAACGCCGTCAAATCCCTGGTCATTCGCCCCGCGGTGACCGCCACCACCGCCGGTGCGGCCAACACCCCCGTCAGCATGCTCGAGGATGTCACCTCCACGGCTGTCTCGGCATTATCGATCCTGTTACCCTACCTGATGCTGGCCTTCCTCGTCATCATCGCCGTCGCCATCACCTGGTGGCTGATCGCCAGGTCGGTTCACAAAAAGCAATCACCAGCCTGAGTTAAGGTTATAATTAGTCCGTTCCAGTTCATTGACAAGGAGAATCATATGGCATACAACAATTACAATTATCAGCAAGTTCCCCCGGCACCCCAACCCGTTGCCAAAACCAGCACCTGGGCCATCTTGGCCCTCATCGCCGGCATCGGCACCTGGACCATCCTGCCGGGCATTACATCCATCTTGGCCATCATCTTCGGCTACGTCGCCAAGAAAGAGATCAAGAACAGCAACGGAACCGTGACCGGCAGCGGCATGGCCACCTGGGGCCTCGTCCTCGGCTGGATCAGTATTGCCTTCGTCCTGCTCGCCATCTGCGTCACCACCATCCTCATGATCACCGGTGTCATCGGCGCAGGCTTCCTGGGCAATATGGACCTGGGCGGCTACTAAAACACCCGTTTGGTCTCAATAACAATTAAACACATAAGGAGAAGAACATGGAAAATACACCGATCGAAGAAGTCCCCCTGCAGTCCCCCATTGAGCCCGAAGTCTTGGGCGTTAAACCCGAAAAGAAGAAGATGAAGAAGAGCACCCTCATCATCATCATCGTCGCTGCAGTCCTGTTATTGTGCTGCTGCATCACCGTGATCGTGGTCATCATTGGCCTGATCCCTACTTTTGATGGTTATGGTTTCATGGAGTTCGGCCGCCTGCTGAAGCTGCTCACCGCCTGATCAATTACCGCGACTATCCACTTTTCCACCGCTTTGGTGGAAATTGACCCTGCTTTGTATAAAAGGTATGAAAGACCGCCACATCTGCTGGCGGTCTTATTATCCTGGGCGCTATCAAGGCGCACCCCGCAGGTACCATTCATGGTAAGGTGTACCCTGAATTCATGAGAATTCAGGGTCAGCTTTTATCCTGGTCGCAGTTAATTATCCCTCGCTCTTTTCGAGGGACATGCCGCACCCCGAAGGTCGAAGACCCTGGTGAGGGTCGAAGACCCTGAGTACGAAGTGCGTGAGGGTGCCGGTGATTTTCATGGTAAGGTGTACCCTGAATTCATGAGAATTCAGGGTCACCTTTCACCTTTCACCTTTCAGCTTTGAGCTTCCACCTATCCGTTCTCCCCCCCCCCCCATTACTTCACGATCAGCGGTAGGTACACAGCAAAACGCTGACGGGCGATCTTAAGATACTGCTCACCCCATAGCAAATTCTGGTCAGAGTAAGCGATGTCCGCCAGACCATTGAGATTCACAGAGATGGATACATAAGCCCCCACGCCGATATTCGAATGCGGCGGATCGATCGTGCGGCATTCCCAATATTGGAACATATCACCAGGGCGTGGTTCCCCGCAATTGCCAGTCTCATGCCCATAAGCCTCGGCCGGCCGGGCAACCTTCAGGTAATCCGGGGAGGTCTCCGAAGCTGAATTCATATAAGCAATAATGGGGAAACCCTGCCCATCAACCGCCAATGAGATTGGAGAATAATATTCCGGGTAGACTTCTGAGGTCTGGTCAACATCAAAACAATTATAAGCACCCTGCCCACAATTGCCGTCAAACCAAACAAATACTGCGTATTTAACTGTTCTATGGTCGCTGTCGTAATATGCGAACATAAACCCTGAATCTTCCTGTTTAGGTGCAAGAGAGGTAAAACGACCGACATCCCCGGTATCATCAATAATTCTACAATTCCATTCCTCGTTGTCGCAATCAGAGCCTTCGTTATTTCCAGTCGCCACCTCCAGCGCCCCCAGCTCGGAATTATAGTAAGCGATCACTGGATAACCAAGTAAATGAAAATCCAGGGAGGTATACGCGCCATATTCCAGGGTATAACTGCCATGATCAACATTGACACAATCCCAACTGCCTCCCTCAATACAATTCCCCCCGCCTTCACTGACATAAGTGGCATATTTTACCCCGCTTTGATGAATGGTTACATCGAGGGCATAGTTGTAAGCGATGTGCGGAACTGCATAATCATCAAAAGCCAGTGAGCTGTACATTCCATAACTATAAAATTCAAGAGATGAATCGTCCACATTATAAGCAGCCCATGAGCAATCCGATTCTGTTAACAACAGCTTACATTCCGCATACCTCAGCCGTTGCTTGCTTGCATCATAATAGGATATTCCGATCAAAGTATAGGACAGGATGACCGGGGATTTGGACACAAAGGTGACATCGATCGAACTGAACCGCCCTACGCTGTCTGAGCTTTGCACAACTTCACACTGCCACGCATTCCCGGTTCCGCAGTTGCCTGTGCCGGGTGTCACTTCATGCGCCATTTTGAGCCCGGTTGAATTTTCATCATAATAACTGATATAGGCTTTGCCTGTCCGCGGGTGATGCGTGATGGAGGCATAAGCGCCAACGTAAGCGTCCTCGTACATGTCCACATGCCCAAGGACCCAGGGCTCATTGGCCAGGCTGGATGTTGGTGCAGCGGCTCTCACCGAAAATGTGCCGAATAAAACACTAAAAACAATGATCATGCTCAAAAAACGCTTGATCTTCATTATATTTCCCTTTCTATCCCGCAACATGCAAAGTTCCTCCCAATAAGCCTGAACGGTTTATAAACTTCAGGGAACGCTGGTTTGAGTGTGATGATAAATTGGGGGCGTGCCGGCTACCCATTGGCTCCGAAAGAGCCAACCTGCCTGTGAAGCTAAACTTAAACCGCAAATGGTTCATGACCTTTGGATTATTAAGTTATTAATTCTTCAATTGACACATTACTGTTGGTGAGAAAAGAAACTCATCGCTATCAACTATTTTACACTCATTTTGAAAAATGATTCACATGTTAATACTGCTGCAATCCCAATCCCGCTCTTCTCGCCCCTGTTTCCATTCCTGTCACTGCGAGCCTGCGAAGCAGTCTCTCTTTGCTTCTTTTTATCATTCTCATTGTGCATCTATCCTTCCTATAGCTTTTACCCTTATCCTGGGCATCACTTTTTGTCATTGCGGAGGCCCGACTGCGTAGCGTCCTTTTTTTGTCATTGCGAGCGAGCTTCCGCCAGGAAGCGACGCGCGGCAATCTAATACTGTGCTCATGCTATACCCAGTCCTCGACATCGAAATGCTGAAAACTTCCGTTTTCCTGCCCTTCTATTGCCAATTCTGGCATTAAATCTGATTAACCAAAGGTTAAATGATGAGAAAAAAAAGCCAATTATTCCCCAATCTTAAATAATCGCTTTATTTAAGATTAAATGCCAGCATTTTTAAATCTACTGTGTTACCATACGAATAGAAAATATGTTCTATAAAGAAAGGAGATCGATGAACGTTTGTTTACCAGGGCGGGTGGGGCGAAGTGCTCCATCTGGACATATTTTCTATGACCTCAACTCTAAGGTCTCCTGCGGCAGACCCTGCCAGCCCTGTCCTAACTCTACTCCTAATCCTATTCCTAACTCTACTCCTAATCCTATTCCTAACTCTACTCCTAATCCTATTTCTAACTCTACTCCTAATCCTATTTCTAACTCTACTCCTAAATCTAATCCTAATTCTATTTCTAACTCTATTCCTAACTCTACTCCTAACTCTATTCCTAACTCTACTCCTAAATCTATTCCTAAATCTAATCCTAATTCTAATTCTATTTCTAACCTGACCTTCTCTACTCTGATCTAAGGATGACATACTTGCGAAACGGGACTGTTTATGCTGACATAAAACTTAGAACATATAATCTATAAACCAACGGGGAATTTGCCTGGCAGCGCGCGCCAGGTCAAGTTTCACCTACTAAATATGTACAAATAAAAGGAGATCTTTGACTCACAATACACTCATGCCAACGGATAACACTTGCCCGCCCGCCAGGGTCGCGCTGCTCAAGCGTCCCATCCTGCCAGGTCAATGCCGGGAGGGGGTAAGACCGGTGTCTTATAAGCCGCATACGTCACACAAAGACACTTTGACCGCCTTCCTCCGCTCCCTCGCCGGCGACGTGGCCTACATTCACACCCCGCGCATTTTCTTCGACCTGACCCGCGATATTGGCGTCGCCGCCATGCTCTCCCAACTCATCTACTGGTCCGATCGTGCCGTCCGCGCCGATGGCTTTGTCTACAAGTCATCCCGCAGCTGGTATGAAGAGGTTGGCGCTTCCCGCTATGCCGTCCAGAAGTTCAACCAACTGCCCTTTGTGATCACCAAAGTGCTCTATGCCAATGGCAGCCCCACCACCCACTACCGCATCGATATGGAAAAACTGTTCGAATCCCTCAAAGCGCTTTGCCCAAATGATTGTCCGCCTTCCGATGGCCCACTGCCCGAAAATGCGCAGTCCACTGTCTCTTTTCAAACAATCGATGAGCCGATTTCGAACATTCCATTGTCTGAAAACGCGCAGTCCATTGACCCATTTCAAACGATCGATATGCCGATTTCGAACATTCCATTGTCTGAAAACGAACAATCATTAACAGATACTACAACACATACTACAACACATACTACAACAGATATTACAACATTAAAAGAGGGGCCCCCGTTTTTTTTCAACCACCCTGCGTTTTCAGATGGGCATCTCGAAAATCAAGTGTCACAAACCGAAGCCAACCCTAAAAACGCACCCCCTTCCGCAGCAGAGTCCGACCCCGCGCAGTTCAAACTCTTCCTGGAAGCCCTGGCGCATATCACCGGCTGCGACCTGGCCATCAAGAAGACCGCCGCCCGCCTGCTGCTCGCCGCCCGCCAGTTGGTGGGGGCCGGCTATACCATCCCGGACCTAGATAACTTCCTGGACTACTGGAAAGCGTCCGACTGGCGCTGGCAGAAGGACCACCAGCTGCCCACTCCCGAGGATGTCTTGTTCAACATCTCGCGCTCTAAGTACTACCACCAGAACAAACGCAAGCGCTGGTTGGGGCAGGAATAAGAAAAAATGATCGCCAATTCAAACCATTCAAAGGGTCAAAACGCCGATCCGGGAGAGAGATCTTCCACTGGGCAGGGCTCGCCCATGCGCCAGGTGGAACAATCCGAAAAATACTATCAGTCGATCGGTGTGCTCTTTGTCCCTGTTGCGCCCAGAGATCTACAGGAATACATGGACCTGCGCAAGATCGTCTGGGACCCGCTGCAGCTCAGGTATGACCTGAAATATGGCGTGCTGCCCTCCGGGTTGGTCCTGCGCGAAGCTGAGCGGGTCATGGTCGTCCTTGAAAAGCGCATCCATGCCCTCGACGCTGCCATGAGGGTCGTGAAGTAATGGCCGCCTTCTTTGACGATCTGAAACCTCTCAAGTGCGACCAGGGGAATTACATGGTCTATAAATTGCTGAATGCGCTCCAGCGCACCGCCTTCGGTGAGATGGGCATCCAGTTCATGGCGCGGGTCGAAGGCCTCACCAAGCCCCAGGCCTTCCACCTCGTATTCAAACTGGTCGAGTGGTACGAAAAGCTCGTGCCGCCTTAAATGCTTGTCCTCGCGAGCGCAGCGTGGCGATCTGGTTTGAATTCTTGTAGGGTGTGCTCCGCTTTCGCTCTGCGTCCTTGAGTGAAACGAATTAGGATGAGCGCACCAAATCCCTGCGCAGCGTCACCTGCACTGCAACGCACGAAGTGCGGTGCAAGTGGGCGATCTGATTTGAATTCTTGTAGGGTGTGCTCCGCTTTCGCTCTGCGTCCTTGAATGAAACGAATTAGGATGAGCGCACCAAATCCCTGTTGGTGCAAGCTGGAGATCCGGTTCTAGACCTGGTCAAGTAGTATCAAAAGCTTGTACCATTTACAAACAATGGCTAACCCACGATCTGGCTCGCAGGCACGGAATAAGCAGTGTCACATTTACTGCAACCGATATCCATAAGGGATTGGGGCTTGAAAGTCGTTTTCCCTTGGTTTGTAGTGCCATTGATGCAGGCAAATTCCTGGATATTGCTAAAGTGATATTGGTGACACGGGAAGGACCGAAACAAAGTTCTACAGTTCGATGGACGTTTGATTTGCGGTAATAAAAAAGCCTTCCCTTACTCCGTCATCTCCATCGCTGAGAGTTCAGCTTGCTCGATGACCAGTTCAGTAGCCTTGTCACGTTTATCAGGCGGGTAACCCCACTTCAACAGCACCCGCTTGACCAGCCGCCGCAGGTTTGCCCTGACCGATTCGCGCTCGGTCCAATCGATGGTTGTGTTCTTGCGCACGATCTCCAGCACCTCCCGAGAGATGATGGCCAGTTTTTCATCTCCCAGCACCTGCACTGCCGATTCATTATCCGCCAGGGCGGTATAGAAGGCAAACTCATCCGGGTTCAATCCCAGGGCTTCACCTTTCTTATCCGCTTCTTTCAATTCTTTGGCAATACGGATCATCTCTTCGATCACTTCCACTGCATCAATGGTGCGTTTATGGTATTGGTCGATGGTTCGTTCCAGCATGGTGGCAAAATCGCGTGCCAGAACCAGGTTCTTGCGCTCCCTTAGTTTAAGTTCATCGTTGAGCAGCTTACGTAACAGTTCCATCGCCAGGTCTTTCTGCGGCATGGATTGAACGCCCTGCAAAAATTCGCTTGAAAGGATGGAAATATCCGGTTTTTCCAACCCGACCGCGGCAAAGATATCGATCACACCCTGGGGCACGATAGCCCGCTCCACGATCTGCCGGATGGCGGTGTTCATGGTCTCGAAGTTGAATTCGCTGTCAGTATGGGTATATTTGACGATCTGTGCCCTGACCTCCTGGAAGAAAGCCACATCATCCCTGATGTGAAGGGCAGCTGTGTGCGGTACGGCAAGTGAGAAGGCTTTAGAGAGCTCGTTGACATGCTGCAGCAGGCGCTTCTTGCCATCTTCCATCTGCAGGATGAAGGCCACCCCATCCGCCACGCAATCCTGCATTTGTTCAAAGCTGCCCTCCTTGAAGCGTGACCAGTCAAAGCGATGGAACAGGTTGCACACGATCTCGTATTTCTCGCGCATGACCTTGACCGCTTCTTCCTGCGTATGCGTCACCTCGCCCTTGCCACCGCTGCGCGTGTAGGTGCCGACTGCCAGGCGCAGCGCTTCCGCCACCCCCAGGTAATCGACCACATGCCCGCCCTGTTTATCCTTGTAGACGCGGTTTACACGGGCAATGGCCTGCATCAGGGTATGTCCCTCAAGCGGTTTATCCAGGTACATGGTGTGCAGGCAGGGCATGTCAAAGCCGGTCAGCCACATGTCACACACGATCACGATCTTCAGTTTATCCGCCGGATCCTTGAAGCGTTTCTCCACGTCCTTGCGAGTCAGTTTGTTCAACAAAAAGGGTTGCCATTCCAATGGGTCATCAGCTGAACCGGAGATCACCACTTTGACCTCGCCATCCAGTGAATCTTCGGAGTGCCATTCCGGGTGAACGCGCACGATCTGTTTGTACATATCAATGGCGATGCGCCGGCTGTAGGTGACGATCATCGCCTTCCCCTCGATGGCGGTCTGCCGCCCAGCGTAATGCGCCAGGATATCCTGTGCCACCTGCTTCAGGCGGCTTTCAGTGCCGATGGCGGCTTCAAGGGCTGCCCATTTGCGTTTCAGCTCCTCCCGCAGGGTCTCTTCAGCGGTTTCGGTGGCGGTCTCGAACTCGGTGTTCAGGAAGGGGCGCAGGGCTTCGTCAATATCGATCTTCGCCAGACGGGCTTCGTAGTAGATGGGGACGGTGAATTCATCCTCGATGGAATTTTCAATATCATAGATGCTCAAGTAATCGCCAAACACCCGCAGGGTGCTGCGATCGCTGAAATCGATGGGTGTACCGGTGAAACCGATGAAGGAGGCATTGGGCAGGGTGTCGCGCATGGCACGGGCATAACCTTCAATAAAGCCGTACTGCGAGCGGTGGGCTTCATCCGCGATCACCACGATGTTATTACGCTGGCTGATGGCCGTTGCCCTGGCACCCCTGGTTTCGGGCAGGAACTTCTGCACGGTGGTGAAGAAGACACCCCCGGATGCCACGTCCAGCAGGTTTCTCAGGTGCTCGCGGCTTTCTGCCTGCTGCGGGTGCTGCCTGAGCAGGGATTGACCACGCGCAAAGGTATTGAAGAGCTGATCATCCAGGTCATTACGGTCGGTGATCACCAGGATCGTCGGGTTCTGCATGGCGGGGTTCTCGATCAGCTTGCCGGCAAAGAAAAGCATGCTCAGGCTCTTGCCGCTGCCCTGGGTGTGCCAGACCACCCCCACCTGGTGTTTGGCATTAGGGCGGGTGGCGCTGACCGCCGAGCTGATGGCTTTGTTGACCGCATGGTACTGGTGATAGGCGGCGATCTTCTTCTCGATGTTGCCTTCCTCGAATTCTTCAAAGACGATGAAGTTGCGTACCACATCCAGCAGGCGCTCCGGTGCCAGCATCCCACGCGCTACCACCGGCATTTGGGGACGGTTCTTATCGATCAACGTTTCGCCATCGATGGTGCGCCAACGATTGTAGCGCTCCCAGGGGCTGGTGAAGGTACCCACGCGGGCATCGTGGTTATCCGAAATGATGCACGCCGCGTTGTAGGTGAACAGGGTGGGGATATCCCGGCGGTAGGTCTGGATCTGGTTGAATGCCCGCCGAAGGTCCGCCTTGGGGTTCTTGGGGTCCTTGAGTTCCATCAACACAAGGGGCAGCCCGTTGACAAAAAGGATCAAATCCGCACGGCGGTTGCGCTTGTTCTCGATCACAGTGAACTGGTTAACCGCCAGCAGGTCGTTCTGGGAGGGATGGTCAAAGGCGACCAGGCGTGCCAGGTCATGGCGGATGCTGCCATCCGGGGTGTGGAAGGAGACCGGGATACCGTCGCGCAGGTAGGTTTGGAACTGGCGGTTGTTGGCGACCACGCTCGCAGAGAGGTGCGGCAGGTTGAGGATCAACCTGAAGGCATCCTCCAGGGCTGGGTCCGGCAGGTGGGGGTTGAGTTTGTGCAGGGCGGTTTTTAAACGGCCTTCGAGCAGCACCTGGCCGTAGGACGCACGCTCTGCCAGTGGTTCACCCGGGGCGATGTCAATGCCTTTGACAGCCTTATACCCCAGGCTATCCAGCAGTTCGTCGAGAATGTAATATTCAAAGCTTTCTTCGTTGATGCGAGGTGGCATGTGGGTCCCTTAAATGTTCATTTTTATGGTTTCATCCAATAAATCATTATCTAAAATTCCTGGCTAACAGTCTGCCTGTTTCACGAAGAACCTCATCAAATTCTGGTATTTCCGGTAATTGGCCATCCAGCCGGGAATGCCAGTATTGTTTGAAGACTTTTTGTTTCCTCACCAATACGGTTCCCAGGTCTTCCATGTGCAGTCCTTTGATCTCAAACTTGGGTACACACCGGAAGGCGATCGCGTCAACATCCGCCATTTGATGGGTCATGATGTAGTGCACATCAAACAGGTCGCGTGGTTCACTGCGGGTTAACAGCGAGCGTAATTTTTCAGATAGAATCTCCTCCATGGTATATGCAGTTATATTTGCTTTCTCCTGTGTGCAATCCGAATATTGTGCCTTTACCGGTCTGTTGACCAGGGGGAAAACAAGCACCTCGTCTCTTGAAAAATCGATCTTCAAGGCGCGTTTATCCAGTTGGGCATTCAGGGGACCGGAATAGTTGAGATAAACAGCAAAATTGCTGGATTTGTGTTCATCCAGGTGATCCATGGCAAGTTGTATATTCGCCTGCCGCAAAAGCCAGGGATAAAGATCACCCAGGTGTTTAACGAGAAGGTCATTCGATATGTCCTCCCCTATCAGGGTAAAATCCAGGTCTTCCGAGAAACGGTAATCCGGAACATATATCTTCTTGATGGCGGTTCCACCTTTAAATGCCAGCAAATCTTTTAAAGGTGAGTTCGCAATTGCGATCAACACCCAGGTCAACACATAATCCTTCTCAATGGTTTTTTCACCCAACCTCAGGTGATATGCGATCTTGGAAATTTCTGCCTGTCTGATCATCTTCTTAAGTTGAAGCCACTTTCTCTAGAATTTCCGGGTCCAGGTTTAACTGCAATTTCCATCGATCCAAGAACCTGCCTTCATCGGGTAGAGCCGGGTCGAGTTGGGCATAACTTGGACTGATCATTTTATTTAACCCCTCGATGACGGATTGATCGGATAATTCCAGCAATTCGGAAAGGTATCCCAATCTTTTTATCACGGAATTTTTATTGATCCTGCCTGCGTATTGGGCCAACTTTGACCAATCGGTCCTGGTTTTCCCGATGACCATGGCAGTAGCTACTTCTGATATGCCACCGCACAGATCTGGTCGGTTCAATCCATCAATGATGGTACGTTCCAGGTCGCTTACCTGAACCTGTTCTGATGGACTGACCCAGGAGGGTTCAACCCCCCACATGTTATCTGCTTTTGAAAAAATGAAACGGTAAGCAACCCCTGCCACCTGCCTGGATTGAAGGCGGCGTACCGAAGTGATGGTAACGCCTGTGATGGGTCGGGTCAGCAGGTCATGCACCTCCATGGCGCTTTCATGCGATAGATAATACGCTTGATCGCCTGCCAGTTCACGGCCGATCACCAGGCGGTTGGCAGTGGGTATGGCTTCTGCCCCGGACTCAGGCGAGACGATGGCATAATTTCCCCCGCCAAGTCGGACCAGCCAACCAGCGGCAATCAGGCGATGCAGGGCTTGAAGCGTGGCCTGGTAGTTCTTCCCTGTGACTGCCTGGGCATCCGCCAGGGAGAAGACCAGCTTTCCCTGTTCAGCCAGGGATGTAAAAAGAGTGGCATTTTCCTTGCCGAGGGTCTTGGTGTACATTTTCGTTTATGTTTTGTGTACCATTTATAACGACTTTCGTTATATTATATACATGGAACATAAATTATGCAAGGGCAATATTTATGCCAATGCCTGGATATAGGGCAACATGATCTTTTCCACGCGGTTGAGCAGGGCAAAATGCATCAGGCTATCAAAACCCATTACTCCGAAGTGTCAGGCAATATTGCGTTTATTGACACTCTATAAGAATTAATCTGGTTTAATTTTAGTGTAAAAAACTTTTGTTTTTTGAGGTGCCTTGTCAGCATCTGATTGTGGAGTATAAATCCAGAAATTTATTGGTTTTTTTTGATTAGGAGTCCATAATCCTTTTTTTGTATCCAAACTAACCCCCATTGAAAATTTCTTGCAAATATTATTAAATTTTTCCAAAACCTTGAATCTTTCCTCTTCAGAGTTCGTCAAAATCAATTCTTGATCATTATCAAATAAACTTTGTTGTTTGCTTTTCCGATTTAACCAGAGTTTGTACCTTTCATAATGCTCATGAGAGAAAACAACTAAACCAGAATATAAATCTGCCAATTGAGTCAACGGAGAATTTTCTGATTTGACTGGTTTAATTCCCAACATATTAAATTTAGATTCAAGAGCAAAGAATTCTTCAATGAAATATTGATTTGAATTGTAGCTAGGAATTGACACTAGATCTTTTAATAATTTCCAATTAATAACGGAATTTTCATCAGGATAAAAAAACCAGGAGGAATTAGTTGCCCACCGTTTATTTATAATGTAAACAAATAAGTGATAGTACATGATCTGGAAATTTTTAATGTCATCTCGATTCTTTATATTATGACGACTATCTTGCCTGTCCCAGATTATTGTATCAATACAAATATTTTTGCCAATAGCTTGCTTGACGCAAAATTCGAGAGCCTTAATACTTGCAAATTTATTTCTTGCAGAACTCAGTTTATTCCATTTTAATTCTTTAACATTTGATTCATTTAAAATATCCTCTACTTCCTTTGTAATTAACTCTGCCCTATTTGATGGCAAGGAAATAGAACAAATACTCCCAAATTTACCTGAGCAATACTGGCACTCATCGGAAAAAATAAAATATTCAGCACCTGTATATGAATTTGAATCAATTATCATTTTTTCATTAGATTCAATAGCAGATATTCTTTAAGTCCACACAAGGTAATACCTTCATTATTATTATGATCAATCTCACTATTTAGAATAGTCCATAACTTATTAAAAATCAATGTAATATTTATTTGAGGAATAATGCAGGGAATAATGCATATTGAATCAAATGTAACGGACTGCCTTACACTTCCACTAGCGAGTGTCTTAATCCAATTTTTTGTGTAATCTGTTTTGAGAAAAAACTTAATATACCAAACATATTCATATTCAGTATGAAAAACAACATAAACCGGACTAACAGCTCCGATAAAAGTTCCCTTATGCAAACCAATTGAGCCGATATTTATTCTGGCGGGGTTAAAAGCAAAATCCCACTGATTTACAATTTTATAATTTGATAACTCCTTGCTATAAACTCGTTTTGTAAAAAACTGATCTGATTTTACTAATTCACTTGAAGCGATTGCAGAAAGTACTTGTACTTTTTCATTTTTCACTCTTTCGCTCTGATTAGTAATAATGTCCCCCAAAACTCCCACCCTCCATCCCTTCGGTATCAACCCCAATTCGCTCTCCACCAGTTCATCCGGGAACAAATCCATGATCTCACCCGGCAGGGGGTAGGGCTCGCCCCTCATCTTTGCCTTGACCGGCTCAAAGTCGACGAACCAGGCTTTAAAGAGGGCTTTTGCCATGGCTTCGAGGGTCTCGTTCATGCGTTGGTTGAGCTCAATCTTGTCATCCAGAGTCCCCAGAATATGCGCGATGCGTTTTTGTTCTTCAAGATGGGGGTATGAAAAAAGAATTAGATTAATATCCCTGATAGGCAATTGCGGTTGTGCGCTTCCAGTTTGTAAACCACTAACTTGATCAGAAAATAATTTAGAATTTAAATAGTAATAAAAAAAACGGGGAAAGACCTTTTTTTGATCTACCCGAAATATGACCATTCCAGAATTGATCCGAACATGCTCATAAGGAATTGAATTGTCATAAAATGCTATATTTCCAACTGTTCCACGTGTAGTAAAGACGATATCATTTCTTTTTAATTTACCTTTCCTTAACTGTTCATCCTTTTCCTTAGAGACAAAGTTACATGATAAAAAATTGAAACCATTATTAGTCACATTACTGGCATTCAAGAATAAGCAATATCCAAATGGAGAAAACTCCCTTAGGGAAGGATAATTCTTCCCCCGATCACCATCGATAATCTCTACTGGGGAATCGATGAGCCTTTCAGTTTTCCACTCACTCCCCATACCCCAACTCCTCGAGGTTCCTGCGGATCTCAGTCTCCAACCTTGCGCTTTCGGAGAACTGCTCATAAAGCTGTGCGCTCAGGCGGGTCATCTTTTTTTCAAAAGGTTCGCCATCGTCCTCCAGGGCTTCAATGCCCACATATCTCCCGGGGGTTAGGATGTGGTTGTTCTGCCGGATATCCTCCAGTGTTGCACTCTTGCAGAAACCGGGGATATCCACGTAGCCCTCCCTCTCCCCCCTGGAAGAGGACTCTGCTTTCCAGGCATGGTAAGTGTCAGCGATGTGGTGGGTGTCCTCTTCGGTCAACTCGCGGTGCACGCGGTCGGTCAGCGTGCCCAGCTTGCGGGCATCGATGAACAAGGTTTCAGACTTGCGGGTCTTGCTGCGGTTGATGAACCACAGACACACCGGGATCTGGGTGGAGTAAAAGAGCTGCCCCGGCAGCGCCACCATGCAGTCCACCAGGTCCGCCTCGATGATGGCCTTGCGGATGGTGCCCTCGTTGCTGGTGTTGGAAGACATGGAGCCGTTGGCAAGCACGAAACCCGCCCTGCCGTGGGGGTTGAGATGATGGATGAAGTGCTGCACCCAGGCATAGTTGGCATTGCTGACTGGCGGTGTACCATAGACCCAGCGCGCATCGTCCTGCAGGCGGTCCCCGCCCCAGTCGCTGTCATTGAAGGGAGGGTTGGCCAAAACGAAATCAGCTTTCAGGTCGGGATGCAGGTCGTTATGGAAGGAATCGGCATTGTGATCGCCCAGGTTGGCATCGATGCCACGAATGGCCAGGTTGATCTGAGCCAGGCGCCAGGTGGTGGGGTTGGATTCCTGCCCGAAGATGGAGATATCGCCAATGCGACCGCCGTGGGCTGCCACGAATTTCTCGGACTGCACGAACATGCCACCAGACCCGCAGCAGGGGTCATAGACACGACCCTTGTAGGGTTCCAGCATTTCCACCAGCAGCCTGACGATATGCGCCGGGGTGTAGAACTCACCGCCGCCCTTGCCTTCCTGCGAAGCAAAGCGTGCCAGGAAATATTCATAGACCCGACCGAGCACGTCCTTCTTGCGGCTGGCTTCATCGCCCAGCCCGATGGTACCCACCAGGTCGATCAGCTCGCCCAGCTGGGTCTTATCCAGCTCCGGGCGGCCGTAATTCTTGGGCAGCACCCCTTTCAGGCGCGGGTTCTCCTTCTCGATCGCCAGCATGGCATCATCCACCAGCCGGCCAATGGTAGGCTGTTTGGCATTATCCTGCAGGTAGGACCAGCGCGCTTCAGGAGTGACCCAGAAGACGTTATCCGCAAGGTATTCATCGCGATCCTCCAGGATGGCGTGGCGGGTCTCGTGATTAACGGTATAAAAGTCTGATTGGCTGTCGCTGAGCTCTGATTCAAGTTGCTTGCGCCGGCTTTCGAAGGAGTCGGAGATGTATTTAAGGAATAGCAGGCCCAACACCACGTGCTTGTACTCAGAGGGGTCCATGTGGCCGCGCATTTTATCCGCCGCCTGCCAGAGTTTATATTCAAAGCCTACGTTCGCATCAGAATTGTTATTTTTCTTTGCCATGCATGCCTTCCCGTTGCATTGTCTACCCACCAATCATGAGACAATTTTAGCACAGGGATGGATTTAAGGGCGGATAGGGGGGAGGTTGATCCGGGTGCAGGGATGACCCTAAACAAAAAGATGAAGGGAATGACTTTTAATTGTGGTGCGCGCGCAGAGAAACGTTGATCTGATGGTGTGGCAGGGTAAGCGGGCGATGAGGGGAGATGCCATGGGATGCCGGCTGGGGGAGTCGGGACTGCCATTGGATTCGATCGAGGGGCATATTGCCTTGGTCGTGTAACACAAAAAAACTGGATAGTGGGTGTTCAGACGAGCGATATCTGTGGCGGCGATTTTAATTTGGGCGGGGATAAGCAGGGCGGAACCGGGGGAGCTGGTGTTGAAAAAATAAAGAATTTTTAAACACCTGAAAGAACAAAGATTTTCTAAATCTAATAATTTCTGAAAATTAACTGATAAAATATTTCACAGTATAGTCATTCACTTTCTCTCTTTACCTGATTAAGTGAACGATCTGGATCATCAAAGCGCATCGAGGTGAATAATGCAGAATGCTTTTGTCAAATCACTCCTTAAAAAACTCCCAAGCTTGATTCTTGTTTTAACTTTATTAATGATAGGTTCTGCTACCCCAGGGCATGGGCAGGTGGCACCCGATGAAGCGAGTTTGCGCGAACAAATAAAAAATAACTTCACCGAACCACCCTCAATTCTCAGCCTAAAAATTATTGAGAATTATGCGTTTGGAGGTTTGCTAAGTACATACCAGGGTGAATCCCTGTCTGGCGAAAGCCAGTATTTCTTGGCTTCATGGGATGGATCAACCTGGATGGTATATTATGAAGGTAGCCAAGAATTCAGACAGTTGCTCCTCCTTAGCCCAGATGGGCTCGTAAATCCTGATTTGAAGGAATTCTTGGATTACGAAATCCCAAATGAAAGGGATATATCATCTGATGATTTAACCAGGGCGACTGGCTACAAATTACCATGGCCTGGTGGAACCGCATACTACATAACCCGTGCCTGGGCATCCGGTCCTTGCCCTCATGGTACTACAAATGCTATGGATGTTAGAATGCCTTTAAATGATATCATCGTTGCAGCAAGGTCTGGGATTGTACATGATGTCAAACAATCAAGTGATGCTTGTGGCTGCAACATTGATAGTAATTTAGGAAATTGGGTGATTATCAGGCATGACCCAGACGATGGGCTCTATGATTGGTATGTTCATATTGCTAAAAATGGTTCTTTAGTGTCAAAAGGACAATCAGTAAGCCAGGGAACGCCAATAGCTAAAAGTCATCAGATAGGAAATACTTGCAGCACATCAGGACTTTATTCTTGTGCGGCAGGAACATGCGTTACATTTGAAGCGGATTGTCGCCCTTTTCCCCATTTGCATTTTGAAGTGCGAAATTCTGCCGGAAACCAATTGTATGTAACATTTGATGATGTTGGTGCAGTTGTAGGTTGTCAGACATATACATCTGGCAATGTCCCTGATTCAACCCCTCCGGTTACCACTGCTGCTTTATCCGGCACACCTGGCGAAAATGGCTACTATGTTAGCAATGTCACTGCCACCCTTACCGCCACAGATGACATCTCAGGTGTCAAATCAACCCATTACAACCTCAACAGCACCGGTTGGCTGACTTATACACCGCCACTTGTCATAACCACCAATGGACGCAATGTCCTGCAATATTACTCGATCGACAACACCAATCACACCGAAACAACCAAATCCACATCGCCATTCTATATTGATACAGTTGCCCCAGCCAACCCGACATCCATCACACCGGGCTGCTCAATCACTTCCGGGGTATGGCAGAACTCCTGCAATGACCTCTATTTCACATGGTCTGGCGCCAGCGATTCAACAAGCGGTGTGACATCTTATGGATATGACTGGTCAGGCGGAGGTGGCGGTGTGACTCGCAATTCTTATTGGGACCCATCTCCTGTTGGGGATGGATCATACACTTTCAAATTACAGACAACCGATGTTGCTGGCAACTGGAGCAACTGGAAGACAATGTTCACCCTCAAATATGATGCCACCTCTCCGACCGGTTCTATTCAAGTAAAAAATGGTTGGGAGGAGACCAATCAAGCGCTGGTAACCCTCAACACCCCTGCTGCAGACAATGCCAGCGGGGTCAGGCTGATGCGTCTACGCGATAGTGGAGGAACATGGACAGAATGGCTACCTTACAGCTCATCCATACAATGGGTCCTCCCGCCCCAAACAGGACAGACGCATTTTGTCGAGGTGCAATACCAGGACCAGGCGGGGAATCTCTCACCAACCTATTCAGACGCCATTTTTCTTGATATCTACCCCGATCACCCGGCATCACAAAATTTCCATTTGATTAAAAGCACATTTGGGATGAGCGGTACAAATGCCATGTCAGAAAACTTCTCATTACAGGGCACACTTTCGCAGGAATCAGCTTCAGGTTATTCTGGCAGTGAAAACTACCAGGCGATCTCCGGTTACTGGGGGTGGATGCCCAAATGGATCGAGTTCTTCCTGAATTTCCTGCCGTTGATGATGAATTAAAGGAGTTGAGATGAAAAAAATATATACCAAGGATCACTTACCAACATTGCTGATGAACGTTAGCACAATTATGATCGTAGCGATCATGTTATTGGTTACCTCAGCTGTGGCAAAACCTTCATTATCACAAACCTCCCAATTTCTAAGCAACGGTGTGCTTTCATACCAGGGTACATTACTGGATCACATGGGAAATCCTTTCAGTGGGAATGTTGATATACGCTTTGCGATCTATGACTCCCCAACCTCTACAAGTCCTCTGTGGCTTGAGAACAGAAGCGGAGTCAATTCTGTACCTGTCAGTAATGGTTTGTTTAATATCTTATTAGGAAGCCTCAACCCAATTCCAGATTCTGTGTGGAGTGAGACAGAGCTCTACCTCGGAATCAGTGTGGGATCAGACGCAGAAATGCTTCCGCGGGATCCTATAACCTTGATGCCGCCAAGAATAGCTGCCGGTTCACTTGATGCAGACCTTTTAAAGCCTTTCGACCTTGGATACAAGGCATTTCCGAGCTATTGGATAAGGCATGGAGAGGCACAGGGAGAGATCCATTTTGACAATAAAGTTACAGGAATAATCACGATCTTCAATTCTGGCACTTGTTCATCTGACAATACCTGGTGCTGTAATGGTGAGAACAACATCTGCATCAAGAAGAATCCCTCAGGTGATGATACCATCGCCTTTCGTCTTGACACATCACATAGTCTTGCTTGTTGGCTGGCTCATGAAGAGGATGATGGTCCTGAAAATAGCGAAGGGTTAAAAATCGCCACCAATAGTTTTGGGACAAACCCATTTGGCGATAATATTCCCTCGTTTTATTTCATGCGTGAGGGGCTGAACAATGTTCCCATTGATCTATATGCCTCATATTTCATACTGTGTCTAAAGTAAACCGGGGACGAGATCGCTGTATGCTGAACTAATGTTCTAGCGTTGATATTAAGTATGACCACCGTAGGCAATTGTCTTAGATTACTTAGGTGTAAATGAAAATAATTCATAAAGCCAAGGAGAAGTAATGAAACGAAGATTTATCAAGGAACATCTGTCAATTATTGTCATCCAGGTTTTCACTTTACTTATCGTAGCGATCATGCTCCTGGTCAGTTCTGCGGCGGCGAAACCTTCTCTGTCGCAGACATCACAAGCTATGTCTGATGGGCTGTTATCTTATCAGGGAACCCTTCTGGATTCTCTAAACAACCCGGTGAGCGGTACCTATGATATGGTTTTTTCACTTTACGCTTCGCCATCTAGCAGTACCGCTTTGTGGATAGAGTCAAGGACCGGCGGTAATGCGGTCCCGATCAATAACGGCCTGTTCGATCTCACATTGGGCAGCCTGGTGCCGATCCCTGCTTCTGTCTGGGAAGAACCTCAACTTTATTTGGGTGTAAAAATTGGGGATGATGAGGAATTATTGCCAAGGGAAAAACTTACAGTCGTCCCCCGAGCAGCAGTGGCTGAGGTTGCCCAACTGGCGCTATCCGTCCCGGATGCCTCCATTGGATCAAGGCATTTTGCACCGACAGTGTATGATTCATTCATTACGACAACATTGGAGAATTCGACTGCTGAGTGGATGCACACAGGAAACTCGATTACATTTAACTGCGATGTAGACTGCACTGTACACATAATCCACCGTGGACTGACAATCCATTCAGACCAGGATAGAGTAGATGTAAACATCGAGATCGATGGGGTGACAGGGTTTTTAGAACTATCCGATTCTGATTTTTTCTTTCAAAATGTATCCGGTCAGGGCATATTCGACCTGTCAGCTGGTTCACATACTGTGGATGTGCTTTTTGCTTGTAATCAATATGCTCCAGGCACGTGCCGATATTATGGTTCGACTGGTGGGGTGTGGGAGCATCTTTACGTGATGGTGTATGCACAGGATTAGTCTTAATTACGGATGAATAAACAAGAAGACGAATTTTTTATTAGGAATAAATAATGTTTGGAGATACTATGGACAAAAAGCTCAAGAAAAATGTCGGTTTAATGATTACGATCCATGTCGGATTGATCTTACTCGCCATTGTTATCCTGGTGGTAACGCAGGTCAGAGCAAAACCGTTAATTTCTCGATCATCCCAATTACTAACTTCGGGTAACCTCTCCTACCAGGGAACTTTGATGAATTCAGGGGGGACCCCGTTAACCGGTGATTATGAAATGACCTTCAGTCTGTATAACTCGATGGTTCGTCCTTTTTGTGGCAGGAGGTCAGAAGTGGGGGGAATGCTGTGCCTGTTCAGGATGGCCTGTTCAATGTCATGTTGGGCAGTTTGGTCCCGATCCCTGTCTCAATTTGGCAGGAAAGCGAACTGTACCTTGGGGTAAAAATTGGCAGCGATGCTGAAATGTCTCCCCGCGAGAAACTGACCATTGTTCCCATGGCAGCCTCAGCAGAGATAGCCCAGGTGGCGCTGGATGTACCGGACGGATCGATCTCCAAAGAGAAATTCGCCGATTCAATTCATATTGATCTGATTCAATCGGGAATTTATCACTGCACTGCGTCTATTTGTCCAGATTGGAATCTGAATATTGGTAGTGGTCCGAGAGATTATTCAATATGGATCAATTTTCCGGAAGTGTATGATTCTGTGCCTGCGGTTGTTGTAAATATCTCAAAATTTGACCTTGTTGAGGGTTCAAATTACAGGTTATCTATCAACCCAAAGAATATCACTACCCAGGGATTTGACCTGACATTTAGCACATGGTCTGATTCCCTGGTTTATGGGGCCTCTGCGACATGGATCGCGTATGGTGAATGATACGAAATTAGGTAGTAAATGATCAAGAAAACCCGATTCCTTTTGTACAGTCTGTTCTGATCATGCCATCGATTGGGATCATGCTTGTTGACCGACATGTTAAAGTGAAAAGATAGGATGGCTCTCTCAGAAAATGTGTTGCCGAATAGCATAATATTTTTCCATGACAGCTCCTGTTTTGGCTAAGATAAGATGTCCTATTAATAAAGTGGGTTAGCTGGTGTTTTTGATATGATATAAATGGATATGGATAATGTCGGCGCATTTTCACTTGCAAAGGAGGTAAGCGATGATCATTAAAGGAAAAGGATGGAAAAGTTGGTGCTTGGTGGTATTGATATGCATCATTACCTTGGGATGTAAGGTCTTTGCTCCCTCAGGTTCTAACCCAACACCAACTGAAACGAGCGGAGTATTAGCAGGTGGATGGGTGGATGATGACAAGAATCCTTGTGATGGTGTCACTGGTAACATTGAATTACAGATTCTGATCGGACCTTCTGATGCTGTCGGGCTTGAGCCTTATTCAGTAGGTGAAATACCTTTTTCGATAGTTTCTGAAGCAGATTCGTACAGAATTGAGGGTGGCGGTCCTGTGGAGTTCTATGAAGAGATCCTCTCAGAAAATTGGGGAACATTCACAGTTAAATTTGATGCCCAGACCGTCCTTAGCGGCACCTGTATAGCAACAGATGATTACCGTACGCTGAATCTAACTATGCTGACTACAGGAGAACAGGTGGTTGAAGTCAGAGCTGAAGGGTTCCAGAGCGATTATCCTTGGTCTGGAACACCAGAGATCAAGGTTTCTCTTCCTCTTGAAGAAGGTTCATTTGTAGAGGGTGAAGGCTGGTCCCTCATCCTGCATTTAGACTGATTTTCAGCGACGAGTTGATACTAATCGTAATAAGCTAAAAGACAGGGGTCCTTGTAGTTTTCCTGCACTAATTAGTTACGTGAAGGTAGGTGTCTATTAGCCATGAGGGTGAATTGATCATTGACCCCTTTCCAATTGATTACCCGGGGATAGTTACGAATGCTGGAATACTTTTTCAAATAATGGCTGAAAATGCCAGCGGGAAGATGTAAAGGCATTGCCTAGTGCAGAGTACCTGAGTAAAACCTTGATAGGTATGGTCTTAATTATCCCCGAAGCATAGCGAAGCGGGACCTGACCAGTCCTTCTTCTTGTTTTATGTTTTTTTCTATGACATTTCTTTCCAATTCAAGTACTTTACATCCCCTAATTATCCTCCGGCCTACCCTCTCACTTCGCGGGGCACTTCGTGTGCTCATTATGTGTCAATAGTTGCCAATCAATATTTCTGATCAAGATCCTTATCATCGGTATTGTTATCCCAAAACATCGATATAATAGGTTTCATCGAGTGATTATAGGGAATTTTCTTAGAGGTGACCATGAAAATCCAGGATAATATTAAGGATAAGGTCTTTTTCCAGCCCAACAAATGGACATCACCAAAGAATCGCATAAGAAAGATACTCTGGGGATTATTATCGGTTATTATCATGACTGCTTGTGCGCAGATTCCATCATCAACTTTAGATCAGAATGAGATGCCTACAAATCAGCCTACCGTTGAGGTAACATATACTCCTTTTTATACACCACCCCCAGAGCCAACCACTACTTTTACCTTGAAATCGACGTCAACAAATACATTACAGCCCAGTTCAACTCCTTTACTTTTTCAAACCTTGGGCAGAATTTTTCCTGAAGGATACGATAGTGTAGGTGTTTGGGCAAATCAAAATTCAGGGGCAATAGATTCTAGAAACACACATTTTGATGTAGCTTTGCCTGCACAGTATTTATCAGGGCAAGATATAGTTTTATCTCCTGCGGCTGGAAAGATAATTGAAGTTTATTCTGTGGGTGAAAATGGGGAGGGAGGGCAAGTTGTAACTATTCAACCTTATCCTCCGCTTGATGGCATTAAAGAACTGGCTTTGGCAAATGGATTGGATCCTGACAAAATTATTAAAATATTTTTTCATTTAGGTCACATTACTGTGTTTAAAACAGAAGGTTTCATTGAAAAGGGAGAACCAATAGGCACTCCTTATAATATATCAGGGGTGGATAAAATTGCTTATATCATCAGAGTGATTTTTGAAGATTGTGAAAGGCAATTTAGCCCTTGTGATCTTCCAAATACAGCTGAGTTTTGTGGTGTATGTGCACCAGGCACACCAAATCCATGTCCTTGAAGAATTTTCGATCGTGAAGCGTTTGGTGTCCCACCAGGGCTATTCAGTTTAACTCTTATTACAAAACTTGATAGGGCAGGTCTCCTGACCGGCCCTAATTTTAAAAAAAATTGGGTTCCTAAGCTATTTCTTTCCAGTTCAGTTGTTTTACAAGCTCACATTATCCACCCATAGTCAACTTGTTTGCCTTACCTGCCGCTCCATCAACCTCTGCAGCGCAAATGCCCACCTATCGCCGCCCATACCTTCTCTCCCCAATCCCGCTTCGCCTCTCGCCCCTCCGCCATCTCCCTCAGGCAGCTGACCGTTTCCGGCGCAAACCACACCCGCGTCCTTGATCCAATCTTCAAAGCCTCCTCACTAAAAATAAAAATTTCCTCCTGCTCCTCACTTCATAAACTACCACTCAAATTGTTTAAAGAACAAGCTTTAATCGACCGTGGCATTCAGAGTATTCATCAAGCTTAATCATATTCATAAAACCCTTTTTTGGTTTTTCTACCCAGCATACCCGCGCTTACCATCTGTCTGAGCAGGGGCGGTGCAGAATAACGCGAGTCGTGAAGGTTTAAGATTAATGAATCAGCGATCAACATGACAGTATCAAGCCCAATGAGATCTACCAATATTAAGGGTCCCATCGGGTGGTTTAATCCTAATTTTATGGCCTTATCCATATCTTCTTTACTGGCCAAACCTGATGCATACCATCGGATGGCATCAAGTAGAAAAGGAATTAATAGTAGATTGACCAGGAATCCTGGGTGATCTTTGACCAAAACAGGTGTCTTGCCAAGGGATGATGCCAGAGTGTATACCAGCTCAATAACGCGCTTATCTGTCAATATTCCAGGAATGACCTCAACAACCGGGTTTATCGGGACCGGGTTAAAGAAATGCATCCCGATAACTCTACCGGGTGTCATGGTTATTGATGCTATCTCGGTGATGGAAATAGATGAGGTGTTACTCGCCAGAATAGTGTCAGGTGCACAAATATGTTCCAAGTCATGAAAAATTTGTTTCTTCAATTCCATTTTTTCATTGACTGCTTCAATGATAATATCAACATGGTCCAGGTCTTCCAACCTGGTAGTGCTCTTTATTCTATCTAGAGCCTTATCCAATTCACTGTTCGTAATCAGACCTCTCGAAATACTTTTCTGTATGGATAGCCTGATCTGGTCAATTCCTTTTTCAAGTCGTACCTGATCCGCCTCACATATGATCACGTCCATTCCATGTATGGCCATCACTTCGGCGATCCCTGAACCCATTACCCCACATCCAATGATGCCTGCATTTCGAAACCTGTTTTCAGTCATAACAACTCCTTATCTCCTTTGAAAAGTTTGAGACATGCTTCAATTCTACATATGGTGGAATTAATACTTACTTCAATCCCATGGGAATATCAATGAATATTCTTTTGTCCATTCTTCGAATGGGGTGGTGCATAATCGGGAGGAATTGCATTTTCATCAGGATATCGTTAACAAGCTCCACTCCAGGTGCAATTTCTATTAACTCCATCCCCTGCTTTGACAATTGAAAAACACACCTTTCTGTGATGAATAGGGCGGGTTGTCCCGTGGCTGCTGCCCGTTGGCCGGAATAAGTGATATGTTCCACCTGGTTAACAAATTTTGGAAAATCCCCCTCATGAACAATAGATAAATTTCCATCAATGATTTCAACTTCAAGGTTTCCCGCTGTAAATGTCCCGACAAAAATGACCTTTTTTGCACATTGACTTATATTAATAAATCCTCCAGCCCCCGCCAGGCGAGTGCCAAACTTGCTGACATTAAGATTACCATTCTGATCCGCTTGTGCAAGTCCCAAAATGGCAACATCCAATCCGCCGCCATCGTAAAAATCAAATTGGTATGGTTGATCGATAAGGCAGGTCATATTGGTCGCTGCGCCAAAGTTTAATCCACCAGCCGGAATGCCACCTAAAGTGCCCGATTCCGTTGTAAGTGTAAAAGTGTTTATTACGCCTTCCTCTATAGCCGCATTGGCTACACCCTCCGGCATACCAATGCCCAGGTTGATGATATTGTTTGACGCCAATTCCAGGAGAGCTCGTCTGGCAATTACTTTTCTTTCATTCATGGGCATTGGGTTTAGACTCTGCGGCGGCACTTTGACTTCACAGGAAAAGGCGGGATTGTAAAGCTCTTGGAAAGTCTGCATATGCTGATCTTTATCAGCTACAACAACATAATCAACAAGATTGGATGGGACTTTGACATTCCTGGCATCCAGGGTTCCATATTCAACAACCTTTTCAACTTGGGCGAAGACCAGACCACCAGAATTCTTTGCAGCCATGGCAACAGATAGTACCTCAAGCGTCAAAGCTTCCTTCTCCATTGTAATATTTCCTGCTTTATCGGCTGTAGTTCCTCGGATGATGCCGACATCAACTTTTGGATGTTTATATGCCAGGTATTCCTGTCCATCGAAAGTAATTAACTCAACCATCTCCTCTTGTGTGCGGGGATTGACCTTTCCTCCACCATGTCGTGGGTCAACAAAGGTGTCCAGACCAACATGTGTTATGGTGCGCGGCCTGTGTGCTGCAATATCCCTGAACATGTGGGAGATAACTCCCTGTGGAAAGTTGTATGCTTCGATCAGGTTTTCGATGGCTAGCTTCTGTAATTTCGGCGCTAATCCCCAATGACCGCCTATGACTTTCTTGATAAGTCCTGGATAAGCAAGATGGTTTAGACCACGCTCCTTGCCGTCTCCTTGACCTGCGGCATAAAATAAGGTCAGGTCTTTAGGTTGGCCGGTTGTGAGAAATCTTTTTTCCAGTGCAATAGCTATTACCTCAGCAAAACCGATCCCCACAAAGCCATCAAAAGCGACAACATCATTATCTTTGATCTTGCTGACAGCTTCTTCAGCTGTGATGACCTTACAAAATTGGCCTTCGTTGGTGGGATTTCTATGACTTGGCATGATAAACTCTTAAATCTCCTTCCCTAATATTGTCTTTCTTGGATATGGCCATATCAGATGTCTCCCATAACGAAAGAATATGATAATAATTGGCCAAAAGTTGGATCTGCAGGATTAGAATTAAGTTAATCTTGAAATTCAACTGTACGCCCGGCAGAAAATTTCATTGCCAGATGGCCAAGGTCTTTTTCGAAGCGTTCTAGCGCTTTATCTCCAGTGCAATGATTTAATAGAAACCGGGTTGCTGGAAATTCAGCTTTAATTATTTCGAAAATGTGGTCCAGGTATTCTTCATTCGCATAGACCAAGTGTATCCCACCTATGACCGTATGGATCTTGCCCTTAAAATTCTCCTTGATATGATAAAGAGTATTGAGGATACCGGCATGGCAACACCCACAAATAACTGCAAGTCCTTCTCTGGTCTCTAAAACCAGGGAAAGATCATCATCATAAGGATCTGGTGACAGGATACCGTCTTTCTGGATATACAAGAAAGGACTGCTTCCCAATTGCTCGTTTCTTACTTTGATATGGCCGGTCGTCCATAAACCCTGAACTATTTGTTTGGATTCTTCAGACAGTGTTAGTTTACTTTTCTGCAATGAGATTTCATTCTCTTCTGAAAAACCGACCTGGCGGGTTTTACCGTCCAGCATATGATATCTTTTGGTAAAAATGTTCTTATGACCATAAGTGGGTAATTCTGGTTTGACCTCCAGTACCTTTCCAACGCCTCCTGTGTGGTCAAAATGGGCATGACTCAATACGAGCGCTGATAAGTCAGTGATATTTAACCGTAATATATCAAGATTATGAAAGAGGACCTCAGGAGTTTGTGCTGAGTCAAAGAGCACGTTTCCCTGGGGCGTTTCAATCCAAAATGACAGTCCGTGCTCAGTTTTCAACTCACTTCCAGGTTTCGCGGAATTGTCAACAATACATATGACCTTTGACAAAAGAGGTATCCTCCAATTCTAAAGATCGTATTATTCATTATAGATAAGGGGTCTATTTATCATAAACCCCTTATCATGGTCATTATTCTATCGTCGTAATTCGTTCAAGCTCAATTCCAGCTGAAATCATAGATGTAATAGTAATCAGAGCCCAATTTGATATTCAGATCTTTGTCCCACGCAAAGGGTAAAAAGCGATGGAACAAAGGGACAGTGAATGCTTGTTCGTTGGTGTATTGATTGAATTCTTTGTAGATCTCCAAACGTTTATTAGGATCTAATTCACGCCTGGCTTCCTCAAGCAGCTCCATAGGCTTGGTATCTGTAACCTGCATGTATTTATTCCCATTTACAGGATCATAGTAAACATACAGGAAATCAACAGTCTTATCAACATTCAAGCCCATCACTCCCAGGTCAAATTCGCCTACAGGATACTTTGCTCTGGCTGCACTGGCTTCCAGTATCTCAATGGTTACATTGATACCAACTTCTTTCAACTGTGCTTGCACTGCATTGGCAATCTTTTCAAAGAAATAGATATTGGCGCTGGTCAGTACCATGTCAAACCCGTTTTCATAACCTGCTTCTTTCAACAATTCCTTGGCTTTCTCGGGGTTGTACTCATACTTTTCGATTCCATCAAGGCTGGCACCAAATACGTTCTTTACATTTGACTGCAGGTAAGCCACATCGGCCAGGTTTTCATATGCCAAGAGAACGATCTCATCGCGGTTGATTGCATAGTTGATTGCCTGCCTGACAAGTACGTTATCAAATGGCGGCCGGCTGTTATTGATTAACAAGTAAGTTGTGTGTACTGTTTCCATCAATCCATGGCCATATTCTCCAGAGTCAACCATTTCCTGCCAATTACTTTCAGGAATTGTTGTGAAATTCAACTCGCCATTTTGGAATGCGACATATAAAGTACTTGCATCAACAATCAGGGTGAAAGTTGCCTTCTTAATTGGTGCTTCTCCCAGGTAATAATCCGGGAAGGCTTCGAGGTCAACCTTGGTATCGCCTTTGAAGAATGTTTGACGATAAGGTCCGGTACCACTGTCAACTGCTTTGGTACCGTAATCTTCTCCAGCTTCTTCCACTGCCCGTTTGCTGATTATGCACACTTCGCTAAAACCATTCATAAAATATGGGTTGGCATATTCCAGATTGACTTGCACGGTCTTGTCATCCACCTTGATAATATCAGTCATTGGGGCAGCCTTGGAAGCAAAATAGGGCGTTTCAATTGCTCGGTTAACTGACCACACAACATCATCAGCGGTTACAGGATCTCCGTTATGGAATTTGGCATTTTCTCTGATGTGGAAGGTATACACCAAACCATCAGCAGACACTTCGTAGCTTTCAGCTACTAGCATTTGTTCCCGGTCTGAAAAAGCCCGTACCAATGGTTCAAATGTTTGCCACAAGATTTGGTTTGCAGCCAGGATTCCCAGGTTTTTATGAGGATCAGCTGTCTGGATCTGCTGCACATATGAAGTTAAAAGCGGATCGGTCCGTTGGGGCTTTGTTGTCTCTACTGTAGTAACTTCTTCAGTCTTTGTGGTTTCTTCTGGGGCTTGTGTCACCTCTGTCTGGGGTTTGGTACAGCCAGTCAGAATGATCACAAGGCTTACCAGCAATAAAAAGTACTTCAAATATTTTTTCATCTTTCTCCTTTTTCTCGAAATGTTAAGATTAATTACCTCGCTCAGTCAAATAAAGTACATGCTACATAGTGACCTCCTTCTATCTCTCTCAGTGGGATGTCTTTACCCCTGCATTTTTCGTTCGCAAATTGGCAGCGAGGGAAAAACCTGCATCCGGGTTGCGGGTTAATTGGACTGGATATTTCACCTCGAATGACATCGATCTTCTTGTTTCGCATGGAAACATCGGGCACAGGTATGGATTCAAGAAGTGCTTTTGAATAAGGATGTAGTGGATGAGCGAAAAGTTCATTAGATTTAGCAAGTTCAACGCAGTGACCAAGGTACATGACCATGATCTCATCCGATATGTGTTTAACAACTGAAAGGTCATGGGTGATGAACATGTAAGTAAGACCGAGGTTGTCCTGTAAATCCATCAAGAGGTTAAGGATTTGTGCCTGGATGGAAACATCAAGTGAAGAGACAGGCTCATCACAGACAATAAATTCAGGATTCACAGATAATGCTCGGGCTATTCCAATCCGTTGCCTTCTACCCCCATCCAATTCATGTGGATAAGAATCAATAAATCGTGTTGAGAGCCCAACCATGTCCATCAATTCTTCAGTCCGAGAAACAATTTCGCTCTTAGTATGAAAAGTTCGATTGATTTCCATATATTCGGAAATCGATTCAGCAACGGTCATCCTCGGATCAATGCTGGAATAGGGATCTTGAAAGATTAATTGCATTCTCTTACGCATTTGCCGTAATCGAGTCTTGTTGATATGGGTAATGCGTTCACCATTAAAGAAAATATCACCGCCGGTAGAGTCGATCAGTCTCAAAATCACCCTGCCAAGGGTTGATTTTCCGCATCCCGATTCACCAACAACGCCTAGAGTCTTCTTTTTAAATATTTTTAGATTGATCCCATCGATTGCATGCAGCATCCCATTGGAAACCTTAAAATATTTCTTAAGATTTCTGGTTTCAACTAAAGGAGTAAGGTTGTTTTCCACTTATTAATTTTCCTATCAAATCGATCTCATGAACCAAACAAATGGCACTTTATACAGTGTGTACCAAAACAATATTCTTTGGGTTTTTCTGTGTAACAGATTTCCATTACCTTCGGACATCGGGGAGAAAAACTGCACCCCTCAGGTAAATTAGTTGGGTCTGGCATCAATCCGCTGATTGGGCTCAAGCGTGACCTCAATGATGAGAGATCTGGCAGAGAACCAAATAATCCTGTCGTGTAAGGATGATGGTTCTGGCCACTAAAAATCTCCTCCATGGTTCCGCTTTCAATGATTTCTCCTGCGTACATCACAGCAACATCATCGCAGATTTGTGCGACAATTCCCAGGTTATGTGTGATCATGATCATTGCCGTCCCCAATCGATCGCGAAGATCTCGCATCATCGCTAATACCTGTGCCTGGATGGTAACATCGAGAGCGGTTGTTGGCTCATCCGCGATTAATAGTTCAGGCTCGCACACCAAAGCCATGGCGATCACGATTCTTTGCTTCATACCCCCTGAGAGTTGATGTGGATAATCGTTCTTTCTGTCTGGTGAAATTCCAACCAGTCTTAAGACCTCATCCACTTTGTTCTGCACATCCTGCGAATTCATATCGGAATTGTGAAGCAGGATGGCCTCTGCTATCTGGCTACCCACTGTCATGATTGGATTCAGGCTGGTCATTGGGTCTTGAAAGATCATCGCGATTTTGTCCCCGCGAATCCCGAGCATTTCTCTTTCTGGTAATGCGATCAGGTCTTCATCGTTAAAAAAGATGGATCCCGTCTTGTATTTAGCTGTGTGAGGTAACAGCCGTAGGATGGATAGCGCAGTCGTCGTTTTACCGGCACCAGTTTCGCCCACAATTCCAAGGGTTTTTCCTTTGTGAATGGTCAGGTTGATCTTGTTTACCGCATGAACAGTTTCAAAATCTGTCTTGTACACTACTTCCAAATCTTTTAGTATCAGTAGTTCATCGTTCATGATCTATGCTCCACGAATTATTTCGACATGTCTTTTATGATTTCAATTTTGGATCAAGAGCATCCCTTAATCCATCTCCCAGTAAATTGATCGATAATGCGACAAGTATGAGAGCCACACCGGGAAATATCATCATATGTGGGGCTGATCGCAAGTATTCGCGGGCTTCGCTTAATAAAGTTCCCCATTCAGGCGCTGGTGTAGGTACACCTAATCCTAAAAAGCTCAATCCAGATGCTCGAATGATCAGCTGTCCGACATTCATCGTTGATTGAACAATGATCGTTCCAACGGCATTGGGTAATATATGGCGAATGATGATATGAAGATCACGCGCGCCGCCTGACCTGGAAGCTTCAATATATTGCTGATCAACAAGTGTAATCACAGCTGATCTGACAACTCGCACATCTGCCGGGATTCTGGCGATGAAGATCGCTATGATGAGATTGACTAGACTTGCCCCAAAAACGGTTACCACTACCAATGAGAGCATGATTGCTGGGATCGAGGTTAAAATGTCCACCAGACGCATGATGATATTGTCAACTTTCCCACCGTAATATCCGGATATGGCTCCCAATGGAATCCCGAAAATCATTGAGAGAATGGTGGCAAAGAAACCTATACTCAAGGAATATCTGGTTCCATGAATCACTCTTGTGAATACATCCCGCCCATAGGCATCTGTACCAAACAGGTTTTGAAATGACGGGTTGGCAAAGCGGTTCTTGGAATCCATCTTGATTCCCTTATCGTAAGGTGCGATCACATCAGCGAATATTGCCACCAGCACAAATACGATTAAGATAACCAGCCCTAAAATTGCTGTCTTGTTTTTCTTTAACCGCCGCCAGGTCTCGTGCCACTTGTTTTGTTTCACATGCATTTGTTGGTTTTTTTGTTGATCTTTATGATCCATGGAATTACCTCATCAATGATTTGATCCGCGAATATATTGGGCTTTAATTCTTGGGTCAGCAAATGCATACATTATGTCAATGATTAACATTGTCAGGCAGTAAATGGCAGAAAGAGTAATGGTTGTCCCCATGACAACAGGCACATCTTTTAGTGTCACGCCCTTTACCAGGTACAATCCCAATCCTGGAATGTTAAATAACTGCTCGATGACCACCGCTCCACCAATCAAGGATCCAAAGTTAATTCCGGTGATCGTGATCACAGGCAATAAGGCGTTTCCCAATGCATGTTTCCATATGACAACTTTTTCCGGTGCACCTTTGGCACGTGCTGTTCGCACAAAATCTTGTCTGATCGACTCAAGCATGCTTGATCTTGTATATCGCAGTTCATGTGCAGCATATGGAAGGGCAAGCGAGAGGGTCGGCATGACGAGGTGCTTCCATGACCCAAATCCACTGGAAGGTAAAAGCCCCAGCCGTAAAGAAAGGATGAGCATGATGATCATGCCTAACCAGAAAACGGGTGCAGATGCAAGAAACATGGATATAAAGACAAAAGCAACGTCGACGAATTTGTATTGTTTTACTGCAGAGAGCACTCCTATAGGGATTCCGAGTATTGCCGCACCAAGAATGCCAAAAAATGCAAGCGCGATGGTGACAGGCAGTCTGGTGATGATTTCTTGGCCTACAGGGACATCTGTATACCATGACCTGCCCATATCTAGATCAAGGACCAGCTTTTTCATGTAATTAAAGTACTGTAGAAGGTATGGCAGATCATACCCCAACTCTTTGTTTAAGGCATCGATTGCTTCCTGCGAGGACTCGGATGGAAGAATGGCGGCAGCAGGTGTTCCTGGTGATAGTCGCACAATGCCGAAGATGATGAATGACAATGCCAAGAGGATTGGGATGATCATCAGCACACGTTTGAGAACATACTTGTACATAAAACGATCTCTCTTTCGAAGACCTTCGAATGGCTGGGTCCTCTGTGGATGTTAGGTTTTTACTATTTTCCTTAACATGAGTCTAAAGTTGCCTCAGGTTAAACTCAACCTAATTCATTCTCAAACTCATCAACGATTTTTCTAAATTGACCAAATGACAAGAGACCACCAACCTCGATGGATTGTTGCTTAACCTGTGTTAATATTTTCCTCTTTAATTCAAGGTCATCGCATGTGATGCCCATCTTTCCGAGGAAGATTTCGATCGTGGCCATTCCGCTGCATTTACCAATCACAATTTCTGGTTCTGGGTGTCCTGTAAGGCTGTATAAGTAGGGCGACAACTCAAGTGGTGCGATGTCTTTTACGTTTCGGTACCAGTCGGCTACAATACCAGACTCGATTTTATGGATATCTTCACCAATAATCCCTCTGTTTTGACGAACTTTAAGCTTGCAAAGATCACGCATGAACAGTGATAATGGATATATCAAATGGTAGTTCAAACCAAGATCAATTCCGTACATTGTCAATAGGGCTAGAGCAAGATCCTCATAAGCTGCATTTCCTGCCCGCTCTCCGATTCCGGATACGGTTGTATGTGCCACTTCAACTCCCGCTGAAAGGGCCATCAGTGTGTTGGCGGCAGCCAGTCCAAAATCATCATGAAAATGTGCTTCTAAAGGTTTATTGATCCTTTCTTTGACCTTCCGCACCAGGTAGGTGCAGGTATTTGGGTTCAAGCCTCCAAAGGTATCGACTATTGCCAGGGCATCCATATGTCCCTCGGTCGAAACCCTCACAATTAGGTCCAGGAAAAGGTCAATATCGGTACGACTCCCGTCAATTGGAAAGAATACAGTATATAGACCACATTCTTTGGCATATTGAGTAGCTTCTATTGCCAGGTCAACAGCTTTTTCATATTCCCAGCGATAGGCATATTTGACAATGTGCTCACTGGCAGGAATTTCAACAATGATTCCTTTGACTCCGCAATCCGCAGCAAGTTTTACATCATCTTTCATGCATCTTGAAAAAGCAAAAATCTCTGGACCAAGGTTTCGTTTGACGATTTCTCGAATTGCAGCTTCATCTTCTTTTGATACGGAAGCCATGCCAGCTTCAATTCGATGGATTCCAATTTCGGCCAATTTTTCAGCTATCTGTACTTTTTGGTCCTTATTAAAAACAATGCCAGCCTGTTGCTCACCATCTCGTAATGAAATATCGTGTATTTTGATTTTTGGTGAAAATTGTTGTGTTGCTAATACCTCGGGGGCAAAATTCCATGGGCTTGTGTACCATTTATCATTTTTCCACGAAAGTTGCATTTAATCTTCCTTTCTTTTTAGATTTGATTGACACGCAGAACTTTGCCGGGTCGCGCATGTGTATGCTCACCTTTGGCAATCACAGGGATCCCGTTCACGATGACATAATCCATTCCCGTTGAATACACATAAGGGTTTTCAAAAGATGCATGTACACTTAAAGCATTAAGATCAAAAACATTGATGTCTGCAATAGAGCCTTCCAGTATCTGCCCTCGATTCTTAAGTTTATAAAATGATGCAGGCAGGGAGGTCAATTTGCTGATCGCTTTTTCGATCGAGATCACTTTGCAGTCACGCACATGATGGGTTAAGAAATACATCATGTCCTGATAATGTTTGGGATTACTGGTCTCTTTTGCTAGGGGTCCCTCAATGGTTGTACTGTATCCATCTACTGCCCACATGAATAATGGATCAGTGATACTTTCCACAACATCTTCTTCAGAGAATGCCCGGCTTGTCATCATGTTATGGCGTGCTTCTGTGATATCCTTGGAACTGTGTAAAATATCAAAATAACAATCCCATTCATCTTTCTGCCATCGTTTTGCTATTTCAGGAAAACTGAGCCCGGTTATCTCAGGGTATGCAGGAGCAAATTGCACTCTGACGCGATCCCATTCGCCCCTATGGATGAATCGCCAGTATCGATCGCAATCACCACGGAGGATTATTCTCTTTTCTGGGCCTGCCAGGATTTTTCGTGCATTCTCCCAGCCCGCTTCCATAACCCAGGCAGGAAGCAGGGTTATCATAGGTCCCATGGCATACAATGATGGAATCATGTCAGTCATGATATTGAGACCTTCTTTATCTCTTACCTCATGTAATCGGGCAATACACTTTTGTAAAGCGTTTTCAGGAGCTCCTGTATTTTCACGAATGGAAAGATGTGAGACCGTACCTCTTATTCGGTGTGTTCTGATGATATCTATGAATTCTTCCAGGGCAGAGATAACTTCAGCGTCCCGGTTTCGGATATGGCTGGTATAAACGCCGTCATATTCTTTAACAATGCCTACCAACCTTGATATTTCTTCCTTTGTCGCCAGGAGTCCAGGGAGAAATTCCAACCCCGTCGAAAAGCCGGCATATCCCGAATCCATCGCTTCCCGTAAATGACTTTCCATGATATGAAATTGATCTTCTGTATACTCAGAGGAAACAATACCAGCGATTTCTCGTAGTTTATTATGGCCGCATAGCCACAATAGGTTTTCAGAGATGCCCATCTTCTCTGCTCTTGGAAGCACCGCTGAAAAGCTCCCTTTTGGGGGCAACGCTTCATAGATTGTTTTGGGGTGATTGGCAATTGGTTTAATCATCTCTTCTGCAAATAATGGCCCTACCATGCCACATTGCCCGACGATTTCCGTAGTCACTCCCTGTCGAATGGAACTCTGACATTCTGGGTTTGTCCATATCGTAGCATCAGTATGTGAATGGCTGTCAACAAAACCGGGTGTGACCAATTTCCCTTTTGCATCGATGCTAAGGTCAGCATTAGCCTGTCCAATATTACCTATGTATTGGATAACTCCGTCCCTGATAGCGATGTCAGCCTCATATGTCGGGTTGCAAGTCCCATCAACAATTCTGCCGTTCCTGATCAGGATATCAGCCTTAATGAATTTATGCATGGACCTCTCCTGCGATTATCGAGCTGGGTTTTTCACCAGATGCTCTGCCATCTGTACTTCTCAATGATTTCATCATTGATCTCAATGCCAAGTCCTGGCGCTTCTGGTATCGTGACGAAACCATCTACAGCCTGGAATTTATTGTTTGTCAATTCATTGCGGATCGGAGTGTCCCAGACACAGAACTCAAGCAGGTTGACGTTCGATGTGGCAGCAACGATCTGTAAAGATGCCGCGATCAAGATATCAGAGTGCCAGGCATGCGGAATGAAATTGATTCGCTTGGTGCCGGCATATTCCGCAATACGCATAGTTTCCGTAATCCCACCGCATCTGGCAACATCCGGTTGAATAATGGACAGGTTGCAGTAGTCAACCAGCAGTTTAAAACCGAAGCGTGTTGTGATGTTCTCACCACATGCGATCCGTGTGTTCACCTTTTCCTGCAGGGTTTTATAGCCGTCATAATCGTGTGGGAATAAAGGTTCTTCGATTAAATAAGGGTCAAATTGCTCAAGGTGCTTCGCCAGTTGGATCCTGGATGGAGCGTCAATCGTCATTTCAGGGGACGGGATAAAGCCAAGATCAAGCAGCAAATCCACATCATCGCCGATCGCTTTCCGTGCTGCCTCAACCAGTTTGATGGTCTTTTTCGGGCCGTCCTCAAAACCGCCCCATCCCATCTTGATTGCGCTGTAACCAGCTTCCTTCCACTTTAATGCTTCCTCAGCAGCCTCTTCCGGGGTATACGGCATAAGCGTGCTGGCATAAGCTCGGATTTTATCTCTAAATTTTCCGCCAAGCAACTTGTAGATCGGTTTGTTGGCAGATTTTCCCAATATGTCCCAGATCGCAATGTCGATTCCGCTCATTGCATGGATCGCTGCGCTGTTCCCACCATAGTACATGCTGGCGACATACATGTCGTCCCATATCTTGGCTACATCCGCAGGATCCCTGCCAGTAACTATTGTTCCCAATCCTTGAACAACGCGGCATGAGGCTGGGGAATCGATGATTGCCTTAATGACCCAAGGTGATGAATCTACTTCGCCATAACCCACGATCCCTTCATCCGTGGTTACCCGGATGATAATCCCATCCTGGGTGCTGTCATTAATCAATTGCTTTTCTCCCGGCAGGGTAATAGGAATTGCTTCAACTTTTGTAATGATCATCGTCTCTCCTTGTTTATTAATTTGTTGATTGCTCAAATGATAATAACATGTAAACTGTAAATTGTCAACAATTAATAATTAACTACTATCATTAATGTGATAAAATAATATTTAGATTAATGATCGATTTAGAAGGTGGACTAAATATGATTGAACAAAACTCTTACAACCTGACCAGGCAGAAAATCAAATCTCTGAAAGATATTGCCTATGACGCAATCAGCAAGAACATCCTTTCCGGAGACATTCCGATTGGTGCAAGGTTAAAAGAGACCGATCTTTCTGAACAACTGGGCATCAGCCGAGGTCCCATAAGAGAGGCCTTGGATCTGCTCGAACAGGATGGTTTTATCTACTCGATTCCTAATAAAGGTGCGGTAGTTTCCGAATTGGTTTCACCCGAAGTGGATGAAGTTTATATCCCAATTAGAAGGATTGTCGAACGCTACACGCTGATTAAATCACCTGAAATTCTAGCAGATGCCGATTTTCATAATCTGAATATTGTTATAGAGAACCTCGAGAAAGCTTATCAAAAAGGCGATATGGCAGCTGTCACTCGCTTTGACTATGAATTTCACCGCTACATCATTTCAAAGTGTGCCAGCCCTACTTTAAAATCTATCTGGTATTCATTGTCTGCCCGTATCTCTCGTCGGATTCTTTCTCAAACCCGGGTCACCGAATTGGCAGAAACTGTTGTCAAACAGCATAAAGACCTCTTGGATGGAATTAAGGAAAAGGACATCAAAAGATTGGAGAAACTCATTCAAGAGCACATCATTTAATAATTGTTTATAGTCGGAATTATTGCTTTGTTCCTGCAATGCAAAATGGCACCAGGGTATTCTGTAGCCTAGTTAAGTTGCTTGCAGCCTGGTCAAGTAGACTGGCCGACGCACTTTCCCATCGTTTTGGTGGAAATTAACGCTGCTTTGAAAAAAGGAATGAAAGACCGCCAGTTCTGCTGGCGGTCAATTAATTAACCATCGCCATCTTGCTTGGGCGCGCGGGTTTTTGTTTGTCATCGAGAGGCATGAAGGGATCTTATTTCTCATCTTTGGATTCTCGCTCATCGATAAAATCTGTTCCTTCAGGCTTTCACCTTACAGCTCCTCCCCCCCCTCCGCCATCTCCGCCAGGCAGCTGACCGTCTCCGGTGCAAACCACACCCGCGTCCTCGCCCCCAACCTCAAAGCCTCATTACTGAAAAAATAGATCTCCTCCTGCTCCCCACATCGCAATACCACCCGCCAGTTGCTTCCCTGGAAGCGGCATTCGCTCACTTCGCCCTCGATCCCGTTCTCGGTTTTCTGGCCTTCAGAAACCACCACCGCCTCCCTTGCCCTCAATAAAACCTTCCATCCCCCGTCTCCGCTTTCTGCTTGCGGCAGCTCCCTGGGTCTGAACCATCCCAAACCCGTTTCCACCATTCCCGTCTGCCGGTCGATCCGCCTGACCGCCAGGAGGTTTCCCAGTCCAAAGAACTCTGCCGTCCATGCGTTTGCGGGATGCGCATAGATCTCTTCCGCCGTCCCCTCCTGCGCTATCCGCCCGTTATGCAACAGCATCATCCGGTCGGCGATCGCAAAGGCCTCTTCCTGGTCATGTGTCACGTAGATCGATGGCACGCCTGCCTTGTGCAGAATGTGTCTCAGGTCCTCGATCAGGTCTTCTTTCAGTGACCGGTCCAGTGCCCCCAGCGGCTCGTCCAGCATCAACAGGCGCGGCTTGGGTGCCAGTGCCCGTGCCAGTGCCACTCTCTGCTGTTCCCCGCCCGAAAGGTCAAACACATCCCGTTCCGCAAACGCCACCATGTCAACCAGCTCCAACACCTCGTTTGTCCGCTTCTTAATCTCCTCTGCCCCTTTTTTCTGCATCCTCAGCCCGAATGCCGCGTTCTGGAACACGTTGCGGTGCGGGAAGAGCGCATAGTCCTGGAACATCAGCCCAAACTGTCTCAAGTGGATCGGCACCTGGCTCAGGTCCTCTCCGTTCCACAATATGCTTCCCCCTTCCGGTGTCTCGATCCCCGCGATGATCCGCAGAAGCGTCGTCTTCCCGCTGCCCGATGTCCCCAAAAGGCACACGATCTCGCCCGGCCTGACCTCAAAGCTGATCCCCTCCAACAGCGCTTTGTCTTCATACGTCTTGACGATGTCCTTGACTGAAAGCATTAAAATACCTCTTCCCCGGGGATGCGTGTCTTTTCGATCAGCATGACCCCCAACAGGCAGGTGACCAGCAGGATGGATGACATTGCCAGTGCCTGCCCATAGTTCAAGCCCCCCGGCTGTGAAATGTACCGGTATATCGCCACCGGGATGGTCGGGTTCGTCGGCGATGCAATGAATGACGACGCCCCGAATTCGCCTACCGATATGGTGAATGCGAAGATCGCGCTCGCCACTGCCGATCTGAATAAAAGCGGCATGTCGATCTCCCTGATAACCTGTCTCGGTGAAGCGCCCAGGCTGCGTGCCGCGTCTCTAAGCGAGCCGGGTATCTTACCCAGCGCCGGCATCAAGATACGCACCACAAAAGGCAGCGCGATCAAAGAATGGGCGATCGGCACGAGCAGCGGTAAAGTCTGGAACAAACTGTTCTGGGTATAGAACACCACCAGCAAGCCCAACCCCAGCGTCACGGCCGATGCCCCCAAAGGCAGCATGATCACCGGTTCAACCCAGTTTCCCCAGCGTCCTTTCTGGTTCAGCGCATACGCCAGCAAAAAGCCCAGCGGCAGCGTGATCCCGATCGTCGCCAGCGCATACACCAGCGAATTCTTGATCGCCAAAAGCGGCGGCACGTAAAATAGCGAATCCTGGCGGTTGCTGAATAGCTCCCGGTAATAGGCCAGGCTAATCCCCGCCCTGAAATCCCCGCCTTCTCCCCTCGCCGGCTCAAGTTGGCTGAAAGATCGCCCCACCAGCGCGGCCATCGGGCTGACAATGAAAAGCAGCAGCAGCACCACTAGGACGAATATCGCCGCCTTCGCCCCTCTCGTCTTGGGGGCCACCGGCGTGATCGGTTCGATGTGCTGCAGCCTCCCCGCCGGGTTTCTGTGCGTCACCCGGTTGTAAAGGATCGTCACCCCGAATGTGATCACCAGCTGCACGATCGAAAGCAGTCCCGCCAGCGGCAGGTTGAGGTTGAAAAACACCTGTTTATAGATCGCCACCTCGATCGTGTTCATTCCAGGGCCGCCCATCAAGAGGATCACCCCGAAACTGGTAAAGTCGAACAGGAACACCAGCAAAGTGGCGGAAAGCACCGCCGGCGTTAGCAGGGGCAGCGTGATCTCCGTCAGCACCTTCATCGGCGTCGCCCCCAGTGTTTTAGCCGCCTGAGCCAGGCGCTGGTCCAGGCTCGCCATTGCGTTCGAAACGATGCGGATCACGATCGTGATGTTATAAAACACGTGCACCACAAGGATCGCCCCGATCGAATTCACAAAGCGGATCGGTGCTTCGTTCAGCTCAAAAAGGCCCATCAGCCCGAGGTTTAAAAGCCCCCTCGGTCCCAACAGTGCGTTAAATCCCGCCGCCACAACCACCGTCGGCAGGATGAATGGCAGCGTGCTCACCAGGTTCAGCAGGTTTTTCCCCGCGAACTTGTAGTGAGAAAAAAGATATGCCGCCGGGATGCCCAACAGCAGGGTCAACAGTGTCGAAAGCGCCGCCTGCGAAAAGGTGAATTCCAAAGGCCGCAAGATGTCCCCCGCATTGATCAATTGCCATCCCCCGCTGAATTGCTCGGCAAACACCAACCGGATGATCGCCGCCATCGGCTGGTAAAAGAAGATCACTAAAAATAAGAGTGGGATCGCCCATGTCAGCGCTTTTAATACAGTTTGCCCTCCTCTGGTGGCGCTGTGGGTTTTCCTGCCAAAAGTGCTCATCTGCCTATTTCAATACCCTCTCAAGCCAGGCGTCGATCCATGCTTCCCGCATCTCGCTGATCCGTTGCGGGTCAAGCGCTGCCGGAGATTCCAGAACTTGCGCCGCCTGGATGAAAGCCTCCGGCAAAATCGCCTCAGGGTTCACCGGGAAAACGAACATCTGCAGTGGCAGGTCTTCCTGGTACTCCTTGCTCAGCATGAAGTCGATGAATTTTTCTGCCAGGTCGCGGTTCTTGGTCCCCTTGAGGATGCCCACGAATTCCACCTGCCTGAAGCATGTACCCTCGCCGATGATGCTTGCTGTGGGTGCCTCCAGGAGCGGTGTCTCCGCATAGATCAGCTCTGCCGGCGGGCTGGATGCGTATGAAACGACCATCGGCTGTCCGCCCCTCCCTGACGACCCCGAGAAGTTCGTGTAATAGGCCGTTTCCCAGTCATTAACGATCACTACGTCGTTCTCCACCAGCTGCTGCCAATAGTCCAAATAACCGTCTTCGCCAAAGTGCGCGATCGTTGCCAGCATGAAAGCCAGCCCCGGTGATGAGGTCGCCGGGCTCTGCACGACCAAAAGCCCTGCATATTCCGGCTTTAAGAGGTCTTCCAGGCTGCTGGGAACCGCCAGCCCGCGTTCCGCGAACCATGCCTTGTCATAATTGATGCACACGTCGCCGTAATCAACTGGCAGTGCGCGCTTCTGGCTGTCCAGCTGGAATGCGGCGGGGATGTTCTCCAGCGATTTAGAGTTATACGGTTCGAAGATGTCCTGCTCCAATGCCCGGCTCAGGAATGTGTTGTCCACCCCATAGAACACATCGCCCGCCGGGGTATTGTTGGCCTGCAAAAGGATCACCCGGTTCAGTGCCGCGCCCGTATCCCCGCTCTTGACGAACGTGATGTCGACCTGGTTTTCCGCTTCAAAATTGGTGATCAATTCATTGCTCACCGAGTATGAGTCATGCGTCAGAACGGTCAGCGTTCTGGCCTCAGGCGCCTTGACGCACGCCGTCAAAAGGCAAAGCACGATATATATAATGGAAGGGAGTTTGTACTTCATTGGTACCTCCTACCGGGATCCGATCAATTTAATGATGCAGGTGGAAACACAGAAGCTTGCCGGATTGCAGTTTGATCGAAACCTCGTTGGCGTTCGCCTGGTTCGAGATGCCCCGTGTCTTGCGCGGCAGCAGCGTATCGTTCTTCATCGGGTAAGCCAGGCCATCTGTGGTGATCCCGACCGCCGGTGCACAGATCGCCATCAGCGAGATGGTGTCGCCGATCCGCGCCGCAAAGGTCGCGCTGTCCTTGATCGCGAAGGCTGCAGTCTTGCCGTCGTCCATTCTGATGTCAAAGGCTTCCAGGTCTTCCCGCAACAGCAGGTCAAGGTTGACCACGCTCTGGTCCATCCGTCCACCCAACGCCCCTACTAGCAATATCTTCTTGAACCCCTTTTCGATCACGTAATTGATCGCCAGTTCCAGGTCGGTTTCATCTTTCCTTGTCGGGAATTTGACGATCTTCACCCCATCACTCATCATGATCCCCACCAGGTCGGGGTCGATCGAGTCGAGGTCACCGATCAGGATGTGCGGGATCAGGTTAAAGGTAAAAGTGTGCCGGATGCCGTTGTCCACGGCCACCAGGAAATCTGTCTCGAAGAATTCCAGCTTGTTCGGATCACCCAACTCACCGTTAATGAATAGAACAGCCCTGTTTTGATCTTCCATGTTTTTTACGCCTCCATTCCGGAGGGATGCGAATTTTGAAGGATCCCTCCGCCGGCATTATCCGGATCAGGTTATTCGGGTCGGAAGTCAAGCTTCCCTCTCAGCCAGTCGAACATTGGCTCCCCGGTACCAGTTTATTATAACATCTGGCCTTGTATTTATTACACATTTGGTATGAAAATGCCTTTAGGCATCAAATCTCTCGGCGACTGTCTCTCCGTTTGCCAATCGCCCTCCAAATCCGTCCTCATGCCTTTTCCTGTCATCGCGATTTGGAGAGGGCCGAAGGTCCTGAGCCCGAAAGGGCGTGAGGATGTGGGTGAGGTTGGACTTGTAGTGGACCCATTAAACAGCATCCTTGCTGACAAAACCCCTCTCCCCCCCAACAGTTACTTGATGACCACAGACAAAACAGTTGGGGGGAGAGGATGTGGGTGAGGGGGGGCTGTGTGGACCCAATAAACTGCTTCCTGGCTGACAAAACCACTCTCCAATGATTTGGAGACATAATGGCTGTTGCCAGGAGTGGGGTTAGGTTGGACTTGTAGTGGATCCATTAAACAGCATCCTTGCTGACAAAACCCCTCTCCCCCCCAACAGTTACTTGATGACCACAGACAAAACAGTTGGGGGGAGAGGATGTGGGTGAGGGGGGGCTGTGTAGTGGACCCATTAAACTGCTTCCTGGCCATCAAAACCCCTCTCCCCCCCCCAACGGTTACTTGATGACCACAGACAACACAGTTGGGGGGAGAGGATGTGGGTGAGGGGGGGGCAACGATCTACGCAGAAAAAGACCGGCCTGCCAACTTTGCATCATTATCCACATGTTATTCAAAACCCTCTATATCACTCGGTTCACGATTCATTACAAAAATGGTGTGAAATTGTCCTGGCTGGTTATGCAACACGTGCCATCACATCCGCCCTCCGGGTCGCAGGCTCCCTCCTTCAAAATATTATCCAATGTGCATTCCAGCCCGACTTCTGATGGCACTCCCGCGCTGGGTATAATTAACCCGGATTGAGGTGAATATGGATGCAAGTAACATTTTTGAACTAGTCGATTATGCCGCTTCGCTGCTGGTGGCAATTTCATTGATGATGCGCTCGGTCGTCCGCCTGCGTGTGATCAACCTCCTTGGGTCGCTTGTCTTCAGCATCTACGGCCTCCTCATCGGCTCTTACCCCGTCGCTGCCATGAACGCCTTCATCGTTGCCATCAACATCTACTACCTGGCCCAGATCTACCGCACCAAGAGCCAGTTCGCTGTGATCGATGTCGCCCCCGACGCCCCCTACCTGGATGCCTTCCTCAGCCAGCACCGCCCGGATATGCTGCAGTTCTTTCCCACCCTGCCCGCCCAGCTGGATGGCCCTCAGCGCGTCTCCTTCTTACTGCGCGATGCCGTACCGGTTGGTGTGGTCATCACCGAACCCGCTGGGGAGAATGGTTTGCGCGTCCTTGCCGATTATGTGGTCCCCGGCTACCGCGACCTGCAGCCAGGCCGTTTCTTCTACACCCAATACGCCCCCTCCCTGCGTGAAGAAGGATTCACCCATTTCTGCGCCGCGCGCGGCATCCCCAAGCATAATCGCTACCTGCAGAATATGGGCTTCAACCTCTCACCCGGCGGCCATTACTGCCGCAGCCTCTAGGCGTTCCTATTTTGGCCTCACATTAATGAAAGGGATCACCGGTCAGTAGACCCACTCCCCGCGCCAATTATTCGGGACGGGTTTGATTTTCCCCCAGCCATGCCGCCAGGCAGGCAGCCTTTCTACTTGTCAAAGATGAGCAGGGTATTACTGCCTTTCCCGAATGCAGCCGCAGCGATGTATTCCTCGTTCGCCGCAAATTCGCCGATCCGGTAGCCGTCCGGTGCGGCTGCCTTGGCCTGCAGGTTCCCGTTTTTGTCATACGCGAACAGCACGTCCTCCCGTTTGACCCACAACCAGCTGCCGTCCCAGCTGAAGTCATCCCCGCACGCCCCGATCCCCCTGCCGTAGCTCGCCTGGTATGGCTCCACGGGTGCCAGTGCATTCCCCTCCAGCGCGATCAGTGCCCACAACCTCCCGCCGTCATATTCATAAGCGCTTGTGTTCGAGAATTCATAGCCCAGGTAGGCTGCCGGCACCAGCCCGCCCGTGTAGTCCAGGTAATATATCGTTACCTCGCCGGCATATTGATGGAACATCCAGATCTCCTCGCCCGCCTGCAGTGCGTCCTGCACCCCGGCATACTCGAAGTCGCCCGGGAACAGCACCGGCGGGATCGCCAGGCCGCCCCCCGTATTGATCGCCATCACCGCATGCGTCCCCGGCCCGTAGCCGTAGCCGTAAGCGCCCAACAGCCAGATCATCTCCCCGGATGTCGGTGGGAAGACATACAGCGGCTTGAACTCCACCTCATGCTCCAGGTTGTCGGGGCCGGTCTTCTTTCCCAGGTAGGGCAGGTCGATCGCCTTGATGAACGTCATGTTGATCGGGTCGAACTGGATGATCTGCTCGTTCGCCGTGAACCACAGGCTGTCCCCGTCAAATGCCAGCCCTTTCGCCCCATTCTCGATCCCCATCTGCCGGGCTGGTAGGATCACCGGCACCTTTGGCGGCTCGTTCTCTTTAGCTGCCATGCTCTTCATTAGAAACCATGTTTCCGCATCGACGATTCCCGTCGTTGCCAGGTCATTGACCTCCTGGAACAACCGCACTGCCGCTTCCGTCTGCAGGTCAAATTGATCGTTCTGCTCACAGATCGGGTAGTCCAGGCTGATCAGTTTGAGCTGCAGCTCTTTCACGGCTTTCCCGCTGTCGCCCCTGACCAGCTGCTCAAATGCCGGCAGGGTGGTGAATGATTTCACGGTCGGCGTCACTTCCGGCGCATTGTAAACTGCCTGGTACAATGCTAGCCAGGTCATTGGCCCGACCACTCCGTCGACCGTCAACCCGCTGTCCCCCTGGAACTGCCTGACAGCTTCGTCGGTCATCTCGCCAAAAATGCCGTCTGCGCTGCCCACATTCGCATAGCCTAACTCAAGCAGCCACTCCTGCAGCTGGCCAACATCCTCCCCCCGCATTCTCTGCTCCTCCAGCCTGAGGTTCCTGCTCAACTCCGGCATCGGCGGGATGGTCATGGTCGCTGTCGGCTTGACCATGGTCGCAGTGGGTGGGGCCGGGGTCCTTGACGCCTCCACCTCCGTCCGGGTTGTTTCACTGTATAACAGTGTAGTTTGCATCTCACCAACCAGCGGCGTTTCAGATGGCTGAATCGTTCCTTCAGGGGTTGTCTCAGTCGGGTATGGCGTCTCGCCGGGTCCTGAACAAGCGCCCACGAACAGGAATACGGTAACCAGGGTGATCAGCAATTTTTTCATCTTGGCCTCAATAATCAATGCAAGCAAGGTTGTTAAATTATTTTATCATTGACCTGGCATGAATAAATAGGTGGGAATCATCAAGGAAAATTTGGAGTCTTTGACAGAAATTTGACGTCTTGCAAGCAGAAATCGCACAATTTGCGGTTGTCAAGGCTAAGTTAAAATGTCCTAAAGTCAGCAAAGTAGAAATGTCCTAAGGGTCATTAATAAGTGTGGGTTTACCATTGAGTTTTTGGCCATAAGAACGCCAGGGATGATTGACAGGCGGGGTATAGATGTGAGGATTTAGAGACTTGGAATAAGCGATTCGGGGTGGCTTAGCTTGCTTATGAAATAATTGC